>Ga0210124_1000045_pt1 | contig 76232 bp, 70 predicted proteins | sample Muzzi_PWC_D2_FD_185554 | JGI IMG/M metagenome (GOLD analysis project Ga0210124, IMG submission 185554) | Wetland microbial communities from San Francisco Bay, California, USA, that impact long-term carbon sequestration - Muzzi_PWC_D2 (SPAdes) | ecosystem: Environmental > Aquatic > Marine >...
CCGTCCCTTCGGGTTGCGCCCCAAAACGGGTCAGTCTGCGTTGCTCGTCGTTCATTTAGCACAACTAAACCTCACTCCTCGCGCCTTGTCTGGCCCGTTTTGGCGGCAGCAACGCGGCGATCTGTGTAGTGTGAACAGGCCCTAATACAAACGACTGATACCAATCCCCCTTGATCAGTGTTATAGAACGGTTCTGACATCCCTATCCATATTGATAGCCTCCTGATTTCACCGGATCGCGGGTATGCGCCGCAGCCATGATTGACATCGCGACGACGTTGGCAAGCTACTGGTTGATCTTCGGCGCGCTGGCGGTATGGCCTGCCCTCAAATTTCTGGGCAGGATCCCGAGCGAACGGCTTGGCGTATTAAAATGGCTGTTCTGGTTGCAGGTCTTCTGGCTGCTCATCAGTTTTCTCCTCATGCAGTACTTCCGCACTACGGCCCACCCGCACTGGCTTGACAGTCCGATTTACCCCCGCCTGGTGGGAACGACTTCATGGCTGACAGTGGTCGCAGCCCTGCTGGCCCTGGCATACCGGTCGAAGCGGACGATCTCCCGCCCAATGCGCTGAATTCGACGCGCCGCCGCATCCGTGAACGGGCAGGAACACCCGGCGCTGCACGCCCGGGACGGGGCAATCCCGATCACCGGACCGTGCCACGCGTACGGTCTATACTGTCTGCACGCATACCGAAACCCCGTCACGGAAAGGTGCTGACATGGAACTGAACAGAAAGCAGCTGGAACAGTGTGCAGCGAGCACATGGGACTTCACGGATCTCACCGCGCTGTTTCTCAACTGTACGCTGAAACGCTCACCGGAACTTTCGCACACCCAGGGTCTGATCGACATCTCCAGGGCCATCATGGAGAAAAACGGCATAACAGTCAGCGTGCTGCGCCCGGTCGATTACGACATCGCCTGCGGTATCTACCCGGACATGAGGGAACACGGCTGGAACAAGGACGACTGGCCCGATATCTATCGGCTGGTCAGGGCGGCGGACATTCTCGTTATCACGTCACCCATCTGGCTGGGTGAAAAATCCTCCGTCTGTACAAAGACCGTCGAACGCCTGTATTCGAGTTCCGGCGACCTTAACGAACACGGACAGTATGCCTACTACGGCCGCGTCGGCGGCTGCCTCGTCACGGGTAACGAGGACGGCGCAAAACACTGCGCCATGAACATCCTCTATTCACTGCAGCACCTCGGTTACGTCATTCCACCGCAAGCCGATGCGGCCTGGTTGGGCGAAGCCGGCCCCGGGCCATCGTATCTCGATCCAGGTTCCGGCGGTCCGGAGAATGATTTCACCAATCGCAACACCACGTTCATGACGTGGAATCTGATGCACATGGCGCGCATGATCCGGGATGCGGGCGGCATACCGGCGCACGGTAACCAGCGATCTGAATGGGACGCCGGATGCCGGTTTGATTACCCGAATCCGGATTATCGCTAGCACCCGTCTCAAATTCCGCAGGTTCCTCTCCCCGAGCGACGCCGACGTCCGGTGTGTTACGGCAACATGCCGGCACATAAACCCGACCCGTCGCACGACCGGCCCGATTCGCCCAAACGACGGTGACGAGGCGCAGTCCCGATACTATCGGGTGAAGGCGTCGTGACGGCGCCCTTTCTCCAACCGGGAAGTCAGGCAAATGAAACGCAAATCCCTGCGTCACAGATTCCGGCGCTTCCTGCGCGACGTCTCCGATCACACACCGTTCGCGAAGCTGGTCCTGTTGCTGGTCATACTGTGGCTATCCTTCGCCGGCGGCCTGTACGCCGTCGAATACGCGCACGAGGACGCTGCCATAACGAGCTTCGGCGAGGCCCTGTATTGGGTGTCGCCGCCTTCTCCACCGCGGGCATCGCCGACACACCGGTGTCACCTCTCGGTCAGCTCATCGGCGGCACGTGGATCGTGATCGGCTCGATGCTTTTCCTTCGGTACCATCGTCGCCACGGTCACCGCCTATTTCATGCGCCCGCTACAGCGCCCGCACAAGAAGATCATCGAGACCATCGAGGTCAACCTGGAACAACTCAATGACCTGACGATCGAGGAACTCGACCTGCTGAAGGGCACGATTGATACCCTGATCTCGCATGTCGAGGGGCTGAAGGAAAATCATCGGCGCACGACATCCACCGGACAGCCCGGCCGATCGACACGACCACCGTGATCATTCCCATACCATCAGGCAAATCGCTGCCCGATCGGCTACACCAATAATAATTTATTTCAAACAAAGCGTTATGATATTTCGTATCTATATGGTACAGTTCTTGTACAATTTTTACGAACATCCGTCATGCCTTCATCGCAACACGCCGAGATCCGTCCTGAACCCGGCAGGCTGCTGCCGATCCGTACGGTTGCCCGTCTGACGGGCGTCAACCCGATCACCCTGCGGGCCTGGGAGCGCCGTTACAACCTGATCACACCGAAACGCACGCCGAAAGGCCACCGGCTCTACACGGAAGGTGATATCCAGCTGATACAGCAGGTGCTCGATCTGCTTGACCAGGGCGTCGCGATCAGCCAGGTCAAGCCACTGCTGGGGCAAGCGGCAGGAGAGCGGGCTGCTGCACCCGCCCGCGGCCCTGGAGAGGTCTGGAAGCACTATCAACAACAGATACTCGAGGCGATTGAAGGATTCGACGAGTTTACGCTGGACAAAATCTACAACGAGGCCTTGTCGCTCTACCCTGTCGACATCGTGAGCCAGGGGCTGATCACGCCCGTATTACGGATTCTGGGTGAGAACTGGCAGCGGTCCGAAACCGGGATTGCCGAGGAACATTTTTTTTCGGTTTATCTGCGCAACAAGCTCGGCACACGCCTGCATCACATCAATCAACACGGTAACGCCTCGCTCCTGTTACTCGCCTGTCTGCCTGGCGAGTTTCATGAAATCGGACTGCTGTTATTCGCCCTGGCCGCCATCGATCTCGGCTATCGCGTACTGGTCCTCGGCGCCAACACGCCATTGCAGCAACTTCCCGGCGTGCTTGAAAAGAGACGCTGCAATGGCATCGTCTTGTCGTGTTCCTACAGGCCCTCACGCGGGATACTGGTGAATGACCTGCCTGAACTGGTTAACAGCGTCGGGGTACCTGTGTTTGTCGGAGGTAACGCCGCGGCGACACGTCAGGATAAAATCGAAGCGGCTGGCGCCATTTACCTGGGTGAGGTGCGCTTCGGCAGCCTGAAGAAACTCGGCGACACCCTCAGCCGGCAACAGCGTTAGTACCTGTCTCATAATCTTCCACGATCTGGCCTGACGTCATTACCAGGGCTTCGCAACCGAACCGGCAGCGATGGCCGGCAACGGCATGCATTCCCGCACATAACCCGGCCATCTGGAAACCGGCACCCGCGCCCGGTGATTTTTGCCTGCCGTATGCACCGGTATTGCAGGCGCTGAACGCAAACATCGGATCCGCATTACCCCGCCGGGAAACATCCCTCCCCCCTAACAGCGCCGACACCCTCAACAAATATACAATACTTGTACACTTAAGCGTTTTATTGCTTGACAATGTATATTATTTGTATAGGATAAGGGGCGTGCATTAACCGGAATCAGATTGAAGATACAGTTTCTGTACAAGCCTTCATCATCTTTGTCATGAAATGAAATAATTTTATTTCAATAGGTTGTCAAAGATTGACCGCACCTACAGGAGACACAACCCGTGTCCCAGGAGAAATGCAATGAAACACCAAACGATGATTAAACTGATAACCGTAACCGGGTTGTTGCTTGGCCCGTTGAATGCTTCGGCCTCGGGTTTTGGCGGCGGCTGGGTGCATGACCCGGATACCGGCACGCTCTCCTACACCGGCGCCGCCTCTCCCGGTGAGGGGACGACCGCGACGGACAGCATGCCGTCACACCGTCACATGAACAGCTTCGGCGGCGGCTGGGTGCATGACCCGGATACCGGCACACTCTCCTACACCGGCGCCGCCTCTCCCGGTGAGGGGACGGCCGCGACGGACAGCATGCGGCCACACCGTCACATGAACAGCTTCGGCGGCGGCTGGATACACGACGAGGCGACCGGGACGCTTTCTTTCAATCCGTAGGCATGGCAGCCTGTCCGAATGCCCCGGATCGGGAACACCCGACCGAAGGCACACCGATCAGAGGGGGCAGGAGGCACCCTCTGATCGGCGCTTTGACACCGTGTTTGATTGGGAGGTACCGTGCGAGGGGGAATCTGTACGGGGCTGCACGACACACCCGGCACCGGGAAAGCTGACCCGCCACCGCGCTGACGTCGCCGCCCCGGCCGGGCGGCAGGATACCGGCTGCTATTTGGCAGCCGCCTGACGCTCCCGGGTTTCCTTGATGACCTCGTCCGCGACGTTCTTGGGACACGGCATGTAGTGCAGGAACTCCATGGAAAACTGGCCGCGGCCGGAGGTCATGGTCCGCAGGTCGCCGATGTAACCGAACATCGTGCTCAGCGGGCACTCGGCCTTGATGTGCACGTTGGTGGCGCCCGGCTCCTGTGACTTGATCATGCCGCGGCGGCGGTTGAGGTCGCCGATCACGTCGCCGACCTGCACCTCCGGTGTGTACACGTCCACCCGCATGATCGGCTCGAGCAGCTGCGGACCCGCCTTGGGCATGGACTGGCGGTACGCGGCGCCGGCGGCCAGCTCGTAGGCGATCGCCGAGGAATCGACCGGGTGGTAGCCACCGTCCATCAGCGTGATCTTGAAATCCAGGCACGGGTAACCGGCCAGCACACCCTTCTCCATGCTCTTCTTGAAGCCCTTGTCCACGGCCGGCCAGAACTCGCGCGGCACGGTGCCACCGGTGACCGCGGACTCGAACAGGTAGCCGCTGCCCGGCTCGCCCGGCTCGATGACGTAGTCGATCTTGGCGAACTGACCGGAACCGCCGGTCTGCTTCTTGTGGGTATAGCTGTCCTCGACGCGCTGCGTGATGGTCTCGCGGTAGGCCACCTGCGGCTTGCCGACATTGACATCGATGCCATGCGTACGCTTGAGGATGTCGATCTTGATGTCGAGATGCAGTTCGCCCATGCCCTTGAGGATGGTCTCGCCGCTGTCCTCATCCGTCTCCATGCGGAACGACGGGTCCTCCTTGATCATCTTGCCCAGCGCGATGCCCAGCTTCTCGGCCGCGCCCTTGTCCTTCGGCGCCACGGCGATCGAGATCACCGGATCCGGGAATACCATCGGCTCCAGCGTCGCGGGCTCCTTCGGATCGCACAGGGTATGCCCGGTCTGCACGTTCTTCATGCCGATCACGGCGACGATATCACCGGCCTGCGCACTGGTCAGCTCCTCGCGCGAGTCGGCGTGCATCTCCACGATGCGGCCGATGCGCTCGGTCTTTCCGGTAAAGGTATTGAGGACGGTACTGCCTTTCTCCAGTTTGCCGGAATAGATCCGGATGAAGGTGAGCGCGCCGAAGCGGTCGTCCATGATCTTGAAGGCCAGTGCGCGGAGCGGCTTGCTCGCATCGACGCGGGCGAACATGCCGGTCTCGTTGCCCTCCAGGTCGATTTCCGGCTGCGGCGGCACCTGGGTCGGGTCCGGCAGGAAGTCCACGGTGGCATCCAGCACCGGCTGGATGCCCTTGTTCTTGAACGCCGATCCGCAGTAAGTCGGGAAAAAATGCAGGGCAATGGTGCCCTTGCGGATGCAGCGTTTGAGGTCCTCGATGGCGGGCTCCTCCCCTTCCAGGTATTTCTCCATCAGGTCGTCGTCTTCCTCGACCGCGGTCTCGACCAGCTTTTCGCGCCACTCCTCGATGACATCGGCCATGTCCGCCGGCGGCTCCTCCACCGTGAACGCGGCCGGGTCGCCGGAGTCGTCCCAGACATAGGCCTTGCGCGTCAGCAGGTCGACGATACCCCTGAACTGCTCCTCGATGCCGATCGGCAGCACCATGACCAGCGGTACGGCATCCAGCACGTCCTTGACCTGTTTGACCACGCGGTAGAAATCCGCACCCATGCGGTCGAGCTTGTTCACGAAGATCACGCGCGCGACCTTCGAGTCGTTGGCGTAGCGCCAGTTTGTCTCAGACTGGGGTTCGACGCCGCCGGATCCGCAGAACACGCCGATGCCGCCGTCGAGCACCTTCAGCGAGCGGTAAACCTCGATGGTGAAATCGACGTGACCGGGGGTGTCGATGATGTTCAGGCGGTGACCGTCCCAGAAGCAGCTGGTCGCCGCGGACTGGATGGTGATGCCGCGCTCGCGCTCCTGGTCCATGAAATCGGTGGTCGCCTCGCCCTCGTGCACCTCGCCGGTCTTGTGGATCTTGCCGGTCAGCTTCAGGATGCGCTCGGTGGTCGTGGTCTTGCCGGCATCCACATGGGCGAAGATTCCGATGTTTCTGTACTTGGATAGGTCGGTCATGTTCCTGCTACTCGTCTGGTTAACTCGTTAAATCGACATACAGCGGGGCCACCCGCCGTAAATCCGGCGCGGCTGTGCCTCCCCGGGCACCCACACATGCGCAGGCGTGCATACCTGAAGATAAGGCGCGGGATTATAAACGAAAGTGACAACAAATCTATGAGCCAGCGGGGTCAAATCCCGGTTTTTGCTTGTATTCCCTTGTTACGCGTCGATTTCTCGGAGGGACACCTGAAGAAAATTGGGCAAAACCGGCATCTGGCCCCTCGGTTCAAGATCCGCCTGCACCGACCGATGCCGGGGCATGGATCATACGACCCTTCTCGCCCGCCAGGGATTCAGCATCGGCACCGGGCTGTTCGAGGCCGCGCCCGGCCGGCGCATGGTATTGCCGTTCCGCCGTTCGCGGGTGGCCATGCTGATCGTCGCGGCAATGGCAATCCTCATGACCGTACCGGCCGCCGGCGTGTTCAGCGAGGCCGCCGGTCGCTGGGGCGGGCTCGACGGCCTGTTCGACCTGACCACGGCGCTGTTCCTGACCGGCTGGCTGCTGGGCTGGTCGATGGGTCTGCTCGGCCTGTATAGCCTCCTCGCGGTACTGTGGTTCGGGCGGGAGACGCTGCTGCTGCGGTCTGGCGTCGTCGAGATCCGTCTCGGCTTGCCATTCCTGTTCATCCGGGTCCGGCTCGATCCCGGTCGTATCCACCATCTCCATCATTGTATCCCGGAACCCCGCGCTGGTACCGCCTGGCGTGGACCGCACCTGGCGTTCGAGTATGACGGCACCCCAATGGCCGTCGGCTCGGAACTCGACCCGGACTTCGCCGACCGGCTCGCCGGGCTGATCCGTGCCCTGCCGGCCGCCACCGATGACGTCCGGTCCGGCAGCGACATCGCGACGGCGACGGCGGCAGCCCCCGACGGCCGTGACACCGGCCGTAGTGCCCCGATCGATCCGGTGAATGCCAGCACCCGGGGCGAAACCTTCCCGGTATCCACCCTGGTACTGGTTGCCGCCAACCTGGTACCGGTTGCCGGGGTGCTGCTGTTCGACTGGGATCTCGGCAAGCTGATGGTGCTGTTCTGGGCGGAAAACGGCATCATCGGTCTCTTCAACCTGCTGAAAATGGCCGTGGTCGCACGCTGGGCGGTACTGTTGACCGGACCGGTCTTCGTCGGTCATTTCGGCGCCTTCATGGCCGTGCATTTCCTGTTCGTCTATGAACTGTTCGTCTCCCGTGCCACCGGCGCGGACAGCTCACTGGCAGAGGTTGGACAATACCTGTTTGCGCTGTGGCCGGCATTGCTGGCCCTGCTGCTCAGCCATGGACTGTCATTTTTCCATAACTTCCTGGGGCAGCATGAATACCAGGGCAAGGGCGTACGTGAACTGATGGCCGAACCCTACGGCCGCGTCGCGATCATGCATATCACGCTCATCATCGGCGGCGGTCTGAGCCTGTTACTGGGCGCTCCCGACGCGGCCCTGGTCCTGCTCGTGGCCCTCAAGGTGGCGGCCGATATGACCGCCCACCGCAAACAGCACCGGCCGTTCCCGCTACACCGGGCCTGACGCCCCTGCCACCAGCTGCAGGGCGGCCTAAAACAGCGGATTTCCCTGCCGCTACCTGACTGAATGATCATAGCGGGAAGCTGGCATGCATATCGTACTCGCCGTGTTGTCCACCCTCGCGGGCCTGATATGGGCACTCGCCGCACTGCAGCGTTCCGGGTTCAACCCGTCCTCGATCAACCCGTTTCTCTGGTTGCGCCGCGCCCGCTGGCGCAAGCGCTATGGCATTCCTCCGCTCTACCGCCTGGAAGCGCCCATGGATGTCGCCGCCGTGCTGATTCTGGGCACGGTAAAATGTGAGGGCGAGATCAGCGCCGAACAGAAACGTGTTATCCGGACCGTCTTCGAACAGGAATTCAAGCTGGATGGCAACGCGGCAGCCGACCTGCTGCTGGCGAGTGCCTACCTGATCCGTGACGAGCTCTACCTCGTCGACAAACTGGAAAAGATCATCGGGCCGGTCAGCGGGCAATTCACGGTCCAACAGGCCACCTCGCTGCTGTCGCTGATGACGCGGGTCGGCACACTCGAATCCACACTCAACGATGAACAGCGCAGGCTCATTACGGCTACCGAGCAATACTTCGAACGCCTGTTCACGAAACGGCAGGCCTGGACACCAGGCGCCACGGACAGGTAATCAACCGCCATCCTGCGCGGGGTATTGCAGGGCGATGCCCGACAGGATCTCGCCCCGGCTGTTCACACGGCTGACCGTCCGCCCCACCGCGGTGACATCCAGCCTGAGTCGCAGATCCAGTGTCGAGCGACGCGCGGGCGCCCCCTCATGACGGAAAAGGATACACAGGCACCTGCCCTGCGCGGCGGCCTTCTGCAGGCGTCTGCCCATCAGCTCGGTGTCGCACGCCGGCCAGGCCAGCACCGCGCCACAGGCACCGCCCTCCAGCAGCGACTCCACCGTCCACAGGGCGCTGCGTCCGGGGTGGGGATTGACCTGCAACAGGCGGTTGGCATTGATGCCCGGGTCGGCGTACAGGCCGGCGCGCGCCTCAAACGGTGGCGTCACCAGCGCAATCATGCGTCCCTGCCGACCCAGGCACCCCAGCGCCGGTCGCACCAGACTCATGGCATCGGCCAGGTTGTCCGGCACGACGATCTCCACCACACCGTCCCGCGGCCAGCCGCCGTCCGGCAACAGGGTGTCCAGACCGGCTACCCCGCAGGGCAGGGTGCGGGCACGTCCCCGGGCCGTCCCGCGCTCCCAGGCATTGACGTGATGCAGTTTCGAGACTGTATTCATCAGGCTATCTCCTTGCGCAATACACCGACCGCCAGACCTTCGATCACCAGTTGCTGCTCACGCAGGTCGACACGGATCGGCATGTGGTCCGGGTTTTCCGGCAACAGCCGCACCACCGACCCGCGTTGCCGGAAACGCTTGACGGTCACTTCGTCATCCACGCGCGCCACCACGATCTGGCCGTTTTCCGCGTGTGGGGTACGGTGCACCGCCAGCAGGTCGCCATCCAGGATGCCGATGTCGCGCATACTGTCGCCGTGCACGCGCAGCAGGTAATCGGCGGCCGGGTGAAAGGTTTCCGGCTCGACCTGGCAGTAGTCCTCTATGTTCTGCTCGGCCAGGACCGGATCGCCGGCCGCCACGCGTCCGACCACCGGCAGGCCGAAGTCCGCCGTCAGAAGGCGAATCCCGCGCGACGCCCCGGGGACCAGTTCGATGTAGCCCTTGCGTTGCAGTGCGCGCAGGTGGTCCTCCGCTGCATTAGGGGAACGAAATCCGAGCGAGTCGGCAATTTCGGCACGAGTCGGGGGACAACCCTCTTCCATGACATAGGCGCGGATAAGTTCAAGAATTTCAGCCTGGCGGGCCGTCAGCGTGTCCTGTGGCATCTCTGTCTACTGGTCATCCGTACAGTGACTGTGATTATATACAGCTACGCACCGCATGCAAGAATTATTTATTCTACTGGACCTGTTGATCGATTAATCTATCCTCCTGCCCTGCGGTGTCCCGTACGCCGGCCGTACGGACAGACCGAAATGACCCGACCATTGACAGCCCCGACCGCCTGAAGGCCATGTCGACTCACCCGATCCATTCGCGTCATACCGTGGCCGTCAAGGTCGGCCCCGTCGTCATCGGCGGCAACGCACCGGTGGCAGTCCAGTCGATGACCAATACCGACACCGCCGATGTCGACGCGACCGTACACCAGGTGCTGGCGCTGGCCCGGGCTGGCTCGGAACTGGTACGCATCACCGTAAATTCAGAGGACGCGGCGCGCGCGGTACCCGCCATCGCGGCACACCTGGACCGGACCGGTGTGACGGTACCGCTGATCGGGGACTTTCATTTCAACGGTCACAAGCTGCTCGCTAAATATCCGGACTGCGCACAGGCGCTGGCGAAATACCGCATCAACCCCGGCAACGTCGGGCGGGGCAAAAAGCGCGACGAGCAGTTCGCGCAGATGATCGAGACCGCCTGCCGTTACGACAGGCCGGTGCGTATCGGTGTGAACTGGGGCAGCCTCGACCAGGCGCTGGTGGTGCGACTGATGGACCGGAATTCACGCCGGCCCGAACCGCTGGAAGCCGCGGCCATGATGCACGAGATCATGGTCACCTCGGTGCTGGAGAGCGCCGCGCAGGCCGAGGCGCTCGGCCTGGAACGCGATCACATCACGCTGTCGGCGAAGATGAGCGGGGTGCAGGACCTGATCACGGTCTATCGCATGCTCTCGGCACAGTGCGACTACTCCCTGCATCTCGGGCTAACCGAGGCCGGCATGGGCTCCCGGGGCATCGTGGCCTCGACCGCGGCCCTGGCGGTGCTGCTGCAGGAGGGCATCGGGGATACCATCCGCATCTCGCTGACCCCTGAACCCGGCGGGGAACGCACCCGCGAGGTCATCGTTGCACAGGAACTGTTGCAGTCGATGGGGCTGCGCCATTTCACCCCGGCCGTGATCGCCTGCCCCGGCTGCGGCCGTACCACGAGTCACTATTTCCAGCAGCTGGCCCAGGACATCCAGTCGCACCTGCGCACGCAGATGCCCCAGTGGCGCAGCCGTTATCCCGGTGTCGAGGAAATGAAGGTGGCCGTCATGGGCTGTGTGGTGAACGGCCCCGGCGAAAGCAAGCACGCCGACATCGGCATCAGCCTGCCGGGCACCGGCGAGATGCCGGTCGCGCCGGTCTACATCGACGGGCAAAAGACGGTCACGCTGAAAGGTGACGCCATCGCCGCGGACTTTCAGCGAATCGTGGAGGACTACGTCAGAAGGCGCTACGGCCAGCCGTGACCAGAGCACGGCGTCAGACTCAGAAGAAAGATATACCCAACGGGGCCTGCATGGGTATGTACTTACGATTCACCGGCGATTCCGCATTGTGGTGGCGCCCGGGAACGGGTCGTGCGCGGGACACAGGTACCGCGACAGTCGGGGAAGTCAGGTCAGCGGATAGCCGTTGCACCCTTCAGCCGAACCGGCTGCCCTGCCGGGGGGACGGGCGGCATGTCCGGCATCAACCAGGGCCACTTGGATGGAAACTCGTTCAGGTCCGGGGCCACGGACGCCGGAGCGGATAAAACGAAGACTGTCAGCACGACGGCGCAGAACACAACCAGACCGATAAATCCAATCGAGTTGAAAAGTCTCATCCTGCCTGACCGCAATGCCGTTGCCCTCGCCTGTCCGGTGCGGACCGTCCGCGTTGATGGTATCAATCGTGCCCGCTCCGGTGTTATCGGCAGCAGGCGCCCCCTATACAGTCTGATGGAATGAATCCGCGTCCTGCGTCTCAAACCTGCCGCTTCGCCCGCACGCGCCGGCACCTGGGCGATCTTGTGCAGTTCGCGCCTTTCGAAAGGATATTCTATTGATATACGGACAGTTCCACCCTTAAAGCCGGGTATCGTCACGGCCGTTAACCCGTCACCAGCGCGACGCCGCCCCGGTGCCAAGGGTGTGCCATGAAGCAACGCACGGACAGACGTAAGACCCGGTGTAATATACAGGACACGAACGAGGACAACGGCCGTGGTCGGTACGCCAGGGAACGACGCAGGCAGCGCGACCGTCGCCTGGCGAACCTGGACCTCGAGGAACGCCGGTTGCTGCGCTCGGAAATGCCAGGGCTGACGCCCGGCAGGCGCCTCTGAAAATTTCGTCGTCACGAACCAAAACTCGCGCAATTTCACCGCACTTGGTGTACTATCGCCCCTGTCGAAGGTCTGGTTACAGTCACCCCTGTCTGCCACGCCCCGACACGAGTCTCAGTTGCACGTTATAGGTTATATCGGAAGTTCCTCTTGACCCTCCTGCACATTACCTTGCACGGTTTGCGATTGAAAAAATTTTTATTTGTATCGAGGTAAGATTTGATGGCTACAGGTACTGTTAAATGGTTCAACGAGTCCAAGGGCTTTGGTTTCATCGCACCCAGCGATGGTGGTGAGGATGTGTTCGTGCACTACTCCGCCATCGCCGGTGACGGCTTCAAGACCCTGGCGGAAGGCCAGAGCGTAACATTCGATGTCGAGCAGGGCCCGAAGGGACTGCAAGCCAGCAACGTCACGGCTGCCTGACCGGCATTCACACGTAACACCGGAACCCCGCTCAGGCGGGGTTCTTCGTTTTCGGCGCCGGCCGGGAGCGCCGTATCAGGCGATGGTGCATTGCCCGCGCTTCCAGTTCCGAACGGCCAACGGGTGACGGGGCACCCGGATACTGGCCCGGCGGCGGGCATCTGTCACGGCTGGCCAGTATAATCGTGCCAGGAGTTTCCGTCAGTGAAACACCAGGTCCCAGGGCTGCGTCATTGCGCGCGAAGCGTCGATCCTGCCGGATAATGGCAAGGTACCGGAGATCGCCGGGTCGCGTCGATGCTCGTCGTAGCGGATCAGCCGGTGCCTGTTTGTTCCTCGTATACGCGATTCTGGCAGGATAGAAACGATGTTCAAAAAGGCCTTCTTCTACCTCATCATGATCGGACTGATCGCCGTCGCAGTCGAGGCGCTGTCATTCCTGGCGAATTTTGTACTGGATCCGGAGGTCCTCTACGATCACAGGCAACTGACAATGAGCAAGGTGAACCAGGAGGATCTTTCCGACTTCCTGGCCAACCGGGCCGACCTGGAGCTCGGCTGGAACCAGTTCGGTCCGAAAGTGCTGGTCTCGAAAAACTGCACCGGCGTGGAAGTGGAGGCTTCATATAATGCGGCCGGTGCGAGGACCTATCCGGGCTATGCCGAAGACCGCGCAACGATCATTACCGTGGGTGATTCCTACACCAACGGATCGGAAGCCGGGGATGAAGCGGCCTACCCTGCACGGCTGGCGGTACGGCTGGGCACCCCCGTGGCCAACCACGGCGTGGGCGGTTTCGGGCCGGTGCAGAGTTTTCTCGACCTCAAGCGGAACATCCACCGATACCCGCAGGCCAGGGCCGTCGTGCTGGGAATCATGTATGGAGACGTCTACCGCATGATGAATTCCTATCGCCCGGTCCTGATCAAGGGTTCCGCCATGTTATACGGGCTCAAACCGTACATGGCCGGCGGAGATATCCGGCCGCACCCGGGCAGGCGTGTGCTGGAGCATATCGACGCCTTCAGGGACCATGCGAAGCGTGCTTTCGATAACGACTACTGGGCGAAACCCGAATTCCGCTTTCCGTATTCGCTGTCCCTCCTGCGTGCGCTGAAGTCCAATTATTTCTACCACATGACATTTGAGAAGAAATGGCAGAAATTCGGGATCCCCGAATATTTCCTGGCGTTTCGCTCGGACGACATCCTGGCGGAGCTGTTCGCCCTGCTCGACCAGTATGCCGAGTTTGCACGGCAAAAGGGCCTGAAACCCGTCGTGATTTTTATCCCGCGCAACGGCAAGGATACGGTGAGTGCGGCGCAAATGATCGACGCGAACAGAAAGCGCTTTCCACCGGGGCTGAGCGTCGGTGACGTCGGCAGTGCGGCTATCGACTGGGACAAGTTCAACCTGGTATCGGCTGACGATGGCGAGCCCTGCCACCCCTCGGCCTATGGCTATCAGAAGATAGCTGAATACGTCGCGTACCTGCTGGGCAGGGACGCCCGTTCCCCGTAGACGGCAGTCTTGTTCGGGCCGTCCGCGGCGGCGGTGTGTGTACCTGTACTTGCCGCGGCTACCGGGTCAGTCGGGCACCTCGGGAACGCCGGCCACGCGACCGCGGTGATTGTGCATCAGGGCGCCGTGAGTGCGCGTGGCGCTGCCCATGCCGCATACCCGGGCCGCACCAAGGCCAGGGTAACCTCTATACAACAATGAGTTGCGCTTAAGCCCGCGCCTGTCCGCTCGCCGGGCACGGTCAGGCGCGGCACACCCTGCGGGCGGGCATAATGGGCGGTAACGCGGTTTCCGCGGGATTATTAGATCGATACGATTGTGTTATGGTGAGGTATAAACGGACTCAAGGCCCTCCTGGCAGGGAAAGCCTGATCCAGATGACATACGCTTGATGATATCTCGATGTTGACAGATTCTGGCAGTGTCCGTGCCAGACAGGCCAACATCAGTGGAATGATCGGCTGACAAGGTAACCCCGATATATCCGCCAATGCGGTAGGATCGCGGGTTTACTCATGCCCGTTATCCAGATCAACAATAATGATAAACATGATGACTCGTTCCGGTACAACCCAGGCAATTTTCGCCGCCCTGTTGCAGGTGTGTTTGCTTGCAACTTGCGGAATCTCACTTGCCGGCCCGCTGGTCGTGAATCCACCGAGCGTCGATTCCGGCGGCGTAGCCACGGTTTCAGGGCCGGGGATTCAGCCGGGTGCAAAAGTGCTTGTCTGGGGCGGCGCTTCACTGGTGGGCCAGGTCAATCTTGTAGGCAATGCATTGGGTGTTGCCGTCTCGGGTAATTACGCATTCGTTGCCGCAGACAGTGCGGGTGTCCAGGTGGTCGATATCACGGACCCTGCCAATCCGAGCCTGGTCGCCAGTGTCGCGACAATCGGCGATGCCCAGAGTATCGCGCTGTCCGGGAATTATGCCTACATCGGCGGCGCTACCGGCGGCTTCGAGATCATCGACATCTCAAACCCGACATCGCCCGTACTATTGCCCGTCTCGACGCAGACCGGCAGCGCCACGGATGCAAACGTGTCCGCATCATATGCCTATGTAGCCAATGGGCAGCAACAGCTATCTCCGGCGCAACCGGGCGATATCGCATCGATCGCCCTGTATGTCCCTTTGAATGACCGGATCAGCGGCAGGTCCGGCACCGATATCGATGTGCCTGTGGGACCCGGCAACCTGCGATTAGCGGAGATCGATGCTGGCAGTCTTGTGATACCAAGCGTCAACTACAGCGTTGAAAACGATTTTGGCTCCAACGGTGGAACGATGGATTTCCCGGGCGGCACCGGTGACGGCCCTCTGATCATCGGCGCCAGGACGGATTACAAGGCGCTGTTAAACTTCGGGGACAGCCCGGCGATAATCAGTTTCTGGCTTGACGATGACACGTCAACAGCAGAAGGTGGCACGATCGTGTCGGCCGGACCTAATGGTTCCCGTTCTCTCGGCAGCGGCGGTTGGTCCGTATTCACAGGCAGCGGGAATGGCAAGATCAGATTTATAGTCGCGCGCAAGAATAGCCCGTCGGGGCCTGACTGCAGGTCCACCACCACTCTCGGAAGCATTCCGCCGGTCACGGATGGCAACCGGCATCACGTGATTATTGTATATGACCCCCAGAACGAGAGCTCATTCTTATATACGGACGGCATTAAAAGCAGTCAGAATAATCTCTACGGTTGTCGTGCAGATACCGAGGGGGACGACGCGGGTACGGCACCCGGACAGGACACCGATTGGTTCACGATCGGCGAGGCAGGCCAGATTTTCAACGGGCGGACATTCTACAACGGCGTTGTCCAGGACCTGTATGTTCTGACACCGCAAACCGTTCCAAACGATATCGATGCGATCGCCGAAGAATGGTTTACCCTGGGCATGCCAGGTCCGAAGGCCGTCAGCGAACTTCAGTGAAAATAATAATACAGACATTGCTGTTGGTGTCCTGCCTCTGGTCTGCCCAGGCATACGCGCTGCTGTGGAGGCTGGGCGCGGTTTCCGAAAATTCACTGCGGATTTTCGCTACCACCGGGAATACCCAGAAAACCATCACAGTCGATGTGGCAGGCGTAGGCACCTTTGCGGTAACAGAGTCGGTATGGACGGACACATCAGACGGCAGCCCTGATAATACCTATTACGCGGTGGTTGAAGTTACCGGGCTCCAGCCGTGGACGACGTACACATATACGATCTATGAGGATTCCACGGAGAAAGGCGGCGGCAGTTTTCGTACCTTGCCCAATGATATGACGACCCCGTTTAACCTCGCCCTCATCGGCTGCAACACTACAAGGAGTGACGGTTTAAAAGACGAGATAGTCAACCGCTCATATGCAAATGGCGGCTCACTGCTGGCAATTGTTCATGTCGATGATATTGCGTATATCGATACGCGCACCATTACCAACGTCGAAGGCGTCACCTCAACGGGCAAGCCTCGATTTACAAAACTCTCATACGATTATGCGGCCGCATGGATCTATGAATTGAATGTCACAGACGACCATCAGGACTGGATAGATCATAATATCCCGACTTTCTGGATGTGGGGAGACCATGAGGTCAACAATGATTTTCTGACGAGCGTTTCGGCGATCAATCAAAATCAGTCGGGGACGCGCGCACCGAGCGAGCACATAACCTACGACAACCGGATGTGGCTTGCTGCCAATGCCGCGTACAGCAAGTTCGCATTGGCCGCACCTGATACATTCGATCTCTCTTATCCTGTCGATGGCATCGACGGAAAGACATATGCATACGGCATTGATATCGGACCCGTCAGGTTTTTCATCCACGACAGAAATTCCGCCGTCGAGTGCCACGATTGCGTTCCGGACGTACAGTGTATAGGAAAGATATGCGGTGAAATCGCCGGACACCAGCCTTATGCGGAAAATTTCGGGAAAACCCAGCTGGATCACATGAAGTCATGGCTCAATGATGCGTCACACCCTTTCAAGATCCTGTTTTCCGGAATAACGGTCGGCGGGCATTCCATAGTGGAAAATCAGCCATGGCTGTCCTGGTGGCCTTCCGAATATTACGATTTTGAATCATGGCTGGACAGCAACCCGGAGCTGAACGGAACGGTCGGAAACTTCCTGTTCGTTGCCGGGGACAGACACAATTTTGCAGTGCATAAAAGGTCGAAATCACCGCCGCATAACGGCGGTGCCAATTTCATGGAATATTATGTAGGCACAATTAACGGCACCTCCAATCATGATAATGTGCCGATAGGGGAAATCCAGAACGGGTGCGAGGTTATCTATTCGGAATCCGGTGGAGAAGGCCATTACGATCACTGGCTGACCATTCTTGCAGTCAATGAGACGACATTGAAGCTGACGACCCTCGACAAGCATCATGACGAGATATACACGGGGACCCTGGTACACGGCGCCGGCAACCATTTTATAAATACGACACCCGGACTTGATGTGCTGGACGTGGCGGCGCCAGGCAGCCCAGGCTTCGCGGCAAGGACGGGATTCCGGGGCAACAAGCTTGATCTGCTTTCCAACACGGCCTACCTGGCCAGGCGCTGGAAAGGACTGGATATAGTAGACGTTACGGATCCGTCTACCCCGTCATTCGTACAGGAGATGGACAATATCTTCATCGAGAATCTAACCATTTCCGCAAATGAGTTGTACGCAGCCGGCGGCTGGAGCGGCCTGCATGTTTTTGATACCAGCAATGTGCACTCCCCCACCCTGATTTCCAGCAAGGATACCGTTGCAAACAGATATGCGGTCGATGTTGAGATCGATCCCAGCAAGCTGGCATACGTCGCCGCGAGCGGATCACCTGGATTGCAGGTCTTCGACGTGACGGACCCGGGCGACATTCAGGTGGTCGGGTGGGATGACGATGAACAGGTCAACGGGATTGCATTCAAGGATGACTACGTTATCCTTGCCAGTGGGTCAGACGGATTGAAGATCGTATCCAGGGCACAGCCATCTGTAACGACCGATACGGCGGTGAATACCGTTCAGTTCAGTATCCCGGCACATCTGCCACACGGCGTATACGACATCACCGTGGCCAACCTGGACGGCAGCATTTATAAATCCAAAAACGCACTGACCATCATCAAGGATTCAGACGGGGACGGGCTGAATGACGGTGACGAGATAAATATCTATTTAACAGACCCGTTTGATCCGGATACCGATCATGATGGTATCTCTGACGGGGATGAGGTCAATATCTATGCCACAAACCCGAATAACGTGGACACCGATAGCGATGGCGCACAGGACGGGCTTGAAGTGACTTCCGGAACAAACCCTCTGGATAACAGCTCATTTCCGACATCACCGGATGGCGACCTTAACGGTGATGGCACAGTTGACGCTGTCGATGTAATGCTCATCTCACAAATCGTTTTAGGCCAACGGCTGCCGACGAATTACCACCAGATCCACGGCGATGTGGCTCCACTCGTTAACGGCGTGCCGCAGCCAAACGGAAAAACCAACGCCGGTGATGTTGTCCTGATCATGCAAAAGGCGTTTAGATCCGCCACATTCTAGAAACCCGGTGTGGCACTGCCCCGGGTGCAAACCGTGCCCGGTTTCCCGTCCCGGCAGCGTGTGGCACACGCCCACGTCATCATGGCTGCGCTCCGGAATAGCCGATCCCCCGGAAGGAGCCCGCCCGAATGGCGCGCCATCGGCATTGCCCCGCCTGCCCGCACAGTGTGTCCTCCACGGAGCCGCGTACCAGCTCGCCCAGGTGGTCTTTGATCCGCGCCTCGTCGATCTCGATCACTTTGCCCAGCGTTGGTGTATCCTTCTTCATGGTGGTGGCCGGGCCAGCGCTGTTGTGAAAAGGAAAAGTCTGGCGAATGCCGGTGGCAGAGACTCGGGAGGGGGCCGGGCGCTGGCCGGATTGGGGGGGATTCAGGTGCGGAGATACCGGTCTGACGGCCGTTTACCGGGTGGATTCATGACATAAACATTTTATCTATGATTAAAAAAGAAATTGGAGAACGTAAAAGTTAATTTCAAATTCATCGACACTAAAAAAGAAATTACCATTTGTATTGATTATATATATCCAGACTTTTTTAGTATGCTTCCGTTTATTTCAATAAAGCGCTGCAGATTTTTACCATGCAAGTCGGATTTCCAGTCAGTTTTTGTCTTTACCCACCGGCCATCTATTCCTTCAATAACATCTCTAGATGGGATTTGTTCACTTATAATTTCTTTGTTTAAAAATTGGCTGATTGTTTCTAGTGATTTTGGTAAGTCATCCCTTAAATCTTCATAACGTAACAGCAAACTATTAGGGCGTTCCCATGGGCTCCATGATTGTACATGGTTTGCCCATGTACCAAACATATGACGACCTTCAATGACTGCTTCTAGCGGGATAGTCCCATTGTAAAATCTCCATAAACTTACGCATGCAGCTCTACCATCCCGAATGACATAAATGGCGGCATTATTATCTTTGGGTATATCATGTGTTTTTACTAAAGGAATGCCATTTTCTTGTAGTTGAAATTTCATCTGCGGTCCGTACTCAATATGGCCGGTATATTTTTCAAGGCTTTTATTTCCGCCAAGATCATTTGGGTAGATACTTGCAGAACGTAGCGAAAAACAGTGCCATAAAATTGTTCGTAAGAAAGTATTGCCACTACGAGGATATGATGCAAGCCAAATTATATCTGAATTTTTCATGTTATTTAAATATATTGGGTAGTCTTATAACCCTCACAGATAAGCCTGCTACATGGCTACACCAGCAATATTAATCTAGAAAGAAAAAACCTTTCAACCGGGACCAAATTTTATGACAACAAATACACTTCAGCACCACCAAAAACTGCACCCGATACAGCAATCAGAATAATGCGCCAATTTACCGATTCTATTACCGATATATGATTATGTGTAGTTGTTAATACTAAAATTAAATGACCTCCGGCGTATCGCCCGGAACAAACCCTCCTTTACCAGCTCGTTGCACAGCACTATCCGCCCTTCTCGGATCTTATGGCTGCGCAGGGCAGACCATTGCCCGACTACGTGCAGCGGGAATTCGAGGACTATCTCTAGTGCGGGTGCCTGGAGCATGGCTTTCTGCGCGTGCGCTGCACGTCGTGTCACCAGTAACATTTGGTGGCCTTCAACTGGCCGCTCCTGCGCATCCCTGCGCCCGCGGCATTTGTGAATCCATTCACGTCACAAGCGGCGGGGCTTATGTCCGAGCTGTGGCGCCCGGCGCATGGCCGACGACTGCAGGGATGCAGGAGGTAGGGCGAAGCAGGAGCCAGAGCCGAGAGTGCGGCCCTGCTGGTTGATGATATCCTGCCCGAGGCCCCGGTCCGGCAGTGGGTGCTGAGCTTTCCGTATGCGCTGCGTTTTCTGTTCGCGACCCGCCCGGCGGTGATGGGTCGGGTGCTGGGATCGTCTACCGCACGCTGGCTACCCACCAGATCAGGAAAGCCGGACAAACGCATGAAAGCGCCCGCACCGGCGCGGTGACACTCATCCAGCGCTTTGGCAGCGCGCTCAATCTGAATATGCCCCAGGGCACCCTCTCTTGATGCTACGCATCAATTCACCTTGTCCACTTTCATATGCTGCTGCTCGACGGCGTGTATACCGGTGGGCACGCTGCACAAGACAAGCCGCGCTTTCAGCGGGTGAAGGCGTCCGATCGGGCGGAGCTGGAACAGCTGGTCTATGCCATCAGCGAACGGACCGGGCGCTATCTGGAACGCCAGGGGCTGCTGGTGCGTGATATGGACAACAGCTACCTGGCGCTGGAGCCGGCGGGCGAGACCGGTCTGGAAGGTGTGCTGGGCAGTCCCATCACCTATCGTATTGCCGTGGGTCCGCATGAGGGGCGCAAGGCCTTCTGCCTGCAGAGCCTGCCGCCGGCGGGCAGTCTGGAAGAGACCAGTGTGCGGGTGGCGAAAGTGGCCGGTTTCTCGCTGCATGCCGGGGTGGCGGCCGCGCGCCACGAGCGACGCAAGCTGGAGCGGTTGTGTCGCTACGATGTACAGGGAAGTACGAGCGTCGCGGAAGGCAGGAAGCCGGGAGCGACCATTACCCGTCCGGCCATCGCCGAGCCGCGTCTGTCGCTGACACCTTCAGGGAATGTTCGCTATCAATTGAAGACGCCGTATCGGGACGGCACCACGCACGTCATGTTACTCCGGGCATCCTGCCCTCCGCCCTTCGGGCCAGCCTACGGCTGTTCAAAATCGCTCCCGGCAATTTTGTCGAGCCGCTGGATTTTATGTACAGCATGTACGGTATGCCGCGAGCGCAGGGATGCGCGAGAGCGGCCATGGCCCGCCTGGCGGCGCTGGTGCCACGCCCGCGGGTGAATCTGACGCGCTACCACGGGGTGTTCGCACCAAACAGCCAACACCGGGCCCTGGTGACAAAGGCGGGTCGGGGCAGGGGCGCCAGACGCGGGGCGTCGGATGAGGTAGCGGAGGACATGCCGGTTGCACGCCGGTCTGCGATGACCGGTTTTTGCTCCTGCAAAACCGGCATACATGCCATCCATGGCAATAACCTGGGCGCAGCGCCTCAAGCGCGTGTTCCGGATGCCCCAGGGCACCCTCTCTTGATGCTACGCATCAATTCACCTTGTCGATGTTGAGACCTGTCAGGCCTGCGGCGGTGCGATGAAGATCAGCGCCAGCATCGAGGACCCGGCGGTTACGGGTAAGATCCTGGCGCATCTGGAACAAGCGACGCCGGTCCGTGAAGATTTGCGGCTACCGGCACCGCGCGCGCCGCCGGAGGGATGGGGTAGATGTGGCACGCACGGGGATTCGTGATATGGCCAGGATGCCGCCCCGACCGCGCACCTCGCGGCGCGGTTCACCCAGCCGGCACGCGTTTCAGACAGCCGGATCGCGGGGATCATGAAACAGATTCTGCAACTATTACAGAAGATATGGAGCCGGCGAGAGGAATCGAACCCCCGACATCTTCATTACAAGTCGGATTAAGCCGATAATTAGCAATAACTAGCAACAAACAACAACAGTATATTCAGTCAGATATCCCACCCCTTTGATTGCCGTTTGTTGCCCAATTTAGCCATTATTTGCCAGCAAGTGCGTCATCAGTGCGCCATGAAAGATCGTCACCCCCCTCTTCCGGGATGATGATATAGCTAGGTGGTCGTCTCTATTTTTACGGAAATATTTCCTCCCCCTGTCAGCATTCTCCTGCATCAGAATCAGCCTTTTCTGATGTGCTCAAGACACACAACCAGGTAGTCTATCCCTCCCCTCCCACCCGTCAGCCCACCGGGAAACATGGATATGTACTGGCGGCCAGAATATGTCCGTGGCGATGTACACAGCAATACTATCGAAGGTTTTTTCTCAATTGTGAAGCGTGGCTTGAATGGCATCTACCATGCCGTCATCAATGAACATCTGCATCGCTACCTTTCAGAATTTGAATTCCGGCATAACTTTCGAGAATTGACTGACGGAGAGCGCAAATTGACTGCAATTAAGGCAGCCGATGCTAAGCGCCTGATGTACCGGAAACCAATCAGCGCAAGTAAGAGACGGGGCATTGCTGCCCCGTCACGTCCTACTTAGACCGGCAAATTACGCCAGTGTGAACACACAAACTCGGTGCGGCCGAACCGGAACCGTGTGTATGCATGCACGAAAACAGATTTCCACTGTCTCATGATCGTATACCTCTAAAGTTATGAGGTTACGAGGGCGATATAGACTTACCGTCGCCGAATGGCTACACTTGCGTTGCTTATGACGCAAAGACGGTTAAGCGGCAGAGGGACGCCCTCACTGCCATGCCGTAGTTAATGCCGACGACAGGACTTGAACCCGCATGGGCTCCCCTCGGACAAGGATCAGGGCCCAGTGGCACCCAAGGCCACCGCGTCTACCAATTTCGCCACGTCGGCGTTGCAATTCTACCGCCCCTTACGGGGCGGTTTTTATTTGCCTGAATACACTCTCGTCGATTTAGTCGTTTGATTTAATCCCATAATAATTATTGAGTATAAATTTCGTCATTTTTACAGCCAAATCAGCTTGTTCTTTTGTCATGTTTGCAGGGAAGTAAACGATCCCGTCATCCATGCCAGGCAGAGATATAGTAATTTTCTCCATTCCTTCTGGGGTCGAATCAAACTCCTCTCCAAAATTGTTATCAACTTCGTTTTTCTCATGCGCTTTAGCTTTTTTCTTCGCGGGAGTGGACGACCTCTGCAATTTTGGTGCTTTTACATGTGGTGAAACTGGGATATTTGCTGCTTTCGCTGCCGTGAGGAAAAACGATATGCATTTAGTCAGCGTACTTCCTGAAGCGCCTGCATCCCGGAATTTATCCTCAATCTTTTTTGAGGTTGCCTTTTCGATGTTAATTGATCCATCAAATAAAAATGGGTATGTATTTTTAATGAGCGCAGACAATGTTGTGCTAAAATCATTTTCAGAGCCTGTTACTATTACTTCAAGCGATTTAGTCGGCTCTAACTTGTCATTTACTAAATTTAATGATTTTAACGTGGCGATCATCGCGGACTGCCCTGAACCTGACATTTTATCCATAATGCTGCGATCGATATGCGAGGGTATACCTGTACTAGCTAACCCATTGATAAAACTCCTGAATGTGCTATACGGAACATACGGCGGCACATGCACCTTATCTTTTTCTGCGGCCATAATAATGTCCTCGATTTATTGATGGCTCAACTGTAACAGATTTTTTCTGTTATTGAAACAGAGTTATTTAATTATGCGTTATTTATTGGAGAGTAAAATGTTGAATATGTCTAGGGGAGAGAAAGTAGTTATCCGAGATTATAAAGGACGGCCGCATATCAGAATATTATGGGATGTTGGGGATCGATGCGCGTATATATGCTCAAAGGAGCAATACGAGCATTTGATTAACGGCGATACGTTTTCTCCAGCCATCGGTTTTCCATTTTCCGATGTATATCGGTGCGACGACACCATTGAGGCTTTAATCAATAGCAACGCATTCGAGTGGGGAATATTAGATGAGCAAAGGTAATAGTGCGCCACCTGAACCAGTTCCTGATCGCGTCAAGGCTGACTAAGACTGGGAAGAAACCATCACAGACGGTCTAAAGAAGAAACGCCCGGATGGTGGCTGACTGAAGCCTGAAAGTGGCGAGAAAGAAATTAAGTAATATAAGTGGATGATAATTATCTAGTCTATTAGAAATCGGTACCTTAAGTACATACTTCCAAAAAAATATGTAAATATCCACTATCTATTCCAGCAACATATATACGGAAATGGCTAGGGATCCGGAAATATCTCCAGAATTGTTTGTAGGTCTTATTGGTGCCGTGGGTACAGACCTAGAGACAGTACAGCTATGCCTTCAATCTGAGCTAGTTGCAGTAGGTTATAATGTACACAATGTTCGTCTCAGCAAACTAATATCTCGTTGTTACAATTGGAGGCACTTAAATAGTTCAGGCGTTAGTTATGAAGATGAACGTATAAATACGTACATGGATGCTGGTGATGAGCTTCGTGGGAAAATGAATGATGGTGCAGCATTAGCTAGGTTAGCAATTGGCAACATTAGAGAGATACGTGAAGCGGAAATAGAACACCCAGATTCCCCCATGCCCGCTACAGCTTTCGTCCTGCAATCCTTAAAACATCCTGATGAAGTAAAATTCCTTCGCGAAATCTATGGGAAGTCATTTATAGCACTATCTATTTATTCTCCAAAGCAGCGACGATTACAAAGACTAAAACATATTATCGCTAAATCTCGACATAGCGCAAATGAAGACTCTTTTGAGGATCATGCTTCTGCGTTAATCAAAAGAGATGAAAAAGAACCAGGTGATGATAATGGGCAAAACGTAAGAGATACGTTTCCTTTAGCAGATGCATTTTTCTCTGCTGGTCCAAATTTAGCGATACAGATAAAACGTTTTCTCCAACTGCTATTTGGTCAACCATACATAACCCCAAGCTCAGATGAGTATGCGATGTATCATGCTCATGCGGCAGCACTCAGGTCTTCTGATCTTTCGCGCCAAGTCGGCGCCGTCTTAACAACCACTAATACTGAATTTATTGCTGCAGGTTGTAACGAAGTTCCGCAAGCTGGTGGTGGTTCGCCATGGGAAAATTCTGTGGACCCAAACAAGGACTACCGAGATCATCAACTCGGGAAAGACTCTAACGTTCTAATAAAACACGAAATGACAACCGAGATATTCAAATTGATGAAAGAAAATGGGTGGTTGTCAGAAGAAAAAAGACGCGAAGAACCTGCAAGCTTGGCAGAGACAGCATTCTCAAAGAAAGTGAATGGAATACTCCGTGATACCCGCATTGCTAGCATCATCGAATTTGGTCGAATGATTCATGCAGAAATGTCTGCCATTTGTGAAGCCGCACGCAGAGGAATACCTGTCCAAGATACAACACTATATTGCACTACATTTCCTTGCCATATGTGCGCTAGACATATCATCGCATCTGGCATATCTCGGGTTGTATATATAGAACCCTATCCTAAAAGCCTTACAAAGGAACTATATAACAAATCTGTGCATATTGAGGATGATGGGGCTGATGATGATGCAGTCACATTTGAACCTTTTGTTGGAATCGCACCACGCACTTATATGCCTCTTTTTACAATGCGAAAAAGAAAAGATGACCTTGGCTATACAGTTGATTGGAATGCTGAAGATACTATCCCCAAGCTATGTGAAAGATACCCCGTATACATTGATAGAGAAACAGCAGACCTACAAGACTTAAATGAACATGCAATCATGTACGGTATAGATCCACCAACAGAATAATACAATCTACTCAGGAGGCTACCATGACAAACCCGACACCTTTAAAGAAACAGTTAAATACTGCCACAATCGAATTTGATAGTTGGAGTCAGTGGAAAAAAGACGCTATGAAAACAGCGATTCGAGGTAGAGCTAAAGAGTCATCTGAGACACAGACTCGAACAACAAATACTCGAAAAAAGTAATGAAAATTTTCGCTTTTTTTATAGAAATAATCGTATGGAGGAGCGCCAATAACAATGTTGGTGCTCCTCTATATCGACAACCGCCAGTATGTGGGAGGTCGGCTATCAGCACCATAAAGCCGCGCTCAAGGAGCTGGTCGAGGGAAACGAGTGACGGTCGCGCAACGGCGGCGGGCCGTGGATCACCTTAAAGATCGCCGTGTAAGCGAACGCCGTGCCTGCCGGCTGACGGTCTACAGTCGTTCGGCCGCCTGGTATCCGCTGAAGGGAAGCGATGACGCCGAGCTACAGACCCTTATTTCTGAGCCGAACATTGGCGCTCGTGTTTGCCATCTTGCTGATTTCAAGTTATTTTGTCACTTAACATTGCGTTAAACCTATAAATGAATGACGAGACCTGAGGTCTCGTTTATTCGCCTGTTAGAGCTACAAGTGAAATGGAAGATAACGAAACCACCATAGAAAAAATAAGAACCGAAGTTAAGGGTGACTTATCCGAAGTTCGGAAAGAATTTCTAGATAATTTCGGCGAAGAAACAGAGCGATTTATTGATCACATGACCAATGCATTTTTGCGATGGTCTGACCTAGATAGCTTGGCGGGCCAAGACGAGAGAAAGGCTAATGTATCAGGCCTAGTGTTTAGCGCTATTACACAGAATATTATTTCTCTTCGCCTGTTACTTTCTGGTTATATAGTGGCAGCAGGTAATACTCAAAGGCAAGTACTAGAAACGATTGCTCTTGCCTTGCTTTGTTCCTGCAAGCAGCTGGATATCCTTGATCTCTTTATGCAGGACAAATACTCTACAAACAATGCAGTAAGAGACGCTTTGCGGAATAAATACAAACTTAATGTAAAAGATGGAGCCCTAGAAGTGCTTCGAGACTCAAGGGTATTTTATCATATGTATAGCCATCCGACACGCGCAACACTTGCTAGCCATATAAGGTTCTCCGATCAAGGAGGTGCCTTATATGTTGGAGCATCATTTGATGATGGGAAACTTGAACAATACAAAAATGAAGTAGCAAGTCGCGTTAGTTTGGCGGAGGTTTTTGAGAATTTTGTTCAGGGTGTTATCAACAATGTTTCTAGTTGGAATTAGCTCTAACAAGGCACACATTCGGACGAAAACAACTCTGCGCTTCGTCTGCGCCGCACGGCCTGGTCTTTTTGGCGCAAAGAGATGATATCGGTAAAACAACTTAAATCAGTCCTATCGTCGAAGAAGCGCACAAACACCAGTGAAGATTTCTTCAAAAGTCATAGATACATGGAAGGGTACATAAAGAGAGTCTTTCTAATCGGATTGCGACTAAATGGTGTCCAGTACAATAATTCCGTTAAGATTGTAGAGGGAACCTACATCAACACCAGAGTACTCATAGAAAAAGTGCTTTTTCTTCTGAATGGGGCTGACGGAAAACAGAAACAGTTAATATCAAAACTTAAAATTGCTCACCCTGAGTATTTTAAGTTAAACGAGCTATTTTTGAAGTTTGCCGCCCCATACAGAAACAGGCTTGCTCACGGCACAATTGAGGAGCTTAAAGACCAAGAGTTGGTCAAATGGCTCTGCCACATCAACCGATCCTTTTTCAAAGAATTTGAAGCGCTACTACAGAAAGAGTTTGGGCACTCTGCATTTGATGTGCCTGGACAGTGGGGCGCCAAACGGGGAGCTTCTGAAAAAATAGAGGACACTGTTAAAAAACTAAAACTGGGCAGCCTAGTGTCAGACCCCATGCATTTGACTGCTGTCCAACGGTCATTAGTAGGGACTATCTATGAAGCGCCATAACACCTATGAGGCCCCCTCGCGTCAATAGGCAAAAGGGTTTTTGAAAAGCGGCGTGAGCCGCTTTTTTCTGATCAGGCTTTATTCATCTTCTGACTTGATTTCGATAACAGGGTCGGGCCACGCCCGCCACTAAACACCTATCGAGTGTTGGCTGATGGTAAGCGTCCGGTGACCACCGTCTTTTGATAACGTACGATAAGTTTCGCACATTTTGAGAGGCGGTGGTCTCGATCTGGTTTAATTGGAGTTGCGAGCAACCAATGATCAGACGAGAGGAGACCTCCACCATGAAGAAGGATACATCAACGCTGGGCAAAGAGATCAAGATTGACGAGGCGCGGATCAAAGACCACCTGGGCGAGCTGGTACGCGGTTCAGTGGAGGACACCCTGAATACCCTGCTGGAGGCCGAGGCAGACCAGATGTGTAACGCGGCGCGCTACGTGCGCACGGAGGCGCGGCGCGATACACGGGCAGGATCGTATGAACGCAAGCTGCAGACGAAGGCCGGCGAGGTGAACCTGAAGGTGCCGAAGCTGCGCCGGCAGACCTTCGAGAGAGACGGCGATTATCGAGCGTTACCGGCGCCGGGAGGCCTCGGTGGAAGAAGCCCTGATCGAGATGTACCTGGCCGGGGTTTCGGTGCGCCGGGTAGAGGATATCACCGAGGCGCTGTGGGGCACGAAGGTCAGTCCGTCGACGATCAGCGAGCTGAACAAGAAGGTCTACACGCACATCGAGGACTGGCGGAACCGGCCGATCGAGGGCGATTATCCCTATGTGTACCTGATGGGCACTGCGACGGGGACGAAAGCCATAGCTATGCGCATGGAAGGCCTCCTCCCAATCCGCCTGCAGTACCTGCGCGATCGCTTGCTGGATAAACCGGTCCAGTACGGTCGGAATACCCAACTTGCGCTTGCCCCCATCCGGCTTGGGGATCTCGACCCGACGCACCGGCTTGGGACGGTACGTCCCCGCCAGTAACTGCGTTCGGATCGATGCCCAGTAGTGCTTGAGATAGTCTGGAAAGGCGTCGACGGTCAACCCGTCTATGCCCGGCGCTCCTTTATTGCGTTTGACTTGCTTCAGCGCGCGCACCAGATTATCCCGGTCCAGTACACGCGCCATCAACGATGAACAGGCCGTGGGCCTCGGTTCAATCCGGTCTCCAGTGCTCGGTTCATCCTCTGCCACTGGCAGGCACAGCTCACGCTGCTCTACAGATGCCATCCAAACCCTCTTCCCGGACGATGGCCGCCCGTAACTTGTTCAGGCCTTCAGCTGCACGACACAGCCTACTATGCCTTCTGCTGACTTCTGCAAAGCAGTCACAGGAAATCGCTTCCCTGTCAGTCGTTCCTTCGACACCTTGCAGACCTCCCGGGGTAAGACACTAGGCTTTTGCTGCGTAGACGCTGGATTTATAAAACGTAGCCCGGTTGCGGATGGAAGGCTTCGTGGTCACGTGCCCACTCGCCTCAGCTACGTCACACCTTATATCCAGTTCCTGTCCGTCGCCCCGCAGTTTCGCGTTGAGCTTCCTTCAGAACATGCCTCGCGACAACGCCCTTGCCCTTTCGCTAACCTTCGGCTCCGCGATTACCCGGTATCGGGACTTCCACCCGACGAGTCTAGTGCCATGCCCGGCACACACGTCAGAGGCCAGCCGCGCCTGCGCAGCAGGCGTCGGACTGCGCCGAGTTGTTAGATTGCGTTACCTAGTGAGGGTATTCTTTCTGCCCCTCAGAACCATCTACATCCTCAGCACTCGATGTTAAAGGCGTCTCTGTTTCGTCAGATGAACTAGGCTTAATCTGTTCTTTATGCGTCTCTGCTCTTTTACCATAGGTAAGGCATATTGCAGTAATCAGCACAAACCATACCGCAGAGGCTGCCAGCCAAACAATTCCCTTTGTGAATGCAAAGGCTACTAAAAACACAACGATCGGGCTATAAAACAAGGCTAGCTTACCTAATGCTACGCTTATACGGCCAATAGCGGTAAATAGCCGGCGCAGATACTCCTTGGTTCTTCGTATAGCATCAACCAACCATTTGTATGTTCTTTCTAGAAAGTCTAGAAGATCAGCCAGAAACATGGACGCAATACGTTCCACGTTCTTACTCGCTCGCTCTAATGCATCGACTAAACTCTCGAGTAGCTTTTGAAGTTCTTCTAGCATGTCCGTTGCGATACCTCGTGAATTCAATTTGTAAGTGCAACTCTGCATGACGGCAAGAGGGCAAGCTGCGTTAGCATTGTGACTTTTCTCACCGCCAAGTAAGAGGAGCACACATGAGAGGCTATACGCAGCTTACCCAAGAGGAACGATACCAAATTTATATCCTGAAGTGTCAATGATCACCACTATGGAGCCATTCCGGGATCGGGTTAATGGCGCCACCTCAGGATCGGGTTAATGGAGCCACTTCAGGATCGCCTTAAAGGCGCCACCTGAGGATCGCCCTAATGGCGCCAGTCGGCGCCGGTTTCACGTTTCAGACTTTCTGATCACTTGCCGTATCGTCGCGGATTTTGCGAGGAGACAGGCATGGCCAACAGGAGGTTTGAGATGTATCACTACCGTCAGGCACTGGTGCGAATGCGCCAGGGCGAGTCAGACCGGCAGATCCATGCCACCGGGCTGATGGGGCGGCGTACCCTCGGGACGCTGCGCAAGCAGGCCGAGCTGCGGGGCTGGCTCGATCCTGCCCGGGCCCTGCCATCAGACCAGGATCTGGCGGCCGTCCTTCAGCGTCCAGAGCCAGAACGGATCCGCGTACGCTCGAGCCTGGAGCCGTACCGCCAGCTGATCGAACAGTGGTGCATCGATGGCATCGACGGCACCACCATCCACGCCGCGCTCAAGCGCCGCCACGGGTATACCGGCAGTTATTCCTCGGTGCGACGGTTTTTGCAGTCGCTGGCCAAGACCACACCCCGGGTGACCTCTGTGCTGGAGTTCGCGCCGGGCGAGGCGGCGCAGGTGGATTTTGGCAAGGGTCCCGAGATCGTCGACGTGCAGACCGGCGAGGCGTTCAAGACCTGGGTGTTCGTCATGCTGCTGGCCTGGAGCCGCCATCAGTATGCCGAGCTGGTGCGGGATCAGAGCATCGAGACCTGGCTGGGTTGTCACCGGCGCGCCTTCGAGCACTTCAACGGCGTGCCGTCAAAAGTCATTATCGACAACCCCAAGTGCGCCATCACCAAAGCCTGCTACCACGATCCGCAGGTGCAGCGCTCGTACGCCGATTATGCCGAAGGCTACGGGTTCCTGATTTCACCCTGCCCGGTGGCGGATCCGCAGAAGAAAGGGCGCGTGGAATCAGGCGTCAAGTACGTCAAGAACAACTTCCTGCCGCTACGCGAGTTCCGTGATCTTGCCGATGCCAACCAGCAGTTGCTGGCGTGGGTCATGCAGAACGCGGGTAACCGCATCCACGGCACCACCCGCACGCCACCGCTGCAGCGTTTTGTCGAGACTGAGCGGACCATGCTTAAATCCCTACCCAACAGCGTGCCGGAGTGTGCCCGCTGGGTCTGCACCAAGCTGCACGGCGACTGCCACCTGCAGGTGGACAAGTGCCGCTACTCCGCGCCGTGGCGCCTGGTGGGTCAGACCCTCGATGTGCGCCTCAGCGAGACTACCGTACGCATCTACCAGCAGCACGAACTCAAGGCCATCCATCCGCGTCTACGGCTTGCCGGCCAGCGTCATACCGTCGATGAGCATCTGCCGCCGCAGCACGTCGCCTACAAGATGCGCGATCCGCAATGGTGCCTGAAGCAGGCCGAGGCCACCGGGCCTCACTGCCACCGGTTCATGCAACGCCTGTTCGAGAACCGCGTCCTCGACCGCCTGCGGGCCGCACAGGGCGTTATCGGCCTGGCCCGACGCTACGGCACCGTGCGACTGGAGGCGGCCTGCCAGCGGGCGCTGCACTTCGACAATATCCAGTACCGTGCCGTGCGGGTGATCCTCGAGAAGTCACTCGACCAGCACGCCGACCCCCAGCAGTGCTTCAACGAGATGTCGGATGCCTATACCGGCGCCGGCCGCTTCGGGCGTGATACCCGCAAGCTGTTCACCAAACACTGACCGCAAACAATCCATCTTCCGCCCCACCGACGCTGAGCCGGTGGTCCTTTCACCCAACCACACCATCACCCTCAAACCCAAAGGAGCCATGCCATGAAAACCACTCCACTACCCGAACTGACACCGGTGCTCAAGCAACTTCGCCTGTCCGGCATCCTCGACAGCCTCGATAGCCGCAATCGCGAAGCGATCAAGAACAAACTCTCCTATCCGGAGTTCCTGGCGCTGATCATCCAGGACGAAGCCGGCCGCCGCGAGCAGAAGAAGTACGGCATGCGGCTGCGCCGCGCCGGCTTCCGTGGCGACAAGACGCTGGAGGGCTTCGACTTCGACTTCAATCCCGGCATCAATCAGCAACTGGTCACCGACCTCGCCCAGTGCCGGTTCATCGAAGAGAAAGTCGCTGTGCTCATTGCCGGTCCCTGCGGCACCGGCAAGAGCCATATCGCCCAGGCCATCGGTCACTGCGCGGTGCGACGAGGCTACGATGTCATGTTCACCTCGCAATCCAACGTGCTCTCGCAGATCAATGCCGCGCGTGCCACGGGCGCCATCGAACGCAAGATGCAGGCCCTCACCCGGGTGCCGCTGCTGATCATCGACGACTTCGGACTCAAGCCCCTCAAGGCCGGGCAGGACGAGGACTTCCACGACCTGGTCGCCGAACGCTACGAGCGCGCCGCCACCGTGATCACCAGCAACCTCGACTTCACCGAATGGGGCGAGGCGTTCCCCAATAAACTGCTCGGCGCCTCGACCCTCGATCGACTCCGCCACGCCGCTTACCGGCTGGTGCTGGATGGTAAAAGCTATCGCACCCCCCGGGGAGATAATCAGCCCGAAAACACGACGCTTGAAAAAGGACCCATAACCGCGAAATAATCACCCCGTCTGAAACGCTGAAACCGTGCCTCTACGTGGCGCCATTAAAGCGAACATCGGTGGCTCCATTAGGGCGATCATCGACAGTGTTTATTTGCGTCCTAATTTGACCCAGTGTTTGCACACTATTTTGAACCGTGTCAGTTGGCCATAACATTGAAGCCATAGAATGGTTGTTGTGATTTGATGGGTCAACTATGAATGCAAAAATCCACTAAAATGGATCGATCGAACGTGCAAATCAACACTATGCATATTCCGGCTATCAAGGCAGCGGTTAATTCAGGAACAGGCGTTGACTGAAAGGGACATATGTGTGACGATTGGTCACATATTTATTCCAAATATAGCCATCAACACTGCTGGAGATTCAAATGGAATATCTGAGTGATTTCGAGCTTTTGACCAAACTATCGTCCATTTACTCGCAGCAAGCCCTAGCCGATGAAATCGACCATCCCAGAGAAGTAGTTAATCGCTGGCTGAAGGAACGCTCAAGGCAACAGGATCAAAGCTGGCTGACCTATGCAGAGCGTGTTGCGCTCGAAAAGCTGATGCCAACGCCCTCCGGCAAGTGGCATGACTTTACCTTCATCGATCTGTTCGCAGGTATTGGCGGGATCAGATACGGGTTTGAGCTGGCAGGCGGCAAATGCGTGTTTACCAGCGAATACGATAAATATGCCGTTAAAACATACTTGGCTAATTATCATTGCGATCATGAAGTTCACGGGGATATCAAGGATATCACCCAGCCCGAAGGCATGAGCAAAAAACAGGTCTATAACCATATCCGCAAATCCATCCCCGATCATGATGTGCTCCTTGCAGGTTTCCCATGCCAGCCCTTTTCCATTGCTGGCGTATCCAAGAAGAATTCACTGGGTAGAGCTCATGGCTTTGAAGATGAAACGCAAGGCACATTGTTCTTTGATGTTGCCAGAATTATCGATGCAAAGCGCCCTCTTGCCATCATGCTGGAGAATGTAAAAAACCTGAAAAGTCATGACAAGGGAAAGACGTTCAAGGTGATCATGAACACGCTTGATGAGCTTGGCTATGATGTTATTGATCGTGAGTACAATGACTCAGGCACAGACCCAAAAATCATCAACGGCAAGAATTTTGTTCCCCAGAACAGGGAGCGCATTGTCATTGTTGCCTTCAGAAGGGATTTGGAAGTTACTGACGGTCTCACCTTGAAAGACATCAAGCCCTTTTTCCCGAAAACCGTGCCGGTGGTTGGCGACATTCTGGAGCCTGAAAACAAAGTGGATGACAAATACATCCTCACCCCAAAGCTCTGGAAGTATCTCAAGGACTACGCCGACAAACACAAAATGGCAGGCAACGGGTTCGGGTTTGGCAAGGTAACTGCCAAAGACAGATCTACCCGTACCCTGTCTGCAAGATATTACAAGGATGGCTCCGAGGCTTTGGTAGATCGTGGTCCAAGTCGCAGGCCGCGCCGGTTAACCCCGCGCGAATGTGCAAGACTCATGGGGTTTGACAAACCGGGGGAATGCACTTTTGTTATCCCTGTATCCGATACGCAAGCTTACAAGCAATTTGGAAACAGTGTTGTCGTGCCTGTGTTTGAGGCCGTTGCCAAACTTATGAGGCCCTATATTCTGAGCGCAAAGGAAAAAGCCGCACATACCGTGAAAGTGATACCTAAAAAACCTGTCAAAAATTCAGACAAGCGCCGCAAGGCTGCCTGATGAGTGACATTGTTACCCCTGAAAAACGCAGCCTTATGATGGCGGGTATCCGGGGAAAGAACACGAAACCTGAGCTTCTGATCCGTAAGGCCCTGCATGCAAGGGGATACAGATACAAACTTCATGATCGCACGCTTGCCGGAAGGCCGGATATGTCCTTCCCGAAACACTGCGCAGTTATCCTTGTCCATGGCTGCTTCTGGCACCGCCATGATTGCAAGCTGTTCAAATGGCCCCAAAGCAACAAAACATTCTGGCGTGAGAAGATTACTTATAATGCGAAACGCGATAGAAAACACATTCGGGAATTGACAGAAAGTGGCTGGCGCGTTCTGATCGTATGGGAATGCGCCCTTAAGGGGAAAAAGGATCAAGACATCGGGAAGGTTATTGATAACATCTCCCACTGGTTGCTAAGTAATAAAACAAACGGCGAAATATCGTAAAGGCTCTTTAAATGGCAAAGGACCAGGGAACGTTTGATACCCGCGCATCAAAGCAACTGAGCCTTGATGCGATCACCAGGATCATGCAGGGACTGGGGGCAGCCAATGTCTACGTAAAGAAGCTTGCTCCGAATGATAACAGCAAGAACCAGCCATATTTTGGAAGTCATTTGATCGATTTACCTTTTATCCCGACAGGCGAAGTTGTCGCCTCAACTTCGGAGTCCAACAAGACCTCTGATCCCAAAAGAAAAATCAAATATCAGGCCTCGCTAAAATTGTCTTGGGTTGATGCAGAAGGAAAAACCTATGCAGCCCCGCACGCAAAACTCATTTACTATCCGCAATATCCAGAAGTGCGGTTATCAGGTTTTCTGCTTGGCTCCAAAGTAATCGCCAGCAAATGGATGGCACCGGAAAAACAGGGACGAAGTCAAGGCAGATGGCTGATCCTTGGCGTTACAAAGGATGAAAGGATTTATGCCTATCTTGTCACGCCGGAGTGCAATCTTTCCAGAGAACTTGCCAGTGCCGATTACATTGAAATCAGCAAGATCTTATGGCAACTCGATGTTTTGCATACGGCCCCGAAAGTATCCACGCGCGATGCACTTCTTCAAAAGCTGCTGGAAATTCATCACAAAGGATGGATACCGAGCCAGAAGCTGAGTTCCGCCATGGTCCTGGAAAGTTATAAAGCGCCCAATGGTGGCGGCTATACGCTTGAAGCCATGCTCGGTATTTCACCCAACGGTATTGCAGAGCCTGATTATCTCGGCTGGGAGGTCAAACAGTTTGGCGTGAAGAAATTTCCGAAGACTGGATCAAAGCCAACGACATTAATGACCCCTGAACCAAATGGCGGATACTACGCCACCGCAGGGGCCATTGAATTCGTCAAGACCTATGGCTATGCGGACAAAAGCGGCAAGGTTGATCGCATGAATTTCGGAGGTAAACATCTCGTCGGGCTACGTCAGAGTCTGACGAGCCTGACGATGCATCTTATTGGCTTTGATGCGGGAACATCATCCATTACCGATGCTTCGGGTACGATCGCGCTGCTGGACAAGTCCGGCAATATTACGGCAAGCTGGAGCTTTGCGAAACTCATGGATCACTGGAAAAGAAAACATGCGAGGGCGGTTTACATTCCGTGTATCAGGCGAACACAATCAGGTATACATGAATATCAATATGGCAAGGATGTCGAACTCGGAACCGGAACAAATTTTGAAATGGTTCTGTCTGCAATGAATTTGGGGACAGTTTATTATGATCCGGGCATCAAACTCGAAGACGCCACAAGCGGAAAACCAAAGTTGAAACGCCGCTCTCAGTTCAGGGTCAACCACAAGCATCTTGATACGCTCTATAAAACATTTGAATTTGTTGATATAGCTTCATAGGGAAATGATATTTATTGTTCATCACACGACGCCCCCATATTTAAGTAGCACGATGATTTAGAGCCCAACCCCATAACTGGAAGGATTGCAGAGGATGTTAAAATACTTCTGGAATAAATGGCTTATCTGTAGTAGTTCAGACCTGATCTGACACTGACGCATTTGTAGAATCTCACAGCGTTTTTGAAGTATGCACTTGTCCAGTAAGGCGGTGAATCAGCAATCATTGCCCTGTCCAGCAGTCGATTCCCCTTTTCGCAAGATGTCTCCGGCAAGAGGGCACAACCATGACAGGCAGCAAGATTGGAATTATCTGTTCCCCGGCCTGTGCTTTCCATACAAACCGGGTCTGAGGAGCACCAACTGGCGCTGCGAATTGCACCATAGAGTGATTCTTCAATATTGCCAGGCTCGCCCATGCGGACCAGTCCACCCATTGTTCCTTCTGAATCACCAGCCGCAGTGTAGATAAGAACACCCTGCATGGGGTTCTTATTATCCTCAAGATTGCTATACAGTCTTTCGCGAAGTGAGGCACTGCCATAGCCACAATCAAAGCTCAGCTGGCGAATAAGAAGGTGCGCAAATGTATGGATCAATACCAGCTTCGGAGTCAACATTTCATGCGCCAGACTACGCTCTAGCCTAGCCCGGTTCACTGAAACTGGGTTTTACCCCGACTTCACGGACACAATCAAATAGGCTGATAATGTACCTAGAGGTGTGTCATGTCAAAGCGCAGGAATTACTCGCCGGAGTTCAAACGTGAAGCCGGGGTAAAACCCCAACAACCGTCGTGATGCACGCGATCAGTCGCATTCATTCCGAAAGGGATTAAAACTTTCTTGTATTTCTCAAAGTCAGCAGGATCATCCATCACTATTAAATTTTTCGAATTCAGCTGCAGACGAAAAATCCGGAATCCGGATCGCAACTACCCTTTGCCGGCCGCATTGACACAGAATTTCACTGCGGCTTGTGCTCAATGCACTTCCCTCTCCGGTCATATTCCTCCTTAGACGTGTACACCACCGTCATCGTCAAGTTCTTATCGATTGGCTCGTACCGGTAACTCGTTTCCTTGAAGGCGTTGACAGCCGTATGGTCGCCGATGATCTTCAGCGCCCTTAAGGCGCCGGTAGCATCGAATCTGAAGACTGTACGACCTGTATCATCCAGTACTGGCGCGCCATTTACGGTGACAGGCTCAATCTCCTGCATACATCGCTCAAACAGCTCCTTTGCCTTGAGCAGAACATAATCGGCATCGATTTTGGTACGTTCCACCCTTTCGGTTGATGCCCTTTGTATTGCTTCCGCAATCTCAGGTTTCTTCAAGTTCTCGAAACCTATTGAATACGCCGTCTTTTTACTATATCCAGCGCGGATTGCAGCCTGGGTGGCATTGAGGTCAAGCAGGTATTCGTGAACAAAGAGTTTTTGCTTCAGCGTCAGGGTTGTCTTGATCGCCATAGCGTCACCTCACCAGGGCACCAACCACTATATTCTGCAACATGGCTAGGGAACTGTACAGATATCCAGTTATCCAGTTCTGTAGGCAATTCCTGCCGTGACGGTTAACTGGCCTGTCTTTGCCTGAGTACGATATATGACCAGAATCCGGATTCCAAATTATGGATCCAGAATTGGGTAGTCCCAATGATCGAGCAGTGGTAACGCGGGATCGGCGTTGCGCCAGTCATGGAGCGTTTTCAGGCAGCGGGAAAGAAGGCTGCAAGTCTAACTTTGAGATAACAAGATCATCGGATCTTCTTGTTGCTTTAACCTTGTTCTTTTGGTGGAAATCGGAGAATTACCGCGAAAGCGACAAAACCGTTGTTCAGGGTTTCGGGGAGGACCCTAATATCCTTTAATGACGGTTATGACGGTTAATATGGAGTATTAATTTATATATGTTATGTAGTTGGTAACGGTGGCTACGCAGAGAAATTAATAATAGAAATTAACCGTCATAACCGTCATAACCGTCATAACCGTCATAACCAAAGTATTTTATTCTCATGCTTCGGAGCACCATACTCGACTAGCTTCACACCCTTCACCTCTCGGGCGGACGATGTGCGCTCATAGTAAATACCACGCCCCACAATCACGGGATCATCCAATCGATCGTGGAAATTCTTCCGACCAAGCGGAAGACGGCCTTCACCCTCGCACCAATCGCGATAGGCACTATACAGAGCCCTTCTGATCACAGAGTATGATTTACCGGTTGTCACGCTGTCTGACTCCAGGAAGGCCAATACGCTGTCGCTGTTCACCTGCCATTTGTTCATAATTCGGATTTGTGTTTCGGTCTCTGTGTACTGGTTCTGTGCGATTAAACGCTGGGCACCCTCAACTGCCCAATGCAGTATTTGCGGCAGTTCGCTGGAGCTGATAGCTTCGGCCAGTAATTTGTCCTGTTTTTCTTTCGGGACTATGTTCCGAAATTCCACAATCAACCATCTGGAAAAAAATGCACTTGACCTATCACGCGTGTTCACCAGGTGGTTGCTATTGAAGATATGTGCAGCCTCGTTCTGAAACGTAAAGGGTTTTCCATAAGGGTCGCGGGCTTGCTGGTAATCGGCTCCAATCAGGTTTTTAAACGGGGCCGCCGGTATATGTCTATCCTCAGGCAGTTCGCCGACCAAGTTCAGCCGTTTTCCTGCTAATGAAGCCAAATAGTACGGCTCTTCCCATCGAAAAGGGGAACAGGCCGTTCGATATTCTTTTGGCACCATATGCTGCAGTAGTTTCTGGGCTGTTGTCTTTCCTGTCCTTCCCGGGCCGATGAATAGGGCGGCTTTGTGATGATAGGGCATGATGCCAAATAATACAGATCCACATATTTCCTGAAATAGCTGAACCTGTCCCTGCTGGTCATCACCTGCAAAAGTCTCATTCAGGTATTGTTCAAATCGAGGCATTTCTCCCTGAATTGGAGTAGTTTGTATAATGAAAAGCTGACGGTGCATAGGATGAAGGGGTTCTATAACAATCTGACCGTCGTTATTCAGCCGGTAGAACTGACCACCAAGTGCCGCACCACGAGGTGCATCATGGAAAAATTGCTCACGCTTAACGTGTACCCTGATTTGATCAGCTATAGCCTTGTAGTGGCCGCCTGTGCGGCAACGCGTCATTTCTTTACCATCAAAGCACTCTGCAACATTGGCCTGAACTTCATCCATGTCTTTCGGTCGCCAGATATTGGCCTTCTCGTTCAAAATGTAAATTCGGCCATCTGCACCAACCGGTGGGTACTTTCCAGCAACCGATAATATGGAAATCATTGCCTTGGCTAATTCATTGTGAGTTGCTTCATTGTCGATATGTACCGTTGAACACATATCAACAAATGCAGACAGATCTAGATTCTCGTCATGTAGTACAGCACTCTCCACAGTCGGGCCAATGCCAGCGAACATCTGCTGCGTGTTTTCTCGATTTGACTTACGGATACCGACATCGAGCCACTTTGCGGCTTGTTGGACAACGTTATCCGGCAACATCTGAGTTAATGTTTTAAACCCGGTGATTTCTTTTACGCCTGCTTCCACTTTCGCGCAGGTATCCTGGGCAGCCCGCAGACGGTCATCTTCTTCCTCATCACCTGCAGCAGTACAAATAGCCTTTACTATCTGTATCACACTATTTGTGTCCATTAGTCACCAAGCTGCCAGCCAGTGCCAATGCTGCGTCATGCCTACTGCCTTTCGGCCAATATCGGCCTAACAAAGCACACGCCGCGAGACGATTTACTGCCGCTACCAAGACATCCCCTGACACGACTGCCGGGCGCCAATCCTCTCCAAATTTCCAATAAATTTTCTCGCCGGATGGATGTATTGACCCTGGAAACACGGTCTGACCGCTGGCCCTGATTTCCAGCAGCATTGCTTCATCTTTTGCGGCAATAGGATCTAGATATTTGGTTGTTTTACAAATATCGGGACAGTAGTAGAGAACATGAGAAAGGGGAGTCGAAGCTCTACCGAAACCCAGTCCCGTAGGTGGCAATAGGTAAACCAACCTTAATGCTTCACAGCAGTCCAAATCTATATCGATAAGACCACCTGAAGCCTCACCTAGAATGACGCCGACATTTTGATCTTGTTCACTGAAATACTGCTTTGCTGTTTCAGCTGTGATGCGGAGATTTTGCCAACCCTTTAATTTTGGACCTTTCTCCTTGGAGGGAATCGGCACGGGTGACCAGCCCTGTTCTATGAATAGCAAGGCACGTTTGATAGGGGTTTGATCATGAGAATCTATGAGTTTATCATTCATTTACTGGTTCCATTTTTGAATGGTCGCAATTTCGATGGCCTCAAGTGATTTTTATTTATTTCATTTAATCGACCCACCGCTTTGTCGGCCGGTTTTTTATGGGTCAGTTTACGCAAGCGCATCGTTTTTGAAGTGAATATCGATGTTGAAAAATCGATCGGCGCATATTAGCGAGTAAGGACGTTCGCGTAGGTAGGTGGCGATGCCGCGTGGGAAAGGAATATTTCTTCTATTTTTCGAGGTGTCAACATCAGATATCCTTGATGTGGCGTCTCGCAACAGGATGGATATATCCGCTTCGGCGGTTTTGTCGTTTCCAAGAGCCTGGAAGATCGCGTGCGCACAGCTGCACGACTGTCGCCGGGTATTTTTCAGGGCTTGCACGACCTGCTCAATAGTGGGACTCATAAAGCCGCATTGCTGCGAATCTGCGTCACAGCATCTTCAGGAATCAAGTATTTCCCTCTGGCTTTTGACTCCCGTATCTGCTTTATAACAGCATCGAGTTCCCCAGTATTTTGGAGCTCAACCCACAGGAAATATCGGGGAGGATTAAAATAAACGCTGCGACCTATACGTACAACAGCGCCTATATCTTTTAGCCCATTGGTATCCTCGTTGAAGATTTGCCAGCGTAGACCACCATTTGTGAACGACGGGTTCTTTTCGCAGAATGAATTTACTGACTCAAGTTCGTTAATAATTGACATACAACCCCCCAGGATCATTACATACACATCAGACAATGCCGCTCAGCCATGACGAGCGTTGCCCATGAATGTGCTTTATAAATGAAGGTGGGTTGGAAACTAGTAGAAAAAGTACCCCAAAAACGCAGTTTACAAATGAACTAAGTGTTATTTTAAGTGGCTATTCTTCTTTTCACTATAGTCAACAGCTTCTTTTATCAGAGGAAATAGATTCACGGTACAGTAACCGGCGGCTTCGAGACAAATCTTTAGAATCTGTCCAAAAGCACCTTCTTGCGACTTTTTAGGGCGCATCACAAAAATATTTTGATATTCAAAGGCAAGCCTTTTGGAAAACTGACGCAGGCTATTGTTTGTGGGTCGCCCCTTCTTTAAGGTTATTCGCTCTGTTTCATTAATTACTAAAAGCAGGTGACTAATTCGACCCTCCAAGTCAGATATGAAATCTGAGACATGAAATTTCTGAGTACCATCGTCATAGTCTTGCCAGACTTTCCTTAGTAATCGACGGCTTTCAGCGTCTAAATCACAAAGTTCTTGCTGGAAATCTATAGACTTTTCCTGGAGTTTTTGAGATTTCTTTTTAAGATGAGAAATTGCTTCCTTAACCTCTTGCTGCGAAGGAGATTCAATCTCTAATTTACGCTGCGGTCTGAGCATCCGTATTTCCCTTTCAATGAACATCAAGAAATCATCTGCTTTTTTTTTATCTCGCGTCTTTGTGTTCATTATCCCCAACAGGGCTGCTCTGTGATTATTACTAAAATTAAAAGACGAAGCATCCTCTACCCACACAAAATTCTTCTTTGGTATTGGGCGCACCATTTCAGGATACTTTATTACCGAATATTCGATCATTCATAGAAGCCACTATGCCTGCAGTATGGGCCTCTGAAAGGTGTGCATAACGCTTTACCATCTGGAGGGTTTTATGACCCAGCACCTCGGCTATCTCAGCCAAAGAAGCACCATTCATAGCCAGGTAAGATGCGGCACTATGACGCAGATCATGGAAGCGAAAGTCGTCAATGTCTGCCTTTTCCATGGCTGTCAGCCATGGTGCGCGTAGATCCATGGGCTTGTAAGTCACCTTACCTTCCCCATGCCGAATTGGTTTGCCGGGGAAAAGCAGGCTGGTTTTAAGATTTCGGACCTTGGAGTGCTCTTTCAGCAGATCTAACGCCTTACCAACCAAAGGGACGACCCGTATTTCCCCGTTCTTGGTTTCGTACAGGGTTATACGGCCTCGATGAAGGTCAACATTGTCCCAAGCAAGCTCCATGATCTCCCCTTGCCGCATACCCGTTGACAGGGCCAGTACCACAACGGTGTACAGGTAGGTGTTATCAGAGGTTTGGCAGGCTTTCAGTAGCCGGGTGCGTTCACCATCAATGGTTTCACCATTGGAATCGGTTTCATCATCGGACAGAAAGCGAATCCGGCCACGGGGTAACGCTGGTTTCTTTACCTTCCGCATGGGGGAGTCATCCAGCCAGCCCCATTCATTTACCGCAATGGTGAACGCATGAGATAAAGCGGCCATGTAACGGACAACGCTTGCGGGTGCGAGTGGTTTCTTTGTCTTGGGCGATATAGACAGCAGCAATTTATCCCGACATTCGACTATTTTTACCGGTGTTACATCTGCGAGCGTGTATGCCCCTATTTCGTCCTTGAACCATTCAAGTTGCTGCTTCTGCGCACTGCCATTGCTAGGCTTTGCTGGCAATACATCCCTGATATAACGGTCTATCAAATCGCCCAAGGTATGCTTCTGAGCCTCCGCTGTTTTGAAGTAGCGGTTTTCCTTGATGGCTGACTCGGTATTCTTCCCCCAGCTTCTGGCATCAGTCAGCCTGCTGAAGGTCGCTCGTTGGGGTGGAAAGCCCTTGAGACGCACGTCTACTCGGTAGGAAGTCGAACCATCATTGTTGGTGCGCTTGCGTATAGAGGCCATCAGAGAGCCTCCACGGTGATAAAATTGCTGTTAGCCATGCCGAACCTCCAAACAGGTCGGTAGTGGTTAGGGCCGTCCGGGTGTTGTCGCACCTTGGCGGCCTGTCTATTTACAAACTAGTGAAAGACTACAACAAATCGCAGAAGACGGCAACATGACATATACATTGAATTGTTGTTGATTGTTACTATATTGAATCAATAAAGAATATTTAGTGCGCCTCTGGTATATGGCGCAGTGAAGGCGCAGTAGCGGCACAAAATGGCGCTCACAGGCGCAGCTTCTGGATTGCCCAGGTGCCTATTTTCATAGTCTGAGAAGTGCTGCTGCGCTCAACAACGGGAAAGATAAATTCTGGCGGCAACTATTGAAATCAGTGCGCCTTTGTTACCAACTATTGCCAATTCTTGTTTTCTAGTGCGCCTTTAGTGCGCCATGGCCATAAAAAAGGACTTCCTGAAAACCAGAAAATCCTTTATAAACATGGAGCCGGCGAGAGGATTTGAACCCCCGACATCTTCATTACAAGTGAAGCGCTCTACCGTCTGAGCTACGCCGGCATACTGGCCAACTGGACAGGACCTGTCATTCTAGGGAAAGCGGGGTTTCCCTGCAATGCAGCGCCCCGTTACAGACAGGCCAGCGTGTGCAGCTGCAGGTCCGGATTTGCCGCCGTCAACGCGTCCAGCGCGGACGCGGTGGCGCTCCCGCCCTTAAACACCAGCCAGTAGGCATCCTGGGTGATATAACGCGCCTCCAGGATTGGATCCAGCCCCATCTCCTGCAACTGCCGCAGTCGTACCTCGGCACGGGAAATGTCCTTGAACGTGCCAAGTGACATGAAATTGTCCTTGCCGATGTAATACTCGTGGTCATCGTGTTCGTCCAGCTGCCGGGCGATTTCCCGGGCCCTGGCACGATTCATGGACGGCAGGTATATCCAGTAACCGTTTGCCTTCCTGACCTTGGCGATACGCTGCCGTGACTGTAACCCGAGCCCGTCAACCCTGCCGGCCACGGCGTGCAGCTCCGCCTCGGTAAAAAACGGGCCGAAAGCACGGCACGCACCCGGCACACCTGCACCGGGCGGTTGCGACATGGTCAGTGTATCGATACTTGTCTGCTCCCCTTGCTTCGCCGTGCCCGTAGACTGCTGTTGCAGCTCCTCCAGGGTCACCAGGGGCTTTGCCGTCGCCGGCAGGGGCGGCAATTCACGGACGACCTCCTGTACCGTCCCGTCCCGGTACAGGTTCCACCCGAAATACACCAGATTTGCAATGAGCAGCAGGTAGACAACATGGCGCATCAACGTTCTCCGGCTAGAATGGCGATCCCCTTCAGGACCAGGTCGGAATCCTGTCTGGCGGCAATCGTGAGCAGCGGCGCCACGATCGAGGCGTCGCCCCCGGTGAGGATAACATCGGGCTGCAATCCCGCGCTGATGCCCACGTCACGCGCGAGTCGATCGATCGCGGCCGCGACGGCGAAACGGCAGCCGCTGCCTATCGCAGCCGCCGTACCGTTAGCCAGCAGCACAGGCGCCTGATCGCAATCCGGCACCCGCAGGTCCGCCGTCTGCGCACACAGCGCCTGCTGCATCAGCCGTATCCCGGGCAGGATCAACCCGCCCCGGTGCCTGCCGGCCGGATCGACCAGATCGAGTGTGATCGCGGTGCCGCAATCGACCACGCACACGGCGTCACCCGCCCCATGCCAGGCGGCGATCATCGCCGCCCAGCGATCGACACCGAGCTGTTCGGCGATCGGATAGGCGTTGGTCACCCCGGCCGCCTCGCGGCCGGCACGGAGAAACACAGGCTGCAGTTGCCAGTGCCGGACGGCCCAGGCCGACAGGCCATCCGCCAGCGCGGCCCCGGCGACGTTCGACACCAGCATACGGGCGGGTGGTGACAGCCTCCCCCAGGCCTGCTCCGCGAGCTGCGCCGGGTCGTCATCGCGATGCCTGAACTTCCCGCGTGTTTCGAGCCGCTGCCCGCTGGCCAGGGCCCATTTGATCCAGCTGTTGCCGGCATCCACCAGCAAATTCATTTGGTCATCCGCACACTCACCTCGCCGGATGTGAAACGTCGTCGTCCGCTGGATGTTTCCACCAGCAGGGCACCCCCGGCGTCGATGCCGCAGGCCGTGCCGTGCACGATGTCGTCGGGCAACCGCAGGTCGATCCGGTGGCCGCTCACCAGGTCGTAGCGCTCCCAGTCCGCCATGAACGGTGCCAGACCGGCCGATTCAAACGTCGCCAGCGCCGGCAGCAGGCAATCCAGCAGGCGTGCGGCGACTCGGTTGCGCGAGAGATCGCGGCGACCCGTCAGTCTGCGCATGTCGGTCCAGGCCTGGTCGATGGCAGGTGCCGGCGCGTTCTGCATGTCGACATTGATGCCGATGCCGATCACGACCGCACAGGGACCGGCCGACTCGCCCGCCACGTCGATCAGGATGCCGGCCAGCTTGGCATTGCCGGCCAGGACATCGTTCGGCCACTTCAGACCCGCCTCTGTCACGCCAAACGTGCGCAGGCACTGCAGCACGGCGATACCGGCGACCAGGCTCAAGCCCCCGAGTGCCGCCGCGCCCCGCGTGGAACGCCACAACAGCGAGAGATACAGGTTGGCGGCAAAGGGCGAAACCCAGCGACGTCCGTGTCGACCGCGGCCATGACGCTGTAGTTCTGCCAGGCAGACCGAACCGGAGCAGGCGCCGTTTTGTGCCTGTTCGCGCAGGCGGGTATTGGTCGAATCGGTTTCCAGCAACACCTCGATGGGTCCGAGAACGGCACGCGCGACCCGACCGGCATGTGCCAGAATCGTGTCGCGGTCAAGCAACTCACAGGCCGCCGGCAGACGGTAGCCTTTGCCGCGCACGGTTTCGAATTCGATACCCAGCTCGCGCAGGGCCTTGAGATGTTTCCAGACACCCATCCGGCTGATACCGAGGGCGGCGCCCAAGGCGGCACCGGAATGGAATTCACCGTCCGAGAGTCGGTGCAATAACTCGCCGCGCAACTGCATGCCCGAAGATTAGCACAATCGTCACCCGCTCAAGAACAGACCGGCCGACGCGCGGCGTGCCTGTCGTCAACACGGACGGAACCGCAGGGCCATGCGCGTCGATGCCCCGGGTGCTGCATGAGCCGGGTGCCTGTACATCACCTGGCGTGCGGCGCGCCGTGCGATGTACAGGGATGTACATGTGCCGCGGCAGGCAGGAGCAGGTGAGACCGCGTAGCGGTCGAGAGACCGGCCTGGGCCATGCCGGGAGCGGCCCGGCACCACCCGGACGGCAATGCGTACGCAGGGGATCACGAAGCTGCTTCCCGTGTGGGGTGTTAATAAACAAGTACTATAACCTGTCTCCTAATCCTCCGCGGGATTAGGAGACAGGTTCTAATGACAGGGAGGCAGACAGGCGTTATCGTTGGCGTTGCAGTGCGGGGGGGCAGCCTTTTACATGATTCTCGCCTTCAACTCCGGGTGGCCCATGGCCACCTTTTTTTTGGTGGTCCCGGCCGTTCAAGGCATCGCCGTTCTGCCACAGCTGACCCCGGTACCCCCCAATCCGCAATAGCCACGCGGATTCTTCGCCAGATATTGCTGGTGATAATCCTCGGCGTAGTAGAATTCCGGCGCCTCGACGACCTCGGTGGTGATGTCCCCGAAGCCGTTCTCCATGAGCCGCGCCTGGTAGGATTCGCGTGATGCCAGCGCCTCCGCCGCCTGGTCGCTGTCATAGGTGTAGATGGCGGAACGGTACTGGGTCCCGACATCATTACCCTGCCGCATACCCTGGGTGGGATCATGCGACTCCCAGAAGATCGCCAGCAACTCCCCGTACGAGGTCCTCATCGGGTCGTAGACGACCAGTACCACCTCGTTGTGCCCCGTAAAACCGCTACAGACCTCCTCGTAGGTGGGATTTTCCGTGTACCCGCCGGCATAACCCACCGCCGTACTGTACACCCCGGAAACCTGCCAGAACTTGCGTTCGGCACCCCAGAAACAGCCCAGTCCGAACAGGGCTGTCTTCATCCATTCCGGAAACGGGGGTCTGAGCGGATGCCCCGTCACGGCATGCCGGTTCTGAACTGCCATGGGCTCGCCGCGCCCTGGCAACGCCTCCTCGGGTGTCGGCATCCTTGTCATTCCAGCCATAAGCGCCCCCCCTACCGCGCAATGAGCATCGTCCGGATAATAGCACGCTTCCGTTCGCGACGCGGTACAGGGTCGAATAGCGCGCGATCCACCGAACGTGTGTTCCCCGTCTGAACGTCCCCCGATATACTCTATCCATGCAACGGGACAAACCCACCCGCTACGTCGGCATCGACAGGGACATCAACGGCGGCATGACCGATACCGGACGCATCATCCGCGACGCCTGGGCCTTTGGCCTGATTCCGGAGAGCGAGACCTGCGCCGGCTGGAACGCACAGGCCATCGAGCAACTGTGGGAAAAAACCAGCGCGATGTGGGACCGATACAATCATCGCGTGAACGACCTGCCCGGGGACATCCGTGACCGCTACCTGCGTATCCAGCAGGCGGCCTTCCGGCAGGCACGCGCCGCCGGCTGGGACGCCGAACTGAAAGACGAGCACTGAACGCAACCGCTGTCCGTCGACGGCGGTCAGCATGCTGTTTCCCGTCCCGGCTCCGTCCCGATCGGCCCGGCTGTTGCACGACCACCTTCTGCGCTGCAGGTCCTGTTCGGGATCGGCCGCGTGCCTGGTCGTTCCACCCAGCCACAGCAGTGCGCGATGACGGTATCCCGCCACGTATGACTGCACGTATGATAGTATTTCAGGCTTCGTATCCGTCCCGCGCAATCACGACATGCAACTCATGAACGATAGCATTTTTAACAATCTGAGTTGCTTTATCGATGAAAGTAAGCGGGAGCGCTCACCGCGGCAGCTACGCTCACGAAACGGCAAGGTACTGGCAGCACGGCCGGAATCTGCAAGCAACCGGGCAAGTGCTGACATGATCCGTCCTGATCAGGTGCGACCGTCATGACCGCCGCCCTGTGGTCGGCGGGTGTGGCCGTCGGGTTGGCGTTGCTGTCTGCCGTACTGTCGCTGTTCGCGGCCTGGGCGCCGCGCGTGCTGCGCCTGGTCGCCATGCCGTTGTTCGGACTGGCGGGTCTGGCGTCACTGGCAGCCGGTGTGACCGCGCTGATACAGGGAGGGGTGGCGACGGGTGAGCTGCCAATGGGTCTGCCATGGCTGCCGTGGCGGATTCGCCTGGATGCCCTGTCCGGTTTGTTTCTGTGCGTGATCGGCGTGGTCAGTTTTGCCGTGGGCCTGTATGGACCGGGTTATGTGCGCCGCTTCGAACGCGGGCGCGACCCGGTGCAGGCGCTGGGCGGTTTTGCCGGACTGTTTCTCGCGGGCATGCTGCTGGTGGTGCTGGCCGACGATGCCTTCCTGTTCATGGTGGCCTGGGAGCTGATGTCGCTGTCCAGTTATTTTCTCGTCGCCTTTCACCATGACAACGCCGCCAACCGACGTGCCGCCTTTCTCTACCTGCTCATGGCGCACATCGGCGGGCTGGCCATATTACTGGGCTTCGGCGTGCTGGCCTCCTTCGGCGGGGGATTCGCCTTCGATGCCATGCGCGGCGCGCAGCTTCCCTTCCTCTGGTCCAGCGTGGCCTTCGTGCTGGCGTTTGCCGGCTTCGGCATGAAGGCCGGCCTGGTACCCCTGCACGCCTGGCTGCCGGAGGCCCACCCCGCGGCACCCTCGCATATCTCGGCACTCATGTCCGGCGTGATGCTGAAAGTGGCGGTATACGGTTTTATCCGCGTGCTGTTCGATCTCATCGGCCAGTTTCACTGGCAGTGGGGCGTGGCGGTGCTGGTCATCGGCAGTGTATCGGCCCTAATGGGCGTGCTCTATGCATTGATGCAACACGACCTCAAACGCCTCCTGGCCTACCATTCGGTAGAGAACATCGGCATCATCTTCATCGGCCTGGGACTGGCGATCCTGTTTACGGGCAGCGGCCACGCCGCGCTGGCTGCGGTTGCCTTCGTCGCGGCCCTGTATCACTGCGTCAACCATGCCCTGTTCAAGGGTCTGCTGTTTCTGGGCGCGGGCGCCATCCTGCACAGTGCCAATGAACGCGACCTGGAAAGCATGGGCGGCCTGCTGCGGCGCATGCCCTGGACCGGGCTCTTTTTCCTCACCGGCTGCATTTCCATATCGGCGTTACCGCCGTTCAACGGATTCGTTTCCGAATGGCTCACCTTTCAGGCGGCGCTGCAGGCCTGGCAACTGGACAGCGGCGTGCTGCGCAGTATCGTACCTATCGCCGCGGCGATGCTGGCGCTTACCGGCGCCCTGGCAGCGGCGTGCTTCGTCAAGGTATACGGTGTGGCGTTTCTCGGCCAGGCCCGCAGCCGCCATGTACGACACGCCCGGCCGGTGCCGCTGAGCATGCGTACGGGACAGGGCGTCCTGGCCGTGCTGTGTCTGCTGCTGGGCGTCCTCCCGACGACCTTCGTCGGCCTGCTGAACGAGGTCCCCCGGCAGGTCCTGGGGCAGGGCCTGTCGCAGGCCACCGCCCATGGCTGGCTCTGGCTGACGCCCGTTTCGCCCGAAACGGCGAGTTACGGCGCACCGCTGGTGGCGTTCGCGCTGTTCGCGGCCGTCGGCCTGGGACTCTGGCTGTTCGGCCGCGGCATCCGCCGGGTGCGCCGCTGCGATGCCTGGGATTGCGGGTTCGCACCGCCCACCCCGGGCATGCAGTATACGGCCACCGCCTTCGCCCAGCCGATCCGGCGGGTATTTTCCTTGCTGTTCCTCATTGACGAAGCCGTGGGTCGGCAGGAAGACGGACAGTTGCGCCATCGCCTGCAGGTAAGTGATCGTGCCTGGGGCATCCTGTACCTGCCGGTCGCGCGTGCCGTGGAAAAGGCGGCCCGGCAGGTGGTCCGGTTGCAGTCGGGCAACGTGCGCATCTATCTCGGCTGGTCGCTGGCAACCCTGGTGGTGCTGTTATGGGTCATAGCATGAGCGCATCGTCCTGGGTTCTGGCCCTGTTGCAGGCGCTGCTGTATGTCGCCCTGGCGCCACTGCTGACGGGCTGGGTGCGCAAGGCCAAGGCACGCCTGCAGAATCGCCGTGGTGCCCCGGTGCTGCAACCCTATCGCGAACTCTACAAGCTGTTTGCCAAGGAAGCGCGCATGGCGCATACCGCCTCGGTACTGTTTCGCGCCGCACCGTACATCGTGTTCATCGCGCTCTGGCTGGCGGCGTCGGCGGTTCCCCTGCTCACGACGGGTCTGCCAACCGCCGCCATTGCCGACGTCATCGTCATCGCGGGGCTGCTTGCACTGGCCCGTTTCTTCCTGGCGCTCGCCGGCATGGACGTGGGCACCGCATTCGGCGGAATGGGGGCATCGCGGGAAATGTTCGTTTCTGCCCTGGCCGAACCGGCCATGCTGATGGCGGTGTTTACCCTGGCCATGACCGCGCACAGCACCAACCTGGCCAGCGTGGTGGAGTATCAGCTGCTCAGCCACAACGTCCTGCGGCCCTCGTATATGTTCGCCCTGGCGGGGCTGGTGCTGGTGGCCGTTGCGGAGACCGGACGCATACCGGTGGACAATCCGGCCACCCATCTGGAACTGACCATGATCCACGAGGCGATGATCCTCGAATACTCGGGCCGTCACCTGGCCCTGATGGAATGGGCGGCACAACTGAAACTGCTGCTGTACGGCACCCTCCTGGCCAACGTCTTTTTCCCCTGGGGTATCGCGCAGGACACCGGCCCGGTCGCGCTGTGTCTGGGCCTTGCGGCCGTTTCCACCAAGCTCGCCCTGCTTGGTGTGGCGCTGGCGCTCAGCGAGACCGTGCTGACCAAGATGCGCCTGTTCCGGGTGCCGGCCTTTCTCGACCTCGCCCTGTTGCTCGCGCTGCTCGGCCTGCTCAGCCACGTGATCCTGGAGGTCGGCGCATGAACCTGGAACAGCTGCCGGTGTTGCAGCAGCTCATGGTCGTGCTGGCGGCGGTGGCGCTGTTCACCTCTTTCGTGCTGCTGGAACAGGCCCGGCTGGTCTCCGCCATCCATGCCTTTGCCTGGCAGGGTGTGCTGGTCACGCTGGTAACCGTCGTGGTGGCGAGCAGCGGCGGGCGGGCGCACTTGTTTTTTTCCGCGGCGCTGACCCTGGGCCTGAAGGCCCTGCTCATTCCCTGGATGCTGCACCGCCTGGTGCGCGAGCTGGAACTCGACCGTCATAGCGAACCCCTGCAGCGGCCGGCACTGGTGATCATGGCAGCGGTGGTGCTGGTCATATTCAGCTACTGGCTGGTATTGCCCATCGTGCAGCAGGAGCTGACGTTCACCCGCAATATCGTCGCGGTGAGTCTCGCGGTGGTACTCATCGGCCTGCTGATGATGGTGGTGCGGAAACAGGCCGTCGCCCAGGTGCTCGGGTTCATGTCCATGGAGAACGGACTGTTCCTGGCCGCCGTCTCCGCCACCGGCGGCATGCCCCTGATCGTGGAGCTGGGGGTGGCCTTCGACGTGCTGGTGGCCATGGTGCTGTTCGGCGTGTTCTTCTTCCAGATCCGCGAGAGCATCGACACGCTGAACGTGGACCGCATGAACCGGCTGACGGAAAGAGGCGACGACGCATGATACGGGCCGTCTACATTACGGTAGCCACGCCGCTGGCCGGTGCCCTGGTTCTCGCCGGCGTCCGACGCCTGGCTGTCGCCGGCTGGCTTAACATCATGGTGTGCAGCGTTACCTTCGTCGCCGCGCTGACGCTGGCGGCAGGGGTGGCGCGTGACGGCGTGGTCGCCGGTTCCGGATTCCGCATCGACGCCTTCAACGTCTACCTGCTTGTGCTGACGGCCTTTGTCGGCATGACCACGTCGGTCTTTTCACGCCCCTACATGCGGCACGTGTGCATCAGCGGCAGGACGACGGAACGCGGCATGCGGCTCTATCACGTCATGTTCCAGGCCTTCCTGTTCACCATGCTCCTGGCATTGTCGACGGACAACCTGGGGGTGTTGTGGGTGGCCATCGAGGGCGCGACCCTGGCCACGGTGCTGCTGGTATCCCTGTATCGCACGCCCGAGGCGGTGGAAGCGGCCTGGAAATATTTCATCCTGTGCGGCGTGGGCATCGCATTGGCCCTGTTCGGCACGGTGCTGTTGTATTTCGCCGCCCAGCACGTCGTCACGGACCTGTCCATGGGTCTGACGTGGAGCACGCTTTATGGTGTTGCATCACAGCTGCAGCCGTCCATCATGAATCTCGCCTTCGTATTCCTGCTGGTGGGTTATGGCACCAAGGTCGGACTGGTGCCCATGCACCAGTGGCTGCCCGATGCGCACTCCGAGGGTCCAACCCCCATGTCCGCCGTCCTTTCCGGCCTGTTGCTCAATGTCGCGCTGTACGCGGTGGTGCGACTCAAGATGCTGGTTGACGGTTCGCTGGCCGTTACCGATTCACCGCATCTGGCCGGCTATCTGCTCATGGGGTTCGGTATGACTTCATTCCTGGTGGCCGGCCTGTTCCTGCATCGCCAGCGCGACATCAAGCGCATGTTCAGCTACTCCTCGATCGAGCACATGGGATTGATGACCTTTGCCTTCGGACTCGGCGGGCCGCTGGCCACCTTCGGCGCCCTGCTGCACATGCTGGTGCACTCGCTGACCAAGTCGGCTATCTTCGTGACCGTCGGCCACGCCACGCATATCGCCAACACCCAGAGCATCGACCACATCCGGGGACTGATCCGCACCCAGCCGGCGGTCGGCTGGGGACTGTTGCTGGGCGTGGCCGCCATTGCCGGTTTTCCGCCCTTCGGTGTGTTCACCAGCGAGTTTCTGCTGCTGACCGCGACCATGCAGTCCCAGCCCTGGTTTACGCTGGCGCTGCTGACGGGGCTGACGGTCGCCTTCGCCGGTCTGTTCCGGCACCTGCATCCCATGGTCTACGGTCCGGCGCCGGTCGGACAGCAGCCGGTACCGGCCAACATGCTGCCGGTCATGATCCACCTCGGTCTGGTGTTGTGGCTCGGGCTATCGATCCCCGCCTTCCTGGCCAGCTGGCTGGACCGGGCCACGGGGCTGATTACGGGGATCCACCTGTTATGAACCGATTCGACTGGCTGTCCGGGTACCTGGCCCGTCTGGAAGACGAGCATGTCATGGCCCGGCGCGGCGATGCGCAGCAGCTGGCGCCGGCGCACTGCCTCGAGCTGGACGCCGAAGACTGGGGCGGGGCGGCGCGCGTGGCGGCCGGTGTCGGCTGTCGCTGGGCCGGGATCTGGGCAGACATGGGCGATGCACACTTCGTGGTCCGCGCCTGCCTGGCCTATCGCGGCGATTACCTGGTACTGGTCACCGAGGTCCCGGTAGCCCAGCCGGTACTGGCCTCCCACACGCCCCATTTCCCCGGGGCCGATCGCATGGAACGGCATCTGCGGGACCTGTTCGGCATCGTCCTGCCCGACCATCCGGACCACCGCCGCTGGACCCGCCACCAGGCCTGGCCGGAGGACAGCTATCCCCTGCGTCACGATTTTCCGGCAGGCGGCCGCGACCCGAAACGGGCGCCGGCCGACAGCGATTATCCCTTCGTTCCGGTTCTGGGCGGCGGTGTGTACCAGATTCCCGTGGGACCTGTGCACGCCGGTATCATCGAACCCGGCCATTTCCGCTTCCAGGCCGTGGGCGAGACGGTCCTGCAGCTGGAAGAGCGGCTGGGTTATGTGCACAAGGGCATCGAGAAGATCGCCGTTGGCCGTGATCCCGCCGCGCTGGCCCGTCTGGCCGGCCGGGTTTCCGGCGATAGCACCGTGGCACATACCTGGGCGGCGTGCATGGCCATGGAGCGCGCGGCCGGTGTGGACGTGCCGCCGCGTGCGCTGGCCGTGCGGGCTGTCCTTGCCGAACGCGAGCGCGTCGCCAATCACCTGGGTGACATCGGCGCCATCTGCAACGACGTCGGTTTCCCATTCATGCTGATGCACTTCAGCCGCCTGCGCGAGGACTGGCAGCGAGCCAACCAGGCGGTGTTCGGCCACCGTTTGCTCATGGATCGCGTCGTACCGGGCGGCGTCACGCATCCCCTGACCGGGGAGTGTATCGGGCGGCTGTCGCAGCAGAACCGGTCTCTGTCCGCGCAATTCGAAGCGCTGACGCCGATACTCGGCGACGATCCCTCACTGGAGGACCGGCTCGCCGGCACCGGCGTGCTGAGCCGTGAAGATGCGCAGCGTCTGGGTGCAATCGGCTACGTGGGCAAGGCAAGCGGGATGGACGGCGACGTGCGCCGCGACCACCGCTATGCCCCCTATGATCGACTGGAAGTCCAATCGCCCTGCTTCGCGGAGGGCGACGTGGCCGCACGCCTGCAGATACGGGTGGAGGAAATCCGCCATGCGCTGAAGCTGCTGGATGCGCTGCTGGAACGGTTGCCGGAAGGCCCGGTCACCGCGCCCTGGTCCGCGACGCCGGCCGACGGCCAGGGCATCGGGCTGGTGGAAGGCTGGCGCGGAGAAATCCTGAGTTTCGTGCGCTTCGACGGAAACGGGCGCGTGGCGCGCTTTTTCCCCCGTGATCCCAGCTGGTTCACCTGGCCGGCGCTGGAACGACTGATCCACGGCAACATCGTTCCGGATTTCCCCGTCTGCAACAAATCCGTCAACGGCTCGTACTCGGGCCAGGATCTTTGACTCACCTGTCATGTTCCGTATCCTGAAACTGAGTCTTGGCACCGGCATCGTCACCGAGGTGGTGACACCGGCCGATACTGCCGGACTGGATGCCATGGGCGTCAATCTGCGCCGTGCCATCGACGCACGGTTTGGTCGCAGTCTCGCCATCCGCCAGGTGGATGCCGGTTCGTGCAATGGCTGCGAACTGGAGATCCACGCCCTCAACAATCCTTACTACGATATCGAGCGGTTCGGCGTGCATTTCGTGGCATCCCCGCGTCATGCCGACGCCCTGCTGGTTACCGGCCCCGTGTCGCGTCACATGGAAACAGCGCTGCGCCGAACCTGGCGCGCCACGCCCGCACCCAAATTCGTCATCGCGGCGGGCAGCTGCGCCTGCGATGGCGGCGAGTTCGGGGTGTCCTATGCGAGCTGCGGGGCCGTCGGAAATGTCATCCCGGTTGATATCACCATCCCCGGCTGTCCACCGGCGCCCATCGACCTGTTGCGGGGCCTGCTCGCTGCCGTGCACGCCAGGGCACCCGATCCGGACCACTGATCCGGCGTCGCCTTGCACGGGAATCGCCTACGAAATGCGCGCGCCGGCAGGTCGCATGATGCAGGCGACACATGCGGTCGGCACCACCGACGGCAGGCGCATGACTTCGGACCCGGCTTTGACTGACACTGGCTTACTTGCTATATTTTCTCGGTTTTTTTGGACTGCGAGCGTCCGGATTCTCTCCCGGGCAAGACATGCCTTCATACCGCACGACATCAGCGCAATCCCTGTGGCTGACGCTGCTCGCGGCGTTTTTCCTGCAGGCCGCCGACGCTATTGCCTTCAAACGGGTTGATTCACGGGCGCTATACGGTGAACAGGCAAGCAAGACGTGCTTCCCAGAACCGGTCGATCTCGACGGCCCGTCCAGCACTATCGCGGAACACGGACGGCAACTGGCGAGACGGATCGGCAACCACGCGTCGGTGGCCGACGCGCTGCCGGCACGCGGCAAGGACGTCCATGGCAGCCGCATACGCGCTCCGCCCGGTAATCGTCATGCTCCAGCTTGACCGGCACAAGCGCCGCGCCCTGCACACTTCACGGGCTGTACGGGTTTTCATCATCATACGGGCGAAGCACACCTCGCGCGTTGCACCATTGGGACAGAGAGTACTGCAAATTCCCGACGCTACCGGTCCAGGGCGTAGCCGGGAGACCGTACAGTACATCAACGCGATTCGGGCGCCTCGGCAACTGATGAAGGCATGACTGGAGTAGACGTGGACACAACATCGAAATACATGCTCTTCAAGCGTCTCATCGGCGCGATTGTATTCCTGGTCATCGGGCTCAAGCTGACCAGCACCGTACCGACGACCGAAATCGCCTGGGTCTCCGGCATCCTGCTGCTGACGATATACCTGTTCGTTTTCGAGATCGTCGATGTCGATGTCGCGGCCGTCTGCATCATGGTGTTGCTGGGCCTGATGTCATTTCTCGGGCCGCTGATCTTCGGTCTCGAACATCCCTTCGTGTCGACGCAGCACCTGTTCGACGGTTTCGCCAGCAATGCGGTCATATCGATCATCGCGGTCATGATCATCGGCAAGGGACTGGACAGGACCGGTGTCATGAACACCGTCGCAGGCTATATCCTCAAGCGCGGCGGAAGGACGGAGGCACGCATCATTCCGTTCATCTCGGGCACCGTCGCCATCATCTCCAGCTTCATGCAGAACGTCGGCGCCGCAGCGTTGTTCCTGCCCGTGGTCAGCCGCATCTCGGCGCGCTCCGGACTGCCGCTGTCGCGCCTGCTCATGCCGATGGGTTTCTGTGCCATCCTCGGCGGCACCGTAACCATGGTCGGCTCCAGCCCGCTGATCCTGCTCAACGACCTGATCCTCACCTCCAATCAGGCCCTGCCCCCGGACCTGAAGATGAGCACCTTTGGCCTGTTCAGCGTGACGCCGATCGGTCTGGCGCTGGTCGTTGCGGGCATCGTCTATTTCGTCCTGCTTGGCAGGCTGGTGCTGCCGGCCAGCAAGCCCCAGAGCGGTACCGTCGGTTCCAACACCATGAGTTATTTTCAGAATATCTACGGCATCGACTATGCCCTGTTCGAGGTGAGAGTACCGCCGCGCAGCCCGCTGGTCGGCAAGCTGTTCGATGACGTCGAAGGCAGTTCACACATCCGCATCATCGCCACCATGCGCACCGACAAGGACACACGCATCGGTCCCGGCGCGCTGGCACGCGACGTGGGCATCGAGAGCGGGATGGTGCTGGGCATCCTGGCCTCGCCGGCGGACGTGGAAAACTTCGTACGCAAGTACGATCTGGTAAGCAGCCGGCGCCTGGATACCTTCGGTGAATCGCTGGCGCCGACCAAGTCAGGTGTCGCCGAAGTAGTCATCCCGCCCGGCTCGCAGCTGGTCGGCAAGAGTGCGCGCGACGTGTGGATGCGCAAGACCTACGGCATCGCCATGGTCGGTCTGCACCGCGACGGCAAGACCCTGCGCGAGGGCGATGACATTCGCAATCTGCCGCTGATGGCCGGTGATACCCTGGTCGTGCACACCACCTGGGATGCCCTGCTCCGCCTCGAATCCAACCCCGACTTCGTCGTCATCACGACCGAATACCCGCACGACGAGGTACGCCCGCACAAGGTCGGGCACGCACTGGTGTTCTTCCTGGTGGCGTTGTGCCTGGTACTGTTCACCGATCTGCGGCTGTCGGTCTCGCTGCTGACCGGTGCGCTCGGCATGGTGCTGTCCGGTGTGCTGAGCATGGACGAGGCCTACAAGGCGGTCAGCTGGAAGACCGTGTTCCTGCTCGCCAGCCTGATCCCGCTGGGCATGGCGGTGGAAAATACCGGCACCGCCGCCTGGATCGCCGAGCAGACGCTGACGTTGCTGGGCAACGTCCCGATCTGGGTGCTGCAGGCCGCGCTGGCCGCACTTGCCACGTTTTTCACGCTGGTGATGTCGAATGTAGGCGCCACCGTGCTGCTGGTGCCGCTGGCCGTAAACCTGGCGCTGAAGTCCGGCGCCGATCCCGCGGTATTCGCGCTGACGGTGGCCATTGCCACATCGAATTCCTTCCTGATACCCACCCACCAGGTCAACGCCCTGCTGATGGGACCAGGCGGTTACCGGGTGCCGGACTTCATGCGCGCGGGCGGTGTCATGACCGTGTTATTCCTCATTGTCATGATGATCATGCTTAACATCGTTTTCTGAGGTAATCAATGAACACACGCACGGATAGCAACATCACCACCAGCGGGCGCTGGCTGCCGATCATCACTGCGCTGCTGCCCGGCGCCGTATTCGCCAGCGCACCCACGCCGGCTGCCGCACCGGACCTGACAGCCAGCGCGATCGGTTACCTCTCCCTGGCGATCTTCGTCCTTGCCTACCTGCTGGTCACCGCCGAGGAATTCACTCACCTGCGCAAGTCCAAGCCGGTCATCATCGCCGCCGGCCTGATCTGGGCGCTGGTGGCCTGGGCCGCCGGGCAGGCCGGCCAAGGACAGCTGGTCGAACAGGCCGCGCGCCACAACCTGCTCGAATACTCGGAGCTGATGCTGTTCCTGCTGGTCGCGATGACCTATATCAACGCCATGGACGAGCGCAGCGTGTTCGATGCCCTGCGTTCATGGCTGGTACACAGGGGTTACGGCTTCCGCATGCTGTTCTGGATGACGGGCAGTCTCGCCTTTTTCATCTCGCCGTTTGCCGACAACCTGACCACGGCATTGCTGATGTGTGCGGTGGTCCTGGCCGTGGGCATTGACAACAAGCGCTTCGTGACGCTCTCGTGCATCAACATCGTAGTCGGTGCCAACGCGGGCGGCGCCTTCAGCCCGTTTGGCGACATCACCACACTGATGGTGTGGCAGAAGGGCGTGGTGCAATTCTGGACCTTCTTCGCCCTGTTCGTTCCGTCGCTGGTGAATTTCCTGGTACCCGCCGCCATCATGCACTTCGCGATACCGGCAGGTAAGCCGGTGGGAGGCGGCGAGGTGGTCACCATGAAACCGGGCGCCAAAACGATCATGATGCTGTTCCTGCTGACCATTGCCACAGCGGTCTCGTTCCACAATTTTCTCGAGCTGCCTCCGGTGATGGGCATGCTCACCGGGCTGGGTTACCTGCAACTTTTCGGTTTCCTGCTCAGGCGTGCGGAAACCAGGATGCTCCTGGCCAACGACCTCGAACGCGACCATGCCGGCAAGCTCGGCGACATCGTCCCATTCGACGTGTTCAACAAGATCGCCCGCGCCGAGTGGGACACCCTGCTGTTCTTCTACGGCGTGGTGATGTGCGTGGGCGGGCTGGGATTTCTCGGCTACCTCGCGATGGCCTCGGATGTCATGTACACGCACTGGGGCGCGACCAATGCCAATATCGGCGTCGGCCTGCTGTCCTCGGTCGTGGACAATATCCCCGTGATGTTTGCCGTGTTGACCATGAACCCGGACATGCCCGTCGGCCAGTGGCTGCTGGTGACCCTGACGGCCGGCGTCGGCGGCAGCCTGCTGTCGATAGGCTCCGCGGCCGGCGTTGCATTGATGGGTCAAGCGCGTGGCAAATACACCTTCTTCGGACACCTGCGCTGGACGCCCGTGATCGCGGCCGGTTACGCGGCGAGTATCCTGGCGCACATGTGGATCAATGCCGCCTACTTCTGAATCTGAACGGGTCGATTCCACAGTGGACGGCACGTCACGATGGAGTATTCCGTGAATCCCCGGTTCAGCCATGGCCTCGCCGTCTTTGCGATGGTTTTTCTTGTCCTGCCCGGCTGCACGCGCAAGACGGATGTTTTCGAGACCAGGTTGAACACACTCGGCACCTTTGCCCAGCTCAGCATCGCCGGGCTGACACCGGAACAGGCCCAAGCTGCCACACGCACCACGGAACAGGCGCTCAGCTCACTGGACCATATCGGTCAAACTGACGGCGCCGACGGTGAACTGCAGCGGGTAAACGATGCGCTGGCAAACGGCCGCACCATCGCCGTCAGCGATGAAATGGTCGAACTGCTGGATAAGGCGCGCGTCATGTCGCGGGCCAGCGGTGGCCTGTTCAACCCGGCCGCCGGCGAGCTGACCGCGCTGTGGGAATTTCAATGCGAACGCGAGGACTGTGGTTCTCCCCCGCCATACCCGGACGAGGTTCGGAAACTGGTCGAGGAGAAAGTGGCGAGGGTGCGCGAAGGCGCACCATCCATGGATGACCTGATGATTGACGGCAACGTCGTCGGCAGTCGCAACCGCCATGTCAGGCTCGAGCTCGGCGATTTCATCCGCGGACTGGCACTGGACACGGGCATCGAGTACCTGCGTCGGTCCGGTGCAGTCAATGCCATGATCGACATAGGCGGCAGTGTGCACACCACGGGAACCCGGGGCGAGCATGCCTGGTGGATCGGCATTCCCGACGCCAGCGGCAAGCACCTGATAGGTTCGATCGAAACCGGCGATAACGAGAGCGTGGTAACCGTGCGTGCACTGGATATCTCGCCCGGCCGGCAGGATCCCGTCTATCGCCGCGTCGTCGATCCGCGCAACGGCCAACCGGTGAATGAAATACAATCGGTGACCGTTGTCCACAAGAGCGCCGTGGTGGCGAACGCCGCCGCAACGGCATTCATGGTGGCCGGCAGGCAGGCGTGGAAAAGCGTTGCCGACCGGATGGGTGTCCATAGCCTGCTGTTGATCGACCGGGAAGACACCATCTATACCAGCCCCGCCGTCGATCACCGGATACAGTGGAAACAAGCGATTACGCACCGGCACCTGGTGCCCTGAGTCCGGGGCTTGCAGCCGGGCGGTTGATTTTCTAAGGTTGTACCCATTGGGCGGCGCATCACGACCGGAACGGGCGGGCGCCGTTCATGGTGGTACTGTCGGCGGCTCGCCGGGGAGCGGATGTTGGTCAACCGGGTCACGGAAACCTTCTTTTTGCCGGACGCCATCGAGCGGCAGGCATGGACGCTGCCCGCCGACATGTACAACCTCTCACGCACCCTGCTCGGTCGCAGTGAATTCAACTGCGTCTTCGTACCGATCCGCTCCATGCAGTACCTGGCGGTCATCACCCGCGACGAGATCGTGTTCGTCGACAGTCAGTCCTATGCCTATCACGACGAGGAAGGCGGTCGGCTGATCGTACTGGCCTGGAAATTCGACACCGCCGCCGGGCGCGACGCACTGGACCAGCCGCAGCCCTGCCAAGTCATTCACTACCATCCGGACGGCAGACGGATCCAGCTGCGTCTGGTGAGCGCCTACCGCGAGGCGCTCGAACTGATGGACAGACGTCATCGCGACAGGGCACTGCCGCCGGGCGGCGCGCATATCGTACCGCTGAGATAGCGGTCAGCGCGGACCCATCAGCTGAAATCCGCAACTCGATACGGGGACGCAGCCAGTAATCCGCAAGATAGGGCAGAGCCCACTTCTTGTCGTCCCGGATAAAACCGGGATCTGACACAATTTCCAATACCGATTTCTGAGTCGCATTGTTGCCACTTCCCGTCATTACGGCGCAGGCCGGCAACCAGGCAGCCTTCAGTGCAGCAGGGCCGCATTCGGCACTGGAATCCTGCGCGGCCGCGACCGTGGTGATTTTATTACCTGGCGCGGCGCGTGTGGTGTGGCCATAGCTACATGAGCGAGACGCAATAATACCGGGGAGGTGGATACTTCACCGGCTAACGCCGGTGGCTTCGGGTTGCGGCTGAAAGCCGGATCGAACGGCCATCGGGCCGATCAACCCCCGCCCCCCCCAGAGGGGGTTGGGGAGCGGGGCGTCAAACAGAAAAACACGGTTACGTATCTCCTCATCCTGACCTTCTCCCGGAGGGAGAAAGAATCCTTTTTTATGCCGCTGGCCCACAGCCTGCTGAACGACATTTGCCTGCAGGGTGATCCGCCGCCTGAAGGCGGGGGGTTTACAGATCATATACGTGGACGCTAAATCATCCGGTGCACAGGTGATTGTGCCCAATATACGGTTCGTGGAGGATAATCAGAGAGGTTCAACGTCGTGCACCGGACATGGGTACCGGACAATCGGTCAATCAGCCGGTTCGATGGATCAATTTATGCGCATCCTCGCGTGCATTTGCGAATGGGCTGTTCAACGGCACGGGCTCCTCAATGCCAAAACCCTGCGCATAATCCACACCGATCTCTACAAGTTTCCTGAATATTTCCAGATTCTCGACAAACTCCGCAATGGTCCTGATACCCATGATATGTCCGACATAATTGATCGACGAGACCATGGCCATATCCACCGGATCTTTGCAGATGTTTCTGACAAAATTGCCGTCAACCTTAAGATAATCGACCGGCAGTTTCTTCAGATAGGAAAATGATGAAAGTCCACTGCCGAAATCATCCAGCGCGAAGTGACAACCATGGTACTGCAGACTGTCCATGAGTTTACGTGTATTTTCCAGGTCCGAAATTACGGCTGTTTCTGTAATCTCGAAACACAGTATCTTGGGGTCGATATTCCAACGAGTAATCTGTTCCAGAATGAAAGCAAACAGGCCCTCATCCCCCAGCGTGTTGCCAGACAAATTGATGGCGCATATGCCGGTCGCATCCCTTAGATGCTTATCACGGGCAAGCTGTTCTAGGGTATGACTGATGACCCAGCGGTCCAGCGCTGGCATCAACTTGAAACGTTCGGCAGACGGGATGAAGTATCCCGGCGAAACAAGTTTTCCACCCGGGTCTTGCATACGTACAAGCACCTCGTAGTAGTGCTTGTTTGCGCTGCTGCCCCGCAGCGATACAATTTCCTGACGAAACAGAGCAAAACGGTCCTCATCAAGCGCCGAAGTGATGCGGGTCGCCCATTTCATTTCGCCTTTGCGACTTGCCAGTGCTACATCACGGGCCTGAAAGGCATGGATAGTGTTACGACCATTTTCCTTGGCTATATAGCAGGCAATATCTGCCTCACTCATCACTACTGCTGCATCTGCTGATTCACGGGATATTTGCACGACCCCAATACTCACGCCGACTTCAAAAACCCTGCCATCCCAAGAGAAACGAAACTGATTGACGGCATCCAGGATATCCTCGGCCATGCAGCGGGCGTTTTCTCCCGTACAGTTCGTGGCAAGCAGACCGAACTCGTCTCCACCGAGTCTCGCCAGGATATCCGTCGACCTGATCCTGCCTCTGATTACATTGCAAATGTTTTTAAGCAGTTCATCGCCTGCGACATGGCCGCATGTATCATTGACAATCTTGAACTGGTCCAGATCCATATAGAGTACGGCATGAACTGAACCCGACTCTTGCGCGTCCTTCACGAGTAACCCGAGCTTTACATCGAAGTAGTAACGGTTGCACAGACCAGTCAGCATGTCATGATGTGCCTGATGCTTAAGCTTGTTCTTCAGCTCCTTTTCTGCGGTGATATCGCTGAACACCAGAACCGTACCCATCCGTTTGCTGTCACGGCTCATGATCGGCGCAACCGATCCCGTAATCGGTATTTCACTCAGGTCATGCCTGACCAGAATTGCATTATCCGGAATGGCCGCTACTCTGCATTCATGTAAGGCAACAACGATAGGATCTCGATATATGGTCCGCGTATCCTCTGATATCAGACGAAAAACAAGCATGATAGACTTTCCCGTACATTCCTCGAGACGCCAGCCGGTGAGTTTCTCCGCAGACGTGTTCATGAAATGTACGTTCCCTGCCTCATCGGTTGATATCACTGCATCATCAATCGACTGCAGGGTTATGTGCGCACGTTCCTTCTCCACATACAGCAGTGCTTCGGTTGTTTCGCGTAGCTCGTTATACAGCTGCTGCATTTCAGCAGAGGATACATCTATTGAATGATCAAGCAGGTATCTGTCCCTGTCGGACTGCTCATAAGTTTTTGATACGCGAACTAGAAAATTCTGCCAAGATCCAATATCCGGTAATTTATCCCTGTCGATGCCGAGCTTCCGAAGCTGGCGTTTAAGCAGATTGTGCATATCAGCTCGCGGAATTCATGCAACTTCGCTTATCGTCGTAAGCGTCATCGTTTGGTTATGCAGGTCGCAGTGGCCAGATGTGTAGGGGGAAATCTCTCCATATGAATAGAAGCCAATCTGCTGTGTACCTTCAGGCAGCACATCAATTGTTGATTCGACCTCCTCCTCGGTTGCCTCCCCTAGCACCAGGCGTCGACCGACACAGCTGATCGCGATTGCCAGCACCGGGCCAATCTGGTTTGGGCAACTTTCCCGCGTCAGCATGGCAGCCCCCGCCGCACCGTCGATCAGACGATCGAAGTTGGCGCGCATCAATTGCGCGCGCGCACCTTTCGGTACATCACCGGCAAATGTCATCGATTGTTTTTCTTCGTTTATGGCTAGAACGGTTCTGACAACACTTTTCTCTTTGTCATCTCCATCACGCAATGCCAGCGGGAAACGCAATGCGGTTGCAGGCAGTCCGTCTGCCAGTTCGCCCAGATAACGCTTGTAGAGTTCCAGCGCGGGCTGACCATCGAGTTCATACAGGACATTACCCTCCGAATGGGTGACGCGACGTTCAGGACCAAAGATATCCCAGCCACCCATCGAGCCGTGACCAATACGCACGGCATCGCCATATACACCAACCGCGGAAATGATACCCTCGGCAGGGCGCCCGTCCTTTATAACCCATGTTCGCTCAAAACGGTCGCCGTCACCTGCCAGTCCACCGGTAACCACGATATTGCCGGGCAGGATACTATTGATACCCTTCACCAGATTACTACCGTTTACCGTAAGCCCGTCCGACAGTACCAGTACACCGCGCAGGTCGTCCGCCATCAATTGATTCGACAATTGCTGTCCTGCCGCGTGTGAATCTGCACTCTTATTCACCACTGCGCTCGCCAGTTTTATCCTGCTGCTGTGAAACGAGACCACCGCAACAGCCAGGCTGTCATCGCTGATCTCGGTTCCAAAGATCTCTCCGGATGTCGAGCAACCGGCAATCACCGAATTCGGAAATGCCTGGACCAGTTCCTCAATGGGTTGTGTATCCTTCAGGAAGGACGATGCACCAAATATAAGGACCAGTGTCTTGCCAGAATCGACAGCCGGAAACTCATTCCGACTCCATCCCGTGTCGCGGTTGAAGGTAAAGGTTTGCATCTCCATCGCAATTATTCCCTGTCGGTTTATCAGAGCAGTTATCGACCCGGTCAACAACAGACTGAAATCCACAGATGGAAAATACTTTCGGCTGCCGGTAAGTCGCGCGCCCGGCACAAACACATGCATCCCATTGAATAAAAATAATTTTTATTAAATCCCGCTTGAGTCGCCACGCGCTGAAGGCAAGATTTGCGGACCGGATGCATTAAGACTCGGCGGCCGCGCGGAATATTGGGTACTGGTGTGGCTACCGCCAGCGGCTTCTCAATGTCCGATTACAGTGGCGGGTTCCTGGCAATTCTTTCCGTACGCAGGACTGCCGGAACAAGGAACGCCGCACCGGCCCGGCAATAGAGGAGAGAAGGAAAAAACCGGTTACGACTAGCCGGTAATCGCCGCGAACACGTTCGGCAATCGCTCCGGCAGGCGCTCCACGTTGTCCACGATGGAGTAATTGTTCTCGCCGAAGATACGCGCGACGTAACGGTCGGCGACCGGGTCCAGCGTCAGGCAATAGGTATAGATGCCTTTCATCGCGAGGTCCTCGACCGCCTTTTTGGTATCGTGCCGCAGGTACTGCGGATCCCGTTCATCGATATCGGCCGGCTCGCCGTCGGTGACCAGCAGCACCAGGCGCTTGGTGGCGTTCTGAGCCAGCAGGTGGGTGGCGGCGTGCCGCAGCGCGGCGCCCATGCGCGTCGACAGGCCGCCCTTCATGCCGGCCAGTCGCGCCTTTGCCTCATCCTCGTAGCGCTGATCGAAGTCCTTGAAGCGGTAATACTGCACGTCGTGCCGCCCGTCCGAGGCAAAGCCGTGCACGGCGAAGGCGTCGCCGATCGAGTCGATGGCCCAGCTCAACAGTCCGGCCGATTCGCGCGTCAGCGAGAGAATGCTCGGGGCATCCTCGTAGCCGGCATCGCCCTCGCCGATGTCACCGATCTTCTCGTTAGTGGACTCGGACAGGTCCAGCAGCAACACGATCGCCAGGTCGCGCACGTGGCGCGTGATGCGGATATTGATGCGCGGGTCCGGCATCACACCGCGGCGAATATCGATAAAGGCGCGCACCGCGGCATTCAGGTCGATCTCCTCGCCCTCCTCGAAGCCGCGCTTGCGCACGATCCCCTGTGGCTGCATGGCGTCGATCAGGTGGCGAATGCGCGAGGCGACCGGCTTGTACTTGGTAAGGATTTCGTCCATCACCGCCGGATCGCCGCGGCCCTGGCGGCGCTCGATGACCGTGGTCCAGTTGGGGCGGTTGAGCTGTACGTGATAGTCCCATTCCTGGTAATGGAAGGGATCGGAGACCGGCTCCTTGCCCCACATCTCGTTGTAGCTGACGCCCATGTCCTCGTAGGGGAACACCTCCGTCTCGCAGGTCCAGATCTCCTGTGCATCGTCACCGGCGTTCTCCACGTCGACCTCGTTGGCCATCTCGATGATGCTGACCTTGCGGCGCACCTGACGCCGGCTTTCGGGCAGGTACTCGGCGCCCATGGAGTCGAACATGTTTTCGGCAAAGGCCCAGATATAGCGATTGTCGTCGCGGTAAGGCAGCGGCATATTTTCCAGGACGCGCAGCGCCGGTATCGCGGCGCGCTCGCTCAACTGGTTGTAGAAGCGCACCCCGAACAGCCAGGAGACGTCGTTCCTGTGGGGATCCTTGTCCAGTTCCCCGCGGAACTCCCCGGCGAGTGAATCGATGAACGCCTCGCCGTCATGGTAGCCGCTGTCGAGCAGGGCACGCGCCATGCGCAGCATCAGGTCCACGCTCGGATGCAACGGCTCGGGCCGTTCCCTGCCCGCGGGGTTTACCGTAAAGAATTGCAGCCACAGTTTGCTGAGTCCGGGGAATTCCCGTATCGCCAGCCACTCGACCCGTGCATCCTCGAAAAGCTCTATCATCTTCATCTGCGCCGGACTTAGCTGCTCGGCAGAGATCGGCGCATTCGTATAGACCATGTGCGCTGCGCAATGAGCGGCGGCTGCGCGGTATATTTCGACACCACCGATACGATGGTAGGCGTCATAGGCATCCGGCAGGTGCACCTGGAAATCCTCGATGAACGGCTTCAGGCCCTGACGGCTTTCATAGTCGCCGGACGTCGGACGCATGAAGAATGCACGCCCCCACAGGGCGCGCAGGTAGAAATTCAGCTTGCGCTGGTTGTCGACGAACAGCGTGCCACGCCGCTCCTTCTGCAGTACGGAACGCGCCGATTCGGTCTGCAGCGAGAAGTAGGCCATCTGGCCGTCGAGATCACGTTGATGCGCCTGGGCACCCCATAGCGCCCAGCGCCGCAGGCCGCCGAGCGTCAGCTTGGACAGCAGTTCGTCGAGGTTTTCCATCATCGGCCGCAGGCCGCGCGGCGCCTTGCCGGTCAGCTGGTGGATCAGGTTCAGGTAGCCGCGCATCACGTCGATGTCACCGAGCCGGCGCGCAGCCAGCGGCATGTTCGCCATGGTGAGCGTTATGACGGTGCCCGAGGTATGCGACGAAAGCTTCATAAGGCCGGTCACGATATCCGGGATGATATCCTCCCCCACCTCCTTCGCCACGGCCGGCATCTCCTGTACGTAGGTCAGTACCAGATCCTGGCCACGCTTCAGCGAGCACATGGCCCGCATGCCCTCGAGGTAGTTCTGCAAGCCGCGCGGCGACATCACGCGCGAGGCCTCGTGGTAGGAGGATTCGAGCGCTGCGCGGTGCTCGTGATCGTCCTCGTTCAGGCAGGACGAAACGTATTCGGAGAAGTCGACGGTCATTTGCAGATGGAGAGCGGTGGCTAGAAGAAGGTATTCACCGCCGCGTCGAGTGTGTCACGCATATCCGGGTCGTCGGTCAGCGGGCACACCAGCGCCATCCGGCAGGCGTGCTGCGTACTGATTCCCTTGGAAATGAGCTGGCCCGCGTATACCAGCAGGCGCGTCGACATGCCTTCGTCGAGTCCGTGTCCCTTCAGGTTGCGAGAGCGCTGCGCGACCTGCACCAACTTTCCGGCCGTCCCGGCGTCGACGCCGCCCTCATGGCTGACGATTTCGGTTTCCACCTCGGCATCCGGATATTCGAAGTCCATGGCGCCGAAACGCTGCTTGGTGGACTGTTTCAGATCCTTCATCAGGCTCTGGTAACCCGGGTTGTAGGAGATCACGATCTGGAAATCCGGATGCGCCTTGACCAGCTCGCCCTTCTTCTCCAGCGGCAGTTCGCGCCGGTGATCGGTGAGCGGGTGAATCACGACCGTGGTGTCCTGGCGGGCCTCGACCACCTCGTCGAGGTAGCAGATCGCGCCGACGCGCGCGGCCACGGTCAGCGGCCCGTCCTGCCACTTCGTGCCGTTGATATCGAGCAGGAAACGGCCGACCAGATCGGAAGCGGTCATGTCTTCGTTGCAGGCCACTGTGATGAGGGGCTTTTTCAGTTTCCAGGCCATGTACTCGACGAAACGTGATTTGCCGCAACCGGTCGGGCCTTTCAGCATGACCGGCATGCGCGCCGCGTAGGCGGCCTCGTACATCTCGATTTCATTACCGACGGAGCGGTAATAGGGTTCTTCCCGGATGAGGTATTGGTCTTTGTCGATGTCACTCATTGTTAAAAGCCTCCAGCGGCCAGCTGACTGCCCCCAGAGCTACCCGCGGTCCTTGTCTGGAGGCTGGCGGCTGGAGGCTGGGACCTCGAAAAAGCCCCTGCCCCGATGAACGGAACAGGGGCTTGTTCTGCTACACGCTTGTAATCGCTTCCGGCTTCATCATTCAGCAACCCGACCCCGCGATGATCCACAGGCCGGCGGCTGGAAGCCGGTGGCGACTTCTAGACCTTGATCGGTCCGCGGTAGATCACCATGGACGCGCCCTGGGACTGGGCGTAGTTGTCGAAACCCACCAGTCGAATGTGATTGTTCGGGTGCGCCGCGTGACAGGCATCCGCCTCGGCCAGTATGGTGTCGACATCGGTCTCGCCGAACATCGGCAACTTCCACATGTACCAGTAGTGATCGAAGGCATTCTCCGGCTCGGTGTGCTCGATGGCCGGGTTCCAGCCCTTGGATACGATGTACTCGACCTGCTTGCGTATGCTGTCCTTGTCCATGGCCGGCAGGTAAGAGAAGGTCTCGAACTTGCGGCTGGTCGGGTCCTTCAGGTTTGACTTGTAGTCCTGCATGTCACTCATTTGTTAAATCCTCGTTAACGCCCCCAGCTTCCAGCACCTTGGTGGAAGGTGCCGTTCACCTGCTGAGAGCTGCAGTTTCTGGTTCCGCCCCCAGCCGCCTGGTTCTGTCGGCTGGGGGCTGTCGGACGTCGGCGGTTACTTGTGCGATACGTCGAGTTTGTCCACGGTATCAAACTCGAACTTGATCTCCTTCCAGGTCTCCATGGCGGCGGCCAGTTCCGGGCTGGACTTGGCGGCCTGGCGCAGCACGTCACCGCCACGCTTTTCGAGACCTTCCGCACCGTTCTTGTTGCGGTCTTCGACGCAGGCCTCTACCGCCACGCGGTTGGCCGCGGCGCCGGCGGCATTGCCCCAGGGATGTCCGATCGTACCGCCACCGAACTGCAGTACCGAGTCGTCGCCGAAGATGGTGACCAGCGCCGGCATGTGCCAGACGTGGATACCGCCGGAGGCGACGGCGAACGCGCCCGGCATGGCGCCCCAGTCCTGGTCGAAGAAAATACCGCGGCTGCGGTCTTCCTTGATATAGGGCTCACGCAGCAGGTCGATCCAGCCCAGCGTGGCCTCGCGGTCACCTTCCAGCTTGCCGACCACGGTACCGGTGTGCAGGTGGTCGCCGCCGGACAGGCGCAGGATCTTGGTCAGCACGCGGAAGTGGATACCGTGGTGGGGATTGCGGTCGAGCACGGCGTGCATGGCACGGTGGATGTGCAGGAGGAGACCGTTGTCGCGGCACCACTGGGCCAGGCCGGTATTGGCACAGAAGCCGCCGGTGATGTAGTCGTGCATGATGATCGGCGCACCCAGTTCCTTGGCGTATTCGGCGCGCTTGAACATCTCGTCCGGGGTCGGGGCGGTGACGTTCAGGTAGTGGCCCTTGCGCTCACCGGTCTCGGCCTCGGCCTTGTGGATGGCCTCCATGACGAAGTCGAAACGGTGGTTCCAGCGCATGAACGGCTGGCTGTTGACGTTCTCGTCGTCCTTGGTGAAATCCAGTCCTCCTCGCAGGCCTTCGTAGCAGGCGCGCCCGTAGTTCTTGGCGGACAGGCCCAGCTTCGGCTTGATGGTGCAGCCCAGCAGCGGACGGCCGTACTTGTTCATCTTGTCGCGCTCGACCTGGATGCCGTTGGGCGGGCCGTTGCAGGTCATCACGTAGGCGATCGGGAAGCGCACGTCTTCCAGACGCAGGGCGCGGATGGCCTTGAAGCCGAACACGTTACCCACCAGCGAGGTGAACACGTTGACCACGGAGCCTTCCTCGAACAGATCGATGGGGTAGGCGATGAAGGCGTAGAAACAGGTGTCGTCGCCCGGCACGTCCTCGATGGCATAGGCACGGCCCTTGTAGTAGTCCAGGTCGGTCAGCAGGTCGGTCCACACCGTGGTCCAGGTACCGGTCGAGGATTCGGCGGCCACGGCGGCGGCGGCCTCTTCACGCGGCACACCCGGCTGCGGGGTAATCTTGAAGCAGGCCAGCAGGTCGGTTTCATTCGGCGTGTAGTCCGGCATCCAGTAGGTTTCGCGGTATTCCTTCACACCCGCGCTATAGGTCTTAGCCATTTGTTCAACCCTCCAGAGGTTGTCATATCGAATCGTTTCCGCCGCGGCAGGTCGAAACCTGGCAGGTGCCGCAGTCCGCAGCGTTTTTATGTGGAAGGGCAGGATAGGCCCTTTAAGCCATAATTAAAAATCAAATATCTTGATTGAATAGATAAATAATTGTTATAGTCGTTATATGACACTGCCCGACACCCGGTGATGAACATCACACTCCGCCAGCTGCAGGTCTTCGAAGCCGTCGCCCGACACCTGAACTACACCCGTGCTGCCCGGGAACTGTTTCTCTCCCAACCTGCGGTTTCCATGAAGATCAAGCAGTTGGAGGATCAACTGGGCGAACCGCTGTTCGAGCAGATCGGCAAGAAGATCTTCCTCACCGAAGCGGGAAAGGAGGTCTACCGCTACAGCCTGGCCATCGAAAACCAGCTCGACGAGCTGCAGATGGTACTGGCAGAGATGAAGGGCATGCAGCACGGCAGACTGTCGCTGACGGTCGCCAGCACTGCAAACTACTTCGTCCCCACCCTGCTCGGCATCTTCAGCAAACGCCACCAGGGCGTGACGGTGGATATCGACGTGACCAACCGCGAGAACCTGCTCAAGGCGCTGACCGCCAACACCACGGACTTCGCCATTATGGGCAGGCCGCCGAAAGGACTCGAACTCGAGGCGCATTCGTTCATGCCCAACCCGCTGGTGATGCTGGCCGCCCCGGACCACCCCCTGGCCGGCCGTAAACGCATCCCCGCGACCGAACTGACCGGAGAGACCTTCATCATGCGCGAGCGCGGCTCCGGCACACGCGCGGCGCGTGAACGCTTTTTCAGCGAACACGACGGGGTGTCGTTCGCGAAAACCATGGAAATGAACAGCAACGAGGCGATCAAGCAGGCGGTACAGGCCGGCCTGGGACTCGGCGTGCTGTCGATTCATACCATCGAGGTAGAGCTGATGCTTAAGCGACTGGTGGTGCTGAATATCGAAGGATTCCCGATCATGCGGCACTGGTATATCGTGCACCGGCATGGCAAGCGCTTCTCCACTATCGCCCTGGCGTTCAAGGAGTTCGTCCTGAACGAGGCGCAGTCCCTGCTCAGGGTCCCCACGGCGGAAGATGCGGCATGAAACAGACGCACCGGCCAGCCCCTGACGCGCGCCCCGTCCTCGATGTCGCCGTCGGCGTCCTGCTGGACGGGGATGGGCGTGTGCTGCTGGCTGAGCGCCCACCGGGCAAACCGATGGCCGGCTACTGGGAATTCCCGGGCGGCAAGATCGAGCCGGACGAAGAGCCGCGGCAGGCACTGGCCCGCGAACTCCACGAGGAACTCGGCATCGATACCGGGCACGCCCTGCCCTGGATCACGCGCGTCTACCGCTACCCGCACGCCACCGCACGCCTGCACATGTTCCGGATCACGACCTGGCAGGGGGAGCCCCATGGCCGCGAGGAACAGCGGCTTTCGTGGCAGGATCCGAACGCCGTCGGCATTGATCCCTTGCTTCCCGCCAACCACGCCATCCTGGCCGCCCTGCGGCTGCCATCGCTCTACGCCATCACCCGGGCGTCGAAATACGGCACTGCCAGCTTCATGAAGCGCCTGCATCGTGCGCTGGATGAGGGCGTACGCCTGATCCAGGTGCGTGAACGCGACCTGCCGCCAGCGCAGCTGGCCGGTTTCGCCGGCGAGGTCGTGCGGCTCGCCCACCGCTACGGCGCACGGGTGTTGGTCAACGGCGATGCCGCTCTGGCCACGGCATCCGGGGCGGACGGGGTCCACCTGCAGGCCGCACAACTCATGCGACGCGCGCAGCCGCCGGGAGTGAAGCTGTGGGCTGCGTCCTGTCACAACCGGGAAGAGCTGGAGCGCGCGGCCGAGCAGGGCGCGGATTTTGCCGTGCTCTCACCGGTATTACCGACCGCCAGCCATCCGGGAGCGCAGACGCTGGGCTGGGAGCGGTTCGCGGAACTCTGCCGGGACATGCCCATGCCGGTATTCGCGCTGGGTGGGATGCGGCGCGAGCTGCAGGAAACCGCCATGCAGCACAATGCCCACGGTATCGCCCTGCTGAGCGGGATCTGGTAAACCCGGTCCACCAGGCGGACTTGACCATGACCAGGCACCCATCACCACCCGACGCGCTGTTACTGATGGGCCGGCATTGTCCGTACTGTCCGACGGTACTGAAGGGCCTCGAGGCACTTGAGGCCGACGGCCTCATCGGCGAACTCGAAACCATCGTTATCGAAGATCACCCGGAGCGCGCGGCTGAACTCGGCGTGCGCTCCGTACCCTGGGTACGTATCGGCCCGTTCGAACTGGACGGACTGCGCTCGGAACACGAGTTGCGGGATTGGGCCGAAAAGGCCGGCACCATGCAGGGCATGGCCAGCTACATGGACGAATTGTTGTCCACTGGCAAGATCGCGCAGGTGCTCGAAATGACAGAGCATGAGCCGGGCATGGTCAAGGTATTACTGCAACTGTTCACAGCGCCTGACACGAAACTCAATACCCGCATCGGCATCAGTGCTGTCATGGAATCACTGGAAGGCAGTATCACGTTACGGGAGACTGCGGACAAACTGCATGCACTGCTGCGACACGGTGAAGCGCGGGTGCGCGCTGATGCATGCCACTATCTGTCACTGAGTGGCCATCCCGAGGCTGCCGGCTGGATCCGGCCATTACAGGATGATGCTGATGAGAGCGTCCGTGAAATCGCCGCCGAATGCCTGTCGACGCTGGACGATACATCCGGCCAGTAAGGCTCCGGCGGCGAGGCAAGCTCAGGGACGCAACCAGCCGGTTATGGAGTAGCGGCGTTCCTTCGCGTGCTGGGCCACGCTGGTCACCGTATGACTCACCGGAACACGGAATAGTGTCAGGGAGTTCCATAAAGGGGGCAGAAGTAACGGCTGGGTACCCGGCGTTTTCTGCAACAACAGCAGGCCTCCCCAGTCGAGCCTCCAGTTACGTGTGAGATTGAGCACGAATGCGACACGGTTATCCGGATGGTGGTCATCGAGGTGTGTGCCAAGAAAGCAACCCTTGTCGTAACAGGTCGCCTCCACCCAGGCCCGGTTGATATCGTCCATTCCAACGATCGCCCGACACGACCCGATAAAGCGATCGGAATTGAGAAAGTCGACTATCTGCTTCAGGGACTTCGTTTTCAAATCAGCCGCCGATGCAGTCAACCTTATGAAGAACAAATCATTCAGGTCGATATGATGTTTTCTGCTGTAGAGGACTTCCACGAGATTGTCACTGTTGGTGACTTCGGACAGGGGTATCGCCAGGCTTTCTCGCTGACTATAGTCCTTTATTTCCAGAATCCAGGTTACCTTATCGAACTCCTCGTACATGCTGTTTGCGAGATCTCCCGGCAGGATATTGGCCATGGTCAGAATGCCGTTCCGGTCAAAGTTGCTCGCAAAGTCTTTAGTTCCGGAGTTATGCATTAACGGTTTCCCTGACGACAGCGGACGGATTATGTGTATTATGTTATGAAATACACCCGTACAAGTCCAATGACACCATCCCATGCAGACTGCACAAAGGATTTTCAGTACACCTGACGTATTCCCCGAGAAACTCGATCCGCGCAACCGGAAACTCCACTGCTGCCACATGAGCGCGGAAAGCTATGAGCAGTCCCCGTTCCTGGACCACAGGATCATCCGCAGTGACGACGCAACTGAAGCGCTCGATCTGGATCTCCTACTGACTGCAACACCTGATTCGGCTCCGCTGCCGACAAACTATGTATTTCACAACGCCTTCTGTTGCTCAACCTTGTTTTCGAGGTACCTGAATGCCGCCACAAATACGCTGGTGCTTAGGGAACCGAACATTCTGCTCGAGGTCGCAACCCTGTGCCGCTATAGCGGCACAAGCATGCTGCCTGGTCTGGACCCGCAAATCGCGAATCAAATCTTCAGCCTGACCGGACACCTGCTGTCGCGCAGATTTCCAGGGCAGAAGCAGGTCATCATCAAGCCCTCTGATGCCTGTAACAATCTGATGGCAAGGCTGATGGGGCAGAATCCAGAAAACAAATGCATTCTGATTCATTCGGAACTCGAACGCTTCATCGTTGCCATCCTGAAACTTCCGCAAAGGAAAGAATGGATCAAAATCCGTGGTAATGAGTTATTCACCGATGAATTGAAGGAAACGGGGAAAGTACCGGCAGCGCCTGAAAACATGGACAGTGCACGAATTGCTGCATGTGTCTGGATTCTGCAAATGAAAATGATGCGGAAACTGATTCACCGATTTGGCCCGGACAGGGTGGCTATCATCGACAGCGAAACATTCACGGAATCTCCCGCCGAGGTTACACGGGCCAGTCTGAGTTTCCTGGGGCAGTCCATAACAGATTCTGACATCCGGACACAGATCAGCCGGGTAGGACGGCTACACTCGAAAGCAGCCGGGGAGGAATACAGCCGTGAACGAAGGGAAGCCGAGTTCAGAAAGCTGCGCATCGAGCACACGGCGACCGTGGACGCCGGTCTCGAGTGGGCAACGGGACATTTCGGCCAGGCTGCCACCACGAGCCCGGGAGGTTCCCTGCCGGGGCTCTAGGCGCAACCCTTCGTCATTCGGGACCGGGTAGCTTGCCGGCACAGGGCACGGCAACCACCGGCAGCGTAGCTACATCAGATCACACCTGCCGCCGCAGCAGGGGCCACTCGCACAGGATGGCGCCGACGCGTCGCCCAGGCTCGTACTACGCACCACCTGACCACCAGTGATAAGTTTCTCGACCGGCGCATCGGGCGCGGTGTCGCCAGGCTCGATACCGGCCATTGCGCACAGTTCACCCCAACTGGTGACAATCTCGTCCATGCGGTGCGTGATTTCCACCACATGACTGTTTGCTGAACAGCGATAATCATAGGTCGGCATTGCATGCTCCCTGGACAGTATTCAGTCCACGATTACTCTAGCGGTAAAACCGGCAAGAAAAAACCCCTGCAGTCATCGACTGCAGGGGTCTGAAATAAAAGCCTGGCAGTGACCTACTTTCACATGGGGAAACCCCACACTATCATCGGCGCTAAGCAGTTTCACTTCCGAGTTCGGGATGGGATCGGGTGGTTCCCACTTGCTAATGCCGCCAGGCAAACT
>Ga0210124_1000046_pt1 | contig 76052 bp, 83 predicted proteins | sample Muzzi_PWC_D2_FD_185554 | JGI IMG/M metagenome (GOLD analysis project Ga0210124, IMG submission 185554) | Wetland microbial communities from San Francisco Bay, California, USA, that impact long-term carbon sequestration - Muzzi_PWC_D2 (SPAdes) | ecosystem: Environmental > Aquatic > Marine >...
CCGCCACCGCCACCGCCACGTCCACCCAGCATCTGCATCTCGTTGGCGATGATCTCTGTCGTGTAACGGTCGTTACCGGCGTTATCCTGCCACTTCCGCGTCTGCAGCTTGCCCTCGATATAGACCTGCGAACCTTTTTTCAGGTATTCACCGGCAATCTCACCGAGGCGACGGAACAGCACCACGCGGTGCCACTCGGTCTTCTCCTGGCTCTCGCCGGTCTGCTTGTCCTTCCAGGACTCCGTGGTGGCGAGCGTGATATTGGCGACCGCGTTGCCGTTCGGCATGTAGCGCACTTCAGGGTCCCTGCCCAGGTTCCCGACCAGAATCACCTTGTTGATGCCTCGCGCCATGATGTTCTCCTGATGATGTTTGGTGCCTGCCGACCGGTGCGGGGCACCTGCAGACGGGCCGGTGGCGGCTATTCTAAGCCAAAGCCGCCATCCATAATACCGCGAAATGCTGCGGGGGATCGCCGACCGCTCGCGTCAGCATCACGGCAGGCTCGCCTCATCGAACAGCCGCCTGTCCACCTTCAGATAGGCCACACCTTCCTCCGCCACCACCACGACCTCGGCCACACCGGCCAGGCTGGCAAGCTGCCGGGTCAGGGTCGCCACCTCGTCGGGCGTCGAGGCGCGGGTCGGGTAGATGATATTGGCCAGCTTCGGCGGCGTCACCATGGAAGCGGCCAGCCCCAGCCAGACCAGCGCGCCCGCCGCGGCGCATACGAAGATACTGTGCATACCGAACCGGCCATGCAACCAGCCACCCAGTGCACCACCCACAAAGGCGCCGAAGAACTGCGCACTCGAGTAGAAGCCCATGGCGGTGCCCCGGCAGTCCGCCGGCGCCATCCGCGACACCAGCGACGGCAGCGTTGCCTCAAGCAGATTGAAGGCCGTAAAGAACAGGAACAGCAGCGCCACGCCGCTGATCACGGTGACCGGAACGATGTACAGGCCGGACTCCACCAGCACCAGCAGGGCGATCGCCCCCAGAAACACCGGCTTGATCCGCCCCTTGCGTTCCGCCTGGATGATGAACGGCACCATGGCCGCCACCGAGCAGACCAGCACCGGCAGATAGATCTTCCAGTGCGCCTCCGCCGCCACGCCGGCCTCGTCACGTAACAGCAGCGGCATCACGACAAAAGTCGCGGTCATGATGGCGTGCAGCATCAGGATGCCGAAATCCAGCCGCAGCAGCTGGCCATGACGCAGCACGCGGCCGAACTGGGCCGGTATCGCCTCCGACTCGCGGTGGATACGCACCGCCGGCGGGCGGGGTACGACGAAGGCCACCACCAGCACACCGCCCAGGGCCAGCACGGCGGTAAGGGCGAAGATGCCCGGCACGCCGATCCAGCGGTTCAGCACGGGGCCCAGCACCAGCGCGGCGGCGAACGACACGCCGATACTCATGCCGATCAATGCCATCGCCTTGATACGGTGTTCCTCGCGGGTCAGGTCGGCGGTCAGTGCCATGATCGCCGCCGCGATGGCACCGGTGCCCTGCAACGCCCGGCCGAGGATGATGACATGGATGGAATCCGCCTGCGCGGCGATGAGACTGCCCCCCGCGAACACCAGCAATCCGCCGATGATCACCGGTTTGCGGCCGATTAGGTCGGACAGGAGGCCGGCCGGGATCTGCAGCAGGGCCTGGGTGATGCCATAGATACCGATGGCCAGACCGGTCAGTGCCGGGGTTACGCCCTCCAGCTGGGTGGCATATAGCGCGAACACCGGCAGGATCATGAAAAATCCCAGCATACGCAGTGCATAAACGCCTGAAAGAGAAAGCGCAGCCCGCCACTCGGCACGATTCATGCCGGCTGCACCCGTATCCGCCTGCTTCACTGTCCGGTATTCCTTTTGGCTGTCATCACGGAAACGTCGTATATTAACAGGTTGTCCGGCCGGATCGAGCGATTCATGGATACCATTCACATACGCGGGGCGCGCACCCACAACCTGAAAAATATCGACCTGGACCTGCCGCGCGACAAACTGATCATAATCACCGGCCTCTCCGGCTCCGGCAAGTCTTCACTGGCCTTCGACACCATCTATGCCGAGGGACAGCGCCGCTACGTCGAATCGCTGTCGGCCTACGCGCGCCAGTTCCTGTCCATGATGGAAAAGCCGGATGTCGACCATATCGAGGGCCTGTCGCCGGCCATTTCCATCGAACAGAAATCGACCTCGCACAACCCGCGCTCCACGGTCGGCACCATCACCGAGATCTACGACTACCTGCGCCTGCTGTATGCGCGCGTCGGCACGCCGCACTGTCCTGAACACGGCACCGTACTGGAGGCACAGACCGTTAGCCAGATGGTCGATCACGTCCTCGCACTGCCGGCGGGCAGCCGGTTGATGTTGCTGGCACCGGTGGTCGAGGCCCGCAAGGGCGAGCACGTGCAGGTGCTGGAGGAACTGCGCGCGCAGGGCTACATCCGCGCACGCATCGACGGCAGCCTCGTCGAGCTCGACCGGCCGCCCAGGCTCGATCTGCGACGCAAGCATGTCATCGAGGCCGTCGTCGACCGATTCAAGGTACGCCCGGACCTGCAGCAGCGGCTGGCCGAATCGTTCGAGACCGCACTCGCGCTGTCGGACGGACGGGCGCGTATCGCATGGATGGATGCTACCGGTGCGGAAGAGATCCTGTTCTCGGCCAGCTTCGCCTGTCCGCAGTGCGGCTACTCCATCACCGAACTGGAACCGCGCCTGTTCTCGTTCAACAATCCGGCCGGCGCCTGCCCCGCATGCGACGGACTCGGGATGCGCCAGTTCTTCGATCCGGCGCGGGTGGTCGGTCATCCCGAACTGAGCCTGGCCGGTGGCGCGGTGCGCGGCTGGGACCGCCGCAATGTCTATTATTTCCAGCTCATCGGCTCGCTGGCGACGCACTACGGCTTCGACATCGAAACCCCGTTCGAGGACCTGCCGGAACGCATCCGGAACATCATCCTGCACGGCAGCAAGGGCGAGGTGATACGCTTCCGCTACCTGAACGAACGCCGTGGCATGGTGGAACGCAGCCATCCGTTCGAGGGCATAATCCCGAACATGAAGCGCCGTTACCATGAAACCGAGTCCAATACGGTACGCGAGGAACTGGCACGCTATCTCAGCCACCAGGCCTGCCCGGAATGCGGCGGAGAGCGACTGAACCAGGCCGCGCGCCATGTCACCGTGGCCACCCGCACCCTGCCCCAGGTTACCGCGCTGCCGGTAGGCGACAGCCGCAAACTGTTCGGTGCGCTGCAACTGGAAGGCCGCCGCGGCGAGATTGCCGGCAAGATCCTCAAGGAGATCAACCAGCGCCTCGAGTTCCTGGTCAATGTCGGCCTCGATTACCTGTCGCTGGAACGCAGTGCCGACACCCTGTCCGGCGGCGAGGCACAGCGTATCCGGCTGGCCAGCCAGATCGGCGCCGGTCTGGTCGGGGTGATGTACGTGCTGGACGAACCTTCGATCGGCCTGCACCAGCGCGACAACCAGCGGCTGCTGGCCACGCTGACCCGTCTGCGCGATCTCGGCAACACCGTAATCGTGATCGAACACGACGAGGAGGCCATTCGCGCCGGCGACCATGTCGTCGACGTCGGCCCGGGCGCGGGCGTGCACGGCGGCCGCATCGTGTCGCAGGGCACACCGGCGGAGATCATGGCGGACCCCCGGTCGCTGACCGGGCAGTACCTGTCCGGTCGTACCGTCATCGACATGCCGCCACACCTGTCGGTCTACGACCCGCAACGCGTGATCACGATCAAGGGCGCGACCGGCAACAACCTCAAGTCGATCACCGTGGATATCCCGGTCGGCCTGTTGACCTGCGTCACCGGGGTGTCCGGCTCCGGCAAATCCACCCTGATCAACGATACCCTTTTTCTGCGCGCCGCTCAGGTACTGAACCGCGCCTCCGGCGCCTCCGCCCCCTGCACAGCGATCGAGGGACTGGAACACTTCGACAAGATCGTCGACATCGACCAGAGCCCGATCGGACGCACGCCGCGCTCCAACCCGGCCACCTACACCGGCCTGTTCACGCCGATTCGCGAACTGTTCGCCGCCACGCAGGAGGCGCGCTCGCGCGGCTACCGGCCGGGACGGTTCAGCTTCAACGTCAAGGGCGGCCGCTGCGAGGCGTGCCAGGGCGACGGCGTCATCAAGGTGGAGATGCATTTCCTGCCGGACATCTACGTCCCGTGCGATGTCTGCAAGGGCAAGCGCTACAACCGCGAGACGCTGGATGTGCGCTACAAGGGCAAGACCATCCACGAGGTGCTGGGACTGACCGTGGAAGACGCGGTACCTTTCTTCAGCGCCATTCCGGTGGTCGCGCGCAAGCTGCAGACACTGATGGATGTCGGGCTGTCCTACCTGACACTGGGCCAGAATGCCACCACGCTGTCCGGTGGCGAGGCGCAGCGCATCAAGCTGGCGCGCGAACTGTCCAAGCGCGATACCGGCAAGACGCTGTACATCCTCGACGAACCGACCACCGGCCTGCACTTCCATGACATCGCCCAGCTGCTCGCCGTACTGCACCGGCTGCGTGACCATGGCAATACCATCATCGTCATCGAGCACAATCTCGACGTCATCAAGACCGCCGACTGGATCATCGATATGGGACCGGAAGGCGGCATCGGCGGCGGTACCGTGGTGACCGCCGGCACACCGGACGAGGTGGCGAGACACGAAACCTCGTATACCGGACAATACCTGCAGCGGACGCTGGAGCAGTCCCGGCACCAGACCGGGACACGGGCAGCGGGGAAGCGGCGTGTCACGGGCAAGAAAATGGAACGACTCGAGTCCTGAGCACAGCCAGAAGCCGAGGCTCGCTTCACTGGTCCCGCAGCCATGTGTAAGAAATGGCGAACAAGATGTCAGGGAAATTTACACTTTCGACCGGAAATAATTCTCGTTTACTTAATATCCTACTGTTATTAATAATGATTATTTTATGGAACAGGACTTGCAGGCCAGTTAGAATAGTGAAAGTGTGATAACAATCTCAACAGGCCCCCTGGGTCCGTGATATTCAAACAGCTGGTTAAAGGACTTGAAGCGTCGTTGGTATTCACAACCGTTTAATGGAATAAGACAGGGTATCAGAATCATATGTCCACGTTTTCAGCACCGTTAAGAAAATTGCTGGCCTGTGCCATCCTCCTGGCAGGGCTTCCTACCACCGCGTCGGCCGTGCAGCTCTCGTTCTCGACCGTTTACTATCCGGGTTCCACGCTGACCCTGGTGAAAGGGGTCAACGACGACGGGGAGCTGGTCGGGGAATACTGGACCCCCATCACCGGCAGTTCAGCGCACGAAACCAACGCCTTCTATAACTATGGAAGCACCTACCAGAATGTCGATCGCAATAACAGCAATCTCAACGAGGCCTGGGGCATCAACAACGCCGGCATCATCACCGCCGGCGGCAAAAACAACGTGAACCATTACAACGGGTACTACACGGCACCCCCGTATTCCAGCTTCACCGCCGTCGATTTCACCGGTTCCTCCTTCAGTGAACTCTTCGACATCAACAACTCGAACATCATGGTCGGCGGTTACAGCGATGGCAGTACCTACCATGCCTTCATGTACGATCTCGGCACGCAGGCGATCATCCAGCCCATTGTCGTCCCGGGAGCCGTAAACACGACGGCCATCGGCATCAACAATAGCAACCAGGTGGTGGGCACCTACAGGGACAGCAGCAATGTCTTCCACGGCTACCTGTTTGACGGCGCCGGCTATACCACCATCGACTTCCCCGCTGCCACGCTGACCGAGGCGCTGGGTATCAATGACCTCGGCCAGATCGTCGGGTACTATATCGACGCCAGTGCAATGACCCACGGCTATTTGTACGATGTCTTCAGTCAGGCGTTTACCACCATCGAAATCCCCGCGGTGGGCGCCTATGACACGCGTGTCTTCGGCATCAACAACAACGGCCTGCTGGTGGGTGGATACAGGGATGCGAGCGGCTTCCACTACGGCTTTACCGCCACCATCATTCCGCTGCCGTCCGCGCTGCTGCTGTTCAGCTCCGGCCTGGCCGGCCTGCTTGGCTCGGTGAGGGTACGCAACAGGGGACGTCGGGCGGCGGCCTAGGCGGCCCCGCCTGCCCTCGACACCGCCGGGCAGCACGCCCGGACAACGGCCGGTGCTATTTCCTGAAGCCCGTTCCCACCCGTAGCCCCAGTTCCCGATCCGCCCGCCCCTGACTCACGGCGATCTCCACCAGGCCGTTGGCATTCCGGTACCAGAACGGCACCCCCCTGGCGACGTCGGAGAAGGTCCGCGCCTGCGACAACAGGTAGTCGCCGGTTCTGAGCACGGCACCATCCGGTATGACCGCGGCCCGCACCCCGGTAATCGCATTGCCGTAGCGGTCGATGTACAGCACGCGGAACAGGTCGTCCGGCCAGTCCGGCTGCAGCAGGGTCTCCACCGACGCGGCCTCGCCGGTCACCCCACCGCCGCGCGCGAGCCGCGCCGCGACCGGCGCAAACACATCGCGCGCGTGGAAACTCGGCGCAGCCCGTTCCGCGTCCGGCAGTCGCCAGCACTCGATTTGCCCGGCGCGGCGCGCCAATATCGCGAACAGACCTTCACCCGGCCCGACGAACCAGCGCCCGTCCGCCCGCACCACCATCCCCGGGCGCGGGCCACCGACCCCCGGGTCGACGACGCACAGAAACACCGTGCCCGGCGCAAATCCCTGCGTGTAGGACGGCAGCAGGTAGGCCGCCCCCTGGACATCGAACGCCGCGAGGTCGGCGAACAGGCTGATCACCGGGATCCCCGGCGCCTGCCGGTACAGCGCGGCCTGTACCTGACCGGTGTAGGGTCCGTCGAGACCGAAGTCGGTAAGCAGCACGATCATCGACGTCTCCGGTAACGCAAGGCGGCGGATTACCCCCTGCCAGGCTTCTACTTCGCCTGTTCCCGCGCCAGCGCCCGTCTGTATTCTTCATAGGACACGGCAGTCGACTGCAGGCAGCGCTGACGCTCGTTCCCGTCCGGGATCTTGTAGCATTCCTGCCGTTTCCAGTTGCGGCCGGAATCGTAGACCAGGCTGGCCGCGCAACCGGAAACGGCAAGCGTGATGATAAGGACCGCAAGCAATGCCGTGTCTTTCATGAGGGGATTTCCACGGTGGATGCAGTGGCTATAGTAGGCAAAAACGGGCGCCGGCACCATCGTTCACGTCCCGGGCGCACGCCCGCCGCCCGGCCCGCGAAACCGGCCGCTGAACGGGGCACGCGCTGCCCGACAGTGATCACCCGCTGTCCGTACCTGTACCTGCCACTGGAAGATTCCGGTGTCAGGCCCCGGGGATGTCACTGCACCGGGTCACGGGGCCGCCGCAAGCGCCGTGCACGATCGTCGTCTGCCGCGACGGGATGCGGGCAGACCCGTCGACATTCAAGGTGCTTCCTGCGCAACTGCCGGCAGCCAGCCACCCGTCGCCTGCAATGGCCGTACATCGCCTGCCGGGCTGACCCACAGGGCGATGCCCAGACGCCGCACCGCCGCATCGGTGGCGGGCAGTGCAACGCGCCACCGACCGTCAGATGATGTCTGCACGTCATGTGTGAGCGCGACGAACTCCTGCCGCAGGGTGCGATTGCGGTTTTCACCACGCGTGACGGGGCTTTCGATACCGCAGCCGAGCAACACGACGTGCAGTTCCAGCGGCTCGCCATGCTGCGGGAACGTGGCCGTGAGGCCGTGCTCGTCTATCACAGCGACGAGACTGCCCGCATCTTTGCCGGAAGCGCGCGGTGGCACGCGCAGGGTCCAGCCGCGCCACTCACGCCCGTTGAGAAAGAAACCGGGCGTGTACACGCTGTGTGCCAGACCGGCACGAACAAGATCGCGCTGGCGCTCGCTGTTCGCCGCGCTGGCATAGGGGTCAGCCCAGCCGAGGTAGTCCCAGTAGTCGACATGCAGCGCAACCGGCACGACCGCTGTCCACAGCCTGTCGTCGTCAACCCAGGCGTTCAGCCAGCGCTCGGCCGGCGGACAGCTGCTGCAGCCCTGCGAGGTATAGAGCTCCAGCAGGCTTACCTGCTGCAAGCCGCTGTCGAGCACGAGCGGGTCAGCGCCGGCCGGTAGCATGACGATCCCGCACAGCAGGCAGGCCACCGCCCGAAACAGGCGCCGGGACGTCTTGTCCAAATGATTGCCATGTCCGGACACGTGGTGGATCCCGCCAAGAGCCGCTACACTGGAGTGACCCCGTACAATTAAACGAGTTCAGCACCATGAAGGCAACCGCCGAATTACAGGTCATCCCGCTGGGTGCGGGTGTCTCGGTCCGCGCAGAGGTGACACGCATTGTCGGCCTGCTCCAGCAGCATGACTTCCTCCTGGAAACCCACGCCGCGGGTACCGATATCGAGGGCGAACTGAGCGATATCCTCGACGCCATCCGGCAGATCCACGAGATCCTGCACACCGAGGGCAGCGTACGCCTGATCAGCTATCTCAAGCTCGAAACGCGCACCGACAAGGCAGCCACACTGGCCGGCAAGCGCCTCTAGCCTGGACAGCAGTGACCTGACCGGCGGCCGGCAAGCATTTCCGGCATGTCCCGCTGTACATTGCAGTGCAAAACAGGTAAAACAAAATACAGAAACTTTAATAACAAGGAATGACTGTTCGCACCGGGATACGTGCGGACAGGCGGTAATCCGGTATGACAAGCTGCACGACCCAGCCCACGCCCGGCCGTCGCGGCCTGCTGGCGCCGCTGCTGGTAACCCTGCTGCTGGCAGTCCCCACTCCGGCGGCTCCCGAGACCCAGGTCAGCGCCACCCTGCACGCGCGCGTCGCCGACATCCGCGAGGGTACCACCGTCGCCATCAATGCAAGCACCATCGCCTCGGATGTCGTGCTGCCGGCATTGTATGCAAGGCGCAACTATACCCCGGTGTGGTCCAATCCGGCCGCCGTGCAGCAACTGATCAGCGCCATCGAGCATAGCGACAGGGACGGACTCGATCCCGCGGATTACAACCTCGCCACCCTCGAGCGGCTGCTGGAGCGCAATAACGAGACCGGCGACAGCGACCCCGAGCACACCGCCAACCTCGACCTGCTGCTGACCGACAGCCTGATCCGGCTCGGTTATCACCTGTCTGTTGGCAAGGTCGATCCGGAGGAGCTGGACTCCGACTGGACCATGGCCCGCCACATCGGGGACCTCGAGGCGCTGCTGCAGAAGGACGACGCCATCGAGCACGGCCGCGTCGAGGCACTGTTGCAATCGCTCCCACCCCGCGCCGCCGCCTACCCGCGCCTGAAACAGGCGCTGGCGACCTACCGTCTTTACCGGCAGCTCGGCGGCTGGCAATCGGTACCGGCCGGACCGGCACTGAAGGTCGGCATGTCGGGCCCGCGCGTGCTGGCCCTGCGCGCACGGCTGGTCGCCACACACGACCTGACCACGCAGGACATGTTCCTGCCGAGCTTCGATGATGCAGTCGAGGCCGGCGTAAAATATTTCCAGCGCCGCCACGGGCTCGCGGCCGACGGCATCGTGGGACGGAAGACGCTGGCGGAGCTGAACGTGCCGGTCGAGATACGCATCGCGCAGATCCGCGCCAATCTGGAGCGCGCGCGCTGGATACTGCGTGACCTGCCGGACACCTACCTCATGGTGGATATCGCCGGCTTCAACGTTCGCCTGGTCAGACACGATGCCGTCGTATGGGAGACGCGCGCGGTGGTTGGCCAGCCCTATCGCATGTCGCCGGAATTCAGGTCAACGCTGACCTACCTCGACCTCAACCCCACCTGGACGGTTCCGCCCACCGTGCTGGAGGAGGACCTGCTGCCGGAACTGAGACGGGACCCGGGCGTCCTGTCCAGGAAGGACATGGTGGTCGTCGATTACCAGGGTAACCCGGTCGACGCGAGCCGCATCGACTGGCGCCGTTACAGCGGCCGCAGTTTCCCGTGGCTGATCCGGCAGCAACCCGGACCGAAAAACGCGCTGGGCCGCATCAAGTTCATGTTTCCGAACCGTCATTCGGTCTACCTGCACGACACGCCCGGCAAATCGCTGTTCGCGAAACCGGCACGCGCCTTCAGTTCCGGCTGTATCCGCATCGAACGTCCCTACGAACTCGCCGAGCTGCTGCTGCGTGGCAACGCGGGCTGGGACCGCACACGCCTGCAGCAGGCCATCGATTCGCTGCAGACGCGGACCATCAGCCTCCAGCAACCGATAACGATCCTGCTGGCGTACTGGACCGTGTCGGTGGACGACGACGGCACCATACGGTTCAGCCGTGACATCTACCAGCGCGACCCGCCCATCATCCGTGGCCTGAGCGAACCGTTCCGGTTCCACGAGCGGGAGCATTTCCACGGCACGCCGGCGATGACGGCGCTGCGCTGAATCGCCGTCGTTTACCGGCCCGGGCCCGCCGTTCAGGGTCCGGGTGCCTTCTTGTCGCCGGTGATCATGGCCCTGACCAGGTTCTCCCCGTGCAGCCGGCTCGCCACGATGACGCCCGCCACGTGAATCAGCACCAGCACCACGGTGAGATTGGCGAAAAATTCATGGATCTCTTCCCAGAACTCCTCGTCTTCTTCCCCTTCCTCGCCGCGGCCCGGAGCTCCGTGATCGTCTTCATCGGCATAGGCCGGCGCAACCAGACCGGCCCCGGTGCCAGCGGCGGCCAGCGGTCCGTGCCCCTCCAGGGCGTAGACCTTCAACCCGGTGTAGCTGGTCAGCAGCAGGGAAACCAGCAGCATGACGATCATCCAGCCGCCCGCGGGGTTGTGGCCGGTAAAATGCTCCGGCGCACCCGAGAACATGCCCTTCAGGTAATCGAGGGTGCGGCGCGGCGAATACAGGAAATTGCCGAAGCGGGCGTAGCGGGTGCCCACGAACCCCCAGAGGATACGGAATGCCAGCAGCGCGATGATGAAATAACCGGCATAGATGTGCACCAGGCTTTCCTCCTCGCCGGTGAGATAGGCAATGATGAACGCGGCCACCAGGGACCAGTGGAACAACCGCACCAGAGGATCCCAAACCCGAACCTGATTAGCAGTCATGATTCAACTCCGTATAATTGACCTGCCGCGAGTATGGCCTATTTCATCGCCGAAGACATCCGGCATACGCCGCAGAACCGCCGTTTTGGGACACATGCCGCAGGCAGGAATTCGGTACGTTACAACCCCGCACGGTACCCGGCCCATGCTCCACCTCAAGGAAAGTCTCCTCATCGCCGTGCTGACGGTCGTCATTTTCGGCAACCTGTATGATCTCGGCACCGATTTCGGCCAAGGCGCCCCCGTCCTGCACCTGCTCGAAGAGGGTGCCGTGGTCGTGATCTCGACCCTGATCATGATCTGGCTGCTGGCCGACCTGCGCCGTCAGAGCCGCGAGCTTGCGCAGTTGCGCCGCGAGCTGGACGTACACAAGAACCACCCCGTCGCGCCGCCGGCCGTCGCCCGGGCACGCCGGCAACTCGGCGGTGTCATAAAGACCCAGTTCCGCGACTGGGACCTCACCGAGAGCGAACAGCAAGTCGGCCTGTTGCTGCTGAAGGGTCTGAGTTTCAAGGAGATCGCCGCCCTGCGCCAGACGCACGAAAAGACCGTGCGCGCACAGGCGTCCGGTATCTACCGCAAGGCCGGCGTCAGCGGCCGACACGCCTTCGCAGCCTGGTTCATCGAGGATTTCCTGTGACAGGCGCAGGATGAATGACTGCGCACAGACGCGGAGACCGCAAAGGAGTCGACCCCTGTGACCGCGAGGTAGCCTGTGAATTCGGTTTCCCTGTGTGCCCCGCGTCGCCGCGCAGGAAATCCCGGCTCGCGCCCACAAAAAAGCCGGGGCGCGCCCGGCCTTCTTGAACCGCTGGAAACGGCGCCTAGCCGGCGGCCCCGCCCTGCGGGCGATCGACCAGTTCGACGTAGGCCATGGGGGCGCTGTCGCCCGGGCGGTAGCCCATCTTCAGGATACGCAGGTAGCCGCCGGGACGGTCCCGGTAGCGCGGGCCCAGTTCGTTGAACAGCTTGCTTACCACCTCACGGTCACGCAGGCGGCTGAATGCGATTCGGCGCCGGTGCACAGAGTCGCTCTTCGCCAGGGTGATGAACGGCTCGGCGACACGACGCAGTTCCTTTGCCTTCGGTAGTGTGGTCCTGATCGCCTCGTGGCGCAGCAATGACACGGCCATGTTCTTGAACATGGCTTTGCGGTGTGAACTGTTGCGGTTGAGTTGCCGCCCTGACTTACGGTGACGCATGGTTCGGATCCTGTAATGGCTTCAGCCGGTAACGGCCTCGTTGTTCTTGCTGGCAAGCCTGGCCGGCGGCCAGTTCTCCAGACGCATGCCCAGTGACAGACCCTTGGTGGCCAGCACGTCCTTGATCTCGGTAAGCGATTTCTTGCCCAGATTCGGCGTTTTCAGCAGCTCGACCTCGGTACGCTGGATCAGGTCGCCGATGAAATAGATGCTCTCCGCCTTCAGGCAGTTGGCGGAACGCACGGTCAGTTCGAGATCGTCGACCGGGCGTAGCAGGATCGGATCGATGTCAGCCTCCGGTGCGATCGCGGTTTCCTGGGTGCTGGCCTGCAGGTCGACGAAGGCAGACAGCTGGTCCTGCAGGATAGTCGCGGCGTGACGGATCGCCGCTTCCGGATCCACGGTGCCGTTGGTCTCGATATCGATGATCAGCTTGTCCAGGTCGGTACGCTGCTCGACGCGGGCACGGTCGACATTGTAGGAAATGCGGTTGACCGGGCTGAACGAGGCGTCCAGCTGCAGGCTTCCGATCGGGCGCCCTTCGTCGCCCTCCTCCTCTTCACGGCGGGTGGCCGGCTGGTAACCACGGCCCTTGGCGACCTTCAGGGTCATGTTCAACTCGCCGGCCTTGGTCAGGTTGGCGATCACGAAGTCCGGGTTGATGACCTCGATATCGTGGTCGAGTCTTATGTCACCGGCGGTGACCGGTCCCGGACCCTTCTTGCTGAGCGTCAGAGTGGCCTCATTGCGGTTATGCATGCGCAGCGCGACCTTCTTGAGGTTCAGCAGGATATCGATCACGTCCTCCTGCACGCCCTCTATGGTGGAGTACTCGTGCAGTACACCTTCGATCTCCGCGTTGACGATGGCGGTACCCGGCATGGATGACAGAAGGATACGGCGCAACGCGTTGCCGAGGGTGTGCCCGAAACCGCGTTCCAGCGGTTCCAGCGTGACCCGCGCATGGTTGTTGTTGACCACCTGGACATCCACGATACGGGGTTTCAGGAATTCATTGACATTACCCAGCATGGACAGGTCCCTCGACAGTTACTTGGAATACAATTCAACGATCAGATGCTCATTGATATCGGCCGGCAATTCGCCGCGCTCCGGACGCGACTTGTACACGCCCTGCATCTTCTTCACGTCCACGTCGATCCAGTCCGCAATACCGCGCTGCTGTGCCAGGTCGATTGCGGACTGGATGCGCAGCTGTTTGCGGCTTTTCTCGTTGACGCTGACGACATCGTTCGGCTGAACCTGGTAGGACGGGATGTTCACCCGTGCACCGTTGACGCTGATCGCGTTGTGACGCACCAGCTGGCGTGACTCGCTGCGTGACGAGGAGAAGCCCATGCGGTAGACCACATTGTCGAGGCGGCCCTCCAGCAGTTGTAACAGGTTTTCACCCGTCGAACCCTTGGTGCCGGCGGCTTTCTTGTAGTAGTTGCGGAACTGGCGCTCCAGTATGCCGTAGATGCGGCGTACCTTCTGCTTCTCGCGCAACTGGGTGGCATAGTCCGAAAGGCGCGTGCGGCGCTGGCCGTGCTGACCGGGCGGGAACGGGCGGTTTTCGACGGCGCATTTGGCGGTGTAGCATTTCTCGCCTTTCAGGAACAGCTTGCCGCCTTCGCGGCGGCACTGGCGACACTTGGATCCGGTGTACTTGGCCATGATTCTCTATCCTTCCCCTACACGCGGCGTTTCTTCGGTGGACGGCAGCCGTTGTGCGGTATCGGCGTAACGTCGGTGATATTGGTGATCTGGAACCCGCAGTTGTTCAGCGCACGCACGGCGGACTCGCGCCCCGGACCCGGGCCCTTGACCTCGACCTCAAGGTTCTTCATGCCGAATTCCTTCACCTTATCGCCGGCCTTCTCGGCTGCAACCTGTGCGGCGAACGGCGTGCTCTTGCGCGAACCGCGGAACCCCGAGCCGCCGGCGGTCGCCCACGCCAGCGCGTTGCCCTGGCGATCCGTTATCATGATGATGGTGTTGTTGAACGATGCATGAATGTGGGCGATGCCGTCCGCGACATCCTTCTTCACTTTCTTGCGTACAGGTGCCTTTGCCATACCCGGTTTCCAGAATTGTCAGTCGGTTCGATGGAGCGTTACTTGCGGATCGGACGCCGTGGTCCCTTGCGGGTGCGACCGTTGGTACGCGTGCGCTGGCCGTGTACCGGCAGGCCCCGCCTGTGGCGGATACCGCGGTAGCAGCCCAGGTCCATCAGCCGCTTGATGTTCATGGACACGGTGCGCCGCAGGTCGCCCTCGACGGTGTAGCGCACCACCTCGCTGCGGATGCTTTCAAGTTCGGCCTCGCTGAGATCCCTGATCTTCATGTCCGGCCTGACGCCGGTGGTATCGCATATCTTTCGCGCGGTGACGCGTCCGATGCCATAGATCCCGGTCAGCGCGACCATCGCATGCTTGTGATCCGCAATGTTGATTCCGGCTATACGAGCCATTTACATCTTCTCCAACCCGTTACGATTTCGCATGGCGCTAAAAAGCGGGTAAGGATAACCCCGTAACGCCAATAAATCAAACACGAACAAGTGCCGGCGGCCCCGGGAAGCGCCCGGACCGCCCGCCGCGAAAAATATGGTTTTCAATGCCTTGCATAACCCTGCGACTGTTCAGCCCTGGCGCTGCTTGTGGCGTCCATCCTTGCAGATGACCCGTACCACGCCATTGCGCCGTATGACTTTGCAGTTGCGACAGATACGCTTGACCGAAGCACGTACTTTCATTTTCATTACACCCCTGGGCGGCGTGCCGCTAACGCAGCATGCCGGTTCCGCCATGGCCCTTCAGGTTCGCCTTCTTCATCAGGCCGCTGTACTGGTGCGAGACCAGGTGGGTCTGAACTTGCGCCATGAAGTCCATGGTCACCACGACAATAATAAGCAGGGACGTACCGCCAAAATAGAACGGTACGTTCCAGTACAAAATCAGGAATTCCGGCATCAGGCAGACCAGCGTGATGTACACGGCACCGGCCGCGGTCAGCCGGGTCATGACGCGGTCGATGTACTGCGCGGTCTGCTCCCCGGGCCGGATTCCCGGGATGAACGCGCCAGACTTCTTCAGGTTGTCCGCCGTTTCCTTGGCATTGAAGACCAGCGCCGTGTAGAAAAAGCAGAAAAACACGATCGCCAGGGCGTAGAAGATCACGTACAGTGGCTGACCGGGGGACAGCGTCGCAGCCACGTTGCGCAGCCAGTCCATGCCCTCGTGCTGACCGACCCAGCTGCCCATGGTCGCCGGGAACAGGATGATGCTGGAAGCGAAGATCGGTGGAATCACGCCCGCCATGTTGAGCTTCAGCGGCAGGTGGGTGCTCTGCGCGGCATAAACCTTGCGACCCTGCTGGCGCTTGGCGTAGTTCACCGTGATGCGCCGCTGGCCGCGCTCGACGAATACCACGAACCCGGTCACCGCGAGCGCCAGCGTGAACAGCAGCAGGATGGTCATGATGTTCATTTCACCGGTGCGCACCAATTCCAGCGTGCTGCCTATCGCCGACGGCAGGCCGGCGACGATACCGGAAAAGATGATGATCGAGATGCCGTTGCCCACACCGCGCTCGGTCACCTGTTCGCCCAGCCACATCAGGAACACCGTGCCGGTGACCAGCGTCACCACCGCGGTCAGCACGAAGGCGGGGCCGGGATTCAATACCAGGCTGCTGCCGGCCACCTGCTGGGCCTGCAGCGCGGTGGCGATACCGATGGACTGCATGGTGGCCAGGCCCACCGTGCCGTAGCGGGTGTACTGGGTGATCTTGTGCCGGCCGGCCTCGCCACCCTCCTTCTTGAGCTGCTCGAGCGACGGGATCGTCACGGTCAGCAGGTTCATGATGATGGAAGCCGAGATATACGGCATGACGCCGAGGGCGAACAGCGACAGGCGCTTGAGTGCACCGCCGGAGAACATGTTGAACATCTCCAGGATGGTGCCGCGCTGCTGCTCGACCAGCGCCGCGAGTACGTGCGGATCTATCCCCGGCAGCGGGATGAAAGACCCGATGCGGAACACGATGATGGCGCCAATGACGAAAAAGAGCCGCTGGCGCAGCTCTTTGAACTGCCCGATTCCCGCAGCAGCGCCGGAGATGGAGGTACCGATAGCCATTTAGTCCTCGATCCTGCCCCCGGCGGACTCGATGGCGGCACGGGCACCGCGTGTCACCCGGATTCCCTTCAGGGTCACGGCCCTGTCGAGCCCGCCCGAGGCGAATACCTTCACGTGCCTGATGCCACGCGCGACCAGGTTGGCCTTCTTCAGCGCCTCGAGATCGATCACGTCGGCATCCACGCAGGCCAGCTCGTGCAGGCGGACCTCGCCCGTGCAGCGCGACTTGGCCGTGGAGAAGCCGAACTTCGGCAGACGCCGCTGCAGCGGCATCTGGCCACCCTCGAAACCGACCTTGTGGAAACCGCCGGAACGTTCCTTCTGGCCCTTGTGTCCGCGGCCGCAGGTCTTGCCCAGCCCGCAGCCGATGCCGCGCCCGACGCGCCTGGCATCCTTCCGGCTGCCGGCGCCCGGCTTCAGTGAATTCAATCGCATTTCCTAGTCCTCGACCCTGATCATGTACCGGATCGTGTTGATCATGCCGCGTATTTCCGGCGTGTCATCCAGCTCCACGGTGTGATGCATGCGACGCAGGCCCAGGCCACGCGCGGTGTCGCGGTGACTCCTCAGGCGCCCGTAAACGCTGCGCGTCTGTGTTACCCTGATTTTCTTTCCCTCGGCAGCCATCTCGTTACTCCAGGATTTCCGCGACACTCTTGCCACGCTTGCTTGCAACCTCTTCCGGCGACCGCATCTGCTCCAGGCCGCGGATGGTGGCGCGCAGCACGTTCATCGGGTTGCTCGAACCGATGCACTTCGCCAGCACGTTGTGCACACCGACCACCTCGAACACGGCGCGCATGGCGCCGCCGGCGATGATGCCGGTACCTTCCGAGGCCGGCTGCATGTAGACCTTCGCAGCGCCGTGGCGCGCGGTCAGCGGGTACTGCAGGGTACCTTCATTCAGCGCGACGCTGATCATGTTCTTGCGCGCGGACTCCATGGCCTTCTGGATCGCAGCCGGTACCTCGCGTGCCTTGCCGTAGCCGTAGCCGACCCTGCCTTCGCCGTCACCGACCACGGTAAGTGCGGTAAAACCGAACTGCCGGCCGCCCTTCACGACCTTGGCGACACGATTGACGGTGACCAGCTTCTCCAGCAGTCCATCACCCTGCACCTGTGTTTCTACCCTTGCCATAGTTTCTGCCCTTGATCAGAATTCCAGGCCGCCATCGCGGGCGGCATCGGCCAGCGCCTTTACGCGACCATGATACTTGAAGCCGGAACGGTCGAAGGCGACACGCGTGATACCGGCGGCCTTTGCGCGTGCGGCTATCGCCTTTCCGACCACGGTGGCGGCGGACGTATCGCCGGTCTTGCCGATATCCTTGCGCACCTCCCTGTCCAGCGTGGATGCGCTGACCATGACGCGATCGCCGTCCGGCGCAATGACCTGTGCGTAGATGTGCCGCGGCGTGCGATGAATGCACAAGCGGTTCGCACCCAGTTTCCTGATCCGGGACCGGGCGCGCCGTGCGCGGCGCAAGCGTGTCTGCTTCTTGTCCATATCCTGTGCCTGCCTGAATAACGACTATTTTTTCTTCGCTTCTTTGCGGACGACCATTTCGTCCGAGTAACGAACACCCTTGCCCTTGTAGGGCTCCGGCGGACGGAACGCGCGGATCTCGGCTGCGACCTGCCCGACCTTCTGCTTGTCGCAGCCCTTGACCAGGATTTCCGTCTGGCTCGGTGTCTCGGCACTCACCCCTTCCGGCAGCTCGTAGTCCACAGGGTGCGAAAAGCCCAGCGTCAGGTTCAGCATCTTGCCCTTGGACTGTGCGCGGTAACCGACACCGACCAGTTCCAGCCTGCGCTCGAAGCCCTCGCTGACACCCGTAACCAGGTTGTTCACCAGGGCACGGGTAGTGCCGGCCAGTGCATTGGCCGCCTGTGAATCATCCCGCGGACGGAACGTCAGCGCGCCATCCTTGCGCATGATCTCGACGAGATCATGGACGGTGTGCGACAGCGTGCCCTTCGGACCCTTCACCGTCAGCTGCTGGCCGCTCTCGGTGATCTCCACCGCCTTTGGAAGCACGACCGGCATTTTTGCAACTCTTGACATATCAATACCCGCCTGGACTAACTCACGATACAGAGCACTTCACCGCCCTGCCCGGCTGCGCGGGCCTGGCGGTCACTCATGACGCCCTTGGATGTCGAAACGATCGCCACACCCAGTCCGTTTTGGATGCTCGGGATCCCGTCCCTGCCCTTGTACACGCGCAGCCCGGGGCGGCTGGCGCGCCGGATACTCTCGATCACCGGCTCGCCGTTGTAGTATTTCAGCCCGATCGACAGGAGCGGTTTGCTGCCCGCTTCGGTGACGGAGAAGCCCTTGATATAGCCTTCGTCGGCGAGTACCTGGGCAATGGCGCATTTCAGCTTGGAGGATGGCATGCTCACCTCCGTCTTGCCGGCCGCCTGTCCGTTTCGGATACGGGTCAGAAAATCTGCTATGGGGTCTGTCATCATGATCGTTTACCAGCTTGCCTTGACCAGTCCGGGAACATCGCCGCGCATCGCTGCCTCGCGCAGCTTGTTCCGGCACAGCCCGAACTTGCGATAGTAGCCGTGCGGACGCCCGGTGACGCGGCATCGGTTGCGGCCGCGCACGGGGCTTGCATCACGCGGCAGCTCCTGCAGCTTCATCTGAGCCTGATAGCGTTCGTCGTATGACGTCGTGGGGCTCTTGATAAGCGCCTTCAGTTCCGCACGCTTCGCGGCATAGCGCTTGACCGCGCGTGCACGTCTGTTTTCGCGGGCGATCATTGAATTCTTCGCCATGTCTACACCTCAATGCCTGAACGGGAAGTTGAATGCAGCCAGCAGGGCGCGTCCCTCTTCGTCCGTCTTTGCCGTTGTCGTAAAAGTGATATCCATTCCACGCAGGGCGTCGATCTTGTCGTAATCGATCTCAGGGAAGATGATCTGTTCCCTGACGCCCATGTTGTAGTTGCCGCGGCCGTCGAAGGCCTTCGGGTTCATGCCGCGGAAATCCCGAATGCGCGGGATGGCGATATTGATCAGCCGGTCGAGGAATTCGTACATGCGCTCGCGGCGCAGGGTTACCTTGCAGCCCACCGGCCAGCCCTCACGCACCTTGAAGCCGGCGACTGACTTGCGCGCCTTGACCACGATCGGCTTCTGTCCGGCGATCCGGGTCATGTCCTCCACGGCGTGTTCCATGACCTTGCGGTCAGCCACGGCCTCGCCGACGCCCATGTTCAGCGTGATCTTGGTGATGCGCGGAATCTCCATCGGGTTGCTGTAACCGAACTGCTTCATGAGTTCGGAAACCACGGAGTCCGTGTAATACTGTTTAAGCCTGGCCATGTCTCTGTACCATCGAATCAGACATCCACCACTTCACTGGTGGACTTGAAAAACCGCACCTTCCGACCGTCATCGAGCGTCCTGAAGCCGATACGGTCGCCCTTCTTCGTCTGCGGGTTGAACAGCATGACGTTGGAGGCGTCTATCGGCATCTCCTTGTCGATGATTCCGCCCGGCACGCCACGGCTCGGATTGGGCTTGGTGTGACGCTTGACCATGTTGATATCGGCGACCACCAGCCTGCCGTCCGCCATCACGCGCAGCACGCTTCCGCGCTTGCCCTTGTCCTTGCCCGCGATGACGATGACATCGTCGCCTTTCCTGATTCTGTTCATCGCACTTTCCTAAAGCACTTCCGGTGCCAGCGAAATGATTTTCATGAAACGCTCACTGCGCAGCTCGCGAGTCACCGGTCCGAAGATGCGCGTACCGATCGGCTGCAACTGGTTGTTGAGCAGTACGGCCGCGTTGCCGTCGAACCGGATAAGCGAACCGTCGGAACGCCGCACGCCCTTGCGCGTGCGAACCACGACGGCATTGTAGACGTCGCCCTTCTTGACCTTGCCGCGCGGAATCGCCTCTTTCACGCTGACCTTGATGATGTCGCCGATGCGGGCGTAACGGCGGTGCGAGCCGCCCAGCACCTTGATGCACATCAGCCGGCGCGCACCGCTGTTGTCCGCCACATCAAGAATTGTCTGCATCTGTATCATGCTGTTAGTCCGTTCTGTTTTGTTACGCCAACCGGATCGCGACTATTCGCTGCGTCCGACAATCTCGACCAGCGCCCATGACTTGGTCCTGGAATACGGCCGGCATTCCCGTATCGTGACCAAGTCGCCTTCCCTGCAGGCATTGTTCTCGTCGTGTATGTGCAGCTTGGTCGAACGACGGATGTACTTGCCGTACACCGGGTGCTTGACCTTGCGCTCGATAAGGACGGTGGCCGTCTTGTCCATCCTGTCGCTGATGACCCTGCCGGTTACCGTGCGGATCGTCTGGTTCGTCTCGCTCATGCCTGTCTGCCCGCCTTCGCTTTCTCATTCAACACGGTATACACCCTGGCGATATCCCTGCGCACGTTGGTGAACTTGTCAGGGCGCGAGAGCTGACCGGTGCCGCGCTGCATGCCGAGGTTGAATTTCTCGCGCAGCAGGGACTCCAGTTCAATACGGAGCTCACCGACCGTCCGCTTTCTCAGTTCCGCGGCATTCATCACATCACCGTCCTTGCTACAAAGGTTGTCCTGAAGGGGAGTTTCGCGGCTGCCAGCTTGAATGCCTCGCGCGCGACGTCTTCCGATACGCCCTCGATTTCATACAGCATGCGACCCGGCTGGATCTGTGCGATCCAGTACTCGACATTGCCCTTGCCCTTGCCCTGGCGCACCTCGATCGGCTTCTTGGTAATCGGCACGTCCGGGAACACGCGGATCCACAGCTTGCCGCCGCGCCTGACGAAGCGCGTAATCGTGCGACGCGCCGCCTCGATCTGGCGCGATGTCATTCGGCCGCGGTCGGTCGCCTTCAGGCCGAACTCGCCGAAGCTGACCTTGCTGCCGCGCTGCGCCAAGCCGCGGTTGCGACCCTTCTGCTGCTTGCGAAATCTGGTTCTCTTGGGCTGTAACATGTCTGTCGTTCCCCGCTATCAGGAAGCCGCCTTGCGCGCGCCTTCCGTCTCGCCTTCCTCTTCCCTGCCGATGACCTCGCCCTTGAAGATCCACACCTTCACCCCGATCTTGCCGTAGGTGGTGTTGGCCTCGGCGGTGCCATAATCGATGTCCGCGCGCAGCGTATGCAGGGGCACACGACCCTCGCGGTACCACTCGTCACGGGCGATCTCGGCGCCGTTCAGGCGGCCACCGACCTTGATCTTGATACCCTGTGCGCCGATGCGCATGGAATTGCTGACCGCACGCTTCATGGCACGGCGGAACATGATCCGGCGCTCCAGCTGCTGTGCGACGCTCTCTGCGACCAGTGTGGCGTCGAGTTCGGGCTTGCGTATCTCCTCTATGTTGATGCTCACCGGCACGCCCATCTTCACGGAGACTTCCTTGCGCAGGTTGTCGATGTCCTCGCCTTTCTTTCCGATCACGATACCGGGACGTGCGGTATGCACGGTAATCACGGCGTTGTTGGCCGGGCGTGCGATCTGGATACGGCTGACCGAGGCCGCCGCCAGGCGCTGCCTGATGAATTCACGGATCTTGAGATCCATGTTCAGATAGTTGGCATAGTTTCCGGCACCGGCATACCAGGTGGATGTCCAGTCCTTGACGATGCCAAGCCTTATACCTGTCGGGTGTACTTTTTGACCCATGCTGTTTGCCTGCCTCTGCCTGTTAATCCTGTCAGTCGCCCACCGTGACGGTGATGTGGCTGCTACGTTTCAGAATCCGGTTGCCACGGCCCTTTGCACGCGCGTGGAAACGTTTCATGGTGCGCGCCTCGTTTACGAAGATGGCCGCAACCTTCAGTTCATCGATATCAGCACCTTCATTGTGCTCCGCATTCGCAATCGCGGACTCGAGCACCTTGCGCACGATGCCCGCCGCCCGCTTCTCGCTGAACAGCAGCAGGTTAAGTGCCTTTTCGACCTGCATTCCACGCACCTGATCTGCAACGAGACGGGCCTTCTGCGGCGAAATGTGCACCTGTTTCAATGTCGCGCTGACCTGCATCTGTCTGTCCTCTTACTTAGACTTCCTGTCGGCCGCGTGCCCGCGGAAGGTCCGGGTCAGGGCAAACTCGCCCAGCTTGTGCCCGACCATGTTCTCGTTGACCAGCACCGGCACGTGCTGGCGCCCGTTGTGAACGGCGATCGTGAGCCCGACCATTTCCGGGATCACCATGGAGCGGCGCGACCAGGTCTTGATCGGGCGCTTGCTGCGTTCAGCGACCGCCCTGTCCACCTTCTGCTGCAGGTGGTTGTCGATGAACGGACCTTTTCTGATTGAACGTGCCACAGTATCTAATCCTCAATGTTTACTTTTTGTGCCGCCGCCTGACGATCATGTTATCCGTGCGCTTGTTGCTGCGCGTGCGATAACCCTTGGTCGGGATGCCCCACGGACTCACCGGGTGCCGGCCGCCCGAGGTACGACCCTCGCCACCGCCATGCGGGTGATCGACGGGGTTCATGGCGACGCCACGCACCGTCGGTCGCTTGCCGCGCCAGCGTGTGGCGCCGGCCTTGCCCAGCGAACGCAGCCCGTGTTCCACGTTGCCGACCTCGCCGATGGTGGCGATGCAGTCGGACAGCAGCTTGCGCATCTCGCCGGAGCGAAGCCGCAGGGTGGCATGGTCGCCGCTGCGCGCTACCAGCTGGGCACTGCTGCCGGCGCTACGCGCCAGCTGGCCGCCCTTGCCCGGCTTCATCTCGATGTTATGCACCATGGAGCCGACCGGAATATTGCGCATGGGCATGGCGTTACCGGGCTTGATCGGCGCATCGCTGCCGTTACGGATCTCGTCACCCGCCTGTACACCCTTGGGCGCCAGGATGTAGCGGCGCTCGCCGTCAGCATACAGCAGCAGGGCGATATGCGCCGAGCGGTTCGGGTCGTATTCGATGCGTTCCACCCTCGCCGGCACACCGGGCTTGTCCCGCTTGAAATCGATGACGCGGTAATGCTGCTTGTGGCCGCCGCCCTGGTGGCGCGTGGTGATCCGGCCGGCATTGTTCCTGCCGCCCTTCCTGCGCTTCACATCGAGCAGCCCGGCATGCGGTTTGCCCTTGTGCAGCTCGGGCGTCCTCACGCTGATGACGAAGCGCCGGCCCGGCGAGGTTGGTTTGGCTTTGACGAGTGGCATTATCCTGTACCTTTGTGCAGCGCTCGCGCCTCACGCGCGAACTACTCCGCTCCCATGAAATCTATATCGTGCCCTTCCGCGAGGGTCACGTAGGCCTTTTTCCAGTCGGCGCGCCTGCCGGCGGTCGCGCCGTGGCGCTTGACCTTGCCGCGCATGTTGCTGACACGGACGCTTTCGACCTTGACGTCGAACATCAATTCGACGGCCTTCCGGATGTCCGGCTTTCTGACCCCGGGCAGGACCCTGAATACGAACTGGCGATGCGAGTCCGACAGCCGGGTGCTCTTCTCCGACACGACCGGGGACAGCAGTACCTTCATCAACTGTTCGCGGTTCATGCGAGACGCTCCTCGAATTTCTTCAGCGCACCGGTAGTAGCCAGCACCTTGTCGAAACCGATCAGGCTGACCGGGTCCGCATCTGCCGCCTCGCACACCGCGACCCGTGGCAGGTTGCGCGCAGCTAGGTACAGGTTCTCGTCGGCCGAGTCGGTGACGATCAGCACGTTGTCCAGCCCCATGTCCTTCAGCTTGCCGGCCAGCTCGCGCGTCCTGGGTGCGGCGACGCCGAACGCCTCGATCGTGAGCAGCCGTTCCTGGCGCAGCAGCTCGGACAGAATGGAGCGCATGGCCGAACGATACATCTTGCGGTTGATCTTCTGTGCATAGCTGCGTGGTACCGATGCAAACACCTTCCCGCCGCCGCGCCACAGCGGGCTGCGGATGGTACCGGCGCGCGCGCGGCCGGTACCCTTCTGGCGCCACGGCTTGATACCGCCGCCTCTTACCATGGACCGGGTTTTCTGCTGCGCATTCCCGGAGCGGGCACCGGCCATACAGGCGGTCACGACCTGGTGTACCAGCGCCTCCTTGAAGTCCTGGCCGAAGATGGCATCGGACACCTTGATCCTCGCGGCGGCGCCCTGTAACTGTAAATCCATCGTTGCTTACTCCTGACGTGCCTTGACTGCCGGACGAATGATCACGTCGCCGCCTCTGGCGCCCGGCACCGAGCCCTTGACCAGCAGCAGGCTGCGCTCTGCATCGACGCGCACGACCTCGATGTTCTGGGTGCTGCGGCGCACGTTGCCGAGGTGACCGCACATCTTCTTGCCCTTGACAACGCGTCCCGGGGTCTGGTTCTGACCGATGGATCCGGGCGCCCGGTGCGATAGCGAGTTGCCGTGCGTCGCATCCTGTGTGCTGAAGTTGTAGCGCTTGATCACACCCGCGAAACCCTTGCCGATCGAGGTTCCGGTGACATCGACCCTCTGGCCGGGCGCAAAGATCCCCACGCCGATCTCGCTGCCGACGCTGTAATCCTCGCCCTCGCCGTCGGCGAGCGGGAATTCCCACAGGCCGCGCCCCGCCTCGGTGCCGGCTCTGGCGAAATGGCCGGCCATGGGACGGGTCACCCGCGAGGGCTTGCGGGAACCGGTGGTCACCTGCAGCGCACGGTAGCCATCCGTATCGGCGGTCTTCACCTGCGTCACTCGGTTCGGCTCGACTGCGATCACGGTGACCGGCACGGTGATGCCGTCATCGCCGATGATGCGTGTCATGCCGGCTTTGCGTCCTACGATTCCAATAGTCATCTCTATTAGCCTTCAGCTTCGTCCTCTGCTTTCAGCGTGATCGCGGCTGTTCCGACCGCGGATAGCTGAAAGCCGACAGCCATGTTTATCAATTCAGCTTGATCTGAACATCCACGCCTGCGGCGAGATCCAGTTTCATCAGCGCATCGACGGTCTTCTCCGTCGGGTCGACGATATCCATCAGGCGCTTGTGCGTCCTGATCTCGTACTGGTCGCGCGCATCCTTGTTGACGTGCGGCGATATCAGCACTGTAAAGCGCTCCTTGCGGGTCGGCAGCGGTATGGGTCCGCGTACCTGCGCGCCGGTACGCTTCGCTGTTTCGACGATCTCCGCGGCCGACTGGTCGATCAAACGGTGGTCGAAGGCCTTGAGGCGAATCCGGATTCTCTGGTTGCTCATATCAATGCTTCACATGTAGTGTCCGTGGGAGCGGAGCGTGCCGGCGATCTTTTTGGATCACACAACCGCGCTCTCGGAACGCCCCTACAGCCCGATTTAGTTACTCGATAATCTTTGACACCACGCCGGCGCCCACCGTACGGCCACCCTCGCGTATCGCAAACCGCAGTCCCTCTTCCATCGCAATCGGCGCAATCAACGATACCGTCATCTTCACGTTGTCTCCCGGCATCACCATCTCCACTCCCTCCGGAAGATCCACCGCACCCGTCACGTCCGTCGTCCGAAAATAAAACTGCGGCCGGTAATTGCTGAAAAACGGCGTGTGACGCCCACCCTCCTCCTTGCTCAGAACGTATACTTCACACTCAAACTTCGTGTGCGGCGTGATACTCCCAGGCTTCGCCAGCACCTGACCACGCTCAACCTCCTCACGCTTCGTGCCACGCAACAATACTCCCACATTGTCACCCGCCTGACCCTGGTCCAGCAGCTTGCGAAACATCTCCACTCCCGTACACGTCGTCTTCGACGTCGGATTGATGCCCACAATCTCTATCTCGTCACCTACCTTGATCACACCACGCTCTATCCTGCCCGTCACCACCGTGCCTCGACCCGATATCGAAAACACATCCTCCACCGGCATCAGAAAATCACCGTCCACCGCACGCTCCGGCTCCGGTATGTAACGGTCCATCTCCTCCACCAGCTTCACTACCGACGGCACACCAATCTCGCTCGTGTCACCCTCCAACGCCTTCAGCGCCGATCCCGTCACAATCGGCGTGTCATCACCCGGAAAATCATAACTGTCCAGCAACTCACGAATCTCCATCTCCACCAGCTCCAGAAGCTCCGCATCGTCAACCATGTCCGCCTTGTTCATGTACACCAGAATGTACGGAACACCCACCTGGCGACTCAGCAGTATATGCTCCCGCGTCTGCGGCATCGGTCCGTCCGCCGCACTCACCACCAGAATCGCTCCGTCCATCTGCGCCGCACCCGTGATCATGTTCTTCACATAATCCGCATGCCCAGGACAGTCCACGTGCGCATAATGCCGCGCATCCGACTCGTACTCCACGTGCGCCGTCGCTATCGTTATACCGCGCGCACGCTCCTCCGGTGCATTGTCAATCTGGTCATAGGCCTTGAACTCGCCTCCACGAAGCTCCGACATCACCTTCGTGATCGCCGCCGTCAACGTCGTCTTCCCGTGATCCACGTGACCTATCGTCCCCACATTCACGTGCGGCTTCGTGCGTTGAAATTTTTCCTTTGACACGACTGTATTCCTCTATGTTCGTCAGCGTTGTGTATTGATCAGGATGCCTTCTTGATGACCGCCTCGGCTACGTTGGCCGGGGCTTCCATGTATTTCTTGAACTCCATCGAGTAGGTGGCGCGACCCTGGGTCTGCGAGCGCAGCGAGGTCGAGTACCCGAACATCTCTGCCAGCGGCACCATGGCCCTGAGCACCTTGATGCCGGCGTTGTCCTCCATGCCACCGATGATGCCGCGCCTGCGGTTCAGGTCACCCATGACATCGCCCATGTATTCTTCCGGAGTCTCCACCTCGACTGCCATGACCGGCTCGAGCAGCACCGGTTTCGCCCTGAGCGTCCCTTCCTTGAAGCCCATCGAGCCGGCGATCTTGAACGCCATTTCGTTGGAGTCGACATCGTGGTAGGAACCGTCATACAGGGTGACCTTGACGTCCACCACCGGGTAGCCGGCGACCACGCCGTTTTGCATCTGTTCCTGTATCCCCTTGTCCACCGCCGGGATGTACTCCCTGGGTACGACGCCGCCGACGATGCCGTTGACGAATTCGTACCCGGCACCCGGCTCCTGCGGCTCCAGCCTGAGCCAGACATGGCCGTACTGGCCACGCCCGCCGGACTGGCGCACAAACTTACCTTCCGACTCCACCATGGCGCGGATGGTCTCGCGGTAGGCGACCTGCGGCGCGCCCACGTTGGCCTCGACCTTGAACTCACGCTTCATGCGATCGACGATGATCTCGAGGTGCAGCTCACCCATGCCGGAGATGATGGTCTGCCCGGACTCCTCGTCGGTGTGCACGCGGAACGACGGGTCTTCCTGCGCCAGCTTGGCGAGCGCGATGCCCATTTTCTCCTGGTCGCTCTTGGTCCTCGGCTCCACGGCGACCGAGATCACCGGATCCGGGAACTCCATGCGTTCCAGCATGACGGAACGGTCGAGCGCGGAGAGCGTCGTGCCGGTCACGATGTCCTTGAGGCCGACGCAGGCTGCGATGTCGCCGGCACGCACTTCCTTGAGCTCCTCGCGCTGGTTGGCGTGCATCTGCAGGATGCGGCCAATGCGCTCCTTGTTTCCGTTCGTGGAATTGCGCACGCTGTCGCCTGACTTCAGCACGCCGGAATACACGCGGATGAAGGTCAGCGTGCCGACGAACGGGTCGGTCGCGATCTTGAACGCCAGCGCTGAGAAGGGTTCGTCGTCGTCGGCGTGGCGTTCGATCGGCTGCTCGCTGTCCAGGTCGATGCCCTTGATGGCGGGGACCTCGGTCGGCGCCGGCAGGTAGTCGATAACGGCGTCCAGCATGGCCTGCACACCCTTGTTCTTGAAGGCGGAGCCACACAGCATGGGCACGATCTCGAGATCGATGGTGCGTCGGCGCAACGCCGTGCGGATCTCGTCCTCGTCGAGGTCACCGTGGTCGAGGTACTTCACCATCAGCGTCTCGCTGGCCTCGGCCGCCGCCTCGACCATTTTCTCGCGCCAGATCCGGGCGGTATCCGCCAGGTCAGCGGGAACGTCCTCGTAGGTGAAGGTGATACCCAGGTCCGCCTCGCTCCACAGGATGGCCTTCATCTTGATCAGGTCGACGACGCCCTTGAAGCCGTCTTCGGCACCGATCGGGATCTGTACCGGTACCGGGTTGGCGCGCAGGCGGTCTCGCAACTGGCGCTCGACCTTGAAGAAGTCCGCACCGGCACGATCCATCTTGTTGACGAAAGCCAGGCGCGGCACGCCGTACTTGGTGGCCTGGCGCCAGACCGTCTCCGACTGAGGCTGCACGCCGCCGACCGCGCAATACAGCATGCAGGCACCGTCCAGCACACGCATGGAGCGCTCCACCTCGATGGTGAAATCAACGTGACCGGGGGTATCGATTATATTGATGCGGTGCAGCGGGTACTGCTGGCCCATGCCCGCCCAGAAACAGGTCGTGGCCGCGGACGTGATGGTGATGCCGCGTTCCTGCTCCTGCTCCATCCAGTCCATGGTGGCGGCGCCGTCGTGTACCTCGCCGATTTTGTGACTGACACCCGTATAGAACAGCACACGCTCGGTCGTCGTGGTCTTGCCGGCATCGATGTGCGCGGAGATACCGATGTTACGGTAGCGCTCGATGGGTGTGGTCCTGGGCACGATCGTCTTCCTGCTCGTCTGTTTACGTCTTGCGCCTGCTTACCAGCGGTAATGCGAGAACGCCTTGTTGGCTTCCGCCATGCGATGGGTGTCCTCGCGCTTCTTGACTGCCGTGCCGCGGCTCTCGGCGGCGTCCATCAGTTCACCTGCCAGGCGCAGCGGCATGGACTTTTCGCTGCGCTTGCGCGCGGCGTCCAGTACCCAGCGCATGGCCAGGGTGGTACGGCGCACCGGACGCACCTCGACCGGCACCTGGTAGGTGGCACCGCCGACCCGGCGCGACTTCACCTCGACCATCGGGCGCACGTTGTCCAGCGCCTTGTCCAGGACCTCGACCGGATTCTTGTTGCCCTTGCCGGCGATCTGGTCGAGCGCGCCGTAGATGATGCGCTCGGCAACCGACTTCTTGCCGGACTGCATGACCATATTGATGAACTTGGCCAGCATCAGGTTCCCGTACTTGGGATCCGGCAGGATTTCACGTGAACCAATAACTCTTCTTCTGGACATGGTGCGTTCTCAATTCGCTATTCGTTGTTCGGCCCGGATCATGACTTCGGGCGCTTGGCGCCGTACTTGGAGCGGCCCTGACGTCGGCTGGTGACACCGGAGGTGTCGAGGCTGCCGCGCACGGTGTGGTAGCGCACACCCGGCAGGTCCTTGACACGGCCGCCACGGATCAGCACCACCGAGTGCTCCTGGAGATTGTGCCCCTCGCCACCGATGTAGGTGGTTACCTCGAAGCCGTTGGTGAGCCGTACACGTGCCACCTTGCGCAGCGCGGAATTCGGCTTCTTCGGGGTCGTGGTGTAGACACGCGTGCAGACGCCGCGCTTCTGGGGACAGGCGTCCAGCGCGGGTACCGTACTTTTTTCCCGCTTGCGGGAGCGCGGCTTGCGCACTAACTGATTGATTGTGGCCATTACTCAACAAAACCCCGAGATTTGAATCGAAATATTTCTGTAGATGAAAACAAACGACAGGCCGGTGGACCGGCCTGTCGAAAGGAGCGGAATTTTAGAATCAGGGCCTTGCCCTGTCAAGGATGTTTTCTATTCGTCCGCCGAGGATTCGGCCTCGGATGAGGCGGTCACGTCCTCGGTCGGCCCTTCGTGCATCGCGTCCACGGCCGCCATCTCCTCCGATATATCCATAGGAATGACGTCGCGTTGACGATGGCGCGACTGGTGGTAGGCCAGACCGGTGCCGGCCGGGATCAGGCGCCCCACGATGACATTCTCCTTCAGCCCGCGCAGGTTGTCGCGGCTGCCGCGCACCGAGGCCTCCGTCAGCACCCGGGTGGTCTCCTGGAAGGAGGCCGCCGAGATGAAGGACTCGGTCGCCAGCGAGGCCTTGGTGATACCCAGCAGCAGCGGCGTCCATTCGGCCGGCTGCTTGCCTGAGCGCAGCAGCTGCTCGGTCTCCTCCAGGACGCGTGATTTTTCAACCTGTTCGCCCTTGAGGTAGCGGCTGTCGTTGCCGTTGACGATCTCCACCTTGCGCAGCATCTGGCGCAGGATGACCTCGATGTGCTTGTCGTTGATCTTCACGCCCTGCAACCGGTAGACATCCTGGATCTCCTTGACCAGGTAGCCGGCCATGGTGGAGGTCCCGAGCAGGCGCAGGATGTCGTGGGCGCCGGGTTCGCCGTCGACCAGGGTCTCCCCCTTTTCGATGTGCTCGCCCTCGAAGATGGTGACATGGCGCCACTTCGGAATCAGTTCCTCGTGGGTCTCGCCTTCGGTGCTGGTGATAATCACGCGCTGTTTGCCCTTGGTGTCCTTGCCGAAGCCCACTGTGCCGGAAATCTCTGCCAAAATGGCAGGTTCTTTCGGCTTGCGTGCCTCGAACAGGTCGGCCACGCGCGGCAGACCACCGGTGATGTCACGGGTCTTGGACGACTCCTGCGGAATGCGGGCGATGACGTCACCCACGCTCACTTCGGCGCCGTCCTCCAGGCTGACCACCGCGCCGGACGGCAGGAAGTACTGCGCATCCAGGTCTGTGCCGGCCAGTTTGAGGGACTTGCCGCGGTTGTCCACCAGCTTGACCATCGGGCGCAGGTCCTTGGCGGCGCTGCCGCGGGACTTGGGATCGGTGATCACCAGGCTGGTCAGGCCGGTCACCTCGTCGGTGGATTCCTGCACGGTCACGCCGTCGATGAAGTCGGAGAAGCGGGCGACACCGGCCACCTCGGTGACGATCGGGTGGGTGTGCGGATCCCAGGTCGCGATGACGTTGCCACCCGAAACCGTGTCGCCGTCGGCGGCGCTGATCACGGACCCGTACGGGACCTTGTAACGTTCGCGCTCGCGGCCAAACTCGTCCACCAGGCCGATCTCGCCGGAACGCGACACCGCGACGAGGTTGCCGTTGCGGTTGCTGACCGTCTTGATGTTGTGCAGGCGCACGGTACCGCCGCTCTTCACCTCCACGCTGTTGACGGTGGCGGCGCGGCTGGCGGCGCCACCGATGTGGAAGGTGCGCATGGTCAGCTGCGTGCCCGGTTCGCCGATGGACTGCGCGGCGATCACGCCGATGGCCTCGCCGGCGTTCACCATGTGGCCACGCGCAAGGTCACGGCCGTAACAGGCGGCACAGACGCCGTAGCGGTTGTCGCAGGTAATCGGCGAGCGCACCATCAGCTCGTCGATACCCAGCGCCTCGAGCCGGTCGACCCACTCCTCGTCGAGCAGGGTATTGCGCGGGGTGACGATATCGTCGCTGCCGGGGCGCAGCACGTCGGTGGCGGTCAGGCGTCCCAGCACGCGCTCGCGCAGCGGTTCCACCACGTCACCCCCTTCGACCAGCGGCGTCATTTCCAGTCCGTATTCGGTTCCGCAATCATCGCCGATGATGACCAGGTCCTGTGCCACGTCCACCAGGCGGCGGGTCAGGTAACCGGAATTGGCGGTTTTCAGGGCCGTGTCGGCGAGGCCCTTGCGCGCACCGTGCGTGGAGATGAAGTACTGCAGAACGTCCAGGCCCTCGCGGAAATTCGCGGTGATCGGCGTCTCGATGATGGAGCCGTCCGGCTTCGCCATCAGGCCGCGCATACCGGCCAGCTGGCGGATCTGGGCGGCGGAACCGCGTGCGCCGGAATCCGCCATCATGTAGACGGAGTTGAATGAAGGCTGGCGTACCCTGTTACCCTCGGCATCAGCCTTTTCCTCGCTACCGAGCACATCCATCATCGCCTTGGCGACCTGCTCGTTGGTGCGCGACCAGATATCGACCACCTTATTGTAGCGCTCGCCCATGGTGACCAGGCCGGAGGTGTACTGGTTCTCGATCTCCAGCACTTCTTCCTCGGCGTCGCTGAGTATCTTCGCCTTGATCTCCGGAATGGTCATGTCGTTGATGCCGAACGAGACAGCAGCGCGGGTGGCGTAGGAGAAACCCATGTACATCAGCTGGTCCGCGAAAATCACCGTCTCCTTCAGACCTACGCGGCGATAGCAGGCATTGATCAGGTTGGAGATCGACTTCTTGGTCATGTCACGGTTGACCAGGTCGAACGTCAGCCCCTCCGGCAGGATCTCGGACAACAGCGCACGGCCCACGGTCGTGTCCACCAGGCCCCTGGCTTTCTGCGTCGCGCCGCTCTCATCGAGTTCCAGTCGCGGAATGCGTACCCTGACGCGCGCGTGCAGCGACACCATGCCGGTCTGGTAGGCACGGTGCACCTCGGCGACGTCGGCGAACATCATGCCCTCGCCCTGTGCATTGATCGAGTCGCGTGTCAGGTAGTAGAGACCCAGAACCACGTCCTGCGACGGTACGATGATCGGCTCGCCGTTGGCCGGTGACAGGATGTTGTTAGACGACATCATCAGCGCGCGCGCCTCCAGCTGGGCCTCCAGCGACAGCGGTACGTGCACGGCCATCTGGTCGCCGTCGAAGTCGGCATTGAAGGCCGCGCACACCAGCGGGTGCAGCTGGATCGCCTTGCCCTCGATCAGCACCGGCTCGAAGGCCTGGATGCCGAGGCGGTGCAGGGTCGGGGCGCGGTTGAGCATCACCGGATGTTCGCGGATCACCTCCTCCAGGATATCCCAGACCTCGGGACCCTCGCGCTCGACCAGTTTCTTCGCCGCCTTGATGGTTGTGGCCAGCCCGCGCAACTGCAGCTTGCTGAAGATGAACGGCTTGAACAGCTCCAGGGCCATGCGCTTGGGCAGGCCGCACTGGTGCAGCTTCAGCGTCGGGCCCACCACGATCACGGACCGTCCGGAATAGTCGACGCGCTTGCCGAGCAGGTTTTGGCGGAAGCGGCCCTGCTTGCCCTTGATCATGTCGGCCAGCGACTTCAGCGGGCGCTTGTTGGTACCGGTTATGGCACGGCCGCGGCGCCCGTTGTCCAGCAGGGCGTCCACGGACTCCTGCAGCATGCGTTTCTCGTTGCGCACGATGATGTCCGGCGCACTCAGTTCCAGCAGCCGCTTGAGGCGGTTGTTGCGGTTGATGACACGGCGATACAGGTCGTTGAGGTCTGAGGTCGCGAAGCGCCCGCCGTCGAGCGGCACCAGCGGGCGCAGCTCCGGCGGCAGAACCGGAAGCACCGTCATCACCATCCATTCCGGTCGGTTGCCCGAATCGATGAAGGACTCGATCAGCTTGAGACGCTTGGTGATGCGCTTGAGTTTGGTCTCGGATTTGGTGGAGTTGCCTTCCTCGCGCAGCTTGACCGCCTCGACCTGCAGGTCGATGCCCTTGAGCAGTTCGTAGATCGCCTCGGCGCCCATGCGTGCATCGAACTCGTCACCGTTTTCCTGGATCGCATCGAGGTAGGCCTCGTCGGTCAGCAGCTGGCTGCGCTCCAGCGTGGTCATGCCGGGATCGACCACGGCGTAGGCCTCGAAATACAACACGCGCTCGATATCGCGCAGTGTCATGTCGAGCAGCAGACCTATGCGCGAGGGCAGCGACTTCAGGAACCAGATGTGCGCAGCCGGACTGGCCAGCTCGATGTGGCCCATGCGTTCGCGCCGCACCTTCGCCAGCGTGACTTCCACGCCACACTTCTCGCACACCACGCCGCGGTGCTTGAGGCGCTTGTACTTGCCGCACAGGCACTCGTAGTCCTTCACCGGTCCGAAGATCTTGGCGCAGAACAGTCCGTCGCGCTCCGGCTTGAATGTGCGGTAGTTGATCGTCTCCGGTTTCTTGACCTCGCCGTAGGACCAGGAACGGATCATGTCGGGCGACGTCAGGCCGATGCGAATGGCGTCGAATTCATCCGTATGGCCTTGCGGTTTCAGTAGATTCAGTAAGTCTTTCATCGTCTCTCCTGCACGTGGAGTGTCGCGTTACCGGCGGACCGGCTGCTGATTTCCCGGTTGCCTGTTCCTATTCCTGCTCCAGCTCGATATTGAGCCCGAGGGAGCGTATCTCCTTGACCAGCACATTGAAGGACTCCGGCATGCCGGCGTCCATATGATGGTTGCCGTCCACAATGTTCTTGTACATCTTGGTACGCCCGTTCACGTCGTCTGACTTGACGGTCAGCATCTCCTGCAGGGTGTAGGCGGCACCGTAGGCCTCCAGTGCCCAGACCTCCATCTCGCCGAAGCGCTGTCCGCCGAACTGCGCCTTGCCGCCGAGCGGCTGCTGGGTGACCAGGCTGTAGGGGCCGGTGGAACGGGCATGCATCTTGTCGTCGACCAGGTGATTGAGCTTCAGCATGTACATGTAGCCGACCGTGACCTCGCGATCGAAAGCATCGCCGGTACGGCCGTCGTACAGCGTGGTCTGACCGCTGGCCGGCAGGTCCGCCAGTTCCAGCATGTGCTTGATCGCCTCTTCCGGCGCGCCGTCGAACACCGGCGTTGCCATCGGCACGCCCTTCACCAGGTTCGTCGCCAGGTCGAGGATTTCCGCATCGTTCAGCGAATTGAGATCTTCCTTGCGGCCGCTGGAGTTGTAGATCCTGTCGAGGAAGCCGCGTATATCCGCGACCTTCTGCTGTGCCTCCAGCATCCTGCCGAGCTTGATTCCTAGCCCCTTCGCGGCCCAGCCGAGGTGCGTCTCCAGCACCTGGCCGATATTCATGCGCGAGGGCACACCGAGCGGATTGAGCACGATGTCGACCGCGGTGCCGTCGGCGGTAAACGGCATGTCCTCTACCGGCTGGATCATCGAGATCACACCCTTGTTACCGTGCCGGCCGGCCATCTTGTCGCCCGGCTGCACGCGGCGCTTCACGGCCAGGTATACCTTGACCATCTTCAGCACGCCCGGCGCCAGGTCGTCGCCCGTGGTGAGCTTGTTGCGCTTGTCTTCCAGGCGCTGTTCGAAGTCCCTGCTCAGCTGCCTGAGGTGTTCAGCGGCCTTCTCCAGGTCGGCGTTGGCCTCCTCGTTGCGCAGGCGGATCTCGAACCACTTGTCGCGGCCGACCTCTGACAGGTAATCCTTGGTGATCTTGCTACCGGCCGCCAGCTTCTTCGGCCCGCCCTCGGCCACCTTGCCGGCGAGCAGGCTGCCGACACGTTCGTAGATGTCGTCCTCCATGATGCGGAGCTGGTCGTTCAGGTCCTTGCGAATGGCGGCCAGCTGCTCGTCCTGGATCTGCAGCGCGCGGGCGTCCTTCTCCACGCCGTCGCGGGTGAACACCTGCACGTCGATGACCGTGCCGTCCATCCCGCTCGGCACGCGCAGCGAGGTGTCCTTCACGTCGGATGCCTTCTCGCCGAAGATGGCGCGCAGCAGTTTTTCTTCCGGCGTCAGCTGGGTCTCGCCCTTCGGCGTCACCTTGCCGACCAGGATATCACCCGGCTTCACCTCGGCGCCGATGTACACGATGCCGGACTCGTCCAGCTTGGCGAGCGCGCTCTCGCCGACGTTCGGGATGTCGCCGGTGATCTCCTCGGCACCCAGCTTTGTATCGCGGGCCACCGAGGTCAGCTCCTCGATGTGGATGGTGGTGAAGCGATCTTCCTCCACCACGCGCTCCGAGATGAGGATGGAATCCTCGAAGTTGTAGCCGTTCCAGGGCATGAAGGCGACCAGCAGATTCTGGCCCAGCGCCAGCTCGCCGAGGTCGGTGCTAGGGCCGTCGGCGAGCACGTCGCCGCGCGCGATCACGTCGCCCGGACGTACCAGCGGACGCTGATTGATGCAGGTATTCTGATTGGAACGCGTGTACTTGGTCAGGTTGTAGATGTCGACACCCGGCTCGCCGGCCATGGCCTCCCGGTCGTCGATCTTGACGACGATGCGGCCCGCATCGACGGAATCCACCACACCGCCGCGACGTGCGACCACGGTCACGCCGGAATCGATCGCAACGGTACGCTCGATACCGGTACCCACCAGCGGTTTCTCGGTGATCAGCGTCGGTACCGCCTGACGCTGCATGTTCGAACCCATCAGCGCGCGGTTGGCGTCATCATGTTCGAGGAACGGGATCAGCGCCGCCGCGACCGAGACGATCTGTTTCGGAGAGACGTCGATGTAGTCGATCTTGTCCGGGGACGAGGTCGTGAACTCGTTCTTGTGGCGGCAGGTCACCAGGTCTTCGGTCAGCTTGCCCCTGGCATCGACGTTTGCATTGGCCTGCGCGATGACGTACTGGCCTTCCTCGATGGCCGACAGGTACATGATCTCGTCGGTGACGCGACCGTTATCAACCTTGCGATAGGGCGTCTCCAGGAAACCGTATTCGTTGGTGCGCGAATACACGGCAAGCGAGTTGATCAGGCCGATATTCGGGCCTTCCGGCGTCTCGATCGGGCAGACGCGACCGTAATGGGTCGGGTGCACGTCGCGCACCTCGAAGCCGGCGCGCTCGCGTGTCAGGCCGCCCGGGCCGAGTGCGGACACGCGGCGCTTGTGTGTAACCTCGGACAGGGGATTGTTCTGATCCATGAACTGCGAGAGCTGGCTGGAGCCGAAAAATTCCTTCACGGCGGCGGCCACCGGCTTGGCATTGATCAGTTCCTGCGGCATCAGGCTTTCGGATTCCGCCAGGCTCAGGCGCTCCTTGACCGCGCGTTCCACGCGCACCAGTCCGATGCGGAACACGTTCTCCGCCATCTCGCCCACACAACGGATGCGGCGGTTGCCGAGGTGATCGATATCGTCGACATAGCCGTTGCCGTTACGGATGTCCACCAGCGTCCTGAGGACGTGCAGTATGTCAGAGCCGTAATCGCTGACGGCCTGCCTGAGATCGCCCCAGGTCGTGGTATCGCCCGTGGCACCGGCGGCGCGCACGAGCTGCACGATATTCGCATCGAGGGCCGCAAGGGAAATCTCGTGCGTGTCGTTCTTCGGCTTGAGCTTGGCCTCAAGTTCGTTGATGAGGTAAAGGTCGTCGATCAGGATGCCCGGGCCGATCACCTCGTTGCGCCCGATGCGGCGGTTGAATTTCATGCGCCCGACAGCGGACAGGTCATAGCGCTCGCTGGTGAAGAACAGGTTCCGGAACAGATTCTGCGCTGCGTCCCTGGTCGGGGGTTCGCCAGGACGCATCATACGGTAGATCTCGACCATGGCATCAAGCTCGCTGGTGGTCGGATCGATGCGCAGTGTACTGGATATGTACGGACCGCGGTCGAGGTCGTTGACATAAAGCGTGGTGAGTTCCCGGACGCCGGCATCGATGAGTTTCACCAGCAGTTCCTTGCTGATTTCATCGTTGGCGTTGGCGATGATCTCGCCGGTTTCAGTATCGACGATGTTGCGAGCGATGATCTTGCCCAGCAGGTACTCTTCCGGCACAACCAGTGATTTCACACTGGCCTTGTCGAGTTCGCGGATGTGGCGCGCTGTCACGCGCCGGCCTTCCTCGACGATGACCTTGCCCTTGGCCTTGATCTCGAAGCTGGCCACCTCGCCACGCAGGCGCTCTGCCACGAGGTCGAGCCTTATTTCATTCTTGTTGAAATGGAAGGTATTGGTCTCGAAGAACAGGTCGAGTATACGTTCGTTGTCGTAACCCAGCGCGCGCAGCAGGATGGTCGCCGGCAGTTTGCGGCGGCGGTCGATACGAACGAACACGCAGTCCTTGGGGTCGAACTCCATGTCCAGCCATGAACCACGGTAGGGAATCACGCGCGCCGAGAACAGCAGCTTGCCTGAGGAGTGCGTCTTGCCCTTGTCATGATCGAAGAACACGCCCGGTGAGCGGTGCAGCTGGGATACGATCACGCGTTCGGTACCGTTGATCACGAACGTACCGTTCTCGGTCATCAGCGGCAGTTCGCCCATATAGACTTCCTGCTCCTTGATGTCCTTTATCTTTCTGGCGTCGGCGGGCGACTCCTTGTCGTAGATGATCAGGCGCACCAGTGCGCGCAGCGGCGCAGCAAAGGTCAGGCCGCGCAGCTGGCATTCCTTCACGTCGAAGGTCGGCTCACCGAGGCGGTAGTTCACGTAGTCGAGCGCGGCATTGCCGGAATAGCTGACAATCGGGAAAACCGAGCTGAACGCTGCATGCAAGCCCTTGTCATCGCGCGACTCGGGGGCCTTGGCGGCCTGCAGGAAGTCACGGTAGGACTCGATCTGCGTCGCCAGCAGGTACGGAACCTCCAGAATGCTGTGGCGTTCGCCAAAGTCTTTGCGAATGCGTTTCTTCTCGGTGTAGCTATAGGCCATCGGTCTTCCTCTCCAGTAAAGATGAAGAAAGCGGTGTCAGTGCCTTCCGTCTTCCGGCGGGCACAGACGGGCACTGCGCGGTCCGTGCAATGCCCTTTCCTGTACGACAAGCAGGAGCAGGCCGGACACATGGATTGTGTCCAGCCCGCCCTGTATTACCGGGTTTGCTGTAATCACAAACGGATTACGCGTACCCGTCTATTTGAGCTCTACGGTGGCGCCGGCTTCCTCGAGCTGTTTCTTGATATCGGCGGCAGCATCCTTGGAAGCGGCCTCCTTTATGGTCGACGGCACGCCTTCCACCATATCCTTGGCTTCCTTCAGGCCCAGGCCCGTAATCGCGCGGACGGCCTTGATGACACCGACCTTGTTCTCGCCGAAGCTGGTCATGACGACGTCGAATTCGTCCTTTTCCTCCGCGGCGGCGGCTTCACCGCCTGCAGCCGGGGCAGCTACCGCGACGGCGGCAGCGGCAGACACGCCGAATTTTTCCTCCATGGCAGAGATCAGGCCGACGACGTCCATCACCGACATGTTTGCAATAGTTTCCAGAATCTCTTCTTGTGAAACGGCCATTTCGAATTACTCCTAATTTAAAAAGTTGCTTGTGGCGAGTAGTTGGCTGGCGGTTATAACGCTCGCCGCTGTCTGCTCGTTACTGTGCTGCTGTTGCTCAGGCTGCCTCTTTTGCATCGCGGATCGCGGCCACGGTACGCACCAGTTTGCCCGGCACCTCGTTGAGGGTCCGCGCCAGCTTGGTGATCGGGGCCTGCATCACCGACATCAGCATGCCGATCGCCTGGTCACGGGTTGGAAGCGTGGCCAGCCGGTCGATCTGGGATGGCTCAAGCAGTTCACCGCCGACTGACAACATGGTGACCTTGAACGCGTCGTTTGCCTTGGCAAAATGCTTGGTCACACGCGCGGCCGCACCCGGATCCTCCTGCGAAAACGCCAGGATCAGCGGGCCGGTCAGCCGCTCACTCATGCATGCAAAATCGCTTCCTTCCAGGGCACGACGTGCCAGCGTGTTCTTCACGACGCGCAGGTAGACATTGTCTTCGCGCGCCTTGATACGCAGGCTGGTCAGCTGCTCGACCGTCAGTCCGCTGTATTCCGCGGCAACGGCCGAAAAAGCCCCCCTGGCGACCTCGGCGACCTCGGCGACAACAGCCTTTTTCTCTTCAAGCGTTAATGCCATTGTGTTTACCTCACCAGGAATACAAACCCGGGTTGGGCCCGTGTATCTGCATCCCGCTCGTTGACATCACGCCGGTCACCGACCGGCGCATTCACCTGGTGATCTGAAGACAGGTCGCTCCCGGCATCCTGCCTCCCGCGACATTCGCACATCCGTGTACATCGTCGCTCCCGGCATCCTGCCTCCCGCGACATTCGCACATCCGTGCGCATTCAAAAACTGTCATCGCGCTCACCCTCTGCGCAGGCCGTCTGGGCGCTGCCGCAATGCGTCCCGGGAGCTGACGCCATGCTGCAACAGGCAGACGATTAAACCCGACACGCGTCGGGTGCCTGCGGTCTTTGACGGCTGCCGGTCAGACCGGCCCGCTCCCGGCAAGCCGGTCGCGATTTCCGCACCTTGCGGTACGACAACAGCGCCAAATACATTGCTCACTTTCCCTTCGAAAAGCAGGCCGGCGAAAGGATACACCCTTCATTCCGGCACCCTCCCCCAACGGGAGAGGGAAATGCAAAAATTCCTTCTAAATCAGGGTTGTCTGGTCGACCTGGAGCCCCGGACCCATGGTCGTCGAGATCGACACCTTTTTCATATACACGCCCTTTGCGGCGGCCGGCTTGGCCTTGTTCAGGTCCGAGAGCAGCGCGCCGAGGTTCTCTTTCAGCGCGTTGATCTCGAAGTCGACGCGGCCGATCGGACAATGGATGATACCCGCCTTGTCGGCGCGATAGCGCACCTGGCCGGCCTTGGCATTTTTCACCGCGGTGGCCACGTCCGGCGTCACCGTGCCGACCTTCGGGTTCGGCATCAGGCCGCGCGGTCCCAGGATCTGGCCAAGCGCGCCGACGACACGCATGGCGTCCGGCGAGGCGATCACCACATCGAAATCCATGCTGCCCTTTCTCACTTCATCCGCCAGGTCTTCGAAGCCCACGATATCGGCACCGGCGGCCTTCGCGGCCTCAGCGTTCGCTCCCTGCGCAAATACGGCAACGCGCACGGTCTTGCCGGTGCCATTGGGAAGCACGGTAGCACCGCGAACGGCCTGGTCCGACTTGCGCGGATCGATGCCCAGATTGACGCTGACGTCAACCGACTCCTTGAACTTCACGCTGGACAGCTCCTGCAGCAGGCGCAAGGCCTCGTCAATAGGATACTGCCTGCTGCGCTCGACCTTTTCCCGGATCGCCTTCACCCGTTTCGTCAATCTGGTCATGGTTGCCTACTCCTTCACGTCAAGGCCGATGCTGCGGGCGCTTCCGGCGATGATACGCACGGCTGCCTCCATATCTGCCGCGTTCAGATCGGGCATCTTGGTGGCGGCAACCTCTTCAAGCTGGGCGCGGGTCACGCTGCCGACCTTGACGGTGTTCGGCGTACTTGAACCCTTCGGGACACCGGCGATCTTCTTCAGCAGCACGGAGGCCGGCGGCGTCTTGGTGATAAACGAAAAACTGCGGTCGCTGTAGACCGTGATGACTACCGGGATCGGCAGATTCTTCTCCAGGTTCTGCGTCTGCGCGTTGAACGCCTTGCAGAACTCCATGATGTTGACACCGTGCTGACCCAGCGCCGGGCCGACCGGTGGACTCGGATTGGCGGCACCGGCAGGCACCTGCAGCTTGATATAAGCCTCGATTTTCTTGGCCATCTTGACTCCTGTGGGTAATGACGCCTAACGGCTCCCCGGTTGTAACGTTCAGCCCGGGAACAGAAAATCCGTCCCCGGTTCGTGCTACGCTTTCTCCACCTGGCCGAACTCGAGCTCGACCGGTGTCGAGCGGCCAAAGATCAGTACCGAGACCCGCAGCCGGCTCTTTTCGTAGTTGACCTCTTCCACCACGCCGTTGAAGTCGTTGAACGGCCCGTCGGTGACACGTACCACCTCGCCGACCTCGAACAGCACCTTCGGACGCGGCTTCTCGGCACCTTCCTGCACGCGCTGCAGGATGGCGTCTGCCTCGCGCTGTGTGATCGGCGCAGGACGGTCGCTGGTGCCGCCGATAAAGCCGAGCACCTTGGGCGCATCCTTGACCAGGTGCCAGGTGTCCTCGTTCATGTCCATCTGCACCAGCACGTAGCCCGGGAAGAACTTGCGCTCGCTCTTGCGCTTCGAGCCTTCGCGCATCTCGACCACTTCCTCGGTGGGCACCAGGATGTCACCGAAGGATTCCTGCATCTGGGCGCGGTTTATCCGCTCCTCCAGCGCGCGCTTGACCTGGTTCTCGAACCCGGAATAGGCCTGCACGACATACCACTGAAACGCCATCTCAGCCTCCCTGGCCGGTCAGCAGCTGGATTGCCCACAGCAGTATCATGTCCAGCAACCACAGGGCGACGCCGACCAGCAGTACGATAAACAGTACCGCCAGCGTCGTCTGTACGGTTTCTGCACGTGTCGGCCATACTACGCGCCGAACCTCGGACTGTGCCCCTGCCAGGAAACCGATGATGCCCCGACCTACGCTGGACTGTGCCGCGACGAACAACGCCGTACCGGCGACCGCCAGCAGGCCGAGCACGCGCACCACCAGCAACTGGTCCTGAAAGAAGTAGAAAGCCGCGACACCACCGGCCAGCAGCAGTACGGCCAGCGCCAGCTTCATGCCGTCAAACCGGCTACTTTCAGATTCAACCTTCGCGCTCATATCAATCCAGTTGCCGAGTAAAAACGATCGCGGACGCGATCCGCCCATACACCATTTGTATACTGGCAGGCCAGGAGGGAATCGAACCCCCAACCTGCGGTTTTGGAGACCGCCGCTCTGCCAATTGAGCTACTGGCCTAATCTTCACGTCATGCCCATACGTGAAACGTAAATCGTGATTCGTGAGACGGATCCGCCTGACGTGTCACCAACCCCGCCTCACCCTTTACTCGATAATCTTCGACACCACGCCGGCGCCCACCGTACGGCCACCCTCGCGTATCGCAAACCGCAGTCCCTCTTCCATCGCAATCGGCGCAATCAACGATACCGTCATCTTCACGTTGTCTCCCGGCATCACCATCTCCACTCCCTCCGGAAGATCCACCGCACCCGTCACGTCCGTCGTCCGAAAATAAAACTGCGGCCGGTAATTGCTGAAAAACGGCGTGTGACGCCCACCCTCCTCCTTGCTCAGAACGTATACTTCACACTCAAACTTCGTGTGCGGCGTGATACTCCCAGGCTTCGCCAGCACCTGACCACGCTCAACCTCCTCACGCTTCGTGCCACGCAACAATACTCCCACATTGTCACCCGCCTGACCCTGGTCCAGCAGCTTGCGAAACATCTCCACTCCCGTACACGTCGTCTTCGACGTCGGATTGATGCCCACAATCTCTATCTCGTCACCTACCTTGATCACACCACGCTCTATCCTGCCCGTCACCACCGTGCCTCGACCCGATATCGAAAACACATCCTCCACCGGCATCAGAAAATCACCGTCCACCGCACGCTCCGGCTCCGGTATGTAACGGTCCATCTCCTCCACCAGCTTCACTACCGACGGCACACCAATCTCGCTCGTGTCACCCTCCAACGCCTTCAGCGCCGATCCCGTCACAATCGGCGTGTCATCACCCGGAAAATCATAACTGTCCAGCAACTCACGAATCTCCATCTCCACCAGCTCCAGAAGCTCCGCATCGTCAACCATGTCCGCCTTGTTCATGTACACCAGAATGTACGGAACACCCACCTGGCGACTCAGCAGTATATGCTCCCGCGTCTGCGGCATCGGTCCGTCCGCCGCACTCACCACCAGAATCGCTCCGTCCATCTGCGCCGCACCCGTGATCATGTTCTTCACATAATCCGCATGCCCAGGACAGTCCACGTGCGCATAATGCCGCGCATCCGACTCGTACTCCACGTGCGCCGTCGCTATCGTTATACCGCGCGCACGCTCCTCCGGTGCATTGTCAATCTGGTCATAGGCCTTGAACTCGCCTCCACGAAGCTCCGACATCACCTTCGTGATCGCCGCCGTCAACGTCGTCTTCCCGTGATCCACGTGACCTATCGTCCCCACATTCACGTGCGGCTTCGTGCGTTGAAATTTTTCCTTTGACATCGCGCCTGACTCCCCTTGCGGTTTGTGCGTGTTACCCTATGTATATGCAACTGAAACAGTCATACAACTGGTCTGGAGCCCATAACCGGATTTGAACCGGTGACCTCTTCCTTACCAAGGAAGTGCTCTACCGACTGAGCTATATGGGCAGAAACCAAATGGGGTCAGCCCCCAATTTTCACCATCTCAACATCGGCCAGAACCGGGATCCGCCCCCGTCTGGATTCTGGAGCGGGTGATGGGAATCGAACCCACGTCATCAGCTTGGAAGGCTGAGGTTCTACCGTTGAACTACACCCGCCTGTCACAATACTCCCGTCGTCAGAGAAGATACCCGCCCCTGCTGTCCGGTTAAGCTGGTGGAACGGGAAGGAGTCACTCCGGGCATCCTGTCCTCCGTCCTCCGGTCCCTGCGCGGCGTTCGAAATCGCTCCCGGTGATTTCGTGAACCTGCGGTTCTGCATCCTCTCCCTTGCCCTGCGGAGGATGCATCCAGCATCTGGTGGAGGGGGGAGGATTTGAACCTCCGAAGGCTGAGCCGTCAGATTTACAGTCTGATCCCTTTGACCACTCGGGAACCCCTCCAAAAATGCAAGCCCGCTATTTTCTTGCAGGCCTTCGCAAGTGTCAACAGGCATATCTAATTGAATATGGGTATTTACGCACGTTAGTATCAGCCTTGTGCCGGTCCACACAGACAGGTAAAACGCCTGTAGAAATAACGCCCGGCACACAATCATATCCGGTAAGCGGGATGCGTCGCCCGAAATAAACTATAAGAATGTTATATCGATGTTAAACAAGCAAATAAGGGGGATTTGCGATGGATCGGAGGCTGTACTTCCTGATACCTGATCGGGCAGAGGCCCTCACCGTCGTTGATGACCTCATCAGGAGCGGCATCGATATCGATCACATGCAGGCGATCGGCGACCAGCACACCCGGATGGACGGTCTGCCCACAGCCGCCGGCAGACACGGGCACGCGGCCGGTCCCGGACAGCGGGTGGCCTGGACCGCCAATACCGTCTGCTTTGCCATCGCCGTGGTTGCCACGATCCTGGCACCGGCGTTCATCGGACTCAGCTGGTGGTTGCTGCTTCCGATTGGCATCATGGCCGCCAATTTTCTGACTGGCCTGTACCTTAACAGCGCCACAAGCAAGGAGCTGAATCTGTTTCGCGATGCCCTTGCCCATGGCGAGATCCTGCTCATCGTCGATGTGCCTGAGACCCGTGCCACCGAAGTCGAACGGGACATACAGCGCCATCATCCCCACGCCGCCACCAGCGACGGCTGGAGTTCCCACGCCATGGGTTTGTGATATATTATTATATAATTCAGCAGGTTCTAGTGGCTGAAGCGCCCGTGGGCAGCCATCTCGCCGAGCAGGGAGTTGAACGCCTCGGCACTGACATGGATCAGTTGCTCGTGATCGCCCGCCTCGAAATAGATATCCGGCTGTTCCGCGATCAGATCGTCCACAACCGTTTCGATACCGTACGCCGGACCCAGTGCGGGTAGCGCACCGATTTCGCAATCCTGGAACAGCTGACCCAGTTCGCTCTCCGTCGCCAGCCCCAGGTTGCGCTTCATCTGCCGATGAATCTCCCCCAGATCGACCTGGCGACTCGACGGTACGACTACCATCAGATAGCCCAAATCGTCTTCCAGTATCACCGACTTTGCGAGCCGGGTGCCGGGCACATGGGATGCCTGCGCGCTCTGCCCGCTGGTTGCGGTGTGCGGGTGCGAAAGGATGTCGTAATCGATACCGTGCTCGGCCAGGTAATTCGATACTGTCGTCGCAATTGCCATCTTCGAACCCTCCTAGTCTGTTTCAACCCGAGTATAGTTCACGGCTTTACGATTGCCCGGTCGCACGCGGGCCGGGCGCGGTGTGCATTCCCCTGGCACTGGCGGGGAATTAGGCCGGGACCGGCCGGACGGTCAGGCCTGTTTGCGGCTCCTGTCACTGCCGGGCACACAATGCAGCGAGCCGGCTCATCCACCCGGTGATTTCATCCTGGGAAAAGGCTGCATTGGCCGGACTGGGGTTCGGAGTCACGAAGACCCTGGACGCACCGATCGGGAATGGCTGCAGACCCCAGTCAAGCGGTGCGCGTATCCCCTCGGCATGGTGCAGGTAATGGCGGCAGGCCAGCTTGCCCTGGAACCAGACGATGCGCGGGGCAAAGTGTGTCAGTTTCTCCTTCAGCACCGGCGCCCAGGTCCGGTAATCGACTGCGCGCAGGTCAACGCCCCCTGCGGTCGGACGCTTCACCACGTCGCTGAAGCCGATCCTGTCCCGCTCGAACACGACGCGCATGGCTTCGATACCCGGCTCGACGGGCGCCTGCAACAGACCACTGGCATTCAGGGCACGCCAGAAACGGTTGCGCGGGTTGGCGAAATAGAAACCGGCGCGTACCGAGGGCAGCGACGGATTAAGCCCGATGGATACTACGTCGAGACCGGGCATGAGGTAATCCGGCAGTGTTTCGCGTTTCATGCACTCATTCTATGGAACTGGGGGTCGAAGCACGATATTCCGGTTACAGTTGCGGAGGATGCACAGCGAACCAGACCTGCCCTATACTCGTACCGGCCCTGCCATGAAACCCTTTTCCACCGACAGCATTTCCACACCGGGTAGATTATGAGCAAGTCTATGAAAGCCGCCCTGCTCTCGGCCCTCGTATTTCCTGGTCTCGGACATTTCTACCTGAAACAACGTATTCAGGGCACCTTGCTGGCCGGAGCTGCACTGGCATCGCTCTACCTGGTAATATCACGGACGGTGGAAGTGGCCCTGGAACTTTCCGACGAGATCCTGCGCGGTGATATCCAGCCGAATGTCGCGGCCGTAACGGATTCGCTGGCAAGGCAGACCGCGGGTGCCGATACCCTGCTCCTGAATATCGCCTATGCGGTTCTGGTCATCGCCTGGGTGATCGGCATTGTCGACTCGTATCGGGCCGGTCGCACGGCTGGCACCGGCAGTCGACAATAATCCCTTCATTCCCGTTATCCGCCGCGACCACGCCGCCGGCCAGGGCGGCCCGACGGCTATGGTTCGTCAATTGCGACCACGAAACGTCCTCGGTGCTGCCCGGTCAGTACCTGCTCGAACACGCCGGGCAGCTCGTCAAGCCGGATAACACCGGCCACTATCCGGTCCAGATGCCGGGGCCTGAGGTCGGTCACCAGCCTTTGCCAGACCCGCAGACGCCGCGCCATCGGGCAGTTGGCCGAGGTGATACCCAGCAGGCTCACCCCGCGCAGGATGAACGGCATCACCGTGGTATTGAGCCGGATGCCGCCCGCCAGCCCGATGCCGGCGATGTTGCCCCACGGCCGCACCGTACGTGTCAGCCAGTCCAGCGTTTCACCACCAACGGTATCGACGGCACCGCCCCACTGCGCCTTCTCCAGCGCGGGCGCCGTAGCGTGCACGACACGCCCGGCAGCGAGAACCCCGCTCGCGCCCAGGGCGGCCAGGTAACCCTCGCTGTCCGGCTTGCGGCTCAGCGCGACGACCTCGTACCCGCTGCCACTGAGGAGGTCGACGGCCACGCTGCCGACGCCACCGCTGGCGCCGGAAACCAGTATCGGTCCCTGAGCCGGCCTCTGCCCGTTCTGCTCCATCCGGTCGATGGCCAGCGCGGCCGTGAAACCGGCCGTGCCCAGCGCCATGGCCTCGCGCAGTGACAGGCCGTCCGGCAACGGCACCACCCAGTCGGCCGGCACGCGCACCAACTCGGCGAAACCACCGTCGTGATTCTCGCCCAGCCCGCAGCCGGTCACCAGCACCGCGTCCCCGACACGGATGCGCGCATCGTCCGACCGTTCGACGATGCCGGCGACATCCACCCCGCCGACCAGCGGGAACCGCCGCAGGATCCTGCCCTTGCCGGTCGCGGCCAGCGCGTCCTTGTAGTTGACGCTGGAATAGCAGGCATGGATGACGACGTCTCCGGCACAGAGATCCTCCAGCTGCAGGGTTTCCAGACCTGCTCTTCCCTGCTGGTCATGGATCCGGAAGGCACGGAAACCCGGCATTCGCCGCGCTACCTCGCCGCCGCACCCGTTGCGGGCTGCCAGTCCAGGGTCCCGCTGGTGTCAAACGGGAGGCGAGCCGCGCCCTCGGCGAGTGCGAGTTCGCCCGTGAGGCGATACGCGAGGCTGTGCGGCGTATCGGCCCCGGATGGAGGTGACAGGCGAAGGCCGGCGAGCCGGGCACTGTCCACCTCGACATCGATCACGGCCTCGTGGTGCGCGGGTATGCTCACCGTCTGGCGGCTGGCGCCGTAGGCAAACTCGCGATCGTTGATGGCCACGCGGTAGGAAAGTCCCTCCAGCACCAGCGCCACGGCGTTCGGATTGCGAATACCCAGCATCAGCTCAAAGTGTTGGGGCTGGTCGGTGGCGAGCGGCTGGATGCCGAGCAACAGAACCTCCGCGCTGTCCTGGTAAGCGGTGCCGGTCGTTGCACAGGCCGTGATCAGCGCGGCCACCAGCAGCGCCGGCAGCCGGCGCAGCGCCGGCATGACGGTCACGGCATTTCCTCGCCCCTGGTTACCGGCCCGTACGGTTCATGACGGTGCGTATCGTGGAAATGCATGCGGTATTCGATGAAGCGACCGAGGTCGTCGAAATGCAGGAAAGGATTCCCGGCCTGCTGTTCGGCCAGGGTCGACGTAGTCTTGTCGGCGTAATTGTGGCCCGGGTTGATGACGGTGTCGGCCGGCAGCTGCTCGACCAGATTCCTGAGGGTGCCGTACATCTGTTCCGGGTCCCCTCCGCGCAGGTCGCAGCGGCCGCAGCCGAACACGAACAGCGTATCGCCGGTGATCAGCTCGCGGCCCACCTGGTAGCAGGCCGAACCCGGCGTATGGCCCGGCGTGTGCAGCGCCCTGATCCCGGTCGCACCCAGCGCGATGACATCACCACCGTGATGCAGGGTGGGCAGATCCAGGCCCTCCCCCCAGAATTGCGCTTCGGCTTTCATCAGGTGCAGTTGTGCATCGCTGTGTTCCAGCACCTGCCTGATTCCGTTGATGTGATCGTGATGACTGTGTGTGAGCAGGATGTCGGTGATATGCATACCATGCCGCGCGGCCAGCGCGAGCACCTCGGGCACATCCCAGGCTGGATCGACCACCGCCGCCCGGTCGGTGGAATGGTCGTGGACGAGATAGATGAAGTTTTCCATCGGACCCAGTTCCAGGGCGTGGATGGAAAAAGGCAGGTTCTCGGGCATTCCGATACCTCACAAGACAGAACGGGTCGTATGCCGGGATTATGATCGATTCAGCACCATGGCGACAGGGCCGTGGCGATACGCCGACACGGCAGAGCAATGGACAGGCGGGTGTCCGCCTGAAGTTTTTTCCGTGTATTCCGTGAGTTGTATGGCTATATTTCATATCTGTCACCGGTGCGAACCGCCGGGTACCGTGTAGTACCCCGACAGGGCCCACACAGGAAATTCGCATGTCCGCCCACAAGCTGTTGTTGCACCCGCAGGACCCGGACTGTGTACCGGTGGTTAAAGCCGCCGCACTGGCCGGCGCCCTGCAGGAAATCGGTTTCATCGGGGCCCCCGTGCCAATCGACGGCACGGTGTTCTACCCTACCGGCGTGAATTTCCTGCAACTGCTGAGCTTTCTGGGATGTTCACCGGCCATCGAACTGGCCCCCCCCGCGGATGCTGCAACGCTGGAAAGGGCGCGGGCGAATGGCAGCTTCTGCCATGTGTACGTGTCGTGTACCGACACCCTGCAGTTTCGTGCCGACCCGCGCACACCCGCACCGCGCTGTCCGGCCTGCCGCCGGCCGGCGCACGACTGGCGGACCCGCCTCGCCGCCTGGCAGGAGGACCCTGCAAGGATCGAATGGATGTGCAATGCCTGTGGCTACAGCGGCCGACTAACCGATCTGGTACTGCGCAAATCTGCCGCCTTTGCGCGCAACTGGGTCGAGGTGCGCGGCATCTATCCGTCCGAGGCCGTACCGGGCGAAGCCCTGCTGGCACATTTGCGTGCACTCAACGGCTGCCGCTGGCAGTATATCTACCTGCAGGAATGAAGGTCACCCGCCCTGCCTATCTGTGCCACAATAGTCCCCAGGAGAGCCACGCACCTCGACACCGCCATGACAGACCACGATCTCAGCAAGGAAGAACGCATCCTGCGGGCGATGAAACGGGTGCTGACCGATGTTGCCAAGGACACCTACACCAAGCCCGGCTACCGGCATCCCCTGTCCGACAATACGGTGGAGGGCATACGCCAGTGCCTTGCGTTGATTACCGCCCGGGAAGGCGAATTGAACGCGGCGGCCGGACGCAGCAGCAAACTGCGTCCGCGCTTTGCCGATGAGCCGCAAAAATCCGTCGTGGTCCCGCTGAAACTCCCGGAGACGAAAAAGAAGGACCCGCCGTAAGCGCATCCGACCCGACGCCCGTGTCATCTCCCACCCCCGTACCCGGGCGCGCCGTCCCGCTTTTTATCTGTTAAATCAATACTTAAGAATCTTCTCCCGGCTGCCGATAGACCGGAAGACCCGTCTTTCCCGGCGATTACCCACGGGAGGGCGGTGTTTTTATACTGAATTTCAGCAGCTTAAACATTCCAGCCTGGAACGGGGCCAGTATGCACATGCAGACAACAGCTGCCGGCTTGACGGTTTGATGCAAGCGGAGGTATCAACCATGGGATACCGCGATCCGTTTGCCCGGCAGCTTCTCGCTGCCTGCAAGCGAATCCTTTCGGCCTCCCACTACCGGGACATTCCGCTCGCCCGTCCCGTCCATTTCCGCAACGCCGCCCGGCTGGTGTGCCTGCTGATTTACCTGGGCACAGGCCCCGGTGTGCGTGCCGGCCCGGCCGCCGCACTGCCTGATGATCTCACCGACATGAGTCTCGAGGCACTCATGGATATCGAGATCACCTCGGTACAGAAGCGGCCGCAGAAGAAATCCGAGGCCGCCGCGGCCGTCTTCGTCATCAAGCAGGACGACCTGCGCCGCTGGGGCGTGACGAGCATCCCGGAGGCCTTGCGCCGCGTGCCCGGCCTGCAGGTAGCCCGCATTGATGCCAACAAGTGGGCCATCACGGCACGCGGTTTCAACGGCCGCTTCGCCAACAAGTTGCTGGTACTCATTGATGGACGCAGTATCTACACACCGTTGTTTGCCGGCGTGTACTGGGAGGCCAACGAGGTGATGCTGGAGGATGTCGAGCGCATCGAGGTGATTCGCGGCCCGGGCGGAACGCTGTGGGGCGCCAATGCCGTCAACGGTGTGATCAACATCATCACCCGCTCGGCGGCCGACTCGCAAGGGACCCTCGTCGTGGCGGGCGCCGGCAATGAAGAGCGCGGATTCACCAGCGTGCGCCATGGCGCCGCCACCCGTGGCGGCGGGCACTACCGCGTATACGGGAAGTTCCGCGCCCTCGATACCGGCGGGCCGATCGACGTCGGCCTGCCGCAAACCGGTGCACACGATGACAGCGAATTTGCACAGGGCGGTTTCCGCATGGACTGGAACCGTGATGAGGACAACAGCTACACCCTGCAGGGCGATTATTACGACGGTCATGCCGACCAACAGCTGCTCTTGCCCGGGTCACCGACACCGCAGACCGACAATGCCGCTTATCAAGGCGCCAATCTGCTGTACCGCTGGTCCCGGGCATACGATCGGCAATCGGATATGGCACTGCAGGCCTATTACGATTACGTGCACCTGGACAGCGCGGCGCTGTACGAAAACCGCCACACGCTGGATATCGATTTCCAGCAGCATTTACGGGCCCACGAACGCCACGATCTGATATGGGGATTGAACTACCGCTACATCAGCGACAACACCGACGCGACCCAGGTCCTCAGCCTGATACCGTCACAGCGGGATGTCAGTCTGCTGACCGCGTTCGTTCAGGACGAGATCAGGCTGTGCGACGATCACGCGCGGCTTACCGTGGGTTCAAAGTTCGAGCACAACGATTTCACCGGCTTCGAGGCGCAGCCGAACATACGCCTGTCATGGCTGACCGATTCCGGCCACACGCTGTGGGGGGCCGTATCACGCGCGGTACGCACACCGGCACGCGGGGAAGACGATGTCAACCTGATGGTATCGCCCCCATCCACCACAATACTCGGCAATCCCGCTTTCGACTCGGAAACACTGGTGGCTTATGAGCTGGGGTACCGTTTCCCGCTGGCCGATCGTGTCTCGATAGATCTGGCCGCGTTCATCAACCGCTACTCGAGCCTGCGGACGATAGACAGTACTGGCGCGCCGTCGATTCTGCAATTCGGCAACAACATGGACGGCAATACCCGGGGTATCGAGGTCGACATGCACTGGAACGTCAGGCCCGGACTCGCACTGCATGCAAACTACACGCACCTGCAACTCGACCTCGAACTGGTCAACGGCAGCATGGATGTCCAGTCGCTGGGTGCGGAAGACGCCTCGCCGTCCAACCAGGCCAACGTCTGGCTGGCCGCCGATCTGGACCACGGCGTCGAGCTGGATGCCGCTGTACGGTACGTGGGCAAGCTGGATCTGGACCTGTCCGCGGCCGGACTACCGTCGACCGACGCCTACATCGCCCTAGACGCCCGGCTCGGCTGGTCACCCAGGCCGGGGCTGGAATTCGCGCTGATCGGACAGAACCTGCTGGACAGCAATCACCCCGAATTCAACCCGGACTTCATCATCTCACTGCCAACGGAAGTCGAACGCAGCATTCTCGGCAAAGTGACCTGGAAGTTCTGATTCATGCGCGAATGGCCTCCACGCTCGTTGTCTCCGCGGTTGACCGTCATGCACGCGTGCTCCGGAAACGCTCACTGGCTGCTGCTGGTCGCGGTGTTGGTACTGCTGTCAGCATGGCTGCCCGGGACCGTCATGGCAGAAGTTACTGAACAGACCGAGTTTCGCGTAAAGGCGGCGTTCATTTACAACTTTGCACGTTTTGTCACCTGGCCCGACTCTTCTGCCATGCACTTCAATCTGTGTGCACTCGGCAACGATCCGCTCGTGGAGCAGCTGGATACCCTGCATGACAAGACGGTACATGAGCGTGAACTCAGGATCCTGCACCTGGACAGCCTGGAAAATATCGATGGATGTCAGCTCGTCTATGTCGGCCGGTCATTCATGTCCAGACAGTACGAAGTCATCGCACGGCTCAGGAAACAGCCGGTGCTCACGGTCAGCGATTTCGACGGCTTCACGGCGGGCGGCGGCATCATCGGGCTGCGACTGATCGATAACAAGGTCCGTTTCGAGATAAATACCAGTGCCGCCAGTACCGCCGGCCTGTCGATAAGTTCAAAACTCCTGACACTTTCAACGACCATCAGGTCCGCGGAATAAATACCGGCCATGCGCGTCATCCAGAATGTATCGATTCGCCACAAGCTGACGCTGATCATCATGTTGATCAGCACCGTCACACTGATGATCGCGAGCTTCGTCTTTCTGACCAGCGACCGGCTCTACTCCCAGAAGAACGTCGGCGACAGTCTCGGCATCATGGCCGACATGATTGCCGCGAACAGTACTGCGGCCATCCTGTTCGGCGACCCGGCAGCGGCATCGGAGACACTCGGATTCCTGAAGATGCAGGCCAATATCGAGATCGGCGTGATCTATGACCTGGATAACGGGATTTTCGCCATGTACCACAAACCCGGCATTAACGTGCAACCGCCGGTCCCGGACGCACAGCGCGAGAACGTGCAGTTCCGGGAGGACTATATAGAGTTGTTTTCCGACATCACCTACCAGGGTGAAAAAATCGGCGTGGTCTACCTGCGTTCAGACTTGCGCGCCATCCACGACCGCCTGGCCTGGTTCCTGGGCATCGTCGCTGCCGTGCTTCTCGTGTCACTGCTGGTCGCCTACTCGCTCAGCGCGCGGATGCAGCACATCATTACCGCGCCGCTGCTCAGGCTTTCGGCAATCGCACGCCGCATCAGTACGGAGAAGAATTACTCGCTGCGCGTCGGTGGCGAAGGCAGGGACGAGCTGGGCAGCCTGATTATCGACTTCAATATAATGCTCGATGAAATCCAGGCACGCGACGAGAAACTCAAGACTCACCAGGAGGAACTGGAGGCGCGTGTCGCCCAGCGCACGCGGGAGCTTGAACGTACGAATCAGGAACTGGCGCTCTCCAAGGAACAGGCGGAGTTGGTAGCAAAACGCATGCAGTTCCATGCCCATCACGATGCGCTCACCGGGCTGCCCAACCGCGTCCTGTTCAATGACCGTATCAAGACGGAGCTCGCGCACGCGCGCCGCGAGCAGTCCATCATGGCGCTGCTGTTCCTCGATCTCGACCGTTTCAAGATCATCAACGACTCGCTGGGACATGCGACCGGCGACCAGCTGTTGCGCATCATCTCGCGCCGCATCAAGGACTGCATCCGCGAGGGTGACACCGTGGCGCGACTGGGCGGTGACGAATTCATGGTACTGCTGCCCCGCATAACCAGCGCATCGGATGCCGGACGTATCGGCAACAAGATTATCGAGTCATTGAACGTACCTGTGTCCTGCAGCGGGCAAGACCTGCATATCACTACCAGCGTCGGAATCAGCGTCTTCCCGTTTGACGGGACAGATACCGAGACCCTGATGAAGAATGCGGACATCAGCATGTACCGCGCCAAGGAACTGGGGCGTAACAAGGTAGCCTACTATACAGCGGAACTGAATGCCGGCTCCCGCAAGCAGCTGGCACTTGAAACCAACCTGCGCAAGGCGCTGGAACGCAATGAACTTACACTCTTCTACCAGCCCAAGATCGATATCACCTGCAATCGTATCGTCGGGGTGGAGGCGCTGCTCAGGTGGCAGCGGCCCGGAATGGGCTACGTCAGCCCGAATGAATTTATTCCGATAGCGGAGGAAACCGGGCTGATCGCACCGATAGGCGAGTGGGTTCTGCACACGGCATTCAGGCAACTCAGAGCATGGCAAGATACCGGCTTCCCGGAACTTACCATGGCCGTGAACCTGTCTTCTGTGCAACTGACCAGATCCGGCTTCGAGAATGTACTGGAGAGCGCAATCGTGGAGTCCGGCATCAACCCGGCGCTGGCGGAGCTCGAGGTCACGGAGAACGTTGCCATGAAGAACATGGACACCGCTGCGCTCACGCTCGGAAAGCTCAAGAGAATGGGAGTCTCCATCGCGATGGATGATTTCGGGACGGGCTATTCCTCGCTTAGCTACCTGCGTCGCCTGCCTGTCGACACGGTCAAGATCGACCATTCGTTCGTATGCGAGATCCCGGACAACATCGAGGATGTGTTGATTGCACAGGCCATAATCGCCATGACCAAGAGCCTGAACATGTCGCTGGTTATCGAGGGCATCGAAAACGAACGGCAGCTCAATTTCTTCAGACAGCAGGGCTGCAGAATCGTGCAGGGCTACCTGTTCAGCGCGCCCGTAGGGGCCGATGCGATGCTCGAGATGCTGCGGGCACAGACCGAAGCCGGCGCCTTCAGCATCTCAAACCGGTGAGGGGCTAGTGCTGTAATCCGTACCCGGTATCGGGACGGACGTCATATTCATGGGGCTGCCGTCGCGGCAAGGTGGCCTGGTCGTCATACCAGCCCGGCGGGACCGGGCTATACTGATAATCCCGGAATACCGCGGGGTTGAAGCCTATGGCTGGCATACGGCCGTCGTAGTAATTCGTGCGCCGGTCATGATCCTTCAGAAAACAGAATGCCTGCGCCGCATCCGTACCCAGCAATGCCAGCAGAAGAATGGCAGGCACTGCCCGTGTCTCGATCCTGTGTGTCATGGCACCCCCCTCTTGTTCAGTGTTATAGGAGCAGGTATGGCGTTTCGTCCGAGAGGTTCAGGATTCGGGTTACGATATCGATTGCCTCGCCGGCGAACATGTCCAGGCTGACCCACTGGTCGGAGCTCCCGATGACCTCAGCCCCGTCACGCATCACCAGTCGCATCGACAGCTCACCCCCGCCAGGGGCCCCCGGGCGTTCGGCCGTGATATACATCCCCGGCTCCGGATCCTGTCCCTGTATCACCGCCATGATATATTGGTAGTCGATACCGTCGCTGCTTTCAACGTCCCCCAGTACGGTAAGCGTGAATTCCCCGAGCCGGTAGCGGCGTTTGGGAATGGCAGTCCGGATTCCCGGCTTGTTCTCCATCGCGCGATCTTCTGCCTGCAAACAAACGATATCCTCATCATTACCCATCAGGCGGACAACTTCAATGTAACGCTTGCAACCAACTGATAGCCGGTTATAAATTGCCGTGTGGCCGGATGAAGGCATGCGATCCCCATACCGGCTGCGCGCTGCACACACCAACGCGCGGTACAGGATGCGTCCGCTTCCTCGTGTCCACGGTCTGCCGGCAGACGTCAATAAGCCCATGATTGACAGGCAGATCTGTGGCAATATTGCAGTGCGGGCGTGGTACGCCGCCGCAGCAGCGCGCCGCGCACTAATGAATGATCCCGACCTGATCGAAGGGACAGACAGGCGATACGGAACAGTTTCCATGCAGGTTTTGATCTGCCCGTTCAGCGCAACACTCGTCAGGGATGTCTTCGGGTGTATCCATGCAGAACCCGTCATCCGGCGCGGTGGCACGGAATTTTCCTGCCGGGAACGTGCCGTCCATACACACTGCCAACAGCTGTTCGGTGCGCTGAAACAGGCCGCGCTGCCGGCCTTTGACGTCGAGGACGATCCAACCCGAACTCCGCACAGTGTCCTGGTGAAGATCCAGTTCGGCGGCCTGCTCGGCCTGCAACGGATCGCGCTGGATAATCCGCCTGCCGCGGACAGGGTTGCGGATATCCAGGCACTGGTGGGCGATGCGGTCTCCCGGTTCGGCACTATTCAGGGGATTCCCTGTGGGCAGCTGGCGGAGGACATGCGCGGCTATACCCTGTCGCGCCGCCGCAGGCGCCGTTCCTGATCGCTCACCGCGCCGCTGCACACCGGGGCCGATGCGCGTCACACTGGCGTGCGGCGTCAGGCAATGTGCCGCCCGTACCTGCCTGGTCCCCAGCTCGCCAAAGGCCTGGTCGGTGCAGACCCGCTCGACACACGTCCATGGATCCGGCGCCATGATATCGCCTCCCTTTCCGCCGGAATACCGTCATCCGGCCGCCCGGTCACGCATGCAAGTCAGATTTATTTATTTACTATCAGTATGTTGCTAATCTGGCAGGGTATTTGCATATTGACTCGCGAATACACAATTATGCGAATTTGATCAGGGACTTCCACCGGTCGTTCCGACCCCGACAGGCATACAAGCGGATGGTATCCCGTCGGGACAGACACCACAGGGAAGGAAACGCACGACAGCGCAGCCATGTACCAGCAGATCAACATGTACCAGCCCGTCTTCCGGCGGCAACCCAAGATTTTTTCGGCGGCGACATTGCTGAGGATCATTGCCATGGCCCTGTTCCTGTTGCTGGCGCTTATAGCCCATGCACGCTGGACACTGCACGGCCTGCGGCACACCTCGGCCGATCTGACACAGCACTACCGGCAGCTCGATGCGAGGCTCGACGCGCTGGAAACCAGGGGAAAAGCCGCCGATGGCACGACCCCTGTCGATGAAATCAGCTCGCTCAGGGAGCAGGTCACCGAGCGCAGGGCGTTGCTGACACGCATTGACCACCTGACCGTCGGCAGCACAGCCGGTTTCGGCGAGGTATTCGAGGCTCTGGCGCGGCGGGAGGTCCCGGACCTGTGGCTCACCGGTGTCCGGCTGGACCAGGAAGGCAATACCGAGATACGCGGCACCACGCTGGATCCCGCGCTGGTACCCCGATACCTGCGGCTCATGGCACAGCAGCCGCAGCTAGCTGAACTGGACAACGGCACCGTAAAGCTGACCCGGCACGCACCTGACCGGCCGGAAATCGATTTCGTACTCAGCTACAGCACGCGGGAGGAGCGGCCTTGATCAAGGCCCGTTACCAGCAATTGGCGGCTCGGGTTGACGCCTTGCAGCTGCGTGAACGCGTGCTGCTGCTGTTCGCCTGTCTTGTGGTGCTTTACTTCCTGGCAGACAGATTCGGCTATCAGCCCGTTCTCGAAGCACAGCAGCAGTTGCGGCAGAACATCTCCGACCAGGAAGTCCAGCTGGAGGTGCTGCGATCCCGCACCGGCCTGCTTGGCGTTGCAGCGGAAGACGATCCAGCGGCCACACGTGCACACCTGCGCTCGGAACTCGACGAACTCGGTGGACTGATCAAGGCCCGGCTGGGCGGAATGCTCGCACCCGAGCAGGCCGCAAGCATTCTCGAGCAGGTCTTGGCAAGGCAGGACGGGTTGACCCTGCAGGAGGTCAACGCCTGGCCGGAATCCCTGACTACGACGGAGAGCGACACCGGAACGCGCGTGGCGCTTGCCGGCATCGGCCGCTACGAACTTGAGCTGCAGCTGGAGGGCGGCTATCTGGCGACCCTGGATTACCTGCGCGCGCTGGAAGCGCTGCCCTGGAAGTTTTTCTGGAAAGGCGTGACATTCGAGGTCACCGAATACCCGAAGGCGCGGGTCAGGCTCGAAATCTATACCCTGGACCTGCTGGAAGGATGATGCCGGCATGCGGTTAGTGAACGGACTCGGAATATGGCTGCTCATGTGCGTGCTGCTGATCGCACGACCGGTAGGCGGCACTGCGCTCATCGATCCGACCCGGCCCGCCAGCCCGCACCGGCGTTCATCGGACGATCCGGTGAGAAACCAGGGTGGCTGGCGGCTCGATTCGACACTGGTGGCACCCGACCGCCGCGTCGCCGTGATCAACGGCAAGCAGGTCAGCGAAGGCGAATCGGTGGATGGAGCCCGGGTCATCGCCATCCACCAGCTGGAGGTACGGATCCAGGCCCCCGGCCGGCGCATGACCCTGCAATTGCTGCCGGACATCCTCGACAAACAACCATGAACCACGGACCTATTGCCATGCCTACCCTTACTCGTCTGCCACGGCAGGTAATCAATGGAGTGATTGCCATCCTGCTCGCCGCCTGTTCCACGGCGCCGTCGTTCAGGCCCGAGAACATGGCGCCCATCACGCAGGCACTGCAGGAAAATGCCCCTTCAGACACCGTCGCGCCGGTGGTCACGCCACCGCCGGAGGTAGCCGCCGCGCTGCTGCCTCCGATCAACACCGATTTACCTGGCCTTGGCCCGGATCTGGAGCCGCGATTCGATATCTCCGTCAAGGCCACACCCGCGCCGGAATTCTTCATGAGCCTGGTGAAGGGCACGCATCTCAACATGGTGGTACACCCGGATGTCAGCGGCAGGATATCCATCAGCCTGCGCGACGTGACGCTTGAGGAGGTACTGTCCACGGTGCGCGATGTCTATGGCTACCGCTACCGCCGCCGTAGCAACACCTACGAGGTGTTCCCGGCCAGTATGCGCACGCAGGTCTTCACCGTCGATTATCTGGACGTGGTACGCGACAGCAGTTCCCGCACCAGCGTGAGTTCCGGAGAAGTCGGAAAATCCTCAACCGAAGGCCAGGCATCCGCCGCCCCCGGGGCGGCCATGCCCGGCACCGGCAAGTCCGCCGACATCTCCGGGAGCATGGTCAGGACGGATTCCGAATCGAATTTCTGGCTGGACCTGAAGGATTCTTTGATGATGATCGTCGGCAAGGAGGACGGCCGCAAGGTGGTCGTGCATCCGCAGTCCGGCGTCATCGTGGTACATGCCATGCCGGACGAGTTGCGGGACGTGGGGGACTACCTCGCGACCATCGAGAATGCCGCACACCGCCTGGTGATCCTCGAGGCCAAGGTCGTCGAGGTGACGCTGAACGACCGGTTCCAGGCCGGGATCAACTGGAACGCCCTGACCGAGTTCGGTGACGACAAGTCGATACTGTTCGGCCATACCGGTGGTGGCAGCGTGTTCGACACCGGCGTCTCCGACCTCGCCGGCACCACCGTCCCGCTGGTGCGGGGCACCCAGGTCACCGGTTTCGATACCACGGCCTTCGGCGGTCTCTTCACCATCAATGCGAACCTCAACGACTTCAATGCGCTGATCGAACTGCTCAAGACACAGGGCGACGTGCAGGTGTTGTCAAGCCCGCGCATTTCGACGGTGAACAACCAGAAGGCCGTGATCAAGGTCGGCCAGGACGAGTATTTCGTAACCGACGTCGCGACCGACACCGACACCACCGGGACCGGCATCATCAACCAGAGCGTCGATGTCACGCTGACGCCGTTCTTCTCCGGTGTCGCACTCGACGTGCTGCCGCAGATCGATGCGGACGACAACGTCATTCTGCACATTCACCCGGCGATCAGCGAGGTCATGGAAAAAACCAAGAACATCAAGGTGTCCACCTCCAACGACCTGTCGGTGCCGCTGGCGCTGAGCACGATACGCGAGTCCGATACGATCGTGCGTGCACACAGCGGTCAGGTGGTGGTGCTGGGCGGACTGATGAAAAACTCGCTGCGCGACGAGGAGGCGCGAACACCGCTGTTCGGCGACATGCCGGTGGTAGGCAACATGTTCCGCCATCGCCGCGAGATCGCCGCGAAGAGCGAACTGGTCATCCTGCTGCGCCCCTTGGTCATCAGCGACGACCGGCAATGGGACGGACAGCTGCGCAACACCAAGGATCGCTTCCGCAACCTGAGAGCAGTGGATGGCACGGGCCGCGGGACGCCACTGCCGACGGAGTAGAGCCATGTACCTTCAACACTTCGGCCTGGAACAGCAACCGTTCACGATCACGCCCGATACGGAGTTCTTCTTCGATCATGGCTGCCACAGGGAGGCGCTGAACGTACTGGAGTATGCGCTTTTCTCCGGCGAGGGCTTCATCAAGGTCACCGGCGAGGTTGGCACCGGCAAGACGCTGCTATGCAGGAAGCTGCTGAATTCACTGGGAGAAGGTTTCGTAACGGCCTACATACCCAACCCCTTCATCAATCCCGTGTCACTGCGCATGGCACTGGCCAGCGAGCTGGGTATCGACTACCCGCGCAATATCGGCCAGTCCCGCCTGCTCGGGCTTATCAACGAACGGCTCATGCAGCTGCATGCCGGCGGCAGGCAGGTTGTACTGTTGCTCGACGAGGCGCAGTCATTGCCCGATGACAGCATGGAGGCATTGCGCCTGCTGTCCAACCTGGAAACCGAAAAGTACAAGCTGCTTCAGGTGGTGTTGTTCGGCCAGCCGGAACTGGATATCCGCCTGCAACAGGAGCATTTGCGCCAGCTGCGCCAGCGTATCCTGTTCAGCTACCGGTTGAAACCGCTGGAACCCGCCGGGCTCGCCGTCTACCTGCAGCACCGTCTGATGGTCGCCGGTTATCGCGGACTGCCGCTGTTCACCCCGCGGGCGTTGAAACGGCTGGAGCGCAGCAGCCGGGGTATCCCCCGACTGGTCAACATCCTCGCCCACAAGGCCATGCTGTCGGCCTACGGCCGGGGCGATGACCGCATCGATGTCATCCACATCCGCAAGGCGGCATTGGACACCGAAGACACCCGGCCGCGACGCAATCGCCTGGCGCTCGCCACCGGCCTGTTCGGGCTGCTGTCGCTGACCAGTGCCGGCCTCTATTCAACCTGGCACTAACTGCACATACATGAGCCTGATCAACGACATGCTGAAGGACCTGGACCGCCGCAGCCACCGGCCGACGGGCGGGCATGTTGCCGCCCTGCGGGGGCTGGGCCTGGCGGGTCCGCGTATGCACGGCCTGCCGGCGGGCCGCACCCTGTTCCTGGGTGGTGCGGCCGTGCTCATCGCGCTCGTACTCGCGGCAACGGGATTCAAGGGCATGACACATCCGCAGACGGCACGGACACCGGCAGGATCCCTCGCAACAGCATCCGCCGGCCAGACAGAACCCGGAGGGGAGGGCAACGGATCCCGGGTACCGGCGGCGAACAGCGACACCTCCACGACCGCCAGGCCGGCCCCTGTCGAGATACCTGTCGCAGCGGGCAATGATGATGAATCTCAGAACCGCCGCAGGCGGTCAGCACAGGCCGAGGCAGCATCACCGCCATCGCCCGTGGCGAAACCGGTCCCGGAAGACACCGCCGCCCGCATCGAGGTAACACCCCGCCCCCTGTCACCGGAGCAGCGGCTGGCACGCGACTTCCAGGCGGCGGCCACAGCCGTGGCCGATGGCAAGCACGCCGAGGCGGAGCATCTCCTCGAGGACCTGCTGGCACGCGACAATGCGCAACACAGGGCGCGACTGTTGCTGGCCGGGCTGTACGTGCAGGAACAGCGTGACAGCCGCGCCGAATCGGTGCTGGCCAGCGGCCTGCTGCACTACCCGCTCCACGCCCCGTTCGCCATGCTCTACGCACAGCTCCTGGCCGGGCAGGGTCGCGACAGCGAGGCCATCAATGCCCTGCAAACCGCCCTGCCGTCGGCCGCAGGCGATGCCGACTACCATGCCCTGCTGGCCGGGCTCTACCAGCGCAACGGCAAGCCCGCCGCAGCGATCAACAGTTACCGCACGGCACTGCGGCTGGCGCCGGCGCACGGCGAGTGGTGGACTGGACTGGGTATATCCAGCGAACAGGCGAATGATGCGCAGACCGCGGCAGCGGCCTATCGCGAGGCCTTGCGCTGGCGGCTGACCGCGGCACTGCAGCAGTTCGTACAAGAGCGGCTCGACCGGCTGGCAGCCGGGTGAAACCGGGATTTCTGACACGAAACAGGGTAAGGATCGGGATCATGGCAGCGAATATGCAGCGAGTGAAGGTCCGTCTCGGCGACCTGCTGGTCGAGAAGAAGCTGATCTCGGATGGCCAGCTGCAGGCCGCGCTCGCGGAACAGAAAAAGAGCGGACGCAAGCTTGGCCGTGTTCTCATTGATCACGGCTACGTCAACGAAGAGGCCATGCTGAAGATACTGTCGACGCAAATCGGCATCCCCTACGTTGACCTGTCGACCTTCGAACTGAACCCCCAGCTGGTGCAACGCCTGCCGGAAACCGAGGCACGCCGCTATCGCGCACTGATCCTCAGGGAAACGGCCAGCGGCCTGCTGGTCGCCATGGGTGATCCAACCGATATCTTCAATTACGACGCACTGGTCAAGGTACTCAAGTGCCAGATCGAGCTGGCGGCAGTCAAGGAAACCGAGCTGCTCACGGCCATTGACCGCATGTACAGCGGCAACGACCAGCTGCAATCGCTGGCCAGCGAGGTCGGAAGGGACATGTCCGACAGCGCCTTCGACCTCGACCGGCTGATCGCCGTCAGCAGCAAGAGCGATGCGCCTGTGGTTCGCCTGATCCAGTCGGTGTTCGACAGCGCCGTCAAGGCGCATGCCTCGGACATCCACGTCGAGCCGGACGAGAACCTGCTGCGCATTCGCCGCCGCATCGACGGCATCCTCCACGAACAGATCGTCGACGAAAAGCACATTACCTCCGCCCTTGTGTCGCGCCTGAAGCTGATGGCCAACGCCGACATCTCCGAGCGCCGCCTGCCCCAGGACGGCCGTTTCTCCGTCACGGTCAAGGATCGGCAGATCGATGTACGCCTGTCCACCATTCCGACCCAGAACGGCGAGGGCGTGGTCATGCGCCTGCTCGACCACAACAATTCCATCAGCAGTCTCGAGCAGCTGGGCATGCCGCCGGCACTGCTCGGAACCTTCGGCAAGCTCATCCACAAACCCCACGGCCTGATCCTGGTGACCGGCCCGACCGGCAGCGGCAAGACCACGACACTCTACAGTGCCCTGCACGAACTGAATTCTCCGCAACGCAAGATCATCACCATCGAAGATCCGGTCGAGTACCGCATGCCGCGCATCAGCCAGGTCCAGGTCAACAGCAAGGTAGGTCTCGATTTCGCACGTGTACTGCGCACCGCCCTGCGGCTCGACCCGGATGTACTGCTGCTGGGCGAGATACGCGACCATGAGACCGGTGAGATCGCCCTGCGCGCCTCCCTGACCGGTCACCTGGTACTGTCGACACTGCACACGAACGATGCCGTCAGCAGCGCCATCCGCCTGATGGACATGGGACTCGAAGGCTACCTGCTTGCCTCAGCGGTGCAGGCCATCCTCGCCCAGCGCCTGATTCGGCGGATCTGCACGCAGTGCAGCGCACCGGCCGAGTTGGACGCCAACGAGCAGGCCTGGCTGCACGACCAGGCCGGCAGCACTCTGGATGGACACACCTTCCGGCAAGGCGCTGGTTGTAACAACTGCAACCATACCGGCTACAGCGGACGCATCGGCATCTACGAGCTATTGGTGATGACACCCGCGCTTGCCGAGGCACTGCGCGGCGAGGACCAGAACGCCTTCCAGCGCGCCGCCCGTGAACAGCCCGGCCACCGGCCGCTGGTCAGCAACGCGTTGGCGTATGCTCGCGACGGTATCACCTCGATCGAAGAGGTGGTGCGCCTCTGCGGTTGGGCCGACTGATGCCCGTATTCAGATACAGGGCACGCGGCCTGCATGGCGACGCCATCGAGGGCACCATCGATGCCGGCAGCCCCGACCTGGCCGCCGCGCGTCTGATCGAGGGGGGGCTGACGCCGGTCGACATCGAGCCCTGCGTGCAACGGCTCACGCTGGGCGACAGTCTGGGGAGCCTGTTCAACCCGAAGGTCCGGACCACCGACCTGATCCAGTTCAGCCGGCAGATGCACAGCATGCTGCACGCCGGCGTGCCGATTTTCCGTGCGGTCAATGGCCTGGCGTCCACCACCGGCAACCGCTCGCTGGCGGAGACGCTGCACCAGGTCGCCGTCAGCCTGGAATCGGGTCATACACTGTCGGATGCGCTCGGCCGGCATCCCCACGTCTTCTCAGTGTTCTATGCCAGCCTGGTACGCGTCGGCGAGACCACCGGCAAGCTGACCGACGTCTTCCGGCAGCTTGCCTTTTACCTGGAACGTGAAAAGCGGACGCGCGGCAGGATCAAGTCCGCATTGCGTTACCCGACCTTGGTGATCACCGCCATCGCGATCGCGCTGACGGTGATCAGTATCTGGGTCATACCCGCTTTCAGCAACCTGTTCAGGAGCTTTGGTGCCGAATTACCGCTGCCGACTCGCATCCTGATGCAGGTCTCCGAGTTCATGGTGGCCTACTGGCCCGGGCTGTTGCTGCTGCTGGCGGTGCTGGTCGGCGGGGCGCAACTGTATATCGGCACCGAGACCGGGCGCTACCGCTGGGGCAAATTGAAACTGCGCCTGCCACTGGTGGGTACCGTGATCTACCAGGCCTCGCTGGCGCGTTTCGCTCACCTGTTCGCCATGGCCATGAACTCGGGCGTGCCGCTGATTACATCGCTGACGGTGGTCGCAAGGGCGCTGAACAACAGCTACCTGGAGGAACGCATCCTCGGCATGCGCGGTGGCATCGAGCATGGCAAGGCGCTGAGCCTGACCGCCGCCAACAGCGGCATCTTCGACCCGCTGGTGCTGCAGATGCTGGCCGTGGGTGAGGAATCCGGCACCATCAGTGAGCTGTTGACCGAGGTGGCGGACTATTACGAATGCGAGGTGGACTACGCCACCGAACGGCTCAGCTCGGCCATCGAACCGATACTCACCGTGGTGATCGGCGGCCTGGTGCTGATCATGGCGATGGGCATTTTCCTGCCCATGTGGAACCTGGCCTCGGTCGCATTGCACTGAGTAACAGGTAAATCGCCACGGAACTACAGGGGAGAACACGGAAAACAATGGCACAGCGGCGAAAGTGACTACCGATTCATGGTCATCCAGAACGCGGCACAACCGAAATTCTCAAATAACGGACGTTGCTGCAGCACAAGCAATTGCAGAACAGTGACACGATTAACGGAAGCGCGGGAACTTTATATTAATTAGATATTTATAACTAAAGATTTTCGGCGGATTGCCGCTGGAATGGCTGAACAGGTTCATCTGTCAACTCACACAGGAGTGGAAACATGGTCAAAGTAAAGGGCTTTACCCTCATCGAGCTGGTGATCGTCATCGCCATACTGGGCGTGCTGGCTGCGATCGCCATCCCCAAATTCGTCGATCTCTCGGGAGATGCACTGACCGCTTCAAAGAACGGGATGAGCGGCGCCGTGAAGAGCTCGCATGCCATCGCCATCGCCGATCTGAAGCGCTTTCCGACGGTCACAGAGCTGTCCACCTACGTCAACGGGGAGGGTGTCGCCGCAGCGGCCACCGGCATCCAGGTGGCCATCGACGGCAACAACTATACGGTACCCACTTTCACTGATTCCGGATGCAGTACGGCAACCACGGCGGTCGGTGATACGGTCCAGTGTGTGGGATCGATTCCGTAACGGACTGACACATTGAACCTGTTGATCTGGAAGGGCGGGCCCATGCCCGCCCTTTCCTGTCAGTGGTCCTGCCATGCCGCGAACACCAAATTCAGCACGGATGCGGGGCTTTACCCTGCTGGAGCTGGTCATCGTCATGGTGATACTGGGTACGCTGGCCGCCTTCGCTGTCCCGCATCTCGCACCGGCTGACAATACCGTCGCGGCGCAGGCCGACCGGCTCGCACGCGACCTGCGTCACGTCCAGGCCCTGGCACTGAACCAGGGCCGCACACTGGAATTCGATGTCCAGTCCGCCACGTCCTATCGGGTCGTCTTGGGCGGCAGCGGCAGCACCATCACCGACCCTGCGACCCAGCAGCCCTATCAGGTGACACTGGACAACAACGTCACTCTGAGCGGCAGTGATACCGCCTTCGATAGTCTGGGGCGACCGGTCACCGCCGGAACGCTGCTTTCGGTTGCACGCGTATTCACCCTGAACGGCAGTACCCGGACCGCCACCGTGACCCTGAGTCCGGTTACGGGTTTCGTAACGGTAACGCCATGATACGTACACGGCAGTCGGGCTTTACCCTGCTCGAACTGGTCATGGTCATCATCATCGTGGCTCTGTCCTCGGTGCCGATCCTCGGGCAGTTCACCCAGGTCGCGGGGAGCACGCTGCTCGACGAGGATATTCAGACCGCCGCACAACTGGCCCAGGAACGCGCTGAGGGCATCCTCGCCCTGCGCCGTGATCTGGGCTATACAGCCATCGCCAACGGCACGACCAGCGAGGTGCTGACCGGCAATTACAGCGGTTACACGCGCCGCGTGACCGTGAGCGAGCCACCCGCCGGCGGGGGCTGCGCCCCGGGTGCGGTCTGCAAGGGCGTGGTGGTGAGCGTCGACCGCGGTGGCGTCAATCGGGCCGAGATTACCTTCGTACTGGTGAACTACTGATGGCGCCCCGCTGCCGGCAGCACGGCTTTACACTGCTCGAGATGATCATCAGCCTGGTGATCCTGGCATTGCTGGGGGCGTCCGCCGGCTACGGTCTGCGCGGCGGTGCGCTGGCCTTCACCGGCAATGCCGATACCCTGCACACGCTCGGCAAATTGCGCTACGCCAGCGAGCGCATGGCGCGAGAGATTCGCGAGATTCGCCGCGACACCGTGACGCCGGCCTACTACGACATAACCGTCATGACCGGCACGATGCTTTCGTTCACCAAGCGCGACGGTACCGGTGTGACGCTGAGCGGCGCACCACCGGTGCTGACGCTGGCCTATACCACGCCCGGCGGCACCCAGACCCTGACCGACGAGGTCGCCAGCCTGGCCTTTGCCTATTACCAGGCCGATGGCAGCACGGCCGCCACCGGGACCGCGGATGTTGCGTTCATCGGGTTCGATCTGGTCCTGAACCGCAACGGCAACAGCTACCCGCAGCGCACGCGCGTCGCGCTGAGGAACCGGCTATGAACCGGGGACCGTTGCAGCGCCAGCGCGGTGCCGTCACCCTGATCGGTGCGCTGTTCCTGATCCTGTGTGTCATCGTGCTGCTTAGCGCCGCGCAACGCATGGCCGCCAGCAGCATCACCGACAGCGCCCTGAACAACGACGGCATCGAGGCACTGTTTATCGCGGAAAGCGGCCTCGAACGGGCCGCCTGGCGCTACAGTGGAGGCAGCGCCTGCACCGCGTTGGCCGGCGAGAGCGACGCCATCGGGCGCGGCACCTTTACGATACAGGCGGCCGCCCTGCTCGGCACGGAATGCCGCGTGCGCGTGGCGGGCAGTGTGACGACCACGGTCGCAGCCAATGCCGTCAACCGGGTCGTGGATGGTGATCTGAGCCAGCCGGGCGGCGGTGGCTGGATTGCCGCGGACAACACCGGAGGCAACGCCCAGCTGCTGCAGTGGGGCGGCAGCAGCTGGGTGAACAACGGGCCGTATGCAGGGCTGATCAACCAGGACCTCAACAGCGTCTACTGCACCGGCAGCAGCGACTGCTGGGCGGTGGGTGACAGCAGCGGGGGCTGGTTCGGCAGTGAATTCATCGCACACTGGGACGGCTCCACGTGGAGCCTGGCCGGTCCCTATGGCGGCATACCCCACGCCGACTTGAACAGCGTGTTCTGTGTCGCCAGCGACGATTGCTGGGCGGTGGGTGACAGCAACAACGGCTGGGGCGGCGGTGAACTCATCATCCACTGGAACGGCAGCAGCTGGTACCGCGTCGGGCCCAGCGGCAGTATCCCGAACGTCAACCTGAACGGCATACACTGTGTGTCCGACACCGATTGCTGGGCCGTTGGCAACGACGGCGGTGGCGGCAGCAACCGTGAGGTCATGGTGCACTGGAACGGCAGCGCCTGGAGCCGGGCCGGGCCCTACGCCAGCGTGCCCAGCGCGGACCTGAACAGCGTGTATTGCATTGCCGGGAACGATTGCTGGGCGGTGGGTGATGACAGCGGTGGGGAACTCATCATCCACTGGAACGGCAGCAACTGGAGTCGCGTCGGTCCGTACGGAGGTATACCCAACGAACGGCTCTGGGGCGTGTACTGCGTCGCGGGCAACGATTGCTGGGCAGTGGGAGACAGCAACGGCGGCGAGCTTATCATCCACTGGGATGGCAGCAGCTGGTCACGCGCTGGACCCTACGGTAGCGTCTCCAACCGTGACTTGAACGGCGTCTACATGGTCAGCGCGACCGAAGGCTACGTGGTCGGCGACAACGGAACCATCGGCGTATGGAACGGCAGCAGCTGGAACGGACTGGCGTCGCCGACCAGCAGGAACCTCAATGCGGTCTATGTATCAGGCGGCATTGGCGGCAGCAGCGGCGTCTCGCTGGTGCGCTGGAGCGAGGTGATCCAGTGACGATAAACAGGTAGAGGGCGGCGAACGGCCACACCGCACGGGAAGCAGCCGTGTGCGCGGCCGGCAGCGCCGCAAGGACAGGTTCAACCAGCCAGTGGAAACGAGGTATTTTATGTTTGCATTTCCCAGAAAGAAACAGCCCGTCACGATGACCGGCATCGTCTCCGTTGATGATGGCATCGCCATTGCCAGCATCCGGCACCAGGGCACAGCCGGTGCCAGTATGGAGTCCTGTTCGTTCGAGGCACTGCCACCCGGAAACGATGAGCTGCAGGCGCAGTTCCTGAAAGAATGTGGCCTGGACCGGCAGCGGTGCTCGTCACTGCTCGACATCGGCGAGTACCAGCTACTCGTGGTCGATGCGCCCGAAGTCCCGCCCGCCGAACTTCGTGCCGCCGTGCGCTGGCAGATCCAGGATCTGATCGACTTTCATATCGACGACGCCGTACTCGACGTCTTCGACGCCCCGCCCGGCGGTCCCGCGGGGACGCGCAAGCAGATGTACGTCGTGGTCGCACGTGCCGCCACGGTAAAACAGCGCATCGACCGACTTGAGCAGGCCGGCCTCGACCTGGAGGTTATCGACATTCCCGAGCTGGCGATGCGCAACATCGCCGCCCGCCTGCCCGAGGATGAAGCCGGACTGGCTACCTTATATATCAGTGCGCACCAGTGCCTCATCACACTGACGCATCAGGCGATACTCTATCTTACGCGCAGCATCGATTTCGGTTACCGTGACCTGCAGGAAAACGCCTCGAATCCACATACACTCAGCGACCGGCTGGCGCTGGAGATCCAGCGCTCCATGGATTACTACGAGCAGCATTTCCACCAGGCGCCGATCAGGACCATCGCCATGCTGCCAATGCCGGTAACACTCTATGGACTGGAGGACGCCCTGCAGCAGACACTCGGACTTCCAACGCGTATCGTGAGCCTGGGTGATGTTATCAGCGGCGGGCAGGAACCGGATCAGGCGTCCGCGGCAAGCTGCCTTCTGGCGGTCGGCAGTGCCTTGCGCATGGAAACCAGGGCTTTGTAGGCATGCGTCGCGGGACGTGAAGTCCGTTACCCGCTCATTACCTTCCCGTCAACACATCCCTGTCACGCTTCAGTTTTCACGCATTTAATCCGTGCGCTCGGACTCGCGCCAGGCAAAAGAGCAGTCGAGATGAGTACGCACAGTAATCATTCCGCTCAGGCCGTCCTCCAGCATGATATCGACCGGGCGCCGGCGGCGCAGTCGCTTGCAGGGCTGAGACAGCCAGATCACGGCTATCCTGTCGTTGCGCGGAAACGTCGTACGCAATGCGTCGGCAATGCCCAGCAGATGTTCGACCCGCTTGAGCACATCCGGATCATCAGGCAGCGGCGTATCATCCTGGAAGCGTCTCAGGCTGCGTCCTGACACCTTTCCCGGCAAGGCCAGCATGGCCACCTGATCGGCGGAGCTGATACCCCACTCGTCGAGCGTATTGATGACAAGACGACCGAGGTCAAGTCGATCCTGTTCGGTAAGATGATTCATTTCACGTGAAGCTCCGGAACACAGTCAAAGCCGGCTTATGCGGAATTCGAACACCCCGGCATCAGGCCGTGGGCGAAACGGGCGCATGCCAGGTATGCATCTTCATTCAAGCGCAGACATAGCGCCCGCCAATCGCACCACCCCGTAAGCGCATGGAATGACGCCATCGCAAACGCCGGCGGGCAGCACAAGCTTACATGAATTCCGGGTGGCCGGCTGAAGAGACCCGACGCGGAGTAATGTTTATGCCGGTCCCGCCGCCCGATAAGAACGCCTCAATGCGGACTGAAACCGATACGGATAGGCATTGCGAGCATGTTCACGACAGCGCCGCCGGCATCGAACATGACCGAGCCGAAACCAGGGGGCGTACGTCTGCATTCTGCCACCAGAGCACCGTTTCAGACAGTCTGATACCAGTACGACCGCCTGGCAGCCGGATATGGGCACTGCGCGTACTCCGACACCGTCAACTGCAGGATCAACGGCCCATCGCGGTGGACGGAACATCGTACGACTTTACCCGGCCTGCGTGATTCGGCGTGTGTGTGCAAAAGGACCCGCCTCGGGCACACCACGGCGCGATCGCTACGCGGGGACGCCATCGGAGATTCGCGACCACCGGTGCCGGCTGCCATAGGCAGGGGTATCGATTATTGCCGGGCAGCTGCATCTGCGCCGGAAACAAGCCAATCGGAAACGTTGAAGGGATTTCAGGAGCGGTGGCGGCACGTACGGCGGCGCATTTCCACCGGTATGGTAAAACGTCTGACAGCGTTTTCAACACCTCGCCGGTGGCGCCCGACAGTCACGGCAGGCAACACGGGCAGGGGGGTGTGGTGTCACAGATGAAGCTGGCTCCTTCTCAATACAATCAGTTACGGAATATTCTGGAATAATTATTTCAAAACCATAAAAAACTGCTTGTAACTACGTATAACTTTTATATACTTCCGCTCATATATTCGGCGCGGATTGACTGGGATCCGCAGCTGGCACGCGTGACGACTGCAGACGCCACCGTATTGTGTACCGGCTGGATCAAAATGAAGACAGCCCGGGCGGGTTGCGGTTGCGGGGATCCAGGGCCTGTAAGCTGGCAGAACTAGTCTTTTGGATTCACAGGGTTGACACTGCAACGCCCGGTGAGTAGCCGGCGTCTTGCCGTGAGTGATGCGCGGGCAGAGTATCGGCATGCGAACGGAGGTTGCATGACAGGGATGTCAGTTTCGCAACGGGTTGATACCTGAAGACCCGCATCGCTCTGACTCGAACGCGCTGAACGGTCAATCGGGTTTGCCAGGGAATTTGTACGACAGGGACGTCACCTTACATACAACCGGCCGATGCGCCGTTCAGGATCAGCTCACGGGCGGGGCCTAGCACAGGTGTGCCGCTTTGAATAAGGGGGAGGGGGTACGGCACGGAAGCCTTCATCACGCGTTCCCGCAAGCCCCCCCGTACGTCCCTGGATCAAGGTGCACTGCCGACAGCAACAGGAGCCACGTCGGCAGCCGGGATCAGACCATCTGATCGATTCCCGCGGGATCAGCGGTCGGATCCGCTGTCTGTCCGTTCTGGTCGGCAAGTTCGCGGTACAGGTCGACGAATGCCTGATAAATCATGTCGCGGTTATCCGGTGACATGACAGACCGCATGCCGCCCAGCAGCGAGAAATCGGACTTCAGGCCCTGCAGGAACGAATTGAATGCCTGTCCCAGGTTCTCGACCAGGGTGCCGCCCGTCCCCGCTGCCTGTGCAACACTCACTTCCGTATCCGTGGTCGCGGCAGGCTGGGCAGCCGCTTCCGTCGCGGTATCCACCTCCTCCGCAGCATCCCCGGCAGTCGCTTCCGTACCGGTATCCGTCTCATCCGTGACATCCCCGGCAGTCGCTGCAGCCGTTGCTGCCTCGCCGGCAGCCGGCGCGGCGTTCTCGGGTCCCGTGCGAACGGCGCTGACCAGATCTTCGAACACGGCGCGAAATCCGTCCAGGGCGCCGCGCCGACCGATATCGCCGCTCTCGAACCGATCGACCACATTCTGCAATGCGCTCGTAAAGCTCTCCTGCGCGGCGTCGAGGCCGGACGGCTGTCCCGCGGCACCGATGACTTCGGCAACCTTGGTCGTCAGTCCGGCTACCGCCTCGGTCATCTGCTCGCCGGCAACCTCCCGGCGCGCCGCGCGCAGTTGTCCACCGATGAAACGTCCCAGTCCCATGGGGAAAGGACCGTAGCCGGAGCCGTCACCGAAATGGCCGTGATGTCCCCGATGGTGATGACGGTCGACTTGCTCGTCACGCGCCGCGCCCTCGGCGACGCCGGACGTTCTGCCGGATGACGCTTCAGCAGTCTCATCACACTGACATTGGTTCACGTGCCGGACACCGGCGCCTGCCTGCTCCCGTATAGCATCCGTAATCATTTGATTCCCGACCGATGATATGCTCATGTCGCCACCCCGTTATCCCGTATGGAGGACCTGAGACCGGCCCCATGCCTGCTACATCGACCGATCACGGCAGAGCTTGAAATGCCGGCTGCAGGCTCGGTGCCTCGCCGGCGGCTAGGAGATGAAGTTGAACAGATTCAGGTCCTGCAGCTTCGAGAACACCTGCTGGGAGGCCTGGAATGCCAGCAACTCGCGGTTGTAGCGTGAAACCGCCTCGGTGTAGTCGAGATCAGTCAGGTCCGAACGCTCGCGGTCCAGGCCCAGGCCGTAGGACTGGTTGACTTCACGCTGCTGGTCCACCGCGTTCAGCCGGCTGCCTACATCTGCACGTACCGACTGCAGGCGGCTCATGGCGGCATCGATATCGGTCAGGGTGTCCGCCGCCGGGGTGCCGGCAGCCAGTGCGGTCGCGAAATCGTTCACGATATCGAACACGCTGCCGACACCACCGGCCGCACGGTCGACGCCCAGGAACACATCTGCACCGTTATCGGCTACAGCGAGCTGACGGGTAGGACTGACCTGCAGATGTTGCTGGCCCTGATCACCGTTGTAGACGATGCTACCGGACCCGGGATCGGTGAACGGCATGGAGCTGACCTGATAACCGGAAAAGAGGTATTCCCCGCTGGCATTCTGTGTATTGGCAAGCGCCACCAGCCCGTCCAGCAGCGAACGGGCCTCGACCCCCATCGCCTGCAAGTCGCTGGGACCCGCCGTGGCATTCAGTGCGCCCACCGCCAGTTCCCGTAACCGTTGCAGCAGGTCGACGCCCGAGGCCAGGACGCCCTCCTCGAGCTCGAGTCGCCCCTGCGCCCTGTCGATGTTTTCGATGTGCTGTTCATTGAGTGTCTTGTGATCCAGCAGTTGCAGGTCACGCAGGCTGGCTACCGGATCGTCGGCCGGCGAAACCACGCGCTTTCCGGTCGACAATTGCAGTTCCGTGTGCGACAGGCTTGTCTGCTGATTCTGCATGGCTGTCACACGCTGCTGAAACAGCTGTGCCGTTGAGATTCGCATATCAGTTCCTCACCGCGTTTATCAGCGTGTCGAAGAGCCGGTCGGCAACCGAGATGATCTGAGCGGCAGCCTGGTAAGCCTGCTGGAAACGCAGAAGATCAGCCGCTTCTTCATCAAGGTTGACACCCGATTTCGCTGCCCAGGCCGCCTGACTCTGCTCCATAACGCTCTTCTGCACATCGCTCCCGACTTGCGCCTGTCGCGTGCGGGTACCGACATCGGCAATCATCTCGCCGTAAGCGTCATTGAAACTGGCGCTGCCGCCATTCATCAACCTGCCGGTCTGCAGGCTCGCCAACTGCAGTGCATTGCGATTATCGCCGGTACCTCCGCTGTTATAGCCGACGCGGAACTCATCGCCGCTGGCCGGATTTCCTGTTATGCGTACCTGGTAACCATAATCGATACCCAGGCCGGCGGTAGGAAAGACATCGCTGCCGGTGGCCGGGTCGTACACGCCGGTATCGATCACACCGAGCGTTGACTGGTCAACGACTTCGTATGTCGTCGGGGTGGTGAAGCGGATCAGGACTTCCGGCGACAGCGCCCCCTGGGGCGACTGGAACGCTGCATTGTTGATATCCGTAACGACACCGGCACTGATCTGTCCGGTGCCTGTGTTGGCCAGTGCCGCCGAGGTGCGTACGGGTGATGCCAGCGCCAGGTCACGAGGATCGCCAATGAGAACCTGGAATGCGCCGGCACCGTCACGTACCGGGCGAATTGTGTAACCGTCGCCGGCAGCGGCACCCGCACCCACGGTGATACTGATTCCTTCTGCAACGAATGGATCGGCCGCAGTACCGGTTCCACTCAGCGGGACACTCTGTCCGGTCCCTGTACGCGACAGGCTCCAGTTGCTGCCGTCGAACTGCAGGCGGTATTCATCTGTCGTCAGTTGCGCGACGTCATCGTACGTCACCGTGATATTTCCAGCGTTTCCGGCATCGGGATCTGCACGTGGACCGGCGAATGAAAAAAGATCCTGCCCCGGCATGTCATTCAGGTTCATGCCCGCACGATGCTGTTCATTCATGAAGCTGCCGAGCTCCACGGCAATACGACCAAGCGAGTTTATTGCAGGATCGAGCACCTGCTCGCGGTACGCTATCAGGCCACCCAGTTCGCCCCCGCTGATCAGGCCGGTCACCACAACCGGTTGCTGGCCGTCCGGCCCGATGGTGATGTCAACCTGGCCGGGATCATTCACGTTTATCTTCACGCCCGTCGAGTTCGCCTTGTCACCGAGCACCAGCGTCTGGCCGCTGCCGATAAAGACGTTGAGGGCGCCGTTATCCTGCGTGGTAGTCGTCACCGATACGAGATCGGACAGATTCAGCACCAGCTGGTCACGCGCGTCCAGCAGGTCATTCGGGGGCTGGCCGCCGACATTGCTGCGCGCATCGACGATCTGCCGGTTGAGTGATGCGATGCCGTCAGCCAGCCGGTTGATCTCCTGCGTCGTGGCATCCATGCGCCCACCGAGGTCGCGACGGCTGTTCTCCATCCAGTTGCCCAGACTCTGGAAGCTGCCTGCCAGCGTCTCCGCCTCACTCAGCATGACCTGACGTGCCGCGGTCGATGTCGGATCGTTTGCCGCACCCTGAACGGCATCGAAAAAGGAACCCAGCATGGGGGTCAGACCGGTCTGGTCATCAGCGAGCAGGTTGTTGAGATCGCCGGACAGCGTCGCCAGGGTATCCTGTTCCCGGTAGGCGGAACTGCTGGTGCGTAAACCGTCGACGAGAAACCGGCTGTAATTCCTGCTGATCGTCGTGACATCCACGCCGTCGCCCAGGAACCCGTTCCCATACCCCTGCCCGGGACGTGCCGCAAACTCCACGAGCTGGCGGCTGTACCCCGGGGTATTCACATTGGCCACGTTATGGCCAACCGTATCCAGCGCCTTCTGATAACTCAGCAGCGCCGAACTCCCGATACCCAACAAGCCGC
>Ga0210124_1000047_pt1 | contig 75844 bp, 74 predicted proteins | sample Muzzi_PWC_D2_FD_185554 | JGI IMG/M metagenome (GOLD analysis project Ga0210124, IMG submission 185554) | Wetland microbial communities from San Francisco Bay, California, USA, that impact long-term carbon sequestration - Muzzi_PWC_D2 (SPAdes) | ecosystem: Environmental > Aquatic > Marine >...
CCGCTCAAGGAAGTGGCGCGCAGCTATTTCACTGAATCAGCGCGCCAGGGAGGCGGTCGCCTCAGCATCAAGGATGCCCTGCACGAAGGCCAGGAACTGGTGGTACAGGTCGAGAAGGAGGAACGCGGCAACAAGGGCGCCGCCCTGACCACCTTCGTCAGCCTGGCCGGCCGTTACATGGTACTGATGCCCAACAATCCGCGCGCCGGCGGGGTGTCGCGGCGTATCCAGGGCGAAGACCGTGACCTCGTGCGCGAGGCCATGGCAGCCATGAACATTCCCGAGGGCATGGGTGTGATCGTGCGCACCGCCGGCATCGGACGCGGCAGCGAGGAGCTGCAGTGGGATCTCGACTACCTGACCCACCTGTGGGGCGTCGTAGAAGCGGCGGCGGGCGAGCGATCTGGCCCCTTTCTGGTCTATCAGGAAAGCAACGTCATTATCCGTGCCCTGCGCGACTACCTGCGCAACGATGTCGCCGAGATCCTCGTCGACAGCATGGAGGTGTTCGAGACGGCCCGGGAATTCATGGAACGGGTGATGCCGCACAATCTGGGCAAGCTGAAGCTCTACCAGGAAACCATCCCGCTGTTCAGCCGCTTCCAGATCGAGTCGCAGATCGAATCCGCCTTCAGACGCGAGGTGCGGCTGCCGTCCGGCGGGGCGGTGGTCATCGACCATACCGAGGCGTTGATTGCCATCGACGTCAACTCGGCGCGCGCCACCAAGGGCGGTGATATCGAGGAGACCGCGCTCAATACCAATCTCGAGGCGGCCGACGAAATCGCCCGCCAGCTGCGCATCCGCGATCTCGGCGGCCTGGTGGTGATCGATTTCATCGACATGCAGCCCTCCCGCCACCTGCGCGACGTGGAAAACCGCCTGCGTGATGCACTCAAGCTGGACCGTGCACGCGTGCAGATCGGGCGTATCTCGCGCTTCGGCCTGCTGGAAATGTCGCGCCAGCGCCTGCGGCCGTCGCTCGGGGAGTCCAGCCAGATCGTCTGTCCGCGTTGTACCGGCCAGGGCACGATCCGTGGCGTCGAATCGCTTTCGCTCTCTGTCCTGCGCGTGATCGAGGAAGAGGTGATGAAGGAAAACACGGCACGCGTGATCGCGCACGTACCGGTTGATGTCGGCACCTACCTGCTGAACGAAAAACGCGATCTGCTGGCGATGCTCGAGGCACGCCACAAGATCGCCGTCATGCTGATCCCGACGCCGGCACTGGAAACGCCGAACTTCGACATCCAGCGCATCCGCGCAGACGAGGCCGGTTCCCTGCAACAACAGCCGAGCTACGATCTGGCCATGACCCGCGAGGATGTCGAGGCGCAGATACCGATTGATGAGGTGCGTGCGGCGAATGAGATCCCCGCCGTGCGGTCGGTATCGCTACCGGCCCCTGCACCCATGCCGGTGTCGCCGGTGACCGAAGACTCGACGGTCTCCAGGCCGGGCCTGCTGAAACGGGTCTTCGGCAGCCTGTTCGGCGGCAGTGGCGATACGGAACAACCCAAACGGGACGGCACGCGCGAAACGGGGCGTGCCACCGGCAAGACGGCACGGGAGCGCGACGGAAGCCGCGGCAGCCGGCGCGACGCAAGCCGACGGCAGGACGAGCGCCAGGGCGGTAACCGCGCAGCGCGCCAGGGCCGGTCTGCACAGGGAGGACGCCAGGGCGGTGCATCGAAGGCCGCGCAAGCTCCCGCCAGGTCTGTTCCGGATCCCGTCGAGTCGCGGCCCGCTGCGCAGGAGGACGGGCAGGCGACCCAGCGGCGAAGTTCGCGGCGCGGCCGCCGCGGCGGGCGCCGGCGCAGCGGTCAGACTCGGAACCAGGAACAGGCGACAAGGTCGAACGAAAACACGTCCCCCGCGGGCGCGGAACCGGCAAGCCCTGACAGGGCGCCGCCGGGTGACGGGGTGCGCCGGTCCAAGGCTCCCGCCCCGGCGACAGAGAATGATGTGAGCAAGCCGGCCGTAGAGACTCCCGCCGCCCCGCCTCCACCGGAAGCGGTCACCCCGGCACCAAACAATACGGGTGCCGACAGCAGTGGGCCACCACAGGAAACGCCCAAGGAAAAGGCAGCCGCGGAATAGGGGGAATCAGAGACCGTGTTGCTGACGGATACTCGCCAGCAACGCACCCGATGCCGTCTCGATCAGGTCCAGCACCCGTTCGAACCCGGTCGTGCCGCCGTAGTAGGGATCGGGTACATCCGGCGTACCCAGTTCCGGTGCAAACTCCAGGAACAGGCGAAGCTTGCTGCGGTATTCCGGCAGGCACAGGCCCGCCAGGTCCTCGTAATTGCTGCGGTCCATCGCCAGTACGTAATCAAAGATCTCGAAATCCGCCTCCTCCACCCGGCGGGCCTTCTGGCCCGACAGGTCGATTCCGCGCCGGCGTGCCGCCGCCGAGGCCCGGCTGTCCGGAGGTTCGCCGACGTGATAGGCGTGTGTGCCCGCGGAGTCGGTCATCACGGTCCCGGACAGACTCGTTTCGGCCACGAGCTTCTCGAACACCCCCTGCGCCGTCGGCGAACGGCAGATATTACCCATGCATACAAAAAGGACTTTGACGGTTTTCATGCTGCTGAATACAGACAGGCGCTAGCCGTTCGAAAGGCTGAGATAGGGCCACTCGCTGCTGGCGTGCCGATCCAGTATGTCGACCACCCCGGCATGTCCCTGCTGTTGCGCGATTTGCCGGGCCGTTTGTCCAGCGTCGTTACGTAAGCCGGTATTGGCGCGGTATTTCAACAACACGGTAACGACCGCGGCATGACCCGCGCGCGCCGCCAGATGCAATGCCGTTTCCTGTCGGGCCGTCACGGTATCCACCGTGGCGCCGTACCGGATCAGCATCTCGCAGATTTCGCTGTGACCCTGCAATGCCGCGATCTGCAGCGGACTGTACCCGTTGGCATGATCGGTCGAATTGCAATCGGCACCCCCTTCGAGCAGGAGACAGACCATGTCCATGTCGCTGCGCATGGCCGCAAGATGCAAGGGTGCTTCACCGGCGGCGTTGACCTCGTTCAGATCCTTGCCCTGGTCGATGAAGTGCTGCACGGAATTCGATTCTCCCCTGCTCACGGCAAGGCCGAGTTCGGTCGCCGCCTCCCGCTCCCGCGTTCCGATCAGCATCCGCAGGGCAACGAACAGCAGGTACGGGAACACCAGGGCGAACTGTACCAGCGGCTGATTCAGATGGTGCGCGAAATGCAGGTAGGCCGCCTGGATCGTATCGATCTCCATGCCGGGCAGGGTCAGGATCCCGTGACTGCCTAGCCACCAGAACAGCGCCGGCACCAGTAGACAGTCCACAAAGCCCAACAAAAACAGTAACTTGAGTTCTCTTACTAAGATGGACATGAATTACCCGTAATAAATTAATATTTGCTGATTTACTAATTATAGTAATGTGATACCGGCAATGCCAGTCCTGTTCCACGACGCTCGCAGCCCTGGGTCAGGGTGCGGGCTTCCGCGATGCTGCGTACCCGCAAACTATGACATGGAGGATAGAACATATTATGATGCATGCGCGCGAGCCGGGCATCACTGCAGCCAGCCCGATAACAGACTATCGATGTCCATAAAGAAACAGCATTTCTGGATCGACCGTGAACATGTCCGCATCACGACCAGGATACCGTGCCAGGTCGGGCCGGTCGGCGGCGTGAAACAGGGGGCCACCATCGTCAATCTGTCGGCGGGGGGGCTGAAATTTGCCTGTACACAGGCGGTCTTCACGCTGCTGCTCCCGGAGGAACAGCGTATTCCCGGCCAGGTCATCGATGTCGATATCGGGATGCATTTCCAGCTGCAGGGTGCTGACGATGACCCGGTAACGATAGACACGGCGGCCCGGATCATTCACACCGAACGCCTGGCCCAGGACAATTACACGCTGGGCGTCCAGTTCACGGCGCTGAACGATGCCGATACCCGCGTCATCGAAACCTTCATCGAGAAGTTCGCCGCCCAGACCGGACAGCTGTAGCCGGAGAAATCACACTCATCCCGCCGCATCCAGCAGATGCGCTACCCGCTGCAGATCGTCAAGGGTATCCACACCGGGTCCAGGCCGGCCTGCAGCGATGCTGACGTGAATCTTCATGCCATGCCAGAGCACGCGCAGTTGCTCGAGCCTCTCGAGCGCTTCGCAGGGCGCCGGTTCGAGCTGCCGGTAGCGACCCAGAAATCCGGCCCGGTAGGCATACAGGCCGATATGTCGCAAGCCGACAGCCTCCCCGCCCGGGACGGGATCACGCACAAACGGGATCGGTGCGCGGCTGAAATACAGGGCGTAGCCCGCCCTGTCCAGCACCACTTTCACCACGTTTGGATCGTCCTGGCCATCGGTGGATTCGATGGGACAGGCCAGTGTTGCCGCACTGGCATCGGGGTGCGCGGCGAGGTCGTCCGCGACCTGTCGAATCAGCGCCGGCTCGATCAGCGGCTCGTCACCCTGCACGTTCACCGCGATGCTGTCCGCGGCCCAGCCGTAGCGTTCGACCACTTCCGCGATACGTTCCGTGCCGGAGGCATGGTCTGCCGCGGTCATGCAGACGGGTGCGCCGAAACCGGCCGCGGCCTGCGCGATGCGTTCGTCATCGGTGGCAACCACGACGTCTTGCGCTCCGCATTGCAATGCCCGCTCGTACACATGCTGCAGCATGGGACGTCCGGCGATCGGCAACAGCGGTTTGCCGGGCAGGCGTGTCGAGGCATAACGCGCGGGTATGATCACCCTGAATCCGGGGGCGGCCATGTCGGGCGTTCAGACGTCCTCTTCCGCGGCCAGTGTCCTGGCTTCGTCCACCAGCATGACCGGGATATCGTTCCTGATCGGATAAGCCAGCCGGTCTGCCCGGCACACCAGTTCCTGTGCATCCTTGAGATACACCAGTGGTCCCTTGCATACCGGGCAGGCAAGGATATCGAGCAGCTTCCTATCCATGACATACTCCTGGCGAGAGTTCCGCACCGGCGCTGCGCACGGCAGCTTTGCCGCCGCGCGACTCCAGCAAGGCACTCAGCCGCATCTGAAATTCTTTCGACAACTCGGCCTGGACCGGCACATACCACTCGTGGCCCAGTGCAAACCGGCGGCACTTGACGGCATCCTTCGCGGTCATCAGCACGGGCGCATCATCCTCGAAGCGCAGGTCATTGGCCCGGTAGCAATAGTGATCCGGAAAGGGATGTTCCTCGACACGCCGGATGACCTGGCGCAGGGACTGGAAAAACCGCTCGGGGTTCCCGATCCCGGCCACCGCGTGAATCTTGCAGTCCCGGAAATCTTTCAGCGGCTTCGTGACGTTCGGATCACGCAAATTATGCGCCACGCACGATTTCAGCTTCATCGGGTGCTCACCCGAGGCACCGATGCCGTTGACCACCCGCAGATCCGCTTCCCGCAGGCGCTTTACCGGTTCGCGCAGCGGACCGGCCGGCAGCATGAAACCGACCCCGAAGCGGCGCACGCCGTCGATGACGACGATTTCGATGTCGCGCTGCAGTGCATAATGCTGGAGACCGTCATCGCTGATCACCACATTGCAGTCATTGTACCTGAGCAGTGCCTCGGCCGCGGCCACCCGGTCCGGCCCCACCGCCGTGGGACAGCCGGTCATGCCGGCCAGCAGCACAGCTTCGTCGCCGACCACCGCGGGATCGCTGTCGGGGCGCACCTGTTGCGGCCACGATGTCGCCCTGCCGCCGTAGCCGCGTGCGACGATACCGGGCCGGAATCCCTGTTCGGCGAGATAACCGGCAAGCCAGGCCACCAGCGGGGTCTTGCCGCTGCCGCCGGCGGTGATGTTCCCGACCACGATCACCGGGGCGTCGACCCGGCGGCTTCGCAGCAGGCCCTTGCGGTAGGCGGCCCGACGCAACCGGACCAGGATACGATACAGCAGCGATGCGGGCGTCAGCAGCACCAGCCACGGACTGCGCGAATACCAGTAATGGTCCAGGCGCTTCATTGCGGCGGCCTGATCTATTCTGCCTCGATCTTCGATGTCGCCAGTGAAATATGCGTCAGGCCCAGCTGGCTGGTCGCGTCCAGCACCCGGATCACGGCCTGGTGGGTGGTGTTGGCATCGGCGCGGATGGTGACGGGCACCACCCCACGGTTGCCGACCGCCTTGCGGATCGCGGCCTTCAGCGTCTTGAGTTCCGAATTGACGACCTGCTGTTCGCCGATGAAATAGCGGCCCTGGGCATCGACCAGGATTTCCAGCGTGTCATCTTCCTGCGCGGTGGTATCGGCCGTCGCCTCGGGCAGGTCGATCTGGATGCGCGACTGGTGCTCGAAGGTGGTCGACACCATGAAGAAGATCAGCAGCAGAAACACCACGTCGATCAGTGGTGTCAGATTGATGTCCGGTTCGTCCGTATCACCCGGTTGCAGGTTCATGGCCGTGCCTCCTAGTCATCGTGCCGTTTGTGGCTGCCGTGCATGATCTCGACCATCAGCATGGCTTCCTTTTCCATGCGCAGTACCAGCATTCTGACGCGGCCGCGAAAGTAACGATAGAACATGAGCGTCGGGATGGCGACCGACAGGCCGGCCGCGGTCGTGATCAGCGCCTGCGAGATACCTCCGGCCAGTGCGCCGGGATCGCCCACGCCCTGCGTGGTGATGGTGGCGAACACCTTGATCATGCCGATCACGGTACCAAGCAGGCCCAGCAACGGGGTAATCGCGGCGATGGTGCCGAGCGAGTTCATGAACCTTTCGAGTTCGTGCACTACGTGGCGCCCGGTATCCTCGATGCTTTCCTTCATGAACTCGCGGCTCTTGTGGCGGTTGATGATGCCGGCCGCCAGTATGGCCCCCAGTGGCGAACTGGCCTGCAATTCCTTCATGTGCTGGTCATCGAGCTGGTTGATTTTGTCCCAGCGCCACACCTGGGCGACCAGGTGCTTGGGCAGGACCCGGCGTGCCTGCAATGACCACAGACGTTCGACAATGATCGCCAGGGCGATCACCGAACACGCAATGATGGGCAGCATCAGCCAGCCGCCCGATTTTACCAGTTCCAGCACGCTCTCACCGTCCTCCGTCCAGATGTATCGTCACCAGCCGCTGCAGATCATACTGTATTTGCACGCGCAGCCAAACACGAACGCAGTTTATTCCCGCCAGCTCCAGATATGCCTGTTCCGGTCCCGCCAGGAGACGACCACCGCCCGCTGCGTCATGCGGGTCAGTTTGACCTCGAGTGCACCGCGCCGGCCGGTATCGAACAGTCGCGCACCCGCGGCACGGTAGCGCTCGATTACGTCACGTTTCGGGAAACGGTAGCGGTTCAGCCAGGCGGCGGGGAATATCACGACCTCGGGACCGACAGCGGCAATGAAGGCCGGTGACGAGGATGTGGCACTGCCGTGATGCGGCGCCACCAGCACCTGTGACGATAGCTGTTCTCGCCGGTCGTCGACGAGGTGACGCTCCGCCGCCCGTTCGATGTCACCTGGCAGCAACAGCCGCCGGCCGTTCGCGGCCTCGATCTGCAGCACGCACGAGGCGTTGTTGCCGGCCGGGGCATCGGCCGTGTCCGGATGCAGCATCCTGAATCCGACGCCGTTCCATCGCCAGTGCTGGCCGCGCCGGCAGTGTCTGGCCCCGTCGGCGGGCAGCTGCGCCGGGACGCTGCTGTATACGGCATGCGGCGGGTAGACGGCCAGCAACGACGCCGCACCACCGGCATGATCGTTATCACCGTGACTGACCACCAGTGTATCCAGCCGTTCGATACCCTGGTGGCGCAGGAACGGGATCAGCACGGCCTGGCCGGTATCGAAATCCGGGCTGAAACGCGGCCCGGTGTCATAGACGAGGGTATGTCGCGCCGTCTGTACGACGGCCGCAAGTCCCTGCCCGACATCCAGCAGGGTAATCCACGCCTCGCCCGGCGGCGGTGCCGGCGGATGCTCGAGCAGCAGCGGCAGCAGCAGCACGCCCCCGAGCCAGCGGCCGGGCAGACCACGGGGCATGAACAGCATTGCCAGCCCGCCCAGCGCCGGAGGCAGCGTCCAGAGCGGCGGCTGATGCCGGCTCCAGGCGGCAAGTCCCGAATCGGCGAGCCATTGCAGCGCCGGCCAGGCGTGTTCCAGCACGGCGGCCGCTGCGCCGAGCAGCCACACGCCGGCCGCCGGGTCGATGGCAAACAGCACACAGCCCAGTAGCGCCAACGGTACGACCAGCAGGCCGACGAGCGGTACCGCAAGCAGGTTCGCGAGCGGTGCCAGCAGCGATGCCTGCTGAAAGAACAGCAGGAGCACCGGCGCCATACAGACGGCCAGCGCCAGGTGCATGAGCAGACGCTGCCGTCCCCGCCCCCGCCTGCCGCGGCGGCCACAGACCAGCCAGGCGATGATGACGACGGCCAGGAAGGACAGCCACCAGCCCGCCGACAGCACCGACAACGGGTCGAGGACCAGCGTACCCAGTGCCGCGAGGCAAATGACCTGGGTAAAGGACGGGTTACGGTCGGACAGAATGGCCAGCATCAGCACGCTGACCATCACCAGGGCACGCCGCGCCGGAATACCGAACCCGGCGAGCAAGGCATACAACAGCGCGGCGAGCAGTGCCGCAACGGCCGCCGCCCGTGTTGCCGGCAGACGCCCGGCCAGGCGAGTGGAAAACGACCAAAGTCCGCGCACCACCCAGAACACCAGACCGGCGACCAGGCTGACGTGCAGTCCGGAGATCGCCATCAGGTGACTGGTACCGGTGGCGTTCAGCACGCGCCATTGTGCGGCGCTGATATCACCGCGTTCACCGACGGTCAGGGCCTTGATGAAACCTGCTCCGGGCCTGTCCGACAGGCGGGCGAAGGCGCCGATCAGACGGTTGCGGTAGCGTTCGAGCGGTGTGAGCCGGCCGCGCGCCAGCCGCCGGTTGCGGGCATCCGGACGAATATAACCGGTGGCATGGATACGCTGCTGGAACAGCCAGCGCTCATAGTCGAACCCGCCCGGGTTGGACAGGCCGTAGGGGCGCTTGAGCCGTACCGCGAGCTGCCAGCGTTCGCCGGGACCGGGTCCGTCGGCCTCGCCGTACCAGCCGAGCCTGACCTTGCCGTGGAAAACGCGCCAGCCACTACCGGCGTCCAGGCGCTCGACGTGGAAGATGAAACGATACACCGGACCCGAGCGCTGTCCGGGCGTCCCGTCGACCGTACCTTCCACTCTTATGGTCCGCCCGTCCAGGTTCCGGTCCAGCACCGGTGCCTGCGCCAGTGCGGCACACAATACCGCCCATGAAAAACCCAGCAGCAGCATCGCAGGCGCGCGCCGGCGCGGCAGGCGCAGCAGGTACAACGCCGGCGGCAGGCACAGCACGGCCGCGGCTACCGGCAGCGAACTCAGCCAGCACAGGGAACAGACGCCGATGACGAATGCAATTGTGGTCGCGTACATGATCCTCCATGATCACCGGCGTTACCGGACGTGCCGGCGTATCGATCATGGTGGATGCAGGCCGGGCATCCCGTGCAGGCGACCATCTTCCAGGTGCTCGATCCGGTCCATGCGCTCGGCGATCGAGACATCATGCGTTGCCACCAGCAGGCTGGTGCCCAGTTCCTGGTTCAGCTCCAGCATCAGTGCGTACACCTGGTCTGCATTCCTCCGGTCCAGGTTGCCGGTCGGTTCGTCGGCCAGCACGCAGCGCGGGTGCGTCACCAGGGCGCGTGCCACGGCCGCCCGCTGCCGTTCACCGCCCGACAATTCGCCGGGCTTGTGCGCGAGACGCGCGGACAGGCCGACCCGTTCCAGCATCGCCGCGGCCTGCTGCCGCGCCTGCGCCGGTGCCAGTCCACGCACCAGCAGCGGCATGGCCACGTTCTCCAGCGCGGTGAACTCGGGCAGCAGGTGGTGGAACTGGTAGACGAAACCCAGCTCGCTGTTGCGCAAGCGCCCCAGCTGTGACGCCGACAGGCCGGTAAGCCGCGCGCCCGCCAGGAACACCTGGCCCGCGGTCGGCTGGTCCAGTCCGCCCAGCAGATGCAGCAGGGTGCTTTTGCCGCTGCCGGACGCCCCCGTGATCGCGATCCGCTCGCCCGTCATCACTGCAAATTCGATGTCATGCAATATCGTGAGCGCCTGACTCCCCTCCCTGAAGGTCTTGCCCAGACCTGTACAACGGAGCACCTCACTCATAGCGCAATGCCTCCGCCGGGTGGGTGCGCGCCGCGCGCCATGCCGGGTACAGCGTAGCGAGCAGGCTCAGCAGCATGGCCACCGAGGCCATGACCCAGACGTCCGGCCAGTGCAGCTCGGACGGGACCTCGCTGATGTAGTACACGTCCGCGGCCAGGAACCGCACCTTGAACAGGTGTTCGATGGCCGGCACGATCGTCTCGATGTTCAGGGCCAGACCCACCCCGCCCGCCACGCCCAGCGCCGTACCCAGCACGCCGATCACCACACCCTGGATGATGAAGATCATCATCACCGAACGCGGCGTGATGCCGAGCGTCCTGAGGATGGCGATATCGGAACGCTTGTCCGTTACCACCATAATCAAGGTGGAGACGATATTGAAGGCGGCAACGGCGACAATCAGCGTAAGAATAATGAACATGACGCGTTTCTCGGTCTTCACCGCGCGGAAAAAATTGGCATGTTTGCGCGACCAGTCCTCGAGCCGGTAATCCCCGGGCAGTCTTGCGGCAAGCTCGCGCACCACGCCGGGTGCGTTGAAGACATCGTCCAGCTTCAGGCGCAGGCCGCTGACGGCATCATCGAGCCGGAACAGCTTCGCGGCATCCTTTATGTGCACCAGTGCGACGCCCCGGTCGTACTCGTACATGCCGACCTCGAACGTCGCCACCACCGTGAAGCGCCGCAGGCGCGGAAGTACGCCGGTCGGCGTGATGGTGATCTGGGGCGAGACCACGGTGACCGCGTCCCCGATACCGACCCCCAGCGCCGCGGCCAGCTCGCTGCCCAGGATAATGCCGTAACCGCCCGGTGTGAGCTGCCCGACGTCACCGCCCTTGATGTGTGAGACCACGTCGGAGACCCTGCCTTCCAGTTCGGGCTGGATACCGCGCAGGACGGCACCGCTGACCAGCTTGCCGTTGCTGATCATGGATTCGCCGCTGACGTAGGGCGTGGCGGCCAGTACATGCGGCTGCTGCTCGACGAGAGACGCCAGTGACTGCCAGTCGGTCAGTCGTCCGTCAAACGTGCCTATGGTGGCGTGCGCGGCCATGCCCAGGATACGCGTGCGCAGTTCCGTCTCGAAGCCGTTCATGACCGACAGAACCGTGATCAGCGCCGTCACGCCCAGTGCGATGCCCAGCATGGAGGTGAGCGTGATGAATGAAATGAAGTGAGTGCGCCGCTTGGTGCGTGTGTAGCGCAAACCGATGAACAGCTCGAGTGGTCGAAACATGGATGCGGCGGCTCCCCCTCCGGGGCGATCGGAAAGGGGGGCATTATTGCATACGCGGCCGGAAAGTATCACTCGAACGACGGCGCCCGGACGGGTGCGTACGGTCCACGGGAGATCAAGCGCCGCCGAGGGCCGGGCCGTCCCTTGTCGGACGGATTCGAATCACCCGACAAATGACGGCGCGGTAAACGTTTCGTCCGTCCTCCATACCTGCGCGGTGTCCGGGCACGCACACGGGGCACGTCAGCGCATCCCCCCGGTATCCGCGTGCAGGACGTCGCATCCATCGCACCCGCGTGGTCGCTCACCCGGGTATTCGGAACGGCGCGGCGATCACCGGTGGGTTTCAGTCGTGGCGGGCGTCAGCACGGGCACGCCGGGCAGCATATCGCTGTCGAGGCGAATGAGCTGCGTGCGCAAGGCGTGGACCAGCCTGCGCGATACCCAGGTTTCCCCCGTACAGAGCACCGGAATGGCCTTGCGCACCATGGACAGCAGGGCGGCGCGTTCGATGATTCCGGTGAACCCCAGCGCCAGTGCGTCCAGCACCTTGTTTTCATCGTAATTATCGATGATTAACAAGAGCTTGATCATGGGATGATGATGGCGGACGGTGCCCAGCACCGTTGTGCCCTGACGTTCCAGCGTTGCCTCGTCGAAAACCAGGACATCACTGTAGGAAATGGCCGACCATGCCGCCGGATCGTGCAGGCCGGCCGGCCTGGCCATGACCCTGATTTCTTTGCAGTCGGCCAGGATATCCGCACAGGCTGGATACCCCTCCTCGGCTGACGCGACGATTGTGACGTGTATTTTTTTCATAAGCCTTTGTTTTTATGGTTCTAAGGAGTCTAGTGTCGGATCGTCCGCCGTGCAATTGGACCTAGGTACGACGCACAGGACGGCTGCCCCGCCGCGCCGGCAGCCTTCACGACGCATGCCTGCATAGCCTGAGACAAAAGTCGGTCGCGACTGTGCCGATAGGCTTGCATATGTCACGACCGTCTTCAGCAACCGCCTCTTGTGCCCCTCTGCAGGCCGACCGATGAGACGCGCCTCCCCGCTGTTCTGTACACTGCTGTGGGCTGTGCTGAGTATCGTCTGGCAGCCGGTCCGCGGCGGTGAGGAATTCATGCTGACCCGGCAATCCCTGGCAAAGATCGGGGAAGCCTACGGCGAGCAGGCACTGCGACGTATCGGCGACTGGCAGGCCGTGATCCGGACCGGCAGCGTGCTCGATGACATGAAAAAACTGCAATTGACCAATACCTTTTTCAACAAGGTAAACTTTGTCAGCGACATCGATCACTGGGGCAAGGAAGACTACTGGGCCACACCTGTGGAGACACTGGCTTCCAACGGGGGTGATTGCGAGGATTTTTCCATCGCGAAATACTTCACGCTGCTGCAGATGGGCATACCGGCGGATCGGATGCGGCTTACCTATGTCAAGGCACTCGAACTCAACCAGGCCCACATGGTGCTGACATATTACGGCACGCCCGATGCGGACCCGTTGGTACTCGACAATCTGGTTGACGAGATTCGCACATCATCGAGCAGAACCGACCTGTTGCCGGTGTATAGTTTCAACGGCATCGGCCTCTGGCTGGTCAAGGGACACGGTATGGACCAGCACGTGGGCGACCCTGGACGCTTAAGCCGCTGGAAGGAAGTGATAGCACGAATCAGCGACGAACAGCTTGGTGCGGCACACTGACCCGGACCGCCCGCCTGCCGGGCAACGTATGCACCTGCAACACGGGCACGGAACTCTAAATGACACTCTACAGACAGTTCGCGACGGGTATCCTGCTGGTCCTTGTGTTCGGCTTCATTGGCACCGTCGCCATCAGTACGCACAATCTGCGCGCATTCCTGACTGAACAGCTCGAGACGCATGCCCGGGACACGGCGACATCGCTGGGCCTGTCGCTCTCACCGCACATCGAGCCGCCGGATATAGCCGTTATATCAAGCATGATCGGCGCCATATTCGATCGTGGCGAGTACCAGCGTATCGCGCTGTCCACGATGCAGGGAGATACGCTCTTCGAAAAGAGCAAACCGCTCGACACGGGCGCTGCACCCGGCTGGTTCACAAAGGCGATTCCATTGCGGCCTCCCGTCATGGAGGCAATGGTCATGTCCGGCTGGAATCAGGCCGGCAGGATCTACGTGACGAGCAACACCGGCCGGGCCTATGACCAGTTATGGTCGACGACCATGGATACCCTGGTGATGTACGTCATGGCCGCGGTAGTCATCCTCGCGCTCGCCACGCTTGGTATCAAACTCCTGCTGCGCCCCCTGTCGAGGGTTAAAATCCAGGCCGACGCGATTCGCAACCATTCTTACATGATCCAGCGGCAGCTGCCGCGCACGCCGGAACTGCGCAGCGTCGTGCTGGCGATGAACCGGCTTTCCGAAAAGGTCGGTGAAATCTTCAACGAGCAGTCTGCGCTTACCCATCGACTGCGCGAGCAGGTCTACCAGGACCCGGTCACCGGCCTCGGCAACCGGCGTTATTTCAACAACCGGCTCGAGGCGTTGCTGGATGCCCGTGACGAAATCACGCAAGGTGCACTGTTACTGCTGGAATTGCGCAATTTCGCGCGGATCAATGAGCGTACCGGGTATACGGCCGGGGATATGCTGCTGAAACGGACGGGCGAGCTGATACTGGCGCAGCTCGGCTACATGGAAAGCAGCTTTGCAGCCCGCATCTCCGGTGCAACCTTCGGTATCGTCGCCACCAGCCTCCCTGCCGGCAGCGCCGACGCACTCGCCGCAACCCTCTGCCGTGATCTGCTGCAGCTGCGCGCAGACGGTCTCGCCGATTCCAACGATATCGGCCACGTCGGGATTACCATGTGGCGGAACGGCAACAATCCGTCGGATCTGCTTTCCGAGGCCGATGTCGCGCTGCGTTCGGCGCAGGCAAGCGGCCAGAATACCTGGCAGCGCTACCGGCCTCCGGCAGCCAATCAGGCAGACGTTCACAGCATGGATTCCTGGCGCAAGCGCCTGCGCGAGGTCATAGACAGGGGCGCCATCCGCTTGTACATGCAGGCCGTATGCAAACCGGGAACGCAGGATGGGGCCCTCCTGCACAAGGAGGTGTATGCGCGAATCGACGACCACAGCGACAACGGCATCAATGCCGGCCTGTTCGTTCCGCTGGCCGAACGCTTCGGTCTCGCAAGCCAGTTCGACAAGCTGACCGTAACACGCCTGCTTGAACACCTTGTTCATGATGTCGACTCCACGTCCCGGTATGCGATCAATCTGTCGTCCACCTCCCTGCATGACGCGGTTTTTATCCAGTGGCTGTGCAGCACACTGGGTCAATCACCCTCCCAGGCCCGGCGTTTACTCGTCGAATTCAGCGAACACGCGGCCCTCGCAAACCTCCAGCAGGCGCACAATCTCGTCGAACGTCTGAAAACCCTGGGCTGCGATACCGGCATCGACCATTTCGGCAGCGGATTCGCATCGTTTGGCTACCTGCGCAGCATGGATATCAGCTACGTAAAGATCGACAGCAGCTATATCCGCGGCATAGATACAAACAGCGACAACCAGTTCTTTGTACAGGCACTCACCGACACACTGCACAGCCTCGATATCAAGGTCATCGCACAGGCCGTGGAAACGCCCGCGGAGCGCAGGATGCTGGTGACCCTGAACATGGACGGATTGCAGGGACACCTCGTCGGCAGACCGGGCCTGGCGCCAGCGTACGCCAGCGAAACCGCAAGACGCTGAAGACCCGCGCCGCGGGACAGCTCTCCCCATCCGCGCCCCCCGTTGCGCCCGGCGCGGACGCATCGGCACCCCGGATTTCGCCAAGGAAATCATCGAACGGGGAAGAAACTGTCGGAGCAACCGCCAGCCGAATGATCACAAATTCAAAAGATTGCCCCGCCGCGCGAGCGATGACGGGACATGGATTCTGAGTGTCTAGTTCTTAACTGATTGTAATAAAACCGGTTAAGGCGCGCCACCGGCTAAACCCGAGGGTATTCCTGCCGATAGATTCAACCATGACAGTGGTTTGAAGCTTGCCTGAAGTGCGCGAGGAGGGAACGCGACCGGCTCGCCGCTGAAACAGAGCCACCTGACCACGAGGCTGTCGTGAACGCGCTGCCTGATGGCCGTCGGGCGGGACAATGTCCCCGGGTACCTGCTGGAACCGGTCCCACAGGCAGGTGGATGAACAGCCGGGCAACAGCAAACGCGGAAAATTGAATGGCTGCAGGTGCACCACAGGGAAATGCCGATATCCTGATCGCCAGTGACGACGATAACGTTGCCACGCATTATTCGCGTATTCTCGGTAAAAACTTTGCAACCCGGCTGGTCGGTTCCCTGGACGCGATGCACAGCAGCATCGCAGACGCTAGACCCGCCCTGCTCCTGCTCGACCCGGGGCTTTGTCCGTCTGACCCGACGGCATTCCTGACCAACCTGATAAAACGACTCTCGGGTATACTGGTTGTCATCATCACCAACCAGGCCGACAGGTGCGTTGACCAGCGCAATCTGTTCAAGGCCGGTGCGCGCGGCTTCTGCAAGGACGACATCACGCCCGCCCTGCTTACCCGTGCCGTGAACCTGGTTCTCGAGGGTGAATACTGGATACAGAGGAAACTGATCACACAGGTGATCAGCGAGCTTGCCCGCGAGATCGAGCAACCGGCATCACGCGACGACCTGAATCAATCACTGGTCGACGTGCTGACCCCGCGGGAACTACAGGTTGCGCGCATGGTTCACCTCGGCGGTAACAATAAAATGATTGCACGCGAACTCGACATTTCCGAGCGAACCGTCAAGGCGCACCTGAGCGCCATTTTCAGAAAACTGGAGATCGAGAATCGCCTCAACCTGGCACTCTTCTTCAACCAGATCACCTGAACAATCCGCGTTTCCGGCGGGCATCGACCGGACAGGCGACACGGCTGAACGCCGTTATTCCCTGCCAGCGGGTGCCGGCCGGCGACGATACGCCGCGCCTGCATCCGAAGTGGTTCAATTCCGCGCACAGACACCGCCATGTCGCGGCTTTCCGGCGTCGGCGGCTCCGTTGCCGCTGTCTTCCTTCTGGTTCATGCCGGCGCAACACTGTATGGTATGGCCGGCGACGCGGCTGTATTTTGCAGCGGTGCGGTTATACGATAAGTCATGCCCGATCAGTCAATCATATTTTCCATCTTCCTGATCTTCACGGGCGCCGCGGTATTCGCCGCGGTGGCGCTCTTTGCCAGGCAGTCACTGCTGGTTGCCTATATCCTGCTCGGTGGTCTTGTCGGCCCATGGGGTCTGCGCCTCGTGACCGATGCCTCCATCATCCAGCAGATCGGCCATATCGGCATCATCTTCCTGCTGTTCCTGCTGGGTCTCAACCTGCAGCCTACCCAGCTCGTCCGCATGTTCAGGGAAGCCCTGGTCGTGACCGCCGTCAGTTCCCTGGCCTTTTGCGCAACGGGCTACCTGATCGGCAGGATGCTCGGTTTCACGCCGTTTGAAAGTCTGCTGATCGGCGCCGTCATGATGTTCTCCAGCACCATCATCGGACTGAAGCTGCTGCCCACCACGGCGCTCCATCACCGGCACATGGGCCAGGTCATGGTCAGTATCCTGCTGCTGCAGGATATTCTGGCCATCGCGATACTGCTGTTCCTGGACACCTTCTCCCATTCCACCATCGAGTGGCACCGGATCGGGATGCTGGGCCTGGCGATACCCGCCCTGATCGCGACCGCATTCCTGTTTGAACGCTTCATCCTGCAGCCCCTGATCCATCGTTTCGACACCATCCAGGAATATGTCTTCCTGACGGCCATCGGCTGGTGCCTGGGGATGGCCCAACTGGCCCAGTCGGCGGGCCTGTCGTATGAAACCGGCGCCTTCGTCGCCGGCGTCGCGCTGGCCACGAACCCGATCTCGCTGTACATCGCCGAAAGCTTCAAGCCGTTGCGCGATTTCTTTCTCATCATGTTTTTTTTCTCGCTCGGCGCAAGTTTCAATATCACGATGCTTGCCGATGTCATTCTGCCCGCGGTGTTTCTTGCCGCGGTCATGCTGCTGGCCAAGCCGTTCGTGTTTTCCATCCTGTTACGCTACTCGGGCGAGCAGCGGAAGCTCTCCTTCGAGGCCGGGATCAGGCTTGGCCAGGTCAGCGAATTCTCCCTGCTGATCGCCGTACTGGCACTGAATGCCGGTGCTATCGGCTCACGCACTTCCTATCTCATCCAGGCAACCACACTGCTCACATTCATCGTGTCCTCCTACCTCATCATGCTCAACTACCCGACCCCCATCGCCGTAAACTCCAAGCTCCGAAGAGACTGAAATGCAAGGGATCCGCGGCGGATACCCGCCGCTGTTGTGCGACTGACCATTCGACAAACGGGCATGGACGCCGTACAGGAATCGTCGTATAGTTCACCCGTTCAGCCCTGACGACTGCATACGGAAACAGGCGGTTCAGCTGCCAGCTTGGGGAGATTATCAGGCACAGCCATGGAACGTAGACGTCAAGCCAGACCTGCGGTCAATATCAGTGCCACGCTCATCGGCGAAAAGACGGTTCCCAAAGGCTGCCGCGTTTTGAACGTCAGCCAGAACGGCATGCAGCTGCAGTGCGAGGCGGATGGTCGCCTGCTTACCTTCAAGGACGGCGATAATGTCGACCTTCACCTGACCATCCAGCACGATGGCAAGCAAAAGAAACTCACCATCCCTTCCTGGATCCGCAACGTCACCGCGGACAGCGTCGACGTGGAATTTCACCGGACGGATCCCCTGCTGGTGGACCTGATCGAATCCTACCGGGTCAGCGAGCAGCACAGGCTCGAGGCGTCGCTGGGGCGCGCGGACAGGCGCAAGGCCGGCAGCCGGAACACCTCCCCCGCGGGTACGGCCGCCGGCGGTGAAAGATTGACTGACCCGGCGTTGAAACAGGCGCAAAGATCCCCCAACAGGCCATATTACACGTTGATCCTGGCGGTCGTGTTCATGGCCTGCGTCATTACCGGTGGCTATGTCTATACGGCAAGCATAGACAGCCGCATCAGCACCCTGGAGACGATGAGCAAGCGCCAGTCGAAAGAGCTTGCCGATATGCAAAGCCGTATCTTCAGTGCCAGCCTGCAGGAAGGCAGATACGCCTCGCTCAATGCCCGCATGACGGCGGTCGTCGATGCCATCAACAATCTCGAGGACAGGCTGCGACCGGATGGCGCACCGGCGGTCGCGACCGCGGTGCCCTCCGCCACCGCCGCAGCGCAGGTCGGGGGACCACAGACGCCCGCGCGACCGCCCACGGCCCGGAAGCCTTCCATCGACGAGGCAGCGCCGGAGATACCACCGGCAACGGAAATCGCGGTCGCCCCGAAACCGGCCGTTGCACCTACCGGTCAGGGCACGCTCCAAAAGCCCTCCGCAGCCCGTATGCCGCAGGAAACGCCGCCGGCAACGGATATCGCGGTCGCCCCGAAACCGACCGTTGCACCCACCGGTCAGGGCACGCTCCAAAAGCCCTCCGCAGCCCGTATGCCGCAGGAGACGCCGCCGGCAACGGAATATGTCCCGTCCACGGGACCGGCGGCCGCCACCGGCAGCCCGAAACCGGCCGTGCTCGATCGCCTCGCCCAAGCCGACCGGCCGGATGAGGATGCGCAGCGTGCGCCCGACACAGAAGCAGGACCCTGGATCATCAACCTGCTGTCTTCTACCGACAAGGCCTACGTCGAACGCTACAGCCGGACCAGCGGTGCCGGTGAGAAGTACCAGGCAGCAGTCAACAGCGCGATGGTGAACGGCAGGCAGTACTGGCGCCTGCAGCTTACCGGCTTCGAAAGTCTCGCCGCGGCAAAACGCAGGGCGGAGACGGTCAAGGAGGACCTCGGCATCGACGAGGTGTGGTTCATCAAACGGAAATAGCCGGCAGCCCCGGTACCGGTTCAGCCGTCACCGCTTCGCTGGTCACACCTGACCCTGCCCGTGCTTCCAGACCCGTTGGGCCTGTCGCTTACCAGGGGATGGGTTCCCTGTCACGGAAGAAACCGCCACTCGGACCCTCATCGTCGAGTGTGGCCAGCCAGACGAGGCTAGCCGCACCCGCCTCCACGGAACGTGTCGCATCCGGCCCGCCCATATCCGTGCGCACCCAGCCGGGGCAGACGGAATTCACCTTGATCCGGGTATGCTGCAGTTCATCGGCCAGGATGCGGGTCAACGCATTCAGTGCCGTCTTTGAAAAGCGGTAGCCCGGGCAGCCCCCGTTCATTTCCGATAATTGCCCCATTCCGGACGCTACGTTCACGACCCGCCCCGAACCCTGCATCAGCGGTATCAGGGCCTGACACAGGCGCAAGGGCCCGTACAGATTCGTTTCCATCGTGAATCGCACGGTATCGATATCGGACCGGAAGACGCTACTGGCGGAGGGATCGCTGCCGCCGATGGGGTCGAGAAAGACGCCCGCGTTGTTGATCAGGACGTCGACCCGGCCGTATTCGTTCAGAATGAACTCGCGCAGCCGGTTGATGCTGCCGGCATCCGTGACATCCAGCGGGTGGTACGTTATCTCCAGCCCCCTGTCCCGCAGGGCGTCGACCGCCGCCTGACCCTTGTGCGGGTCGCGGCTGGTCAGGATCACCGTCAGTCCCCGGTGCGCCAGCTGCCGGCAGGTTTCCAGGCCGAGTCCGCGGTTGGCACCGGTGACCACGGCAATGCTTCGGGCCTTGTTCATGGTGAGAATCCCTGTCGTCCAGGCGATCAGGGACAACCTTAAGGAATCCGCACCCGTTTCGCCAGTGCAGCCGAAGCGATCCGCCCGATCGCGTTCGCGCTTGCGTCGTACCGCGTCAGGCGAGCGGGGCCAGGTAGGGTACCGCCGCGATCGATGCGGCCACAGCGATGGCGAATACCATCAGCGCCAGCCTGAATCGGCATGGGAAACGTTTGGTGCAGTGTCTGGTCTTTTCGAAGAAGGTCATTTCAATTTTCCGTAAAATTCCCGTACCAAGTACCCGAGTTGCCGATAATTTATCACTATATTTCCACGAACTCCCTCTCCCACAAGAGAGGGATGGGAAGGGGGAGAAGGAAGGCAGGAGCGGCGGCCGGCCGAAGACCGGCGACCTGTCGGGTCTGGCTGCACGAACCGGCGGACAGGAAGCGTGCGCAGCGACTACATCAGCTGCTGCTGAAGCAACAGGTCCTGCAGGGTAATGTCGCCGTCCGGGGCACCGACCGGGTAGAGGTCGAGATGGGCCCGCTCTGTGTCGGTGATCGGTTTCAGGCCCAACACCAGCTGCACGCCCACCAGCAGGTCGGAGACGTTCGGTGTCGTAGCCATGCGGGGTGACCCATACGGCGCCACGATCCCGTCCCCGTAGTTGTACAGCAGCGGAATGGGATCGGCCCCGTCGTCATAGCCGTCGCCGTCGGTGTCGGCCAGTGTCGGGTTGGTGTCGTTGAGCGGGTCGTAGCCCGCGATGGTGTCGTACAGGGTTTCGTCATAATCGGTGATGCCGTCGCCGTCGGTGTCGGCCAGCAGCGGGTCGGTGCCGATGTTCGCCTCCTCGGTATCGCTCAGGCCGTCATCGTCGTCATCGGGATCGCAGGCATCGCCCTGGTTATCGCCGTCGGTGTCGAGCTGGTCGGCATTCGCATCGTTCGGGCAGTTGTCCACCGTGTCGAACACGCCGTCACCGTCGCTGTCCGCCGGCGTCCACGTGGTCGAGGCCATGACGTAAGGCGCCGCCATGCCGGTATTCAGCCAGGCGTCGAGGATGTTGCCGCCCTCGTCGGCCAGGAAGGTGTTGCTTCCGGTATTGGCAAGGGCGAGGAACTGGATGTACTCCCAGCTGGTCGGCTGGTACATCAGGCTGATGGTCGCCGATACCGCGCCGGGCGGGGGATTGAGTGTGAAATCGTCCCAGTAATTGTATGCCTGCCCACTGCCGGGGTTACCGAACTGGGTAGCCGGTACCGGCAGGACATTGCGTACGACCGCCGCGTCATAATCCATGCCATACGGCGGGATCCGGTTGTCCTTCACAACCCGGTTGTTGAGCACGAAATGGAAGGTCTCGTGCCAGGTGCCGGCCGTCTGCCCGGCAATATCGCCGACGAATACCGTGGGCGATCCGCTGATACGGTCATAGGCCACCGGCACATTCGCATAGGCGGGGTTTACAGCGACCAGCTTGGCGGCCCATTCCTGCGTGACGGCGCCGTGCACCTCGTAGATGCGGGTGTTCGGGTCATTCAGGTCGAGCAAGGAATAGACCGTGTCGCCGGCGTCAACGGCACTGTCGCCGTTCACGTCGTAGGTGGGCTGCAGCGGCCCGTAGGCCCCGTCCTCGCGCACCGTGTTGTTGCCGCCATCTTTCCAGACGATGTTCAGCCACATGCGCCGCCCTTCCGGGTAGCCGGAGATCAGCTTGTGGCCGGTGAGATTGACGACGTGCACGGTATCGCCATTGACCGACAGCGACGCGGCATTGTCCAGGTTGTCCATGGCGCGCTGCTGGCCGGCAACGATGCCGGTGTTTTCCAGGCTGCTGAGATCACCGCCCGCCCGCAGGGTATCATTGGCGTCCATGTACTGGATGGCATCGGGCATCCAGTAATTGCCACCGGTCAGATCGTGCATGGGCTGGTCGGTGCGCGTCTGTACGTTCTGCTTGTTGCAGCCGAGCGCCGTGGTCGCGTGCATATGGCAGGTCTGGCAGCTGAAATAGCGCGGCGTGTTGTCCGCGTAATTGCCGCCGGTACCGGCCACCATGGCGGCATCGCGGGCGATCTGTATCGCACCGGCCTGCAGATCCGCCGGCAGGGTGCCGTAGTCGGACACCAGCGTCTGCGACAGCAGGCCCGCCTTGTATTCGCTGTAGGTGCGCTCGACAACGCCATATTCGTAGGGATAGTGGTTGAATGCCGCCTTGTCCTCGATATTGCGCGGCGTGGACGGTGTGTCCAGCTGCCCGTCGAAACCGCTCGTCAGCGGTACCTGTGCGCCGTTGTTCGGCGCGAGATCGCCGACCACCGGGTTTGATACGTCGTGACAGGAGCCGCAGAAATCGACCGAACGGTGGAACAGCGACTGTTCCCACTGGTGCTTGGCATTGGCATCGGAATAGGGTCCGAAGCGTTCCGGACCGCCCCACATGGAAAGCTGGGCGCTGCCGTAATTGCCCACTGCCGGGTTGCCGCCGTCATTGGCGATGTAGGGCGCACTCTGCTCCCCGACGAACTCGGAGTTGTCGGGGTTGGTCATGATGTGGCAGACCTCGCAGCCGACGCCCTCGGCCGCGTTGGCAGTCGCGATCGCAGAGCCGTCCGTGGGCGTGGATTCACCGGTCAGCCAGCCGGCCATGGTGTGGCAGCGCAGGCACAGATCACCGGCGCCGTCGAAATCCTGTTCGGCGATGGCCAGTGTGGCCCAGAAGATCGGATCGCGCCCGGCATGCGACATCATGCTGCCGCGCCAGTCCTGGGCCACGTGGACGCCTTTCGAGCCATCCTGATGACAATTGTCGCAGTTACTGCTCAGGTCGAGATTGACATTGTCGGTCGGCTGGGTGCCCGGCATCTGCACCTCGATCGGTACCGTCAGGGCGGCGAAGGATGGAACGGGCAGCGCGAGCAGGAGGACGAGCAGCCACCGGCTCCGCACCCTGCTCGCCTGGTGTACAGCGGTGCGGTGCGAGCGGCCCTGTCTTTGCGGGATGGTGCTGTTTGTTGAGGCCATCGATGATTTCTGCCCGGAAACCGGGTCCCCTCCATTATTCTTGTATTCATTTTATACTTTGTCTAAATCTTACGCTAACCGGCCAGCGGTTTCCAGCCACGGGATCGGCACCGTAAATACGCCAGCAGAAAAGCCGGTGGCGAGTCTTTACTTCAGGGAATTGTCCGGACCGTCCCCGCGCCACGCCGCTGCAGGGCCGGCACTGCTGCGCTCCGCTGTCCCGAATCGCTCCCGGCGGATTGGTCGAACCCAGGACTTCTGTCAGGAACGTACGAACTAGGGCCTGTTCACACTCCGCAAATCGTCGCGACGGAGGTCCATTTCGCACCTGACAAGGCGGTGCGAGCGACGTGTACTCGACGTACACCAGCGAGCACCAACGCCGGCAGGTGCGATAGGGGCGCCGTCCCTTCGGGTTGCGCCCCAAAACGGGTCAGTCTGCGTTGCTCGTCGTTCATTTGGCACAACTAAACCTCACTCCTCGCGCCTTGTCTGGCCCGTTTTGGCGGCAGCAACGCGGCGATCTGTGTAGTGTGAACAGGCCCTAGGGGAGCATGTCGAGAAGGTTGTTGTTTACCTGCGAATCAGATGTCATGGATTCCCGGTTCCAGCACCACGGTGGCATGCATAACGCACTGGTACTCGGTTTTTCCATCGGTTTTATCGTTTTAATGGGGTCAGAGAACAAATTTCTCGAATATCAGCAACAATTGTTCTCTGACCCCTATTCCTCCTGTTCCTTTATAGAAGAAGAGCCAGCGCCCGACATGCGTCAAAACGCCGGCTCATCCGTGAATCAACCAGGCTCTCAGTGACTACCCTGACTTTTCGCGACCGTGACCGTGGCCTGCTTGGTAGTTACATTGCCACTGTCATCCTCCGCCTCGTACGTCACCGTGTAGACCCGGCCATCACCGAGCCCCGAACGCTCGGCACGCAGCTCAAGGGTGAAGTCGTCGACGATCACAATGTCGCCAGGCGTGTCGCCATCCCCGAGCCCGTTATCGGGTTCATTACTCGTCACAGACACCAGCCGCACCTCGGGGTCCGCATCGCAGATGTCTGTCGCGGTGACCGTCGCCACAATCGTTACCAGCTTGTGATTCGGCGGCCAGAGACTTGATGGGGAAAGCGCTACGCTGAGCTCCGGGGGCGTCGTGTCGACGATGGTAACCACTTGCGCGTCGTGCCCCATGTTGCCGGCGTCGTCCGTCGCGGTCCAGGTCACCGTTGTTGAGCCAAGCGGGAACAGGGCCGGCGCATCGTTGCTGACCATCGGGCTGGCGTCGCAATTGTCCAGCACACCCGTGGGGCTGCCGAGCGTAACCGGCGTCCCGCCGGGAGAGGTGCACTCTTGCGTGATATCCGCCGGCGCCGTGATTGTCGGCGCTTCCTGGTCCTCGACGGTGACGGTAGCGCTGCAGGAGTCGCTCAGCCCATCCGGGTCCGTAACGCTGAGCGTTACAAGCGTCGCACCCAGGCTGTAAGGTGGCGTTGGCGTTTCAGAGACTGTGATCGGCTGTCCAAAGGGATCGTTGGACCCGTTGTCGATGGATGCACTGGACGCGCTGCAGACTCCTGGGTCCGTCGGGACCGTCTGGCTCTGGCAGATCGCATTCGGCGGACCCAGCGCCGCAAAGCAGTCAAGCGTGCCGGCGCCGGTGACGTTGTCCGGCCCGGGCGGCGCAACATCGGCAGCGGTTGCGATTAGCCGCGCATTCACTGGTCCTACCGGCGATGCGGCGCCAAAGGACGGTAATGACCGCAGCAGGGCATCGCAGCCCGCGGCATGGGGGGCAGAAGCCGAGGTACCGAAAAAGCGACAGTCCCCCGGATTGACAGACGGGCAGGTTCCAGACCCGAATCCACCAGACCCGCTGACCCGGACGCCGTCTGCAGCAGCCCAGGTGGGCCCCGGGGAACTGCTGACGCCCCCTCCGGCGACACCTGCGCAGGGACCGGCCGCGCCACCGGGACAGACTGTCGTCAGGCCCAGCTGTACCGGCCCGCCACTACTGAAACCTTCGATATTTCCCCCGGTGGCGTTCACTGCGGCTGCCGAGGTCGCCAGACCGATGTAATTTGAATCCGGATTCAGGCTGCCCGCCCGTGTAGTAGCATCGGTCTCGGCCTGCATCCGCCGCCAGCGCAGATCCAGAATCGGGGCGGCGACGGCCGATGATGTGCCCTGCACATCGACAACAATCTTCGCAGCGGTACCGGGCATATCGATTGAAATCTGCTCAATGGTGTCGCCCACGCCGTTTGCCTGGACACCGACGCTTTCGGCCAGGCACCTGGTCAGCCCGGCGTCCATCACGTAGAGGTTCAGATCGGTGAAGCCTCCCTGCCCCGCTGTCGGAAAGATCGCACGGGGCTCACTCCACTGTAGGGTGATAGAGGTCGCGCCCGAACCGGTTTGCCCGAGCGTCACGTCGAATGTTGTATCACCGCCGGGCGCGATGGCCACAACATTGTCGGGCGTAAAGGTACAACCGGGTGGTGTGGCTCCGAAGTTGACACCATCCGGCCCGCCCCCCGTACCGACCGCCTGCACACGAGCCGCATGGTCGGTGGCACGGTTGCCCGCCGAGGAATGGACGGAGACGCCGCCGGCAGCAATTGCCTCAGCCGTGCTGGCGAGCAGGCCCTGCTGGAAAGCAGGCTGCGAGTCGAATGCCAAGTCCTCCGCGATGACATTGGCGCCGTTCGTGACCAGATTGTTGAGCGCGTTGAAGTGTCTCATCACGCTCGTTCCCGCCGTTCCCGCGCCGTCGTCGTAAATCAGTGTGGCGTCCGGGGCCATGTCATGGATGATCTCCAACATGGCTGTCCCCTCGTCCCCGGAATTAGTGTTGATGACGTTTACGATCGGGAGTTCATTCACCCCCTGAGCCGTGGCCACATTGGCCGCACCCGTCGAGATGACGCCCACGGTGACGGCGTTTCCGGTTATGCCCTGGGCCTGCGCCAGGTCAGCGTTATGCAGACCGACACCTTCGCTGTTGATGGGATTGACCGGATGCGGGTCAGGTTCTCCGTAGCCGGGTGGCGTCACCGCCACGACCCACGGCAGCGCCGCAGCGGCCTCGACTTTGTCGTACGGAATCCAGGCTTGAATCATGCCGGCAGGCTGTATCTTCAGGTTAGGCGGCACCTGCAGCACATCGACGATCGTCGCCCCGAGGGCCTCGAGGTCTGCCCTTTCCTGCGGACCGGTCGGCCCGGCAGCGTGGAAGAGCAGTTCAATCTCTCCAGCAGGAGAAATCCGCACCAGGCCGCCTTCCGCCAAACCGGTTGGTGCTCCCAACACCGACAGGTTATTGATCCCCTGGGCTGCCGCATCCTCGCAACGTGTAATGGCTTGCTGCACGATGTTGGCGATTTTCGAAGGTTGCACCGTGATGTTCTCTGCCGCTGTGATCATCGAACTCCACAATGTCAGCAGTACGGCTAGCGGTGCGAACGCCGTTATCAGCCTGTTTAACGCACATCCCATAAGATGATCCCCCCCTGTTTCTGACTGTACCAATCGATGCTGATCCGGTCGGCTCGGCGGGTTCGACCGTTTCAAGTTAATCCGGCTTGTGCTCGTCGAGCCAACACTCCCTGATGAACATCCATCGCGATTCTTGTGACCAGTGCACCGCCTCTGGGGCCGTGTAAGGAATCTACCCCGGCATCGTCGGAATCCGCGCTGCTGAGAACGTTGCAAGCATTGCGTGCGTCCTCATATAACGAACACAGCTTCTGATTCGGATGCAGACATCCTTCACAGTCGAGCGCCGTAGCGACGGCAGATATACGTCACTCGCATAAGCCGGACGCAATTTTCAAAACGTGTTGCAGAATTCCCATGGAGCGGCCGCGCAGTGCGTTTGTGATACGAGTTCCATTCCTGGCCGCGTTCCCACTCTTGCAGTTCGGGTCTAAGCATACTCGAGCAGGTAGGCTTGTCAAACGTATCCCCGTTTCTGGTAAAAAAGTAGTCCTTAACCGAAAACAACGTATTGAAAATATTTTTCCAGGACTACTTGGTTGTTCTGCGCCTCTCTTATTGAACGCCCCGGTTTTTGTGAGACCCGTACGCCTGACTCAGGCCATCAGGGCAGTCGCTTCGGAAACGGGCTTCATCTGAGCAGATTCTCGATCACGTCAGACGATCGAGCCCAAGCAAAGCAACCAATAGCTAACGATGATTCTGTGAGGATGTAGAAGAGATGGAGCGCCGTAACCGGCAATACAACCCGGCGGCCTTCCGAGTAGACAAACCGAAAAGAGCGGCCGCCAACGAAGCCCGCTTTACGTACGCGTTACGTACGAGGCGGTGCTTTTCATATAAGCAACTGTTTTAAATGGCGTCCCCAAGGGGATTGCGGCGGACTTCCCTTGTCCGCCGCCCTTCGGGCCAGCGCTGCGCGATGGCCCAAATCGCTCCCGGCGATTTGGTCGAACCGAAGGGGTTCTGCCAAACCCTTGGAAACCACAAAACCACCGGCCTTTTTCTCTTTATAACAGCCGTGATCCGGCCACCGGCCGCAGCCCACCCTGCCCGTCCCTCACTCGGGTCGGCATCCATGCCAAGTCATCTGTATTCACGAATCCTGCTCGCGCCGCGTCAGCCCCACCCCTCCGGCGGCGCACGCGGCCCCGGCAATCGCACGACCTCACGGACCGGTGCCGCTTGTTCCAGATGCGCCAGAATCTTCCCGATCACCGCCGGATCCTCGATGCTGGCGATGATCTTCATCGCCCCACCGCATGCCTGGCAGGTCTCAACATCGACAAGGTGAATTGATGCGCAGCATCAAGAGAGGGTGCCCTGGGGCATCCGGAACACACGCTTGAGGCGCTGCGCCCAGGTCATGGCAGACCGGCGGGCCGCCGGCGTGTCCTCCTCTCCCTTTTCCGACACCTTGCGGTTGGCACCCCGGCCCCGACCCGCCTTCGTCACCCAGGCCCGGTGCGGGCTGTTCGGTGCAAACACCCCGTGGTAGCGGGTCAGATTCACCCGCGGCCGCGGCACCAGCGCCGCCAGCCGCGCCATGGCCGCTCCTGCGCATCCCTGCGCTCGCGGCATACCGTACATCCTGTACATAAAATCCAGCGGCTCGACAAAATCGCCGGGAGCGATTTTGAACAGCCGAAGGCTGGCCCGAAGGGCGGAGGGCAGGATGCCCGGAGTAACATGACGTGCGTGGTGCCGTCGCGGTACGGCGTCTTGAGCTGGTAGCGCACATTTCCCGATGGTGTCAGCGACAGGCGCGGCTCCGCGATGGCCGGGCGGGTGATGTAGCCGGGTGATGGATCAGTGCCGGACCAGCCCGGGCGTGGTGCTGGCCGACAACAACGACGGTCACTACATCCGCTACCATACCGACTGTGCCGTCATCTCGAACAATTTCATCCAGACCCGGCAGGACTCGGAAAAAATCCGACTGACAACAAGACTGCTGGGCATGGAACCGGAGAAGATCGCCCGGGATTATCCCTGGATCACCTATGCGCTGGTGCGGCGCTCTGACAATGTGTTTGACGAGACCGTTACCCCGGAACAGGTTTCCAAGGCGAATCCGGGAATCGGTCAGGTACTGCTGAGTGACGACTACGCCCGGGCGCACGGCATGCAGGTGCTGGCGGAAGTGCATATTCGGCGGGACGGACGCAGCATTCCCCTGGCACGGTTTGTGCGCCTGCCCGCGCCCGCCGCGCAGCCGTAGCACGCCCCGGTATCCGTTCCGCCGGCCAGGGGCAAAGAGTGACCCCATGACTGTATCGAGGGAAGCCGCGGGCACGATCCGCTGCCGCCGATCCGGTAGCGCTTTCCGAGCCCCCACCGGTGGAAACCGCTGCGCGGTTCCACCCTGCGACGTTCGGGTGCCCGACGTTGGGAGTGAGCTTGCTCGCGAATCATTCGCGGCCAGGGCCGCGCCTGCCTTGCGAACGAGTGTGACAACGCTGTGACAAATAATCAGTTAGTAACCAAAACAGGGGGTGTAGTGGTTTCTAACCGATTGATTTGATTGGTGGGCGATACTGGGATTGAACCAGTGACCCCTGCCGTGTGAATCCGGATTCTATTCCTGTGCATTATTTCAATCAACAGCTTACGCGTGCCGGCCCCGCGCAATCGTGACTGAAAGTGACTGTGTTGGCCTGGATATGCACTGAGTGCGTCACGATCGGGTCACGCGTTAAACATCGCCAACGGAGTCAATCCGCAGCCATCGTCAGGCGGCGATGTGCTCGACGTTCTTCAACTCGTTTGCAGCCGACTGGCGTGCCTCTTCCAGGTCGTAGTCGGCCTGCAGCCCCATCCAGAATTGCTCTGAAGTGCCCAGTGCGCGTGCGAGGCGCAGCGCGGTGTCGGCGGTGACTGCGCGCTTGCCGTGCACGATTTCGTTGATGCGGCGCGGCGGTACGCCCATGGCGCGCGCCAGCCGGTTCTGGCTGATGTCGAGCGGCTGCAGGAACTCTTCCAGCAGCACTTCGCCGGGGTGGATGTTGGGTAATGTTTTCATACGCGTGGTCCTAGTGGTAATCGACGATCTCAACCTGGCCTGCGTTGCCTTCCGCCCAGACGAAACACAAGCGCCACTGGTCATTGATGCGGATGCTGTGCTGGCCCTTGCGTTTGCCTTTCAGCGCTTCCAGCCGATTGGCCGGCGGTACGCGCAAATCATCCAGCGACTGGGCGTTGTTCAGCATACGCAGCTTGCGGCGCGCCACCGCCTGGATCGCCTGCGGCAGTTTGCGTGAGCGGCGTCCCTGCCAGATGGCCTCGGTTTCGCGGTCCCTGAAACCCGTGATCATGGCAAGAGTATAACGGCCTGCGTTATATAACGTCAAGCGTTATAGTTCGGTACGCAGTTTTTGTTGCAAGGCGGATCTGCGCAGCGCATCCGGCGCTACCCCTGTCAGAAATCCTGACAGCCGTCCGACACCCGGAACTGACAGAAAAGCGCGCCTGCTCAGAGACATAGCGGGAATCGGCCTAGCGGCCGCTGTCGGTAAGTCTGACAAATCGGTCGGACAGCCGCGCTGGCGAATCGGGGCAATCCTCAATAATCTACAGTGATAACAACAGCTTACCACCCCCCATGCGGTCCGTACGGAATGATTCTTGCTCGTAAATCACATAACGGACCAGCAACCGGCCAAGATCGGTGGCCCGCAGAAAGAACCAACAACAACGCAGTGTTTACGGAGAACGCAACATGGAACGATTTCGCCTGCCCGGCGCGCTGGGCGCTTGCCTGCTGTTACTGAGCTTCTATTCAATCACGACGCACGCCGCCCTGGTGGGCCGCGACCTGGACGGCAACCTGTCCACGGCCGAGGCGTACTACGACACGGTAGCGGGCCTCACCTGGCTGGCGGATGCGAACTATGCCGGCACCACGATGAACTGGACCACCGCGAACAGCTGGGCAGCAGGCCTGGATCCCTATAGCAGCGGCATCACCGGCTGGCGACTGCCGGACACGCTGCAGCCTGATGCCAGTTGCGATTCACAGAGTGGTGGCGATTCGTATGGTTACAACTGTACGGGTAGCGAGATGGGTAACTTGTTCTACAACGTGCTGGGCGGTGTCGCAGGCAGTTCCATTGCCACCACCCACAATGCCAACTACGATCTGTTTTCCAATGTCCAGTCCAGCGTCTACTGGTCAGCCACGGGGTACGCGCCCAATACAGCCTACGCGTGGCGCTTCCGTTTCGACTATGGCGGCCAGGACTTCAACGGTAAGACCCTTAGCCTCTATGCCTGGGCTGTGCACTCGGGCGATGTCGGCGCGTCGATGGTGCCGGTACCCGCCGCGGTGTGGTTGTTCGGCAGCGGTTTGCTGGGACTCGTGGGCCTGGGCAGGCAGCGCCGACGTTGATCATTTGGTGATTTGGCGTATAGAAGATATAGACGCCTCCCCTTTTTAACAAGGGCGAGGGCTACCATCCAGGATGGATACCTCAAAGTGGTAATGTCAGTCCACCACTGAACTGGACTTACTCGGGAGGCGTCTAAAATCAATGGGGTCAAAAATCAATGGGGTCAGACTCGATTGATTTTTCATGTCTCCCGGAATTTAGCGGACTTTCTGTCCCCGCCCCGTAGTTTCGGTGCCGACTGACGCATGAGAAGGTCCTCGATTTCCATTCTGAACCGGTCATCTCCCAGAACCCATGCCTTGTTGGTTGCCTCACGAATGGCATCTACGGCAACCGCCTCCATGGCGTCCCTGAATAGCTCGCGGTAGGACCGATACCGCTGCTCCACCGATTCAGCGAGTTGCAGGTAGAGCGGATGCGGGGTGACCAGAACGTCCGGCTCGCCAAGTGCGTTGCAGCGATGGCTCAACCAGCGATACGCCTCCGGACTGGCGACCATGCCGGCACGCAACGGATTCAGCTCGATATAGCGATAACAGGTCAGAAGATACGGCTCCGTGTCCAGCAGGGCTGCCCTGTATCGGCCTTCCCATAACGTACCACTACGGCGATAGCGGTAATTGAAATACTGCACATATCGGCGACCCAGCGACTGCATGACCTTGCCGATCCCTGCCTTGCAATCAGGCGTCATCAGCAGGTGCACATGGTTGGTCATCAGTACATTGGCATGGACATGACAGGCAAACCGTTCACACACCTCCTTCAGCGTGTCCAGATAAAGCCGGCAGTCCGCCTCATCTGCAAAAATGACCTGACGGTTGTTGCCGCGCTGAATCACATGCTGGGGATGTCCCGGCAGAAGAAAACGCGGTTGACGCGCCACGACACACCTCCCGTATCCGCAAACGACGAGCTGCAGCAAGCACACTAGCGCATTCGGAAAGGACAAACAGTCAGACGCTGGACATTTGACGAATCAATCGAGTCTGACCCTGTTGATTCTGTTGATTCCTGGAATTTTCTCGTACTTCCGTACAATTCACGCATTCGTCGCAATCCAATAGGCTGAATGCGTGGCCCGGCACGCCTCCGGTGCCGGCTCGTGGCCTGCTCATAACATAACAACGACTACAAGCCCGAACAATGTTCTGAAAAACCAAATGGACACACCGGTTACACGCATCAGGCTCATCGCGTCCTATCTTTTCATGATCGCCATCGCAGGGTCCGTGATTATCCCTGGCCAGCAGGACACCGATGACGCTAACAGCACGCGTTTCACCAGCCATGCGTATATCGCCATCATCGATGCCGAAGCAAATTCGGATGCTTACGACACGATTTCCGACACGGACAATTCAGACCCCGATCCTCAATCACCACCCGTCGAGAAACCGAAGGACACGCTGTTCGCAATAACCCGGAGAGATAATGCAACCCGAACCGCTGCTACAAACGCAGGTGGCAGTTGGCAACTCAACATCGCCTCCTATACAACGCCCGGAGTTGCGAACGAAATGGTCGAGCGTCTGCGTGCCGCCGGATTCAATGCCGCGCACCAGACGATAGAGCACAACAACCAGCAGTTCTGGCGTGTCTATATCACGGGATTCCCGTCAAGACAGAACGCGACCGACCAGGCACCCAAAATAGCCGCCAGATTGGGGCTGACCGATTACTGGATCAGCAAGACCAACGGGGCCAGTTTAAATTGATCCCCCACAAATCAAATCAGCCGGAAAATGTATCCGGCCCCATTATTCGTTCCCTTTATTCCTGGACGAATCAATCGAGTCTGACCAATTGATTTGCTGACCCCTTTATATCTCAGTCTGCGGATAGAGTAAGGCCTGAATCCGGCCGGATCAGCACCAGGAGCCAGGCGGTGCGCTCGATTGGCGCCGCCAACACGCGTCGCCCGTCCAGCTCGAGTCGCAAGGTGTCGCCTCCGCCCGACTTGGCCAGCACCTGCTCTACCAGCGCATTTGTCTCTGCCGAGCTCGAGGCGACAGCGTCCCTGTTCGTGATCGTCTCCATACCGACTCCGCTGCGGTAATAGAGCACCGCGGCGCCGGCCTTCGCATTAACCCGGTCGATCTCGGCGGCCAGCGCAGGGTCGGAGGCATCGATGGCGAGCCCATCGCTGTCGACAATCAACGCGACGCTACCATTGGCGCTGGTTAGATGACTCAGTACCGATTTGGCGAGTTGCTTCAGCGTGATATCCCGCGACACAACCCCAAGCAGCGAATCCCCCTCATAGACCGGATAAGAGGCCGTAATCATCATGCCAGCTCCGACAAGGTCGAGGTACGGCGGTGTCCAACCGACAGCATGATGTGCGAAGTCGGCCGCACGGTAGTACGTCGTTTGAGTGGGAATGCGGTCGTTTATCGCCTGTTCGATCGGCAGGTATGGATAGATCATCATCGCGTCGTCGACGGTCGTCACATAGACCCAGGAGAACGGGAAGCTCTCATAGGCTGCGCGAAACGTCGGCACCAGCTGCTCGAAAAGATTCAATTGGCGCAGCACCTGATCATCCAGTTTCGCACCGTTGTAGCTGTAGAACCCCGGATAGGCTGCCTGAAAGGACGGCGGTGCCTTCAGGTCCGCAGGCCAGGTCCGCAAACCCGTAGTGTTGCCCTGCGTGGTGCGCTGCGCCAGCCAGCGCTCTCTGTCCGAAGTTTCCTGCTCGCCCCGCGCCGAGGCCAACCGTCGGTAGGCGTCGCCGAGGGCGCGGGTGCTGGCGGCGACGGCGTCGAAGGTACTGTCGATGCGGTCCGCCGCCAATCGAACCATGGCATCTTCGACCACCGCCAGGGCATCGATACAGCGCTCATCTGCGGGGCAGATCGCCGGTGAAAGGAACAAAAGCAAGGCGGTTGCGACCACCAGCTGACGAGGTATGGAACTCATGTTCATGATGCTGCCCCCGAGTTTTCTTTCAATGCAGTCCAGACCACATGAGGCAACAAGCCATAACCTCCCTGCCCCCTTTGGCCTTCATCACTCGCCAACAGGTAAGGCCGTTAGGCGAGGACACGACCTGGAAGCAAAAACAAAGAAAACAAAGGGGTCAGTCCCTTTCCCCAATTTATATCCTCCGTCCCCATTATTCATTAGCCCGGGGAAAGGGGCCGCAGAACTAAATGGTGTCAGAGCACATTTTCTGCTTATATAAGGGAAAAATGTGCTCTGACACCCTTTTATCCGCTGTCGATTCGACTGGGTCAAGGAAAGCGCGGAAGACCGAGGAAAGCAGCCGACTGAAAAAATGTATCCGGCCCCTTTATTCGCTGGCGGAAAATGAGGACATGGCCTTCTCGGCGGAGAAGGCCGGCATGAACTATTCGCAGTTCATTCAACGCCTGCTGAATATCGGATTTTCCGCACGAGGCAGCCAATAGGCGCGAGCGATGACAAACTAAATGGGTGTCATCAGCTAATATTAGGGAAAACTGGGATCTGACCTCTGTTTCTAAGAGTTTTGACATTAACTGTCCGCCGGGTTTCAATTCCCTGCATCACAATCAAGAACAAGGAGGAACCACCATGCAGTCACTCCATCGCCTGCTTCTGCTCTGCCTGTGCCTGCCGTTGTTCGGCGGCTGTGCCAGCACGCTGTCGATGTGGCACGACAAGAGCTACGTCCCGGTGCTCGACGCCAACGATCCCGAGGTGCAACCACATAAAGGGAAGATCAAGGACTTCTACGAAGTGGCGGACATGAAACTGAACGCCGACCGGCTGTATTCGAAGGGTTACCTGCTGCTCGGCTATTCGAAATTCACGCACACCGTGATCCCGAACTTCAGCGACAAGTACGCCCTGATGTACGGCGAGCAGCTCGGTGCGGAGTGCCTGATGCAGGAACCGCCCAAAAAGATCAGCAATGATGTCTATGCTTATACCGTTACGTTCTGGGCGCGCGGACGTAACTATCCGTTCGGCGGCTATTATAATGATATGCCCGAAGACACCCGCATCTTCTTCCCCGATTCATTACGTGAATTCCTCGATGGCGGCATGCCCGTCATGATTGAAGCGGTCGTCAACAACAGCCCGGCAGCACACGCCGGCATCAACCAGGGCGAGTTGATTGCCGGTATCAACGGCCAGCCGCTGAAAGGCGCGGAAGACATGGACCAGCGCCTGATAGACAACAGCAACCAGACCATCGACATGCAGGTCTGGGGGCCCAATGGCTTGCGTACTACAGACGTACAGTTGGGGAAAGTGTCCAACAACGGGGATGGCTACCCGGGCGCCGAGGTAGACTATTACATGACCCCCTGGGAACAGGCGGATTACCAGGACTTCAGCTACATATCACATGCCTTCCAGCAAGCAGTGAAAGACGGCATAGCCAATTACCAGGCACAGCAGGAAGCCGAGCGGCAGCGCGCCTACAACGCCTGGCAGAACGCCCGCATCAGCGCGCTGGAGAAAAACCAGGCGAAACCCTATAACCCGCGCGAGGCACGCGCTCGCGGCGAGGCATCCCCCAACCCGATGCGTATGGGTTTCCCGACTGGCAGCAATATGACATTCAGCTATGGCGGCAGCGATAACTCACTGGGTAGTGCCATGAGCGATCTCTCGTCCAGCTGGTACTTTACCCACAAGAGCATGTGGGTACCAACTGGCAGTATGGGCGGACAGTATCCTTATTGAATGGTGAAATCGGGGACAGACCACGGTTTTCGCTAATCCTCCAACGGTCTCCCCAAGCAAAAGGGGACGGATGCAATATTAAGATATATAGAAAATTGTATCCGGACCCTTTATCTGTATTATTCGGTCCCCTATTATTCGCGCATACGTCATTGCGTAAATACCGGCCTGCCGACCGTCAACGACCGATTATGAAGAGATATAGAAAAAGCCCTGTCTATCAGGCTTGGACAAGGAAAACGCGGTAGACCACGGAAACACAAACTATAGAGAAAAATGTATCCGGCCCCTTTATTTTGATCCCCCGCAAATCAAATCAGCCTGAAAATGTATCCGGCCCCATCATTCGTTCCATTTATTCCTGGACGAATCAATCGCGAATCAATCGAGTCTGACCCTATTGATCCTTCCTGCCCGTCCCTCACTCGGGTCGGCATCCATGCCAAGTCATCTGTATTCACGAATCCTGCTCGCGCCGCGTCAGCCCCACCCCTCCGGCGGCGCACGCGGCCCCGGCAATCGCACGACCTCACGGACCGGTGCCGCTTGTTCCAGATGCGCCAGAATCTTCCCGATCACCGCCGGATCCTCGATGCTGGCGATGATCTTCATCGCCCCACCGCATGCCTGGCAGGTCTCAACATCGACAAGGTGAATTGATGCGCAGCATCAAGAGAGGGTGCCCTGGGGCATCCGGAACACACGCTTGAGGCGCTGCGCCCAGGTCATGGCAGACCGGCGGGCCGCCGGCGTGTCCTCCTCTCCCTTTTCCGACACCTTGCGGTTGGCACCCCGGCCCCGACCCGCCTTCGTCACCCAGGCCCGGTGCGGGCTGTTCGGTGCAAACACCCCGTGGTAGCGGGTCAGATTCACCCGCGGCCGCGGCACCAGCGCCGCCAGCCGCGCCATGGCCGCTCCTGCGCATCCCTGCGCTCGCGGCATACCGTACATCCTGTACATAAAATCCAGCGGCTCGACAAAATCGCCGGGAGCGATTTTGAACAGCCGAAGGCTGGCCCGAAGGGCGGAGGGCAGGATGCCCGGAGTAACATGACGTGCGTGGTGCCGTCGCGGTACGGCGTCTTGAGCTGGTAGCGCACATTTCCCGATGGTGTCAGCGACAGGCGCGGCTCCGCGATGGCCGGGCGGGTGATGGCCGCTCTCGGCATCCTTGCCTCCCGCGACACTCGTACTTCCCTGTACATCGTAGCGGCACAACCGCTCCAGCTTCTGCCGCTCGTGGCGCGCAGCCGCCACCCCGGCATGCAGCGAGAAGCCGGCCACTTTCGCCACCCGCTCACCGGTCTCTTCCAGGCTGCCCGCCGGCGGCAGGCTCTGCAGGCAGAAGGCCTTGCGGCCCTCCTGCGGACCCACGGCAATGCGATAGGTAATGGAACTGCCCAGCACACCTTCCAGCCCGGTCTCGCCCACCGGCTCCAGCGCGAGATAACCGTTGTCCAGGTCGCGCACCAGCAACCCCTGGCGCTCCAGGTAGCGCCCGGTCCGCTCGCTGATGGTATAGACCAGCTGTTCCAGCTCCGCCCGATCGGGCGCCTTCACCCGCTGAAAGTGCGGCTTGTCTTGTGCAGCGTGCCCGCCGGTATACACGCCGTCGAGCAGCAGCATATGGAAGTGGACAAGGTGAATTGATGCGTAGCATCAAGAGAGGGTGCCCTGGGGCATATTAAGATTAAGCGCACTGCTAAAGCGCTGGATGAGCGTCACCGCGCCGGTGCGGGCGCTCTCATGCGTGTGACCTGCTTTCCTGATCTGGTGCGTAGCCAGCGTGCGGTAGACGATGCCCAGCACCCGGCCCATCACCGCCGGGCGGGTCGCGAACAGGAAACGCAGCGCAAACGGAAAGCTCAATACCCACTGCCGGACCGGGGCCTCGGGCAGGATATCGTCAACCAGCAAGGCTGCACTCTCGGCCACGCGCCTGGCGCCACAGCTCGGACAAAAGCCACGGCGTTTGCAACTGAAGGCTACCAGTTGCTCCTGGTGACAGGACGTGCAGCGCACGCGCAGAAATCCATGCTCCAGGCGCCCGCACTTGAGGTAATCCTCGAATTCCCTCTGGACGTAGTCGGGCAACGGCCTGCCCTGCGCGGCCATCAGGTCCGCGAAGACCGGATAATACTGCTCAACGAGATGGTATAAGAGAGTCCGTTCGGGGCGATGCCGCTGGTAACCGGGAACACCATCCCCCGGCCCGGCTTCCCTGCCAGCCGGCAATGGCTGCATGATCGCATCCTTGCGACGGGGTGTTTCTGCTCAGGCTAGCAGTCAGCCGGTCTCTACGGGCGCCAGCAGCGGCTGATATTGATGTAGTGCTTGTCTGATCGTTAGACGGTGACGATATCGCCGCCAGTGCAGATCGCATCGGTACAATACGGCCTCATTAACCGGCGTGGATTTCGTCTATGAGCGGCTCATTGTCAGGCTGGAACCGGTGGCATATGCTTTGGCACATGTCATGGACTGGAGGGTATTCCAATGGCCACCGATGAACGGCATGTGCGCCTCTTTCGCAACGGGCAAAATCAGGCACTGCGCATCCCCCGCGAGTTCGAGCTGGACGGCGAGGCAGCGGTCATCCGCAAGGAGGGCGACCGCCTGATCGTGGAGCCGGTCCGCAAGGGTCAGCTGCTGGCCCTGCTGGCCTCCGTGGAGCCGCTGGACGTGCCCTTCCCCGATGTGGATGAAGGCCTATCCCGCCTTTTTCAGCGGTGCTACTTTCCGGTGTGAATCCAGGGCGTGCCAGAGATCCCAGTCACGTTGCAGGTTCAACCAGAACTCGGGGCCGGTCTTGAGCGCCTCGCCCAGCGCCAATGCCGAGTCCGCGCTGACCTGACGACGACCGTTGATCACCTCGTTAAGGCGAGCATAAGTCCAGCCGAGGTGCGCGGCGAACGCTTTCTGGGTCACGCCCAGCGGCTGCAGAAACTCTTTCAACAGCATCTCGCCGGGGTGTGTGGGAGGTCGCTTCTTCGGTAGCATGTCATTCACCTAGTGGTAGTCGATCACCTGGACATCAAGCGCATCCTGTCCCTGCCAGCGAAAAACGATGCGCCATTGGTCATTGATCCGCAAACTCCAGAAACCCGCCCAATCACCTTTCAACTTCTCCAACCGGTTACCGGGTGGAACGCGCAGCATATCCAGTGTCGGGGCCGCGTTGATCTGGTCCAGCAAACGCCGCGCCCTGTCGTGCAACTCACGCGGCAGCTTTCGTGCCTGCCGACTGTTGACACCGTCATAGATATCCCGGGTCGTCTTGTCGGCAATGCCCTTCAGCATGTTTGAAATATATCGTATATCGATATATGGGTCAATGTATGCAGAATTCTGATGCCAGAGAGTAAAAAAGCCATCTCCCGTGGCGCAATGCGGGGAATAGTGCGGCGTCGGGCGGGGTATGCGAACCCCCGCCTTTATGTTTTGAGATTCAGAATGTTAACGATTGCGAAATCGATGGGGTAAAAAACTGAAATTTTTTCTTGTTATCATTCAGTATGTTACAAGCTTGAATGGCGTCCCCAAGGGGATTCGAACCCCTGTTACCGCCGTGAAAGGGCGGTGTCCTAGGCCGGCTAGACGATGGGGACCTGAGACGTCGACCAGGGCGGGATTACCTGCCCTGGTCGAATATTGGTGGAGCCAGGCGGGATCGAACCGCCGACCTCTTGCATGCCATGCAAGCGCTCTCCCAGCTGAGCTATGGCCCCGAAACGAAGCGCGAAATTTACGTCAGTCCCCTTTGACTGTCAAGATCAAGAGCCAGACTATGTCGCAGAAATCCGTCATAACGAGCTGAGCGAAAAGTGAATCCCGATCAGCCTTTCCTGTGCGCCTGTTCGATCTTCGCCCAGGAATCGCGCAGGGTGACGGTCCGGTTGAAGACCGGTGCATGCAGCATCGAGTGGCGGGTGTCGACGCAGAAATAACCTTCGCGTTCGAACTGGAAGTTTTCGCCCGGCGCGGCCCGATCCAGCTCCTGCTCCAGGATACAGCCGGTCAGCGTCCGCAGCGAGTCCGGATTCAGATAATCCTTGTAGTCCCCGCCTTCCCGTGCCGCGTCCGGCACGGCCTCGACGAACAGGCGGTCGTACAGGCGCACCTCGGCCGTGATGCCGAAGCGGGCCGACACCCAGTGGATCACACCCTTCACCTTGCGCCCTTCCGGATTGGCGCCCAGGGTTGCCGCATCGTGGCTGCAGCGCAGTTCGATGATCTCGCCTTGCGCGTCCTTCACCACCTCGTCGCAGCGGATCACGTAGGCGTGGCGCAGGCGCACCTCGCCACCGGGAACAAGCCGCTTGAACCCCTTCGGAGGATCCTCCATGAAATCGTGCCGGTCGATGTAGAGTTCGCGGGTGAAGGCCTGCACGCGGCTGCCCAGGGTGGCATCCTGCGGATGGTTGGCCACCTCGAGGTGTTCGACCCGGTCCTGCGGGTAGTCCGTGATCACCACCTTCAACGGATGCAGCACGGCCATGCGGCGCGGCGCATTCGCGTTCAGGTCCTCGCGCACGCAGTTCTCCAGCACGCCCATCTCGACCGTGTTTTCCGACTTGCTGATACCGATGCGCGCGCAGAAGTCGCGGATCGCGGCGGGCGTGTAGCCGCGCCGCCGCATGCCGGCGATGGTCGGCATGCGCGGATCGTCCCAGCCCTCGACGTAGCCCTCGCCGACCAGCTCGGTCAGCTTGCGCTTGCTCATGACCGTGTACTCCAGATTGAGCCGGGAAAACTCGATCTGCTGCGGGTGACAGGGCACCGATACGTTGTCCAGCGTCCAGTCGTAGAGGGGACGGTGATCGGCGAACTCCAGGGTGCAGATGGAATGGGTGATGCCCTCCAGGGCGTCCGAGACCGGGTGGGTGTAATCGTACATCGGATAGATGCACCACTCCGCGCCGGTCTGATGGTGGATCACGCCGTGGCGTATCCGGTACAGCGCGGGGTCGCGCATGTTGATGTTCGGCGAGGCCATGTCGATCTTCGCGCGCAGCACGCGCTCGCCGTCCGCGAACTCGCCGGCGCGCATGCGGGCGAACAGGTCCAGGTTCTCCTCCACGCCGCGGCTGCGGAATGGACTTTCCCGGCCCGGCTCCGTCAGTGTCCCGCGGTATGCGCGGATCTGCTCCGCCGACAGGTCGCAGACGTAGGCCTTGCCCGCCCTGATGAGTTCGACGGCGAAGGCGTAGAGCTGCTCGAAATAATCGGAGGCGAAGAACAGCCCGTCCCACTCGAATCCCAGCCAGTGCACGTCGTCCTTGATCGCCTCGATGTATTCGACGTTTTCCTTGTGGGGATTGGTATCGTCGAAACGCAGGTTGCAGGTGCCGCGGTAATCCCGCGCGATGCCGAAATTCAGGCAGATGGACTTCGCGTGCCCGATATGGAGGTAACCGTTCGGCTCCGGCGGGAAGCGCGTGACGACCTGCCCGTCGTGCTTGCCCGCGGCGATGTCCGCATCGATGATCTGGCGGATGAAATTGCCGGCCGCCGCCGTGTCCATGTCGTTCATTGTTCATCCCCTGCGCTGCGCCGCGCGATGTAGTCCAGAGCCCTGTCGATCCGGCGCAGGCACGCCGCGCGCCCGACCAGGTGCAGGGTCACGTCGATCCCCGGCGAGGCCGCACGCCCGACCACGGCGACCCGCAGCGGCTGCGCCACCTTGCCCAGTTTCAGAGCGAGTGCCGCGGCGACGTCCTTGACCACCCGGTGCAGGCCCTCCGGCTCCCAGTCCGGGATGTCCGCCAGGGCGGCGCGCAGTCTCTCGAGCACTTCGCCGCCCGGGGCCGTGAGAAATTTCCGCGCGGATTCCGCGTCGAAGTCCTCGAAGTCACGGTAGAAGAAGGCGCTGATATCCGCCAGTTCCACCAGCGTCCTGGCCCGCTCGCGCTGCACCTCGGCCACGGCCACCAGGTCCGGGCCGCAGGCCGGATCGATGCCCAGCTGTCCCATGTGCGGGCTCACCAGGCGGGCCAGCCTGACCGGCTCGGTACCCTTGATATAACACTGGTTCAGCCACAGCAGTTTCTCGGAGTTGAATGCCGATGCCGCCTTGTTGACGTTCGCGATGTCGAACAACTCGACCATCTCGTCGAGCGTGAAGATCTCCTGGTCGCCGTGCGACCACCCCAGCCTGACGAGATAGTTGAGCAGCGCCTCGGGCAGGATGCCCCGGTTCCGGTACTCCATGACGCCCACGGCGCCGTGGCGCTTGGACAGGCGGGCACCGTCGTCGCCGAGGATCATCGGCACATGCGCGTAGACAGGCTGCCGGGCGTCCAGCGCCTGGAGGATGTTGATCTGCCGCGGCGTGTTGTTGAGATGGTCGTCGCCGCGAATGACGTGCGTGATCCCCATGTCCATGTCATCGACCACCACCGTCAGGTTGTAGGTCGGCGAGCCGTCGGTCCGGCGGATGATCAGGTCGTCGAGCTCGCTGTTCTCGAACACGACCCGGCCGCGCACCTGGTCTTCAACGACCACGTGACCGTGCGCCGGGTTGCTGAAGCGCACGACATGGGGCTCGTCGGCCGAGACCGCCCGATGCCGGCAATGCCCGTCGTAACGGGGCTTGAGCTTGCGCGCCATCTGCGCCTCGCGCAGCGTCTCGAGCCGTTCCCGGGAACAATTGCAGCGATAGGCCAGCCCCCGGGCCAGGAGATCGTCGATGATTTCGTTGTAACGCGCGAAGCGATGCGTCTGGTAGAAAGGCCCTTCATCGTATTCGAGTCCGAGCCAGGTCATGCCCTCCAGGATGGCGTTGATGGATTCCTGGGTGGAGCGCTCCAGGTCGGTATCTTCGATGCGTAACACGAAACGACCGCCGTGCTTGCGGGCGTGCAGCCACGAAAACAGCGCCGTACGCGCCCCGCCCACATGCAGGTAACCCGTCGGGCTCGGGGCAAATCGTGTTTTTACGCTCATGGTTCAACCACATACGGACAGGAAGCGGTGGATTATATACCGCGGGGACCGGCCGGATACAGGGCGCCGGGGCTGGCGGGCGTGCCCCGGCGGGCGGTTCAGGGCGTTCGACCGGCTACGGCTGCCCGGCGCGGCGGTACGTAGGCACTGGCCAGGTCGTGCAGTTTTTCCAGCGTCACGGGTTTCGCCAGAAAGGCCTTCACGCCGAGCCGTTCACACTGCCGTTCGATGTCGGCGGTGGCATCGCCGGTAATCATGGCGATCGGTACCCGTCGTGCGGGCGGGGTCAGTTCGTGATAGCGCGTGATGAGGTCCGTGCCCGACATCCCCGGCATCTGCATATCGACGATGAGCAGGTCGTAGACGGCGTGCTGCAGCTTTTCCAGCGCCGCCGCGCCGGTCTCGGCGAACTCGACACGGATGCCCAGGTAGGTGAACATGGTCGAATAGACATAGCGGTTGATGTCGCTGTCCTCGGCGATCAGGATACTCGCCCCCGAATCCGCGGGCCCCGCCACCTGCAGCCGCGCCCGGCGTTCGTCGACCGCGGCCTGCCGTTCCAGCTGCCCGGCGCTGGGCCGGCGCAGCGGCAGGGTGAACCAGAAGCGGCTGCCGGTGCCGTAATGGCTCTCCATGCCGATGGTTCCCTCCATCAATTCCACCAGATTTCTGGCGATCGCCGTGCCCAGCCCGGTACCGCCATGCCGGCGCTGCGCGGAATCGTCCGCCTGCCGGAACCGGTCGAAGATGTGTTCCTGGAATGCCTGCTCGATGCCCCGCCCGGTATCCACCACGTCGAAGCGCAGCCATTCGGCGCCGTGTGCCGTGCGTGCGTGGGCGACGGACACCGCGATCCGCCCCCTGTCGGTGAACTTGACCGCGTTACCGACCAGGTTGACGAGCACCTGACGCAGCCGCTGCCGGTCGCAGACAATCTGCGCGGGGATCCCGCTGTCCACCGTCGTCGAATAGTCGATGCCCTTGCTGCCGGCCTGCAGGGAGAACATGCCCTCGATCGAGGCGAGCAGGTGGCGCAGGTCGGTCAGCACCGGTTTCAGCTTGACGTGCCCGGATTCTATCCGGGAGAAATCGAGCACGCCCTCGATCAGGTCCATCAGGCTGTCCGAGGCCTCCTTGATGCGCACTGCCATCTGGCGCTGCCGGGCGACATCGTCCACCCGGTTCATCATGCTGCTGAACCCGACGATGGCGTTCAGCGGGGTCCGGATCTCGTGGCTGATGTTCGCGATGAAACGCGATTTTTCCCGGCTGGCGGTTTCCGCCTTGTCCTTCGCATCCTGCAGGCGCCTCAGCATGACGGCGACGTAGATCGGTATCACCGACAGCAGCATGATGCAGGTGATGGACAACAGGTATTCCTCGATCCAGAACGGCGTGGTCAGGCAGACGGTGACAAAACCCGCCAGCGACAGCCCGGCGCAGAGGATCAGTTCGCGGTGACCGTAGCGGAACCCGTTGCCCACGGTCAGCCACAGGTAGAGGACGAAATACGGCAGGCCGTAGCTGCCGAAATAATGCAGGGCGATGCTGGTCACCAGCACGTCGAGAAACATGTACAGGCTGTGCCGCCAGCCGCCGGTGTCCGGCCGGCGGTAGACCCACCACGCGCCGGCGCCGGCGGCCACCAGGTAGCCGCTGCCGAGCGCCAGGATCCGGTCGAGGGCCCCGGCCGCGAACGCGCCCGCCAAGTAGACCGAGAAGCCGTAGGCGACCGCGGCCGACACCAGCACCAGGCGCATGACCGACTGCTCGAACTCCAGATTCCGGTCTTTCTTCAAGGTAAACCGCTGCCTGCGCTGCATCCCCCCTCCCCCGGTTCCTTCCGCTCATCGGCCACCCATATACACCAACGCCCCGTAAACTACAATTCAGGCAAACCGCCCGGGTACTGTATATAATCACAGTATATGAAATGCCCTACGGAAACTGCCGGCGCCGTCTGGCCGCGCGCCATCGTGCTGGTCGATATGAACGCCTTCTTCGCCTCGGTCGAACAGCGCGACCGCCCCGAGTGGCGCGGGCGTCCGGTGGCGATCACCAATGGCACGACGGGCACCTGTATCATCACCTGTTCCTACGAGGCGCGTGCCTACGGCATCCACACCGGCATGCGGCTGAAGCACGCCCGGCGGCTGTGCCCTGAACTGATCCAGTGCCCGGCGCGCCCGGAGCGTTATGCGGCCACTTCCACCGCCATCATGACGGCCCTGCGGGACATCACCCCGGAGATCGAGGTGTTCTCGGTCGACGAGGCCTTCCTGGATATCACCCGCTGCCAGCGTCTGCTGGGGACGCCGGCGCAGATCGCGCAACTGGCCAAGCGCCGGGTGTTCGAGGCCTCCGGGGTGCTGTGCTCGGTCGGCGTCAGCGGCGACCGGACCACGGCCAAGTTCGCCGCCAAGCTGGAAAAGCCCGACGGCCTGACCGTGATCCCGCCCTGGGAGGCGGCGCGATGCCTGCGCGACGTCCCGGTCACCGCGCTGTGCGGCATCGCCGAGGGCATCGGCGGCTTCCTGGCCGAGCACGGCGTGCATACCTGCGGCGAGATCGAGCGCCTGCCGATCAGCGTACTGGCGCGGCGCTTCGGCAACCCGGGGCGGCGCATCTGGTACATGTGCCAGGGCCGCGACCCGGCCGGTCTGCAGGCGGAGGTCCCGGCGCCCAAGTCCATCGGCCACGGCAAGGTCGTCCCGCCCGGCACCCGCGATCGCGCGCTGCTGCTGACCTGGCTGCTGCACATGAGCACCAAGGTCGGCGCGCGGTTGCGGCGCCACCGGCTGCAGGCGCAGACCTTTTTCATCGGCCTGCTGACCGCCGACGGCTGGGCGGGCGCCAAGCGGCGCAGCATGCTGCCCACCGCCGACGGCCGGGAGATCATGGCGCTGTGCCGCCGCGTCCTGCGCGAGAACTGGCACGGCGAGGGGGTGCACCAGGTGCAGGTGACCGCGCTCGACCCGGTCACCGCGGACTGCCAGCTCGAGCTGTTCGACGGCGGCGATACCGCCGCGCGCGAGGTCGACGCGGTGATGGACGCCGTCAACCGGCGCTACGGCGAACTGGCGCTGGCCCCCGCCCGGCTGCTCAACCGCTCCGACATGCCGAACGTCATCGCGCCTGCCTGGAAGCCGTTCGGACACCGCCAGACGATCTGAGTGCGCCATGTGCGACGGCGTCTACTACACGGAGAACGGCCGCGACACGCGGGTGTACTTCCCCAACCCCGCCGCACAGCTGCCGGTCGCGATCCGCGGCGGCGGCACCCGCCGGCTGGCGTGGGGGCGCCGGCACGGTCAGGCCGGCGGCCTGCCGCTGGGCGGCTGGGCGCGGTTGGACGGCGTGTACGCCGGGCGCTGGGACCGCTGGTTCCCGGTGCCGGTCAGGATACCGGTCAGGAGCTTCATGGAAAAAGACCTCGAGGGACACGGCCGCTGGTACGACCTGACCCGCGGCCAGTGGGTCCAGGGGCTGGTGGCGCGTGAGGGGTACGAGCGCCGTGTCTACGTGGTGACGATCGAGCCGGAACTCGCGGATGCGATACACGCCCGCTGGCCGCGCATCATGAGCGGGTGACGGGGCCGAACCGGCGAGCCTCCGGAAAGGCCGCGGGGTTCACCCGCTCTCCAGGACCCTTCGCGCGATGCCGGCGGTAGCGATACGTTCATTCCGGCGCCTGTCACCCTTTCACTGGCGGCAGCTGCGACAGCAGCTGGCCCGGCCCCATCGATGCGGATTACTTTTCCAAGGCGCCGTTATCGATCCAGGCCCGGATGGTCCCGATCTCCTCGTCGCTGAGCGGGGCCTTGCCGTGCGGCATGTTGACCGTCAGGTTGTCCTTGCCGGAGATCAGGATGTACAGCGAACTGGTCCTGGCCAGGCCGGGTTCGATGACCGGCCCGTAGTCGCTGCCTTTCATGATCGAGGCGTAGGAATCCACCCGCAGGCCGGTTGCCTCGGTGCCCGGCTTGCCGGGCGCATGACACTCGATGCAATGCTTTTGCAGGATGGGGGCCACGTCATCGGCGTAGGTCACCTTTCGCACCTGCGGCTGGGCGGACCTGTCTTTGTCGCAGGCGGCCAGACCCGCGGCGAATACCAGCAACACGGCGAGAGGCATGGCGCGTAGACTCATCGTTGGGTCCTTCCCTGAATGGGTGTCCAGCCGGCATTCTATCATCCGGGATACGGCACTGCTGTCCTGCCTTCGCCCTCTCCCTTCGGGAGCGACAAACAGCAAACGGAGCAAAGGAGCAAAGGAGCAAACAGGGGACAGACCGCGTTTTGCGGCTATCGATTGATGCATCGGTATTGAAAACGTAACCGCGGAAAACGTGGTCTGCCCCCTGTTCACCTTCACCCTATCGTCGTCATTCCCGCGCAAGCGGGAATCCAGATCAGCACCGTTATTCCTGGATTCCGGCTCGCGCACGCATTGCCCGCCTGGCCGGTATGACGGCAGGAATATGTCAATCCTATACGCTATTAAATGTATAACTATCTATATGTTATGTTAATATTCGCTCCCTCGCCCGCTCCAGGTGGCAGGCGACCCTGAAAGCCCGGATTCCTTATACCTCACCCCGGATCGGGGGGCAAGCCGGGTCGGAAATTCCGGCGCCCGAGGCGTTGCCGCATCGCGTCCCGCTACCTATGATCCCTTCATGCCACTGTCGTGTTTTCACCCTGCCGTCGCCCGCTGGTTCACGGCCCACTTTGCCGGGCCGACCGAGGTGCAGGCCCGGGCCTGGCCGGCGATCCGGGCGGGACGTGCCAGCCTGATCGCGGCACCGACCGGCTCGGGCAAGACACTGGCCGCGTTTCTGGCGGCACTGGATCAACTGCTGGTGGAAGGCCTGGCCGCACCCTTGCCGAATGAAACCCGGGTGTTGTATGTCTCGCCCCTGAAGGCACTGTCCAACGATATCCATAAAAACCTCGAGCTGCCGCTGTGCGGCATTCGTGACAATCTGCTGGAATCGGGACTGCCCGATGTGCCCATCACGGCACGGGTGCGCAGCGGCGATACCTCCCCCGCCGAACGGGAGGCCATGAAGCGCACGCCGCCGCATATCCTGGTCACCACGCCGGAGTCGCTCTATATATTACTCACCTCGGCATCAGGGCGGGCCATGCTGCGCACCGTGCGCTCGGTGATCGTCGATGAGATCCACGCCCTGGCGGGGAACAAACGCGGCGCCCATCTCAGCCTGTCACTGCAACGCCTCGATGCCCTGTGCGATCAGGCGCCCGTGCGCATCGGTCTGTCCGCCACACAGAAACCGGTGGAATCGATGGCCGCATTCCTGACCGGACATCGTCATGATGACCATTCTGACGCGAAGCGCCCGTGTCACATCATCGATACCGGCCACGTCCGTGAACGGGATATCCGCCTGGAAGTCACCGGTTCACCACTGGAGGCGGTGATGGCCAACGAGGTCTGGGCCGAGATCTATGACCGCCTGGCACAACTTGCCAGCACTCACCGCACCACACTCATCTTCGTCAACACGCGCCGCCTCGCGGAACGCGCCGCCGCTGCGCTTGCCGTCCGGCTGGGGGAGGACGCGGTTACCGCCCATCACGGCAGTCTCGCCAGGGAACACCGGCTCGACGCGGAACAACGCTTGAAACAGGGCCGGCTTCAGGCCCTGGTGGCCACCGCATCGCTGGAACTGGGGATCGATATCGGCGATGTCGATCTGGTGTGCCAGATCGGATCGCCCGGGGCCATCGCCACCTTCCTGCAGCGGGTCGGGCGCTCGGGGCACGCCGTGCACGCAACGCCCAGGGGACGGCTGTTTCCTCTGTCGCGGGACGATCTCGTGGAATGTACGGCGCTGCTCGATGCCATTCGCCGCGATGAACTGGATCTGATCCCTATACCCGACCACCCCCTGGATGTGCTGGCGCAACAGATCGTCGCCGAGGTCGCCAGCCGCGAGTGGAACGAGGAGGCGCTTTACCGGTGTTTTATCCAGGCCTGGCCGTACCGTGCGCTGAGTCATGGGCAGTATCTCGCCACGGTGAAAATGCTCAGTGAAGGTTTCCATACCCGTCGTGGCCGGCGCAGTGCCTACCTGCACCGCGATGCGGTGCATGGGGAGTTGCGCCCTCGCAAGGGGGCCCGCCTCACCGCGCTGCTCAACGGGGGGGCTATCCCCGACCAGTTTGATTATGACGTGATCATGCAGCCACAGGGGGTGTTCGTCGGCACGCTGAATGAAGATTTCGCCTTCGAAAGCCTGCCAGGTGATATTTTTCAACTCGGCAATCAATCCTACCGCATGCTGAAGATCGAACAGGGCCGGGTCTTCGTCGAAGACGCCAATGGCCAGCCGCCGAACATCCCGTTCTGGTTCGGGGAGGCGCCGGGCCGTACCGATGAACTGTCCTTTGCCGTGTCGCGTTTACGCCGGACGCTGGACGAAAAACTCGATCAGGGACAGGACGCGACGATCCGGTATTTAACCGACACGCTGGCCTTGCCACGCCCTGCGGCCGAACAGCTGGCGGGTTATCTGGCGGCGGTGAAGGCGGCGTTGACCGTCATTCCGACCCAGCAGCACCTGGTCTTCGAACGCTTCTTCGACGAGACCGGTGACATGCACCTGGTGATCCACTCGCCCTACGGTTCACGCATCAACCGCGCCTGGGGACTGGCCCTGCGCAAGCGGTTCTGCCGCCGGTTCAATTTTGAATTGCAGGCCGCGGCGACCGAAGACAATCTGATCCTGTCCCTGGGACCCACGCACAGTTTCCCGCTGGACGAACCGGCCCGTTACCTGAAGTCCTCCACGGTGACCGACATCCTGATCCAGGCCCTGCTGGCGGCACCGATGTTTCCGGTACGCTGGCGCTGGGTCACGAATACGGCACTGGCGGTGCCGCGCAATCGCGCCGGCGGGAAGGTCCCCGCTCCTTTCCAGCGCAACAACGCCGAAGACCTGATTGCGCTTGTCTTTCCCGATCAACTGGCCTGCTTCGAAAACATCGCCGGGGATCGCGAAGTGCCCGAACATCCGCTGGTCGACCAGGTGCTGGCCGATTGTCTGCACGATCTGATGGATGTCGACGGCTTGATCAAGCTGTTAGGCGGGATCGAGGAACAACGCATCGCCATCACCACGCGGGATCTCGCCACGCCCTCGCCGATGGCGCTGGAGATCATCAATGCCCGGCCCTACGCCTTTCTCGATGACGGTGCCGCCGAGGAACGCCGTACCCTGGCCATCAACCAGCAACGTCATCTCGATCCGGTGGACGCCGCCGGTATCGGCAGGCTCGACAGTGAGGCGATCGCCAGGGTCAGACTTGAGGCCTGGCCGCAGGCGTGCAGTGCCGATGAATTGCACGATGCCCTGATGGTATCGGGTTTCATTACCGGCGCGGAAGGCAGGGACGCGGGTTGGCGGCCCTTCATGCAGGGTTTGCAGGCACAGCAACGCGCGACGATCCTCACCCGCGATGACGAGACCACGCTATGGGTCGCGGCGGAACGTCTGCACCATGTCCTGGCCCTGTTTGCCGATGTGCACCGGGACCCTGTCATCAGGCCGACCGAGCCTGTTCCGGACGATCGCCGCCATGCCTTGACCGAACTGTTACGCAGTCGCCTGGAAGGTCTCGGCCCTGTCACGGTATCGCAGCTCAATGCCCCTTTGTCATTACCGCTGGATGACGTGAGCACGAGCCTGTTTGCCCTGCAGCAGGAAGGTTTCGCCATCCAGGGACGATTCTCGCAGGCCGGTGAAGCCGAATGGTGTGAACGCGGCCTGCTGGCACGCATCAATCGTTACACCATCAGGCAGTTGCGCAGTGAGATCGATCCGGTCAGCCCGGCGGATTACATGCGCTTCCTGTTTCACTGGCACGGCCTTGATGAACCGGCCGAAGGCGAGGCGGCCCTGGAACGCAGCCTGGAGCAACTGGAAGGCCTTCCACTGGCGGCCGCCAGCTGGGAACAGGATATCCTGCCGCTGCGCATCCGCGACTATACGACCTTTCAGCTGGATCATCTCTGCCAGTCCGGCCGGTTCGTCTGGTTGCGGCTACAGGCGCCACCCCCAACCACGGACGCCAGACACAGGAACCCGGCCGTCAGGAGCACACCGATCAGTTTTATCCGACGCGAACATCTTGTCTGCTGGCGAAACACTGATGCGACGGCCGGCATCACGGGATACCCGCTGTCAGGCAACGCCGGTGTGGTTCTCGACAGCCTGAAGCAATGGGGCGCGAGTTTTTTCCAGGACCTGCGGGATGACACCCGCCTGTTACCGACGCAACTGGAAGCCGCACTGGGTGAGCTGGTGGCCTGGGGCCTGATCACCTCGGACAGTTTCAGCGGCTTGCGCAACCTCATTACCCCCCGGGCGGTCACGCATCGTCGCAGCAAGCGCCATCCGGGATATCAATCCCTGGTCCAGGCCGGGCGCTGGTCGCTGTTGCGACCGGCCCGGGCATCGAGCGAGGAGCAACACCGTTATGGCGCCGTCGAACACATTGCCCGGGTGCTGCTCAACCGCTACGGCGTGGTATTTCGCAAGCTGCTCGAAAACGAATCCGGATTGCCGCCGTGGCGGGAGTTGCTCTATATCTACAGGCGCATGGAAGCGCGCGGCGAACTGCGCGGTGGCCGTTTCGTGCAGGGCTTCGCCGGCGAGCAGTTCGCCCTGCTCGAGGCGATGCGGACCCTGCGCAGGATCCGTAACCAGCCGAGGCCGGGTGAACCGATTGTCATTGCCGCGACCGACCCGCTCAACCTGACGGGTTCCGTTACGGCCGGCGAAAGAATCAACAGGCAGGCGAACAACCGCATCCTGTATCGCGACGGCGTGCCCGTCGCCGCGAGCATCGGTGGTGAAATCCACTATCTGGAATCGGTCCCGCCGGAGGCGCAATGGGAGATCAAGATCAGACTGGTCAGACAGACCCATCCGGCAAGATTGAAGGGGACGGGGTGAGCCACAGGAATGAAGGCTGTCAGCGCATTTATTGTTGAAACGTGCTTGAAAACTGACAGCTGCCATATCGACTGATGACATTCCCGCGCAAGCGGAAATCCGGCAGGCAAATGCTGTTCAGCAGGCTATGGGCCAGCGGCCTAAAAGAATGATTCCTTCTCCCACCGGGAGAAGGTCAGGATGAGGGGATAAATAACAGTATTTTTCTGTTTGACGCCCCGCTCCCCAGCCCTCCCCCTGGGGGGGAGGGGGTTAACGGCCGAATGGCCGATCAATCCGGATTTAAGCCGTAACCCGAATCCAGTAACCAAAAAACAACAGTAAATACAGATAGATTGGAAGTATTCCTTAGGTGATAGGAATTATTCCTGAGTAATTCAGTCAACTACTATAGTAGAAAATTACCAGATACCCATACAGGAGGTCGTCATGGCAAATTTGATATCCGGCTTTCCGCCGGACGGCGTAGTGACCGTGAACCGGGTAATCCTGAAGGAAGGCTATACCGTCGATGACCTGCAGGAGCGGGTCGCCCTGTTGTGCGAGAACGTGAAGACCTATCACTCCGATACCGGCTTCATCGGCGGCTTCGTCGCCCTGAACAGCGGCGATATATCCAACGAGGGTTCCAGCATCGGCCAGGCCGTGCACAGTCCGTTGGCCGGCCGCGAGGCCCTCATCATCACCTTCTGGCGTTCCTTCGCCGACCATGAGCGCTCGCACCGCAGCGATACGTTCCAGCCGCTGTTCCGCGACGTGCTGGCATTGTGTGAGAACGGTAACGAGGAAATCGCCTACGAGATGCTGTGGTCAGGCAAGGCCTACAGCCCGGAAGAGGCCGCCGCCGCCCGCGAGGCCAAGGAAAAGTACGCGGCCTGATACGTCGCACACCCCGAACAGCGCGGTGGTGAAACCGTCGGCGCGGATCTCCGCGCCGACCAGGCAGCGGACGGCGAGCCGGGATTATTACGCCCTCTCCCGCCGGGAGAGGAGATCAAACGGCCCGGTTTGGATGCTTACGCATAGGCGCGCGCATCGAGCACCTCGCCCGCCATCTCCCCTTCCACACTCGCGACATAGGCCTTTGCCACCAGCGAAGCCGGCAGGCCAGGTGCGGGATCACGGCCCATGGCCACCAGCGTCTCGGATACCCACGGCGGAGAGACGACGTTGACGCGTATTCCGCGCGGCAGCTCCAGCGCCGCCGCCCGGGCAAAGGCCTCCACGCCGGCATTGACCGGACTGATCGCCGCGCTGCCCGGCACCGGCTGCTGACTCAGCACGCCGCTGGTGAGGGTGAACGACCCGCCATCCGACATCGCGGACAGACCCAGCCGGACGAGGTTCACCTGTCCCATCAGCTTGCTGGTGAGACCGAGCTGGAAGTCCGCGTCGGTGAGTTCAACGAGCGATCCGAAGGCCGCCAGACCGGCGGCGCAGACGACGGCGTCGAAGGGCGCGGCGGTCTCGAACAGGGTGCGAAGGGTTTCGGGCCTTGCAATATCCGCCTGGATATCGCCGCTGGTACGGCCCACGCGCACCAGTTCGTGTCGCGCCGACAGGGCCTGCGCGACGGCGCTACCGATGATACCGCTTGCTCCGATGACCACGATTCTCATAACTTCACGCCGGTTGAAGCCAGGCTAGCGTACATCGAGTATAGCTGGTGCAAACAATCTGTCAGCGCAGATGGCTCCACGGTATATGTAGGAATGATGTCAGCGCACATGTATCCATACATATAAGCAAAAAAACGTGCGCTGACACCGAATGCTCACGGTGCCGTACGGGGCGGCTTCAGCCGCGCGCGCAGCGCCAGGTCCAGGGCATCGAGCGCCGTGCCCATGATCAGCCCGGCCCGCCAGTGGTACAGATCGAGCCGGCACTCGAGCGTCTCATGCAGGCTCGCCCGTCCATGGGTCCCGAATGCACGCCAGGCCAATACCGGCAGGTCGCCGTGCGTCGTGTCCACGCACATCCAGACATCGTCGTCGAGGATCGCTTCGAGTCCGCGGTGCTGCGGCAACGCCACGCGTAGCGGGCAACCGAAGCGCTTCAGCGCTAGCCGCACATGGTTATAGTATACCGCCTCCATGCGCTTGGGCAGTGAACGTAACGGCGGGAACTCGCGCTCGGCAATCATGGCGGAGAACGTGCGTCAGCTAGCGGACGAACCGTCAGACGCCGGCGATTCGCCATCCGGTCGACCTTCCCGGAACACCCGGCTCGCGCGTATATCTTCGGCCTCTATCGTTATGAGGTCAGCCCTGCCGAGCGAGCGCCCCCGGTTCGCGAACAAGCGGTTCGCCTGGCGCAGCCGGGCGCGGTCCAGCGCGTTGCGTATGGAACGCGCGTTGGCAAAATGCGACAGCTTCATGCGCAGCGGGATGTACTCTCTTAGGGCCGCCTCACCCTCCGCGCTTAAACGGTAGTTCTGGCTTGCCAGCATAAGGCCGGCGATGGCCATCAGCTCATCAGCGCTGTAATCGGGAAAATCCAGGTGGTGCGCGATGCGTGAACGCATGCCGGGGTTGCTCTGGAAGAACCTGTCCATCTTGTCCTTGTAGCCGGCCAGTATCACGACCAGATCGTCGCGGTTGTTTTCCATGACCTGCAACAGGATCTCGATCGACTCCGCGCCGTAGTCGCGCTCGTTCTCGGGTTTGTACAAATAATAGGCCTCGTCGATGAACAAGACCCCGCCCATCGCCTTCTTGATGACCTCCTTGGTCTTGGGCGCGGTGTGGCCGATGTACTGGCCGACCAGGTCGTCGCGCGTCACGGTCACGAGATGCCCCTCGCGCACGTAACCGAGTCGTTTCAGGATCTCACCCATGCGCATGGCCACCGTGGTCTTGCCGGTGCCGGGGTTGCCGGTGAAGCACATGTGCAGGGTCGGCGTCTCCGATGTCAGTTCGAAACGCTTGCGCAGTCGATCCACCAGCAGCAGGGCCGCGATCTCGCGGATGCGCGTTTTGATGGGCTTCAGGCCGATCAGCTCCCGGTCGAGCTTGTCCAGTACTTCCTGGATATTGGACGCCTTGAGCTCGGCATCAAGATCTATCAGGGCATCGTCTGCCTCGCCGGCCGGTCGCCCGGCGGCACCGGCATTGTTGGTCTCGTTCATGTCTGTTCCGTTACTGCGTGATCACATCCTCACAAGGAACGCGGCCTCCCGCCGCGACACCCATCGAGGGAAAGGGCCAGGGGCGATCACGGCATCACTGCCGCGATGTTTCGCCCCTCTCCCCGCCCCCGCCCGTAGGCAGGACTGCGTTGACGGCTAGTACCGTTCACCTTCCGGTTTGTCGGTGGCGTAGGGCTGGATCGTATAGCCCATGCTGCGGCCGTCGCGTTCCTGGCGGATCAACCGATAGCCCGGCTCGCTCGCCGGACGGTTGACGATGAACGACATGCGTGGCGTCTCCCAGCCGCGCGTGCTGTCGAATGCCGTCACGCGGATATAATGACCCGGGAAGGTCTTGCGACAGTTGTTGACCTCCATCAGAATCCCTGCCGGATCCTTGAGATCGAACATGGGCATGCCGAACATCTCCCAGTAGGTGTTGCGCGGGTGCGGATCGTCGGTGTACTCGACATTGACCGCCCAGCCGTTCTTGAGCGCGTACTTGATCTGCGCGGTGATCTGCGCATCCGTGAGATCGGGCAGGAAAGAGAACTGGCCCTGGGTAATACGATTGCCGTGATTGGTCATCATGATGGCATCTCCTGATCGCTTCGTCTAAACGCTGGCCGTGGCCGTGGGCACGAAATCCGCCGTATCGGTGGATTCGTAGTTGAAGGTGATGTCCTTCCACGTGTCCAGCGCGGCCTTGAGGGGGCTGCACCACTTGGCGGCCGCTTCCAGGATTTGCGGGCCTTCCTTCAGATAGTCGCGGCCTTCGTTGCGTGCCTGGATCATGGCTTCGAGCGCCACGCGGTTCGCTATGGCGCCCGCCTGGATACCCATCGGATGACCGATCGTTCCGCCACCGAACTGCAGCACGACGTCTTCGCCGAGATAGTGGATCAGCTGGTGCATCTGGCCGGCATGGATGCCGCCCGAGGCCACCGGCATGACCTTGTTGAGCGCGGCCCAGTCCTGATCGAAGAACAGGCCGTTCTCCAGGCTCATCGGCGTATGCGTTTCCCGCAGCGTGTCGTAGAAACCCTTGATCATCAGCGGATCACCCTCGAGCTTTCCGACCACGGTGCCGGCGTGGATGTGGTCCACGCCCGCCATGCGCATCCACTTGCAGATCACGCGGAAGTTCATGCCGTGATTCTTCTGCCGGGAATAGGTCGAGTTTCCGGCGCGGTGCAGGTGCAGGATCATGTCATTCTTGCGCGCCCACTTGGCCATGGTCTGGATGGCGGTATAGCCGATGACCAGGTCTATCATGACGATCACGGAGCCGAGGCTCTTGGCAAATTCCGCGCGCTCGATCATCTCGTCCATGGTGCCGGCGGTGACGTTGAGATAGTGTCCCTTCACTTCACCCGTGGCGGCGGAGGCGCGATTCACGGCTTCCATGCAGTACAGGAAACGGTCGCGCCAGTGCATGAACGGCTGCGAGTTGATGTTCTCATCGTCCTTGACGAAGTCCAGACCGCCCTTGAGCGCTTCATAGACCACCCGCCCGTAGTTGCGGCCCGACAGCCCGAGCTTGGGCTTGGTGGTGGCGCCAAGCAGCGGTCGTCCGAACTTGTCGAGGCGCTCGCGTTCGACCACGATGCCGGTGGCCGGGCCCTGGAAGGTCTTGAGATAGGCAACCGGAAACAGCATGTCCTCCAGGCGCAGTGCTTTCACCGCCTTGAAGCCGAACACATTGCCGATGATCGAGGCCGTCAGGTTGGCGATGGAGCCGGGCTCGAAGAGGTCGAGGTCGTAGGCGATATAGGCGAAGTACTGGGCGTCGATGTTGGTGCCGGGTCCGGTGTTCGGCACCGGGTCCACGCGGTACGCCTTGGCGCGGTACAACTCGCACGCCGTCAGGCGGTCGGTCCACACGACCGTCCAGGTGGCAGTGGACGATTCCCCCGCAACGGCCGCGGCGGCCTCCTCGGGGTCCACACCGGCCTGCGGCGTGATGCGGAACAACGCGATGACGTCGGTGGTTTTGGGTTGATAGTCGGGCTCCCAATAGCCCATCTTCTTGTAGGGTATGACGCCGGCGGCATAGCGCTGCTTGGCGTCCGTGATGGTTTCGACCTTGGCCATGATGCTCTCCAGTGGTTTGTTGAACGGCTGCGCACCAGAGCCCCGGCGGCGGATGGTCACGGCGCAGGTCCGACACGTTCCGACGCGCAGAGGCTCAATACGTAGCCGGCATGTTGCCAAACCGTTTCCATCAATAACAGTAAATCGTTTCTATAATAATGATAGACTACAATCTATTAATACGGAGTCCCCATGCGTCACAGCACCCTGCGCCAACTCGAGGTGTTCGAGGCCATCGCCCGGCTCGGCAGCTTCACGCGTGCCGCCGAGGAACTGCATCTAACCCAGCCCACGGTCTCGATGCAGATCAAGAAGCTCACCGATGCGGTCGGGCTACCCATCTACGAACTGATCGGCAAGAAGGTGTTTCTGACCGACGTCGGCCGCGCCCTGCATGTGTTTACGCGCGAGTTGCTCGATCACTTCGCGCGTTTCGAGATGACACTCGCCGACATGAAGGGCTTGAAGCAGGGCACGCTCAGGCTCGCCGTGGTCACGACCGCGAAATACTTCGCGCCCCGGCTGCTCGGCCCCTTCTGCCAGCAGTATCCAGGCATCGAGGTATCACTCAAGGTGTCAAACCGCGAGCGCGTGCTCGAGCGCCTTGCGGACAACCAGGATGATCTCTATATACTCGGCCAGCCGCCCGGGGACATCGACGTCGTCGCCGAGCCCTTTCTCGAAAATCCACTGGTGGTGCTTGCCCCCGCCCGGCACCCGCTGGCCGGCAAGAAAAAGATCCCGCTCGCGCGGCTCGTGCAGGAACCCTTTCTCATGCGTGAGACCGGCTCCGGCACGCGCGCCGCGACCGAGCGACTGTTCAGCGAGCGCAACCTGAGGCTTAACGTGCGAATGGAACTGGGCAGCAACGAGGCGATCAAGCAGGCCATCGTGGGCGGTCTCGGGGTGGCGGTGCTGTCACGCCATACGCTTGCACTGGACGCACCGACGGGCCAGCTTGCGGTCCTGGACGTCGAGAACTTTCCGATCGTGCGCCAGTGGTACGTTACCTACCCGTCCGGCAAGCAACTCTCGGTGGTCGCGCAATCCTTCGTCACCTATCTCAAACAGGCGCCCCGTAACATCGCCGACATGCCGTGTCATCACGCTACGCAGGGCATTCGCCGGCTGCCACCGGCCAAAAGGTCACCGCGACGCCGCGCGAAGACCAGCTGACGTCAGGGGGTCCGTTACCGAAACAAGGACTGGTTGTCACGAAGGCAAACCCGCGCCACAAGCGGTCCCCGCTCGTCATGCTCAATGCCAGGGGACGCAGGTTGTTTCGCGCGGTGCTCGGGAAAGACGAGGAAACCGTTGAATGCCTGTTTTCGAATATTCCGGTTAACAAGGTGAGGGCATCCCGACAAACGTTGCAATCCCTGCTGAATGAACTGCGTTGAGGACAAATGTCATGCGCAACCCGCATCACAAGTCCCTGGCGTACGGAATCGGCCTGCTCATCCTGGTTTCGCTTGCCGGACTCTGGTCATGGAACACCCTGTCGGAACTGTTCAGCCTTCCACAAGCACAATACCGGCATGCACTGGCCGCGCTGATCCTGCTCCTGATACTCAGGCGGGTGTTTTCATCCCGCCGGCGCGTGGCCAGGCGTGTGTTCAGAGGACGCCATGAAGACCAGCCTGATTGAATTCCGCCCGCCGAGAATCGCCCAACTGTTCGTCCTGGCGGTTGCGCTGCTGCGTTGGGTCGCACCCATGAACCGGTTGCACGTGTATTCCGATCCCGTGCTGGCGTGTCTGCTGGGGGGGTGCGGGTTTCACCGTCTTGATCTGGGGCTGGGGGATGTTCAAGAAGGCCGGAGCGGCCATTCTCCCGACCGCAAAGACGGATCGTCCGGTAACGACCGGCATCTACCGGTTTTCCCGGAACCCCATGTATCTGGGCATGTTCACCCTGTTGCTGGCGATGGCGGTCTTTGCAGGGACCTTGCCGTTCTACCTCGCCGCCGCGGCCTATTTCGTTGTCATCAATAACGTGTTCTGCCCCTACGAGGAAATGAAACTCTCGGAGACATTCGGCGCTTCATGCCTGTCCTATAAGAACGAGGTCAGGCGCTGGTTTTGAATCGTCGCATGTCGCGTTCCGAACGTCATGCTGGCGAATCCTCTGTCACGCGTTTTCAGAACTTGTTATGGTGCCCGGGGCCGGAATCGAACCGGCACGGTGTTGCCACCGAGGGATTTTAAGTCCCTTGCGTCTACCAATTTCGCCACCCGGGCCTGCGGGGCGTTCGTGCGATTCTACCGGGACGGTTCGGGGATGTAGAGGGCGGAATGGAGGCTGAGGCCGGAATCGAACCGGCGTACACGGCTTTGCAGGCCGCTGCATCACCACTCTGCCACCCAGCCATGGACGGGCGGTTCGCGCCCTGAGACTAAAAGCCCCGGGTACCGGGGCTCGCGAGAGGAATCTGGAGCGGGAAACGAGATTCGAACTCGCGACCCCAACCTTGGCAAGGTTGTGCTCTACCAACTGAGCTATTCCCGCGTACAGCAACCCGTCATTCTATAGACTGACCGGAAGCTGTCAAGCACCCCGCCCCTAGCCGCGCCGTCCGATGATGACCGGCCAGGCCGCCCGCATGTAGATCAGCATCGACCACAGGGTCAGGGCGGCGGCCACGTAGAGCAGCATCACGCCCACCTCGTGGGTGGGAAAACCGATGACGGGCGCGTCGTAGAGCAGCAGCAGGATCGCGATCATCTGCGCCGTGGTCTTGAGCTTGCCGATGATCGAGACGGCCACCGTGGCGCGCTCCCCGATCTCCGACATCCACTCGCGCAGCGCCGAGATGGCGATCTCCCGCCCGATGATGATGGCGACGGGAATCGTGAAGAACAGGTCGTGGTTGGCCTCGACCAGCAGCACCAGTGCGGTGGCCACCATCAGCTTGTCGGCGACCGGGTCGAGAAAGGCGCCGAACACCGATTGCTGCTTCAGGCGCCGCGCGAAATACCCGTCCAGCCAGTCGGTCACGGCCGCGAGTCCGAACACCGCGGCGCAGAGCAGTGGCATCCACCGCCCCTCTAGGTAGAACACGATCACCAGCACCGGTATCAGTACGATGCGCAGCAGGGTCAGGATATTGGGCAGCGTCCACTTCATGCCTGGCTGTTCCGTTCGCTACTCGCCGTGCAGGGCGTCGTAGATCTGCTGCGCCAGGGTCCGGTTGATGCCCCTGACGCGGGCGAGATCCTCCACACCGGCGCGCGCGACCTCCCGCAGACCGCCGAACTGCTGCAGCAGCTGCTGCCGTCGCCGGGCGCCGACCCCGGGAATGTGCTCCAGGGGCGAGGCCGTGCGCTGGCGGGCGCGGCGCTGCCGGTGCCCGGTGATCGCGAACCGGTGCGCCTCGTCCCGGATCTGCTGGATCAGGTGCAGGGCCGGTGAGTCCGTCGGCAGGACCAGGGGCGCACCGCGTGCCGGGGTGTGCAGGACTTCCAGTCCCGGTTTGCGGCCCGGGCCCTTGGCCACCCCGACCACGCGCAGGTCGTCGATCTGCAACTCCTCGAGTGCCCGGCAGGCCGAGGCCACCTGTCCCTTGCCGCCGTCGATCAGCAGCAGGTCCGGCAGGCGCGCCTCGCCCTTCTTCAGCCGCGTGTAGCGCCGGCTGATGGCCTGGGCCATCGCCGCGTAGTCGTCGCCGGGCTCGACATCGCGGATATTGAAGCGCCGGTAGTCCGATTTTAAGGGCCCCTCGAGTCCGAACACAACACAGGAGGCGACCGTCGATTCGCCGCCCGTGTGGCTGATGTCGAAGCACTCGATACGCTCCGGCACCTCGGGCAACCGCAGCGCACCGGCCAGCGCCTGCAGGCGCGCGGCGAAACCCTTGCGCGTGTTCAACCGGGCATGCAGGGCGTGCCCGGCATTCTCCACGGCCATCTTCAACCAGCGCGCGCGGTTGCCGCGCACCCGGTCGCGCAGCGCGACGGCATGGCCCGCGTGCTGGCCCAGCACCTCGCCGATGAGCGCCCCGTCCGGCAGTACGTGGCTGATCAGCAGCTCGGGCGGGATCTCCTTGCCCAGGTAATACTGGGGGATGAACGCGGACAGCACCTCGTCGGCGGCCGACTCCATCGGCGTGCGGGGAAAGAACACCGCGTTGCCGAGATTCCGGCCGCCGCGGATGAAGAAGACCTGCACGCAGGCGCCGCCCCGCTCGGTCGCGCAGGCGAGAATGTCCATGTCGCCGTGTTCCTTGCTGATGTACTGCTTCTCCTGCACGTGGCGCAGGCTGACGATCCGGTCGCGGAACACCGCCGCTTGCTCGTAGTCCTGCACCGCCGCGGCCTGTTCCATGCGCCGTACCAGGCCGTCGATTGCCTGGCTGCTTCTGCCCTCGAGGAACATGACCGTGCTCTCGACGTCCAGCGCGTAGTCCCGCGCGTCGATCAGGCCGACGCACGGCGCCGTGCAGCGTTTGATCTGGTACTGCAGGCAGGGCCGGCTGCGGTTGCCGAAGAAGCTGTCCTCGCACTGCCGGACCCGGAACAGTTTCTGCAGGAGCTGGAGGCTTTCGCGCACCGAGCCCGCGCTCGGATAGGGGCCGAAGTAGCGGCCCGGCGCGCGCCGCGCGCCCCGGTGCAGGGCCAGGCGCGGGAAGTCCTGCCGGTCGGACAGGTAGATGTACGGGTAGCTCTTGTCGTCGCGCAGCAGCACATTGTAGCGCGGCCGGTGCTGTTTGATGAGGTTGCTCTCCAGCAGCAGGGCCTCACCTTCCGTGTGCGTGACCGTCACCTCGATGGCGGCGATCTGCTCAACGAGCGCGACGGTCTTGGCCGTCAGTCCGGACTTGCGGAAATAACTGGCGACCCGTTTTTTGAGGTTGCCCGCCTTGCCGACATACAGCACCCGCCCGGCGGCGTCGAGCATGCGGTAGACGCCGGGCCGTGATGCCAGCGTCTTCAGGAATCCCCGCGAATCGAATGCCGGGCCGGGCGCGGTCATACGGGCGTGCTCAGGCCGGGGCCGGCTGCGGGCGGCCAGCCAGCACCTCGCCGGCGAGCCGGAACACCGTGGCGAACATCTCCGGCGTCAGGCGGCGCGTCTGCGTGTTGTAGCGGCTGCAATGGTAGGAATCCAGCAACTGCAGCCCGCCGCCCAGGTCGTGTACCGCGGCGTGACCGAAGGCATGATCGGACAGCCGCAGGTCCAGGGCACGCAGCACGGCCTCGTGCGCCAGCCGGCCCAGCGCGAGCACGACGGCGGGATCAGGCAGGCCGCGCAGTTCCGTGCGCAGGTAGGGATTGCAGTTCCTGACTTCGTCGGGCCGGGGCTTGTTCTGCGGCGGCAGGCATTTGACCGCGTTGGTGATGCGGCAACCTTCGAGCACCAGGCCGTCGTCGCGCGCCACGGAGACGGGTGAATTGCTGTAGCCGAAACGGAACAGCGTCTCGTAGAGCAGGATGCCGGCATGGTCGCCCGTGAACGGACGGCCGGTGGCGTTGGCCCCGTGCATGCCGGGCGCCAGGCCGACGATCAGCAGGCGCGCCCGCGGATCGCCGAAGGCGGGCACCGGCCGGGCATAGTAGTCAGGGTGTTTGCTTGATACCTGGTCGAGAAAAGCGGCCAGTCGGGGACACGTTCTGCAGTCTGGGTCAAATTTCCGTGTGCTCTTCGGTGACATTCAGGGCTTCGATCCGGCCGTTGTTCGGATTCAGGCGCAGCACTTCGTGCGCATTGGTATTGGCAATGTATAGGGTATCGTTGCTGAACGCCAGCCCGCCCGGCTCATCCAGGCGCCGGTCGAGCAATACACTGGAAACGTGCCGGGTCCTGACCCCGATGCGCCGGATCTTGTTGTTGTACGTGTCTGCCACCCAGAGCATGTTCTGAGCCGGGTCGGCCTTGATGTCGAGCGGATACTGCAGACGCGCGGCCAGTCCGATGCCGTCCGTTTCACCGAAGGCGAACAGCCCCTCGCCGACCAGGGTGGTGACGTAGCCCGTATCCGGGTGCACGCAGCGCACGGCCGAGGCGATGGCATCGACGGTGTAGAGCCGGTCGTCGCAGACCGTCAGTCCGGTCGGCTGGGCGAACGCGGCCGTACCGGGCGCCCCGTCGACCAGGCCCTCACGGCCGCTGCCCGAGAAGACATCCAGGGTGTTCGTCAGCAGGGACAGGCGCCAGATCTGGTGCGCGCCCGTCATCGCGATGTAGAGCTGCCCGCGATGCAGCACGACGTCCGCCGGCGAATTGAGCGCGGTGGTCGCGGGTGTGTTGCACGCGCCGGCCAGCGACCCGCCTTGTTTGCCGGTGCCGGCGATCGTCACCACCTCGCCGGTGCGCAGGTTGACGCGCCGGATCGCGTGGTTGCCCTCGTCGGCGACGAACAGGAAGTCCTTGTCGACCGCGATGCCCTGCGGGTTGTTGAAGGCGGCCGCCTGGCCGTCCCCGTCCACGAAGCCCGGCTCCCCGCCCCCGTACTGGCGCAGGACATGACCGCTCGACGACGTCATGAGGATACGGTGATTCCCGCTGTCGACGATGTACACCCGCTCACCGGCGGCAACGATCCTGCCCGGAAAACACAGCACGCCCTTGCGCTCGGGGCAGGATTTCAGCTGGATCGGATGACGTGCTGACAGTGCGCTGCCCGTGTGGGTGCGCACGAGTCCGCCGATGACCTGGTCAAGGCGCGCGGCCTTGCCGTCGCCCGACACGGCGCCCACGATATAACCTTCCTGGTCGATGAGAACCTGCGTCGGCAATGTCCTGACGCAGTACAGGTTTCCGAGCCGGTTCTCGGTGTCGTGTATCACCGGGAAATTGATGCTGTGGCGGTTGATGGCCTTCTGGACGTGGGAGCGCCGCAGTTCGCTGCGGAACCGGGGGGTATGCACACCGATGATGACCAGCTGATCCCGGTACCGGCCGGCCAGTCGCCTGAGATCCCTCAGCGCGTGCCGGCACTGGATCGAGCAGTAGCTGCCGAAATCGATCAGCACGACCTTGCCGCGCTGTTCCGACAGCCTGACCGTACCATCGACATTGAACCATTCGAGACCGCCGGGAAATGCCGGCGCCCGGCTCCGTACCGCAGACATCGTTGCACTCCAGTCGCGCTGCTGACAGCTGCCCTGACGGGAAACTGATAAAGCCAACCTTTTAAAGCCTACTATCCGCGGCGATCAGGACTCTGATGGACGTCTCAAATCCGGCAGCCGGTCACGCAGGAAGGCCGGAGGCGCGGCGCTCAGTGCGAGATGTTCTCCTTGATAAGCCCGTAACGAATGGCGAAGCGCGTCAGTTCGACCTCGTTGAATACGCCCAGCTTGTCGAACAGGCGGTAGCGGTAGGTGCTGGTCGTCTTCGGGCTCAGGCAGAGCTGCTCCGAGATCTCCCTGTTCGTGCTGCCCTTGACGATCATCAGCATGACCTGCGTCTCGCGCTGGGTCAGGCGGTCGATCGGCGACTTTTCCCCGTTGTTGATGAAGGACAGCGCGAGTTTCTGGGCGACCGCGGGGGTGATGTACTGCTTGCCGGTGTGCACGCAACGGATCGCGTTGATGATCTCCCGTATGTCGCAGCCCTTGGTCAGGTAGCCGACCGCCCCGGCCTCCAGCAACCGCGCCGGGAACGGATCGTCATCGTGGATCGTCACCGCGATGATCTTGACGCCCGGCAGGGAGCGGGCGATCTTGCGGGTGGCTTCCAGTCCGCCGATACCCGGCATGCTGATATCCATGAGGATGACATCCGGCGGTTGCTTTCTCACCTGCCGGATGGCCTGCTCGCCCGTTTCCGCCTCGGCGACGACGGCGATACCGTCCACGTCGTCGAGTATGCGCTTGATACCGTTTCTCACCAGCCCGTGGTCGTCGACCAGCATGACGTTGATCATCTTCCCTCCTCCTGTCATCCGTTTCCCGGTTTGCTTGTCTTACCCTGGCACCACCCTATCAGCTGGCTGAGGCTAGCGTCCCCGAATCGCGCGGAAAATAGGAAAAATCCTACAAGGCGGTGGGTGATGCCCTGCAAAACACGCAGGTCATTGCTGATCCTGGCTGCTGTGGAACCAGTCGAGCTTGTCGTGCAGGCTGACGACCCGGCCCACGATGATGATGGTCGGCGGCTTGACCTCGTGGCGCTCGCCGAGACTCGGCAGGGAGGCCAGCGTCTCGATGTAGACGCGCTGCCGGGGGGTGGTGCCCTGCTGCACCAGGGCCACCGGGGTGTCGGGCGCCAGGCCGTGGGCGATCAGCTCGCGGCTGATCAGCGCGATGCTGTACATGCCCATGTAGAACACGATCGTTTGCGCCGGTTTCGCCAGCCCCTCCCAGTCGAGGTTGACGCTGCCGTCCTTCAGGTGGCCGGTCGCGAACACGCACGACTGGGCGTAGTCCCGGTGGGTCAGGGGGATGCCGGCATAGGAGGCGCAGCCCGCGGCCGCGGTGATTCCCGGCACCACCTGGAAGGGGATGCCCTCCTGCGCGAGCGTCTCGATCTCCTCGCCGCCGCGACCGAAGATGAAGGGATCCCCGCCCTTGAGCCGCAGGACCCGCTTGCCCTGCTTCGCCAGCCTGACCAGCAGTTCGTTGATGCTTTCCTGGCTCAGCGTGTGCTTGTCGCGCTGCTTGCCGGCATAGATCAGGTCGGCGTCGCGACGCACCATGTCCAGGATCGGCTGCGACACCAGCCGGTCGTACACCACCACGTCGGCCTGCTGCATCAGCCGCAGGGCCCGGAAGGTGATCAGGTCGGGATCGCCCGGACCGGCGCCGACCAGGTAGACTTCGCCGCCGGTTTGATAATGTTCACCGGTGTCCTCGATGGCCTCCTGCAAGGCCGCCCGCGCCTTGTCCTCCTGCCCGGCGAACAGCAACTCGGCGACGCGGCCCTGCAGGATGCTCTCCCAGAAGTAGCGACGCTGCCCGGCGTCCGGGAAGCGCTGCTTGACGCGCTGGCGGTATTCGTCGACCAGGCGCGCCAGCCGGCCGTAGGCGGACGGGATGAAGCTCTCCAGGCGCGCGCGCAGCAGGCGCGCCAGCACCGGCGAGGCGCCGCCGGTCGACACCGCCACCTGGACCGGCGATCGGTCGATGATCGAGGGCATGATGAAGCCGCACAGCCCGGGATTGTCGACCACGTTGACCGGTATGCCGCGCCGTTTCGCCAGTTCCGATACCGTACGGTTGACCGTCTCGTCGTTCGTGGCGGCGATCACCAGCACCACGCCGTCGATGTCCTCCGCCTGGAAATCACGCTCCTCGCAGCGCACGCTGCCACGCGCCGCGTGTGCCTGCAGCTCGGCACAGGTTTGCGGGGCGATCACCGTGACCCGGGCGCCGGCCCGCAGCAGCAGTGCCACCTTGCGCGCGGCCACCTTGCCGGCGCCGACGACGAGACAGGGTCGGTCCCTGATTTGGAGGAAAATCGGCAGGTAGTCCATGGCGATGGCCCGCGCGAACGCTCAGTCCGTGTCCAGCAGGGAGTCCAGCGCCCCGCGCGAGTCCAGCGCGGCCAGGTCATCGAAGCCGCCGATATGCCGTTCGCCGATATAGATCTGCGGTACCGTCCGGCGCCCGGTCTTCCTGACCAGATCCTGGAACCCATCCGGCAGGCGGTCGATGAAGATCTTGTCGATCGCCGACACGCCTTTCGTCTTGAGCAGTATCTCGGCACGCACACAGTAGGGACAGAAATCGGTGCAGTACATGCGAATATCAACCATCTGGCATCACCCCTAACAGTTACGGATCCCTGAGTATCCCGATCTGCTGCAGGACCGGTTCGGTGACCGGCCTGAGCTTCTTGCGCATCACCGTTCCGATCGCGTCGGTCCCGGCAAACACCGGATCCAGCACCGGTTCGTCCAGCAGGCCGAGAAACAGCATCGCGCGAACATGCCGGAGTCGCCCGGGCAAGGCCCGCACCACGGCGGCGAGGTCTCGCTGCGCGGCGTCATCCCGCTGCGCGTCGTCCAGCAGGCGCTCCACTTCCACCTCGACCGCCTCCAACCCGGCAAGTCGTGCGCGCGGCAGCGGCAACGTCTGTGCATGGGCACCCAGCGCGTGCATCAGTTCGACCACCACATCCTGATTGGCCGGTTTGTTCATGATGTTCTCGAAACAGGCAAGAAATGCCTGGCCGCCCGGGCCGAGCAGGCGGCATAGCTGCATCGCGAACGGATTGTCCGTCGCGAGCAGGCCCTGCAACTGCCGGCACGTCGCCTCCCAGGCCGGCGCGGGCGTCCGTGCACCCGGCAGCTCGTCCGGAAGCGCCTGCAGGAATCCGACATGCAGGGCGTTGCGGTGTTTGCCCTTCTCCCACAGCTGCCGGCGTTCCTCCGCGCTGATCAGCTCACCCTGCAGCACCAGGCGCACTGACACGATCTGGTCGCACGCCTCCTCCTCGAATGGCAGGAATTCGAGCAGGAACTGCGCCAGCACCGGTCCCATGCGACCCTGTACGACGGCCGCCTGGCGCAGCATGCAGCGTGCGTTCTCCGCGTTCTGCGATGCCCACCAGGCGCGGCTGGCGATCTCATCGGTGATACCCGGTGCATTGACGACGGCCGCCACAGCCTCGGGTTCGCCCAGCAGCAGCAGTGACTCCAGGATGCTGTCCCGCGCCTGGCCCATGCGCGTCCAGCGCTTCAGGTAGACCGGGTAGCCGCCGGGCGAACCCAGGACATGGCTGGACAGCGCCTCGCGTACCCGCCGCAGGTAGGCGTCGTCGCGACAGTTCGGATTGAGCTGGATCCGCACCTCGCCCTTGTCGGACAGCGCATGCAGCATCATCCTGGACTCGTCGATGCGCACGGCCTTGAGTGGACCGGCCAGGAGGACATTTACCCGCAGCGCATCTTCCGGAGTCAAGTCCATGCCAGAACGGCCCGTTCAGCGAGCGACGGGTTCAGAGGTCAAAACCGGCCTGGGCGTACAGCCGTTTTGCTTCATCCGGATCCTTCTCGACGCCGTTGCCTTCCTGGTACATCTGGGCCAGGGTCGTCAGCGAGCCGGCCAGGCCCTGATCGGCCGCCTTGCGAAACCACCCGGCCGCCCTGGCGCTGTTCTGCTCGACGCAATCACCTTCCAGGTACATGAAGCCGAGACCGTGCTGGGCGATGGCATACCCCTGCTCGGCGGCGGCCTTCATCATGGTGTAGGCACGCAGCTCGTTGCGCACCACGCCCAGGCCGTTCTGACACATGATTGCCACGCGGTGCTGCGCCTCGGCGTCGCCGGCATCCGCCAGTGGCGACAGCAGCCGCATCGCCTGGGAAAAATTCCGCGCCTCGAACGCCGCCATCCCGCTGCTGTACTCCATGCTGTTCCGCTCGTCTGCCATGCAAGGCCTCTGCTCGTTGGGGGGGATTGCCGGCAGCGCCGGATGGGACTGTGCCTATGCTAGTCACTCGCCACGGGGTATCGAATACCTCTAAAGGGAGAATATCTCCATTATTCATATGGATACATCGCGAATACCGGCCGCGTTCACTCTCTCCATCGGGATATACGGGGTCAAATTAGCCTCCTGTATACTCCCGCTCTACTGTAAGTTCAATTGAAACAACAAGCTAGCTCCGATTATGGCGGTACAGACGACAAGCGCGACCGACACCGGGCATTTGATGCGCAGCTGCATTCAGAAGGTGGCGACCGGCCCTGAATACAGCAAGGACCTGCCCTTCGAAGAGGCGCAGGCTGCCATGCGTCACATCCTGACCGGTGACTCGGACCCGGTCCAGGCTGCCGTCCTGCTCATCGCCCTGCGCATGAAACGCGAGACCGACGCGGAAAATGCCGGTGTGCTGCAGGCCATCCTCGATACCATGCGGCCGGTCACCGCCGCCGTCGACGATGTCATCGACGTGGCCGATCCCTATGACGGCTATACGCGCGGTCTGCCGGTCTCGCCTTTCCTGCCGGCCCTGTTCGCCGCCTGCGGCCTGCCGGCCGTGTCGCACGGCCTGGAAGCCGTCGGGCCGAAATACGGAGTCACGCACCGCAAGGTGCTGCGCGCCGCGGGCATCGACGTCGATCTCGACCCGACGGCCGCCGCGGCACGGATCGCCGATCCCGCGATCGGCTGGGCCTACGTGGACCAGAGCCGGTCCGCGCCGCGCCTGCATGACCTGATCCCGCTGCGCACGCGCATCGTCAAGCGGCCGGTCCTGACCACGGTGGAAGTGCTGACCGGACCGGTACGCGGCACGGCGCGTACCCACCTGATGACCGGTTACGTGCACAAGGCCTATCCGCCGGTCTACGCACGCCTGGCACGCCAGGCCGGCTTCGCCTCGGCCGCGATCATCCGCGGCGTCGAAGGCGGCGTCATCCCCTCGCTGAAGCAGGCGGCGACGGTATTTTGTTATCATGAACGCGGCGAGGAGTACCCGCTGGAAATTCACCCCGAGACCATCGGCATCGCGCAGCCGACCCGCGCCGTGCCGCTCCCGCAGGACATCGCGACGGAAGCCGGCGCGTCCTCCGCGGCGTTCGACAGCGCGCTGGCGGCACAGGCCGCGGCCGAAGCCGGACTGGCCGCACTGCAGGGCGCACCGGGCGCGGCGCGTGACAGTCTGGTCTACGGCGCGGCCATCATGCTGCATCACCTGCGGCGACATGCCGCGCTCGGGGACGCGGCGGCGGCCGCGGCGGCGGCGATCGATTCCGGGGCGGCACTGGCACATTTTTCCGCGGCGCGCAGCTGACCGGGTGCGTGCGGCACGCTTTTCAACCCAAGCAAAGACCCAGACGAGGAAGCTAACGATGAACCAGGAATACTACAAGGCAGTCACCAAGATGGAAGAGATGGGCGTCGACCCGGAATACATCCAGGGTTGGCAGGGCGGATACCTGCTGAATCCGGAGCGCGAGGAGCAGCGTGTCACCGATGCCTACACGGCCGGCTACGAAGACGGCAAGGCGCATAACCTGGACAACTTCGCCAACTGGAAAAAATAGGTCCGGGTCAGCCTTGACGAAAAAGGCGGGTCCGTCCCGCCTTTTTTTATTCCACCGGGCGGGCGAACAGTTCACGCAGCGCCTTGCGCAGCGGTTTCAGCGCCTCGGGAACCTCGAGTTCCATGACCTGGTCGACGATCCACTTGTTGTCCTTCTCGCCCATCACGGCACGCACGTGTTCCCCGAAGTAACGTTTCATGGCGTAGCCGGGCTCCCCGTCCACCATGGCAAACTCCGCGTAGTCCGCGGCACGCGCGTTGAGCAGCTCGATGAACGCCTGACGGTAGTCGCCCTTGCCCTGCGCGTCGGTGCGGTTGTCCTGGACCTGGTCGGCGAGGTGGCGCGCCAGCGCGGTGATGAAGGCGTGGCGTTGCGCCAGTTCCAGGTCGTCGGCCTTGAGGCGGTCAGCCACGTGCACCAGAAAGCAAACGAATTCCACCATGACATCCAGGCGCTGCGCGTTGGTGTCGGTCTGGAAGCCCTCGTTTTCGAGGTTGAGCGTGCCCTGTTGCGCGATACGCCACACGATAAAGGCCGCCGCGCCGCCGACCTCTTCGAGGCTGCGCTCCCGGTCCCTGAGATTCCACTGGCTCTTGACTCTCACACCGACCCTCCCGCCGGGCTAAGATGACGAGGCATGATGGCACATGCTAGCATAGAATAAACTGCAGAATATTCAGGGTATCGAGCGTGAACAGCAGCAGGACCCAGACTCCGGCGACACCGGCAGACATCAGTACGCTGATGCCGACGCTGAACGCGGTGCGCACCAACTGCCACATCTCCGATGCGCAATTCGCCACCAACTACACCCTCTGCGTCTACCTGCTCAAGATGCGTGAATACTTCCGCTGGGAACACGGACTGCCGTTCGACGCCGCGCTGCCGCACGACGCACTCGCCGACTGGCTGACGCAGCGCGAAGACCACTGGGGCCGTCTCGAGCACAACACCTTCGAGCCCGTACCGGTCGGCAACGCGCGGTTCAGCCCCTTCGATGCGTGCGCGATCAACGCGCGACTGAACCCGCTCGGTTACGTCTACAGCAGCGGCTACGGTCCCGGCATGAAACCGGTGTTCTTCCTGGGCACGCTCGAGGTGTACCGCGAACACGACGACTACCTGCTGCTGGTATCCGGCAAGGAACTGGCGCGCGACCTCGCCGCCCCCCCGGCGATGAGCCTGGACGGCACCATCTTCATCCGGCGCGAATCGCTGCGCCGGATGCTGTGGGAACGGCTGGAGGAATGGCGCTGGAACCGGCCGGACAACGCCATGAAACGGGCCATCGCGTGCTATGACTTCGAGAACGACCCCGAGGCGGCGCTGGAGGCCATGACCGACAACGAACTGCGCACCGTGATGCTGCACGAGATCGGCGAAGTGCAGGCCGGCAAGCTGCTTGGCGGCGGATGGGAAGACATGCTGGCGGGCCTCGGTCACAGCAAGGCGGAGATCATGCTGCGCGCCGTGCGCGACCACATGGCCGACGCCCTGTCGACACTGCCCGGGCTGCTGGCCGACGGCGATGCCGCGGCGCTGCACGGCTACATCGGCGGCCTGTCGAACATGCGCAAGGAACTGTTCCCGCGACTGCTCGCCGCCTACGAGATCTGGACGGTGACCGGGAATCGCCGCGAGCTCGAGCAGCTGGCCGGGCGCTCGGCGTCGCACTGGACGGCGCTGGCCGGGAAACTGCTCGGGCTGTTCGACAGGTGCGGCATCGACTGCCGGCAGCAACTCGTGGCCACCATGGAATCGAACACGTACTAACGTCACCCTGCATGAAACCCTCCGCCCCGGCACAGGCCGTACCCCTGACCACGCTGCGCGAGGTGAAACCGCAAAGTTTCATCTACGAAAAGCCGCGCGCATTGGCGCTCGATATCTGCAAGGAGATGATCCGCCGTTTCGAGGAACGCACGGACGAACAGTACCCGGGACGCATCGGCCAGACGGCGCAAGAGGAATTCGACATCAAGCGCTCGACCGACCTGGTGGTCAGCGGGAAGGAACACTGGAAGGACATCGATCGCGAGCTGTTTCGCTCGCTCGGGTTCGCCATCCGGGAGTTCCGCGACGCCTTCCCCTTCTTCCGCGGGGCCTTCAAGGACAGTGGCTACGCCATCCAGCGCACCCGGCCCGGCGAGTATTATCAATGGCACATCGACGGCGGCAGTCACGAGTTCAGCCAGCGCCAGCTGGTGGCAGTCTGGTACCTGAGCGACGTGCCCGCCCCCGGCGGCGCCACCGAGTTTTCCTACCAGCAGGTAAAGGTACAGCCCGAGGCCGGCAAGCTGCTGCTGTTTCCGCCGTTCTGGACCCATGAGCACCGCGGCGCGCCGGTCGAGCGGGGCGTCAAATACATCGCCACCACATGGGTCGTCTTCGCCTGAACAGTCGCGCACGGCACAGCATGCGCATCATCGAGCCGTCAGGCAACGAGGACTTCCGGCGCTACTACGACCTGCGCTGGCGCATCCTGCGCGCGCCCTGGCACCAGCCGCGCGGTAGTGAACGTGACGCGCTGGACGAGCGCAGCACCCACCTCATGCTCGTCGATACCGCAGGCAAGGCGCTCGCCGTGGGACGCCTGCACTTCAATACCATCCGCGAGGCGCAGATACGCTACATGGCGGTTGAGGTCCCGCATCGACGCCACGGTCTGGGCAGCCGGCTGCTTTGTGCGCTGGAACTCAAGGCGCGCGAACTGGGCGCCGCGCGCATCGTCCTGGATGCGCGGGAAACCTCGCTGGGCTTCTACCGCAAGCACGGCTATATCGCCGGTGAAAGCGGGCACATGCTGTTCAACTGCATCGCCCACGTACGCATGAGCAAGGCGCTCGCCGGACGGGTGTAATTCCGGTCAGTCGGTCACCAGCTCGGTTTCCATCATCTCGCCATGGGTATCGATGCGGATACCGGTCACGGCCGGCGCACGCGCGAGGATATAGGCACACAGCAGCAGCAGCATCTTTTTATTGTCGTTGTGCATGGCGGTCAGCATCTTGTCGCCGACGATCTGGCAGCGCTGTTCGAGGGTCGGGTTGTCCACCCAGTCCCGACTCATCTGCCAGCCCCTGTCCATGTCGGCATCGAGTTTGTCGAAAAAGTCGCCCGCTTCCCTGACCAGCGCATCCGGGACCTTTACCGGGTAGACCTGTTCCTCCACCACCACGTTCAATATCATGCTTGCCACCCTGATTTTGGTTACACTGCGAGTGCCATGCCAAATGGTACCGCATACCCGCCACCCGTTGCAGGACCGGATGCATGCTGACTCACATCGAAGGCGTTCTCGATACCCGACAATTGCAGCAGGCGGCGACGCTGATCGCCGGCGGGCGCTTTGCCGATGGCCGCGCCTCGGCCGGCCTGGCGGCACGGCGTGTCAAGCGCAACGAGGAACTGGCGCTCGATCCGCGGCGCATGGACGCGCTCAACAGACTGGTCATGGGCAACCTGGTTCAGCACCCGGTGTTTCGCAGCGCGGCCATGCCGCTCAGGACGGCCACGCCCTACTACGCCCGCTACAGCCCCGGCATGACCTACGGCGATCACGTCGATGATCCGATCATGGGCCAGGGAGAGTTGTACCGGTCCGACCTGTCGGTCACGGTGTTTCTGAACGATCCGCAAAGCTATGCGGGCGGCGAACTGTGCATCCAGACCAGCTTCGGCGAACAAAAGATCAAGCTGCCGGCCGGGGATGCCGTGATCTACCCTTCCTCCAGCGTCCACCACGTCGCCGAGGTCAGCCGGGGTGAACGCCTCGTCGCGGTGAGCTGGATCCAGAGCCTGGTGCGCGAACCCGAACGCCGTGCCCTCCTGCACGAGCTGAACCTGGCGCGCGAGTCGCTGTTACAGGAGAAACCCGACGCACCGGAAACCACGCGGGTCAACCACGCCTACATCAACCTGGTGCGCATGTGGTCGGATGTGTGATCAGTCATTTGCCCTATGCCGCGCACAGACGCGAAGAGGCGGGGCAGAATGATCAACGCGGGCGACGCAGAGGACAAGGCGATAGGCGACCGGTGCTGATCGGGTAGCGTTTGCAGGATCCTGCAGCCCCCGTGATGCACGTCTGTCGACCCCGATGGCGCCGCTACGGGATCTCCTCGATATAGGTGCGAGCAATCGGGGTCTGCACATAATAGCGTTTCTCCCCCTCCCTGACCCAGAAGAAATAGTAGCCCTTCTCGGGTTCGGACGTGACCTTGCCGCCGCGCACCTCCCAGCTCTTGACATGCACCCCGTCGGCGTAGGTCACCCGGTAATTGCCTTCCAGCCACGTTACCCCGAGACGGGTCAGGCGGTTCTGCTGTTCTTCGGTGCACCCGGCCAGCAGCAGGCCGATGCAGAGCAACAACACGATTCTGGGCATTACGATCATCCCTGTTACACGAGACCCGTGGCACGCGGACCCTGCAGGAGGCGCCGGAGACGAACTGTCCGCGCCGCGGGAATGAGATAGCGTTCCGCCGCCTCCCGCGTGGCCATCCGTATCGCCGGGTGTCATCCCCTGTTGCCGGAACGGACGACGGGATCACCCGTCAGCCGGCCCGACATTCATGGCGACCGACAGCCGCGTCCCGGGGCTGTTGTTCACCGTTACCTCATGCAGCACGTGAGGGCCGAACATCACCAGCTTGCCTTCCTCCGGCAACACGGTGATCCGCCGCTGGGCAGCGTACAGGACCAGTTCGCCGGAGTTGGCGGGGACGCGCACATAGTACACCGCCGAGAGCAGCTCGTCGTTCTCATCGTGATGATGCGGGGCGGTCACATGCCCCGGTCCCATGGCATTGAACCAGAATCCCGCCTTCAGGGTATCCACCGCCACGTTCAGCCATCGCCCGGCCTGTTGTCTGAACATGTCCAGCACGGTGGCGATCTCCGGGATATCGGCCGCATCGATATAGGTGTTCTCGAAGCGGCCGGTGAAATGATGGCTCTGCCTGACCTTGCCGGCGCCGCACGCAGCCTGGAAGCGTTCGTACAGGCGGGTGTTGAGCGCTGCCGGATGGGCGAGTGAATATTCCCGGTACAGCATGTCTGGCACGTTTCGTCTCTACGCAAGGGGACCGGAATCGACCCGGAAAGCGGGAATATGCATCCGGCCCCGTTCCATAAAAAAAAGCCGCGCATGCGCGCGGCTTTCGTGACCGCCTGCAGCCGGGACTAGCGGTGCGATCCCTTTTCCTCGTGGGCCATGTCGACCAGCTTGTTGGCCATCGCCATGTAGTCCTGGCGGAAATGATACAGGGGATGACCTTCTTCCGGGACGAAGTAATCCTTCATCTCCACGCCATTGGCGTGTTCGTAATCGATAAATTTTTTCTGCATTTCCAGCAGTTTCGCAATCAGTTCCTGCTTGTCGCTCATGACGTACTCTCCGGGATGCGGGTAAATTCTCAATGGAATCAGGGATTGTGCGCAACTATAACCACTCGCCCGGGGCCCGAAAATATCCCATATGGGCAGTCGCGCGGTATGACGTCAATAGCCGCCCTTGCGCATGCTCTCCGGCAGACCGGCGATCATTCCGGCCTGCTTGCTCGGGTTGCCCGGGAACAGGTCGAACAGGTCCTTGGAAGCGATCTTTCGACCCCACCTGGAGCCCATCTCCTTGACCATGACACGGTTGTTGGGCTGATTGCCGTTGTTGTTGATGTATTCGTCGCGCAGATAATTGATCACGTCCCAGTGCGCCTGGGTCAGCGTGATCCCCTCACTCTCGGCAATTGCACTGGCGACATTTTCGTTCCAGTCATCCATGTTGACAAGGAAACCGGTTTCCGTGCTTTCTAGTGTCTTGCCGTCTACCTCGTATGCCATCGTACACTCCTGAATATTTTCCTGGGCTAAGGGGTAAAAGTGCGCAAATTCTGCCGCCTGCGCCCGAAAAGGCAACCCCCCGGTCGGGATAACCCGGGAAACACAGGGTTAATCCTTGTCGGCGGTGACCGGCTTGATGCCCTTGTGGGGCAGAAACAG
>Ga0210124_1000048_pt1 | contig 75278 bp, 72 predicted proteins | sample Muzzi_PWC_D2_FD_185554 | JGI IMG/M metagenome (GOLD analysis project Ga0210124, IMG submission 185554) | Wetland microbial communities from San Francisco Bay, California, USA, that impact long-term carbon sequestration - Muzzi_PWC_D2 (SPAdes) | ecosystem: Environmental > Aquatic > Marine >...
TCGCGACCGCCGAGACGAAGCCGAAGGGCCGCTTCGTGGGCCCGCCGGCGGACTGGGGCAAGCACTATTCCGAGCGCATTCAGGCACTGCACATGAACTTCCAGGAGGTTCCGGTCGGGCAGGCGGCAACCCTGTGGGCCGAGCTCCAGGCGGCCTATGATCGCAAGGAGCCGATCGTTCTGTTCAACTGGACGCCGAACTTCATCGAAGCAAAGTTCAAGGGCGAGTTCGTCGATTTTCCGGACTACGCACCGGCCTGCATGACCGACCCCAAGTGGGGCTCCAACCCCGATATGGTCTATGACTGCGGCGCCCCCAAGAAAGGCTATCTCAAGAAGGCCGGCTCTCCGGAACTGGAGAAGAAGTGGCCCGACGGTGCGGCTTTGCTGAAGAAGATCAGCTTCACCAACGGGCAGATCGCCGACGCGGCGGCGATGGTCGACGTCGACGGCATGAGCCCGGAGGAAGCCGCCGATAAATGGATCGCCGAGAACGAGGCGACCTGGAAGGCCTGGATGAAGTGAGTTGCCGCCGCTCGAAGTAGGGCGGTGAAGCGGGCGTGCGGGCGGGAGTCCATCCCGCCCGCCGTCCTGCTTGAGGTGCCGCTGGTTCGGGTGTAGCCCTAGGGAGACGGGACAAGCCGGGCGCCAGATCCGGTCCGCGAATGGGGGAGGCCCATGAGCACGGACAGCAAGATCGCCTGCCGCAACGTCTGGAAAATCTTCGGGCCGGACCCGGCCGGGTTCCTCGGCCGGCACGGCGGCGGGCCGGGCGACGAGGCGTTTCGGGAGGAAGGCTATATCGGCGCCGTCCGGGACCTCTCCTTCGACGTGGCGGCCGGCAAGATCGTGATGATCATGGGCCTGTCGGGGTCCGGCAAGTCGACCCTGATCCGCTGTCTCACGCGGCTCATCGAGCCCACGGCCGGGGCGGTCGATTTCGAAGGCCGCGACATCCTCGGTATCAGCGAGGCCGAGCTGATCGAAATCCGGCGCCACCGCATGGGCATGGTGTTCCAGCATTTCGGTCTGCTGCCGCACCGCAACGTTCTCTCCAACGTCGCCTTTCCGCTCGAGGTGCGCGGCATGGGCCGGCGCGAGCGCGAGGCGGTCGCGCAGGAGATGATCCAGCTGGTCGGCCTCGAGGGGCGCGAGAGCTATTATCCGCGCGAGCTTTCGGGCGGCCAGCAGCAACGCGTCGGCATCGCGCGCTCGCTCGCCATCGAGCCGGAAGTCTGGTTCCTCGACGAGCCCTTCTCGGCGCTCGATCCGCTCATCCGGCGCGAGATGCAGGACGAGTTCCTGCGCCTGCAGAAGATGCTGCACAAGACCATCGTGTTCATTACGCACGACTTCGACGAAGCGATTCGCCTGGGCGACCGCATCGGCATCATGAAGGACGGCCGACTCGTCCAGATGGCGACGGCGGAGGAGATGGTGTCCCGCCCGGCCGACGATTACGTCGCGGCCTTCACCAAGAACGCGCCGCGCGACCGCATTCTCTCGGTGCGCTCCGTGATGCAGCCGCTGCCCGAGGCCGGCGCGTGGGGCGAGGACGGCGTGCCGGCCTCCGCCAAGCTGGGCGACGTGGCCGGCCAAGTGTTCGCGACCGAGGCGCCGGTTCCCGTGCTCGACGACGAGCACAAGCCGGTCGGCGTGATCGGCCGCGACGCGATCGCGGCCGCGCTCTACGGATCCGACGCGAGATGAGCTCCGTCCTGGAGGGACGCAGTGCGCCGCAGCGCTGGGCGCGGCTGCCCGACGGACTCGTTCTGCCGATTCTCTTCGTGCTCGTCATCGCGGCCGGGCTCCTGCTCGCCGCCGCCTTCGACTGGGCCGTGCGCTGGCCCTCCGACTGGGTGATCCCGCTGCGCGGTTGGGTGACGCAGCTCTTTCATTGGCTCGGCAGCGACGCCGGCGCGTTCGGGCTGAAGTTCAAAGACGTCACGCGCGGGCTGTCCTGGCTGCTGGCCCAGCCGCTCGATCTGGTCGAGGCGCTGCTCTACGGCGGCTTCCGCGGCCTCGACCTGCCGCCCCTGCCCTGGGTGGTCGTGGTGGCAGGCGTCGCGTTACTGGCCCTTTGGGCGGGCGGCCGGGGGCTGGCTCTGTTCTGCGGCGCGGCGACGGCCTATCTGGCGCTGTTCGGCATCTGGCAGGATTCCATGAAGACCCTCGCCATCGTGCTGGTGACGGTCCCGGTCGCCGCCGCGACGGGGCTCTTCCTCGGCGTCTGGGCGACCCGCTCACAGCGCGCGGAATCGTTCCTGACCGTCTGCTTCGACGTCATGCAGGCCACGCCGCACATGGCGTATCTCACGCCGGTGGTGGTGCTGTTCGGCTTCGGCCAGGTGCCGGCGATGATGGCGACCGTCATCTTCGCCATGCCGCCGATGGCCCGCTGCGTCATTCTGGGTATCCGTACGGTGCCGTCCGACGTGGTCGAGGCCGGGCGCATGTCCGGCTGCACGCCGCGGCAACTGCTGTGGAAGGTGCAGCTCCCGGCGGCGCACCGCACCCTCATGCTGGGGCTCAACCAGGTGGTGATGCAGACCCTCGCCATGGCCGTCATCGCCTCGCTGGTCGGCGCGGCGGGCCTCGGGCAGAAGCTGCTGTTCTCGCTGCAGCAGCTGCAGATCGGCAAGGCGACCGAGCTCGGCATCGCGATCGTGCTGATCGCCATCGTGCTCGACCGCCTGACCCAGGCCTATGCGCGGCGCGAGCCGGCCCATTCGGATGGGCGCCGGAACTTCGTGCAGCGCCATCCGCATCTCGTTCTCTTCGCCACCGTGCTGGTCGCCGGGACGCTCCTGTCCTTCGCGGTGCCGGAAATCGCCGTCCTGCCGAAGGACCTGACCGTCAGCTTCGGCCGGCCGATGGACCACGCGGTGCGCTTCCTGTCGAAGTATCTCTACCCCTATATCCACCCGCTGCGCGACGCGATCACCGTCGAGCTCCTGCTGCCGCTGCGCAACGTCTACCTCTGGCTGCCGTGGCCGCTGCTGCTCGGGCTGATCGGCGTCGGCGCCTGGCATCTCGGCGGCTGGCGGCTGGTCGGGCTCACCGTCTCCTTGGCGGCCTCGATCATGCTGATCGGCTTCTGGGTGCCGGCCATGATGACCCTGTACCTGGTCACGGCGGCGGTCATTCTCTGCATGCTGATTGGCATTCCGACGGGCATTCTTGCGTCGCGCTCGGAACGCCTGGCGCGCGTCATCATGTCGATCTGCGACACGCTGCAGACCTTCCCTTCGTTCATCTACCTGATTCCGGTCATCATGCTGCTCAAGGTGGGCGACCTCTCGAACGTCGTGGCGATCCTCGCCTACGCCTCGGTCCCGGCGGTGCGCTTCACCTATCTCGGCCTCAAGCGCATCCCGGCGGTCACGATCGAGGCCGCCCGCGCGACCGGCACCACGTCGCTGCAGCGCCTGCTGAAGGTGGAGCTGCCGATCGCCCTGCCGGAGATCATGCTCGGCATCAACCAGACGATCATGATGGCGCTGGCCATGACCGCGATCACCGCGCTGATCGGATCGCGCGACCTGGGCCAGGAGATCTACAAGGCGCTGCCCGGCGCCGACGTGGGGCGCGGCGTCCTGGCCGGCCTCAGCATCGCCTTCATCGGCATCATCGCCGACCGCCTGATCGGCGCCTGGGCCAAGCAGCGCAAGAAGCACCTCGGCGTCGCCTGAGGCGGCGCCGCGGCGCCCCGCCCGCGCGCCCCGTCATGGCGCAAGATCACGGGACGTCGCGCTAGCCCTCGGCCTCGCGCTGCTGGGCGAAGGTGCCGAGGCGCGCGGTCTCCATCAGGCGCGCGAACTCGGCGCCGGGGATCTCCAGCAGCGTCTCGTGGTCGCCGCCCTCGCAGTACACCACCGGCTCCTCGAGCAGATGGCCGTCGAGCACGGTCTCCAGGCCGTAGGCCTCGCCGAACGGCGGCACCGCCCCGAGGTCGCAGTCCGGGAAGAGTTCGGCGATCTCGGCTTCGGTCGCCAGGTGCGCCGGCCGGTGGGTCTCGCGCCACAGCTGCCCGAGCAGCACGTTGCGCGCCGCCGGCAGCACGGCGAGGAACACGCCGTCGTCGTCGCACATCGCGACGGCCTTGGCGGTGGCCTCCTGCGGCACGTCGGCCACCCGGGCGGTCTCGACCGCCGTCATGGTCCTGGGATGCTGATGCACGGTGAATGCGACGCCGCGGTCCTTGAGGTAGGCGGCGACGGTCTTGGACGTCGACATAAAGCCCTCCCGATCCGTTGCGGGCCCGCGTCCGGCGGCGCAGGCCGCCCGTCTCAATGCTAGGCCTGCCGGCGCGCCCGGGGCAATGGACAAGTGGTCCTATCGGCGCCGCGACGGAGAGAGCCTCCCGGCCGGTCCGCCATGCGATCGGGCGGCCGCCGCCCAATGAGCCTCCGTACGCCGCCTGTCCCGGCGACTCGACGGAGCAGTCTGCGATCCCGATCCTGCGCCCGCGTTTCATGATCTAGAATTCACGACCGGACGGCTTGCCAGGCGGACCGGGCGGTCGTCAAATGAAACGATGTCGATGCCTTTGCCCCGGCGGTTCGTCGGCACGGGGCAGAGGCGCTTTGCGACGGCCCTCAAGGAGGTGTTCCCATGCCCGCACCCTTCATCGTCCCGCCCGATCGCACGGCGCGCCCGCTCAACGTCGTGGGCGAGACGATTACCGTGCTGGCCTCCGGCGTGCAGACCGGCGGCTACGAGATTTTCCATCAGGCCGGTCCGGAAGGCAGCGGCCCGCCGCCGCACAACCATCCCTGGGACGAATCCTTCTACGTCGTCAAGGGAGAGATCGCGTTCGGCATCGACGACCGCGAGACGGTCGCCGCGCCGGGAACGCTGGTCCACCTGCCGGCCGGGACGACGCACTGGTTCCGTTTCGGCCCGGGCGGCGGCGAGATGGTCTCGATGACGTCGCGCGAAGGCGCCTCGCGGATGTTCGCGGACATCGACCGCGAAATCGCACCCGACAAGCCGGACCTCGGCAAACTCCTTGAAATCGGCGGGCGCCACGGTCTGAAGGTTTCTCCTCCGGCGGATTGACCGCGCGGCGACGGCCGGCAACGAGGCTTCCACCTCGGGGTCTGGCCGGGCATCCGATGAAGAGCGGGCGCGACCCGTCGTCGGCTGACAGCGGACGCCGTGAAAGCGCGCCGCCTCCCGCTGCGGCGCTGCCTCGCCATCGCCGGCCTCTTGAAGGCGGTTGGCTTGCATTTGCGGCCGGAGTTGGCCAGGCCTTTCTTCCAAAGGATGCAGATCCCGTCCGGATCCCGATTGACGGAGAAGGCATTGCGCTGGCGAGGCGTTCACCACGTGGAATTATCGGTGCTCGACTACGAGCGATCGGTCGCCTTCTATGACGGGATGTTCGGGTGGCTCGGCTACAAGAGTTTCTGGACTCTCGATCTCGGCTACCGCTCGACCTATTACATGGCCCGATTTCCAGTCCCGCACAGCTATGTCGGCATACAGCCGGCCAGGAACGGCGGCAAGCTGGACCATGAAGCGCGCGCCACCGGCATCCACCACATTGCACTGTGGGCCAAGAATCGCCAGGAGGTCGACGCCTTTCACGAAGAATTCCTGATCAGGAACGACATAACCGTCACCGACGTCCCGAAGGAATACGCGATCTACGCGCCCGGTTACTATGCGGTCTTCTTCGACGATCCGATCAACGGCATTCATTGGGAACTGGCCCACACGCCGCGCGTTCCCTCTCCAGCGGCATACCTGAGATGGCGCCGGGCCTTGAAGGAGGCGGCCGGGAACCACCCGGAATGGACTCGGGACCCGCTGCATGAAGCGATGCGCGACCTTCCCTCGAGGACCGTCGCGACCGCCGCCGATGCGACGGGCGATTCTTTGTGAACCTCTCGCCGGTCGAACCCGGTCGTCGGCTCATGGGCCCCACCACATCCGGTCCCGAGGGCAAGGCGGGCGGACCGGGCCGGGGCCCCCTGGGTCGGGGCCTCGGGCGCCATGTTCCGAGCGGGAACCAAATGGACCTCGGCGGTGCCGTCTGTTAGCGTTGTCGGCGAGCATGAACGATTGACCGGGACATTTCCGTGAAAACCATCTTCATCATGATCAAGTGTGACCTCGGCAAGGCCTACGAGGTGGCCGAGGAAGCGGTGGACACGATCGAGCAAGTTTCCGAAGTCTATTCCACCTCCGGGCAGTACGATCTCCTGGTCAAGTGCTACTTGGCCGACGACGAGGACGTGGGGCACTTCGTGAACGCGAGCATGCAGATGCTGCCGGGGGTGAAGGACACCTTCACGATCATCGCGTACAAGGCATTCACCTAATCAGCCGCCGGGCCTGCGCGCCGGTTCTTCGCGGCGCTATCGGCGAATGACGGCATCTCGGATCGATGGTTCGATCCGCGCGTGGGGGGACACCGGCGACTGGGACTCAGTTTGTGCGTCGCCGGATATGGCGACGACCCTTCGTTCGGCCCGGCCCGACGCCACCCGAGCCGACGGCCGGTCAAAGGTTCAATCGCATCGGCACGCGACGCGTTCGTAAGACCGTACAGAATTCCGGGCAGGGACCTTTATTGACATGCACCGCCGTCGGGTTTCCTGTTCATGCGGTGCGGATCTATTAGAGCTGAGGCCAATCCCGTGACAGTCAGAGAGGCGATTACGATTCGCCCGGCCGGACCGGACGATTCCGAGGCGATCGTGGCGATGGCCACCCGGCTTACGGCTTTCGAGCGCAGCCTGAGCTCTCATGACTCCTCTCGCACCTGCCGCCTGGCGGTTTCCGACTTGGCGAAACACTGCTTCTGCGAGCGGCCGCTGTTTCACATCCTGGTGGCCGAGCGAGGCTCGGGCCTTTTCGGCTATGCGCTCTACTGCCTTGTGTTCGACACCGAGCTGGCCGCCGTCGGGCTTTGGCTCGGAGACCTCTACGTCGACCCCGAGGTCCGTGGCCACGGTGTCGGCCTGGCGATACTTCGTGCGGTGGCCGAGGCATGCCAAGCGCATGACGCGACCTGGATCGCCTGGCAGGTCCAGCGAAACAATATCGATGCGCAGCGGTTCTATGATCGTTTCGCCGAACGCGATCCAGACTTGGTCTACTGGACGGAGCTGGAGGATTTCCGGGCGGCCCTGTCGTCCTGATTTCCCCGTTTCACTGCCGCCCTGCGGTCCGGACTAGCGTGAGCGGACGTATTTCGCATGCACCGCCTCGAAGCGGCAAAGCGCGGTGGAATCCAGGCGGGCCGCCGGATGAGCCTCGTGCGTGTCCCATCGCGACAGCGCGTCGCAGTATTCGGCGATCTTCCGGCACAGGGCGGCGACTTCCCGGTCCTCGCAGCGGGTCGCTGCCGTGTCGGCCTCCTCCGCGCAGCGCCCGGCGAGCCGGCGGTCGAGTTCAAGCGCGTCGGCGGGCTTTGCGGCGATCCGCGGCGGCGGAAGCGCGCCGGGGACGGGCACGGTCCGGCGCGCCGCGAACAGGCGAACGAATTCCGTGGCCTGCCGCATGGCGGTCCAGCTCGTCGCCCAGGCCGCATCCGCGGCCTTCGCGTCGCCCCTATGCCAGTGAACGAAGGCGTGCACCATGGGCTGCTCGATCATTGCGATCAGGTGCGCGAGGACGCCGGCCGCCGTGTCGGCGGGCGGCTCCGTGCTGGCTTCGCTTTCCTTCGGCGCATCCAGGCGCTTTGCCAACCACGCGGCATAGGCTTCGCGTGGCCCCTCGGCGGCCGAGATCAAGTCTCCGGCACGCTGGTCGGCACGGACCGCCCGGCGGAGGGTCGCGCACAGCCTCTGCTCCATGGCCCATTCGGCGGCCAGGATGCTCCGGTATTCCCTGCCCGGCACGACGCGATCTGGCGGCAGAACGACCGGCCTTTCCGTTTCGACCAGGTAGTCGACGATTCGCATCGCATTGGGAAAGTCGATGCGGTCGACCGCCATGATACGCTCGGCGGCCTCGGCCTCGCCCCAGTCCCGCAGCGCCAGGATATGGATGAATTGCTGGTGCACGGCGGTCATCTCGTCGCGCAGGACACGGTTCAGGGAATCCGCGTGTTCGTCCATCGTCCGTCCTCCTCCTGTCGCCCGCGGAGGGTGATGTGCCGGCCCGTTGTAAGCGTCTCCACGGCCAGGAGGCGAGCGGTTTGCCTTCGCGAACCGTCGCTTCGCGCGCCGCTGCCCGCCTGCAAGACGGCCGTATCGGGCATGGATCGCTTCAGGGCCCGACGGTCACGAAGAGGCGGCGAAGGCCTCGGTGGAGCGCCATCGCGGCGGCCGGGAGGCGCCGGGCAACCGCCGTCAGCGTGTCGATCCAAGGTATCCGCGCGTCGCTCCTGCCACGGGGCCCACGGCGCCGCGGCATCTTCTCCGGGTGCCGTTTGCGTTCGAGATAGCGATGCAGCGCCAACTCATGGCGCCCCGGGGCCACGCTCTCGATCCTCCGCGGCCAGGGCGGGTGCCGCTGTTCGATGTCGATGTCGTTGAACCACATGGTCTTTCGGCCTCCGAACACGTGCCGAACACGGGTCCGAAGATTATCCGATTGAGCGCGCGTGATATTTCGGTTATGACCGAAACATGGTCACGATTGCGTCCATGGCGTCGGTGGCGTCGCTGATCGGAGATCCCGCCCGGGCGAACATGCTCTTCGCCCTGAAGGACGACGGGACCATATCCGCAGGCGACCTCTCCGCCATCGCGGGGGTGGCCGCGAGCACCGCCAGCGAGCACCTCGGGAAGCTGATCGAGGCCGGGCTGGTGACGGTGACCGCGCGGGGCCGCAGGCGGTACTACGGCCTCGCCGTCCCCGACGTGGCCGATATCCTCGAGGGCCTGGAAAGCATCGCCACCACCCTGTCGCACGACGGCCGCAACCCGGCGCCGGACGATCGCGCGATGCTCCATGCACGGTGCTGCTACGATCATCTCGCCGGGCGCGTCGGGGTCCGGCTCGCGGTGGCCCTCATGGCCAAGGGCTTCATCAGCCACAGCCCGACCGGTCCCGATCTGACCGGCGACGGCGAAGCCTGGCTCGGCTCTCTCAAGGTCGACGTCGGCGCCCTCAGGGCCGACCCGCGGCGCTTCATGCGCCTCTGCCCGGATTGGAGCGAGAAATCGATCCATATCGGCGGCGCGGTCGGGGCGGCCATGCTGCGCGGCATGGTCGGTCTCGACTGGCTGCGGCGCGAGCGGGGCTCGCGGAGCGTGATCGTGACGCACAAGGGCGCCGCCGAATTACGGGCACGCCTGGATCTGGACATCGGCGCTCCCTAGGCGTCCGGCGCGTGTGCACCGGCATCAGTTCCCATGTGGCGCGAACGTTGCCTTCCGATCGCCCCGCGGGGCGAGTTCAACGGGCGCGATCGAGAGACCGCCTCATGACTCGGAATGCGCCGGTGCCGAGACGGCTTCCGCCTTGTCCTGCAGCCAGTTCAGGAAGGTCCGCACCGCCGGCCGCAAGACGCCGGGGCAGGTTTCGATCACGTAGTTCCCGCAGGCCGGTTCCGAGTGCAGCACCACGACCTGACGCGATCGAATCTCCTCGCGAAAGAAGGCGTGCGCCGTGTAGGTGATCCCGTCGCCGCGGCGCACCGCCTGCATGATCAGATTCCCCGGCATGTGATGGATCATCAGCGGCCTGTCCAGCTTGACGCCGCGCCGGGCCATCCAGTCCGCCACCTCGTTGGTGCCCAGTTCCTGCAGCCACGGCATGTCGATGAGCGTGGCCGGGTCGCGGCCGCTTCCTCGACAACATCTTTATCGAGCGGCTGTGGCGCTCGCTGAAGTACGAGTGCATCTACCTGCACGCCTTCTCGGGCGGGCGCGAGGCCCGCGACGGGATCGGCAGGTGGATGACCTCCTACAACCATCGGCGCCCTCAGGCCGCCCATGGCGGCGAGACGCCGGTGCGTGTCTATCGTTATCGGCTGTCGGTTTCCGGCCCGGGCTTGCGCCCGGACCTCCAACCGACAGCCTTGGTGGCCTGACGAACATGAAACGGAACCCGACCGGCAGACCCGGACCGTAGCTTAAATCACAGTCGAACCTGTCCAACGGATGGGGAGCAGCTCACTTTGGGGCGAGCTTCAGAGTCCGAATTGGATTTCGCCATGATCTTGTCTTTCTCGTGCGTGACCACTGTGCAGTGGCCCATAAGAAAATCAAAACAGCTAATGTAGCCCCTCATCGGAACATCGCTCGGCTCGCTCCAGTTCGTCGATCGCCTTGACGGTCCTCTGCCACATCCGGCAGTCGCCTTTGTCTAGCATGGCATCGGCACGCTGGGCTGCTTCTAACGCGGCATCCTCGCCGTACCGCTTCACCATTATGTTGGCGCAGCGCCAGATGTCTATATCGGCGATCATTTATCTACCAATGGATATGTAATCTCTATCAATGGTTCAGGAGGTCGTCTGATATAACTGGCCAAGATATCCCTTTGATGGATGATACTGATTGAGGATCGAGAATTGACCGTGGCATTGTCGTTAGTTCTCGAGAGGGCTTTTCAACCGGTCGAACCGCATTCAAATGCCGAAACTCGAATGGCTTGATACCTTTGAGCTGAGAGTGCCGGAAATTGACGGCGATCACAGGGCGATGCTGGATCTGATGAAAGGTGTCCAATCCGCAATGGCGTTAGGTGATCGCCAAACCGGGGAGCAGCTTCTGGACCGGCTTCTCGCCTTCGCGGAAGGCCATTTCGAAAGAGAGCACGCGCTGCTTGTGCGCTGGAATTGCCCCGAGGCAGAGGAGCATGCCACTTATCATTGGAATCTTCTGTCACGCGCGGTCGCGGTAAGGAAGGCATGCACTGAGATCGAAAATCCGAAATCCTTCAATGAATGCTGCGAAGAGATGCTGTCGTTCCTAGTGGACGACGTTGTGCGCGGCGACATGAGGCTCAAATCATTCCTGGAAGAAGCCGGACTAACCATCCGGGTCTATAACTAGATCCAAGTCACGACCGCCTTACCAGGTTGACCACCGCCAGCGCCTCGGACGCGGTGACCTCCGGCCGGGCCACGCACAGGGCGCGCACCGCGGCCTCGGTTTGGCCCAGATAGTCCTCGCCGGCGGCCTGAGCTTCGTCAAGAGCTCGGCGGGCGATGCGCTTTATGGTGGAATTTTCGGCGTTTGTTTCCCTTATAAGCGCAGTGCTCGACTTTAATCCGGAAAGTCTCAATTGACACAGGTCATTGTTGGCTGCGGACAGCCTAAGTATATGCGCGTAGGAATAAATTGCGACTGCGCCGCAGGTGGATTGTATCGGCGCCACGCGAGAAGGTTCGTGGGCGTCCGGGTCCTGGAGCATGCGTCAATACGCCGGCACGGAAAGGTCGCGGGGACCGCCGGCGGAACAAGTGGCTGGTGATGTGGAGGCTTCGATCATGACTGCGAGCGTCGATCTGACCGAGACACCGGACGGTGCAAGCCGAACCTCGGACCCCGCCCTCGCGCGCCCGACTGCCGTCAGGCCCGGGATCTCGCCACCACGTGCCGAGGCCGAGGCTCTGCAGGTGCCCGCCTACCTCCGGGAGACCTACTACTGGGCCTATCTGGACCCCCGCAATGTACCGCTTCTCGACCATGAACTGGTCGTTGCGGCGATCCTCTGGGGCAATCACCGGCGCTTGCGCGAAGCCGCCTTCGCGGAACTCCGGCCGGGACAGCGGGTGCTGCAGCCCGCCTGTGTCTACGGCGATTTCTCGCCGGCCTTGGCCCACCACCTCGGTCCGCGGGGACGGCTGGAGGTCATCGATGTCGCGCCGATTCAGGTGGCCCGTTGCCGGCGCAAGCTGGGGAAGCTCCCGCAGGCGACGGTCCGGCACGCCGACGCCGCACGGTGGGGCAGCAAAGGCTATGACGCGGTGTGCTGCTACTTTCTGTTGCACGAGCTTCCGGCGGACTACAAGCGCGCGGTCGTCGACGCCCTGCTCGGGAGTGTCGTGCCCGGTGGCAAGGTCATCTTCGTCGACTATCACAAACCCCACTGGGCGCACCCGTTGAAGGCCATCACGAGCCTTGTCTTCGACACGCTCGAGCCCTTCGCCAAGGAGCTCTGGCACAACGAGATCCAGCACTTGGCCAGCGCTCAAGACGCGTTCGTCTGGAGCAAAGAAACCTATTTCGGCAACCTGTTCCAAAGGACCGTCGCACGCAGACCCGCAACGTCCTAACCACAGACGCAGCAGCAACGGATATCGTCATCGCCGGAACCGGCGGCGCATCGTCGCGCTCGAGACTCGGCCGCTCACCGTAATGTGTATGCCGCGCCGCCTCGCCATGAGGCCCGAGAGTTCGTTAACGCGAAGGAGCGGCTTCATGTACAGGCAACCAGATCATCATGCGGACCCCGCGGGGCGAGTTCAACGGGCGCGGTCGAGAGACCGCTTCATGACCCGGAATGCGCCGGCGCCGTGACGGCTTCCGCCTTGTCCTGCAGCCAGTTCAGAAAGGTCCGCACCGCCGGCCGCAAGACGCCGGGGCTGGTTTCGATCACGTAAACTCCGTAGGCCGGTTCCGAGTGCAGCACCACGACCTGACGCGATCGAATCTCCTCGCGAAAGAAGGCGCGCGCCGTATAGGTGATCCCGTCGCCGCGACGCACCGCCTGCATGATCAGATTCCCCGGCATGTGATGGATCATCAATGGCCTGTCCAGCTTGACGCCGCGCCGGGCCATCCAGTCCGCCACCTCGTTGGTGCCCAGCTCCTGCAGCCACGGCATGTCGATGAGCGTGGCCGGGTCGCGGGGGCCCGGCGCACCGACGAGCGATGGCGTGCCGATCACGACCATGTCGCTGATCAGGACGGACGGGGCGTTCTCTTTCAGTCTGTCGCGGTTGCGATAGCGGATCGCCATGTCGATGCCGCCCGGCTTTAGCTCGACGAGCTCCGCCGTCGGGTTCAGCATCAAAGTGATGTCCGGGTGTCGGTACTGGAACTCCATGATTCTCGGCATCAGCCATTCGGTCGCGAAGGCGGGCGACATGGAGACCTGCACCGGACGCGCGGCGTCGGCACCGCCCAGCGCTTCGACGCCTCGGCGGATCGCCGCGAAGCCGATGTCGAGGTCGCGGGCCAGCAGCGCCCCCTCCGTGGTGAGCGCGATGCCGCGTCCCGCCCGGGCCACCAGCGCGACGCCCAAGCGCTCCTCCAGGGCCTTGACCTGCTGGCTCACGGCCGCGTGGCTGACGTTCAGGTCCGCCGCCGCCCGGGTATAGCTCTTGCGCTCCGCCAGGGCCGCGAAGGCTCTGAGGCCGGTAAGCGAGGGCAGTTCGGACCAATCCATTTGTTAGACAAACTTATATATGGGAAGAAATATTGAGTCGCTATGGACGCGATTTCTCGGCATTCTGTCAATAGGAGAGCTGGATCGAGCGGGTACCTCGAAGCCTCGGACATGCAAGTTCCTCTGAAGAATCCAACCACGGCGAATGCGCCCGCTCCGGCGCGGTTCAACCCCTTGGGAGCCGAGCGAAATGACGAAAGCCGTTGAGGCCCGCGAAGGCGGCTGCCTGTGCGGCGCGGTCCGCTACAGGCTGCGCGGCGAGCCGACCTATGCCGGGAACTGTCACTGCCGGTCCTGTCAGAGGGCGGTCGGCGCCGGCTTCGTCACCTGGGTGGGCGCGAAGCCGGCGGACTTCGAGGTGACCACGGGAGAAATCGCCCGCTGCGAGACGTCGCCGGGCGTTTGGCGCGGCTTCTGCGGGCGGTGCGGCAGCTCTCTGACGTTTACCGGCGACGACTGGACCGACGTCGGCGTGACGGCCGCCACGCTGGACGACCCCGGAAGCGTCGCACCTCAATCCAACGTTTACCTCGATCACAAGCAGCCCTGGGTGATGATCGACGATGCCCTGAGGCGATACGACGAACTTCCCTGACCAGCGGACCCTTCAAGCCGAGCGGGAGCGACCAATGGCAAATATCTACGCGTACGCCTGCAAGGATTATCCCGGCATGGAGGCCTGTCCCGGGCGCTTCGTCGCCGAGACGGAAGACGAGCTGTGCAAGCTGATCGAACTGCACGCATCGCTGGCCCACGGCGAAGACCCCAGCGCCTGGGGCGACGAGGACAGGGCCTATCTCAAGACGCTGATCAGGCCCGGGTCGGCCGAGGACAAGCGATAGCTAATGACGGCGAAATCGACGCGCGCATAGAAATTCGCCAAGGGGCCACGGCGGATGATCGTCAAACGGCTGGAAGACGTGATCGGCACCAAGGGCGACGCCCACGGCGACAAATGGCATAGCTTGCGCCTCCTCCACACCGAGGACGGCATGGGCGTCACCCTGACCGACAGCGTTCTCGAGGCAGGCTTCGAAATGGTGCTTTGGCAAAAGAACCATCTCGAGGCCTGCTATTGCCTCGAGGGCGAGGGGACGGTCGAGGAGCTCGACAGCGGGCGTATCCACGAGATCAGGCCCGGAACGCTCTACGCCATGAACGGACACGATCGCCACCGCATTCGGGCGCGGACCCGCATGCGGGTGGTCTGCACGTTCTTTCCGGCCTTGACCGGCGAGGAAGTGCACGACGCCGACGGTTCCTTGTAGCGCGGCGGGGCCGTCTTTCTCGATCGCGCAAGCTGCCGGCCGGACAGAGCCGGCGCTTCGCACGGCGCCGGTGCGACGTTTCAAGTCGGCGCCGTGGGCCGGAGTTCGGGCGTACGGCACAATCGGGCAATAGGGCCACGCGCTGCCGCGGGTCCAGCCTTGCGGCGAAGGCGTTTCCCCGCTGCATCGGAAACGATAATGGTGGGCGCACCTGGGATTGAACCAGGGACCTCCTCGGTGTGAACGAGGCGCTCTCCCGCTGAGCTATGCGCCCGTAAAGGCCGGGCCGCGCCGCGCGGGCGGCCCCCTGGGTGGGCGGCCCTGATGTAGGGCAGGGCTGCGCGGCCTGTCAAGCGAAGGCCGGCCGCCCGGACCGGCGCCGGCCGCACGTCATCCGGTGCCCGTCCGGCTCCCGGCCGGCCCCCGGCCGAGCCGCGTCAGCGCCGCCGGCAGCTCGGCGATCTCGGCGATCACGATATCGGGGTCGAGCGCCTCGACCGGCACCGGGCCATAGCCGCTGGCGACGGCGATCACCGGCAGGCCGGCGGCGCGCGCGGCCTTCACGTCGTTGGCGCCGTCGCCCAGCATGACCGCGTCCTCGGGCCGCGCCGCCATGGCCGCGAGCAGGCCGAAGACGTGGCCCGGGTCGGGCTTGCGCACCGCGAAGCTGTCGCCGCCGGCGACCGCCTCGAACAGCGGCGCCAGGCCGAGCGCGTCCAGGATGCCGCGGGTCGGCCCCTCCGGCTTGTTGGTGCAGACCGCGAGGCGCCAGCCCGCCGCCTTCAGCGCGCCCAGCGTCTCCGGCACGCCCGGGTAGGGGCGGGTGCGCGCCGTCATCATGCTCTCGTAGATCGGCAGGTAGCGTGCGACGATGGCGGCCAGGGCCTCGGGCGGCGGGCTGCCGCCGCTCGCCGCCAGGGCGCGCTCGATCAGCTTCGGCACCCCGTCGCCGACCATGCGGCGCACGGCCTCCTCGGCGAGCGGCGCGCGGCCCATCTCGCTCAACAGCCGGCCGACGGCGGCGGTCAGGTCGGGCAGGCTGTCGATCAGCGTGCCGTCGAGGTCGCACAGGAGGACGGGGCCGGCGGTCTCGGTCATCCCGTCCTGTCTAGCGGGCTTTCGCGGCGGCGGCCAGCCGCGGCCGCACAATCTTTGGGAATCAGCGCGTTACCCGTCATCGGCCGTAACAATACTTGATTTGCGGCCGGCGCGGCGGCTATGGCATGTTCCGCCCGCTGCCCTGGGGGATTCGACGGGCGGCGCCCCGATTCACCGGTCGAACCGCCCATGCCCGAAGCCGAGCTCGTCGTCGTCGTCCTGGCCGCCGGTCAGGGCACCCGCATGAAATCGAACCGCCCGAAGGTGCTGCACGAGATCGCCGGGCGGCCCATGCTGGCGCACGTGCTGGACAGCGTGGCGGCGCTGGCGCCCGACCGCGTCATGGTGGTGCTCGGGCCCGGCATGGAGGAGGCCGCCGCGCTCACCGCCGACCATCCACGGACCGAGACCGTGGTGCAGGCGCAGCGCCTGGGTACCGGCCATGCGGTCGCCATCGCCGGTGCCGCCCTGGGCCAGGCGCGCGATGCCGCCGACGTGCTGGTGGTCTGCGGCGACACGCCGCTGCTGCGGCCGGAGACGCTGCGCGCCATGGTGGCGCGACGCTATCAGGCCGACGCGCCGGACCTGCTCTGCCTGGCCTTCCGGCCGCCCCACCCCAACCAATACGGCCGCGTCGTGCTGGACGAGGACGGCGGCGTGCGCCGCATCGTCGAATACGCCGACGCCGACGAGAGCGAGCGCGCCAACGACCTGTGCAACGCCGGCGTCGTGCTCGGCGACGGCGCGGTGTTGTTCTCGCTGGTCGGCGCGCTCGGCAACGACAACGCCAAGCGCGAGTACTACCTGACCGACGTTTTTGCCCTGGGCGCGGCGGCCGGGCGGCGCAGCGCCGTGGTCGAGGGCGATCCGGAGGAGGTGCTCGGCGTCAACTCGCAGGCCGACCGCGCGCGGGCGGAGGAAGCGCTGCACATGCGTCTGCTCGGCCGGGCCATGGCCGAGGGCGTCACGCTCGTCGACCCGACGACGGTGTGGCTCAGCGCCGATACCCGGTTCGGCCGCGACGTGGTGATCGAGCCCGCCGTCTACGTCGGGCCGGGCGTCAGTCTTGGCGACGGCGTGCGGGTGCGCGCCTTCAGCTACCTCGAGGGCGTGCGGGTCGAATCGGGCGCCGTGATCGGACCCTTCGCACGGCTGCGTCCGGGCAGCGTGATCGGCCCGGACGCGCGGGTGGGGAACTTCGTCGAGGTCAAGAACGCGGTGCTCGGCGCGGGCGCCAAGGCCAATCACCTGAGCTACGTCGGCGATACCGCGGTCGGCGAGCGGGCCAACATCGGCGCCGGCACGATCACCTGCAACTACGACGGCATCGCCAAGCACCGCACCGAGATCGGCGTCGGCGCCTTCATCGGCTCCAACACCGCGCTGGTCGCGCCGGTGCGGGTCGGCGACCGGGCGATCGTCGGCGCCGGCAGCACGATCACGCGCGACGTCGCGGCCGACGCGCTGGCGGTGGCGCGCGGCGAGCAGCGCGAGGTGCCGAAGGGCGCGGCGCGCTTCCGTGCCCGGCGCGGCGGGCGCAAGGCGGTGGCCAAGACGGCGACCAAGACGGCGGCCAAGACGGCGGCCGGCGGGAAGAAGGCGGCCGAGGCGACGCCTGCCAAGAAGAGCGCAGCCAAGAAGGCGGCGTCTAAGAAGACGGCGGCCAAGAAAACCGCATCCAAGAAGACGGCGCCGAAGAAGAAGACGGCGTCTAAGAAGACGGCGTCTAAGACGACGATGGCGTCGAATAAGGCCGCGGCGAAGAAGGCCGGTGCCAAGAGGGCGGCCGGGACGAAGCAGGCCGCCGCCGGAAAGCGGCGCGCGGCGTCCCAAAGCGGGGCGCGCGGCCGGAAACGGAGATGAGAGGCGGATAGCCATGTGCGGCATCATCGGAATCATCGGCAACGCGCCGGTCGCGCCGCTCCTGCTCGATGGGCTGCGGCGCCTGGAGTACCGGGGCTACGATTCGGCCGGCGTCGCCACGCTGGTCAACGGCAAGATCGAGCGGCGTCGCGCCGAGGGCAAGCTCGCCAACCTGGCGGCGGCGCTCGAGCGCGCGCCGGTTCCGGGCACGATCGGCATCGGCCACACGCGCTGGGCGACGCACGGGCGCCCGACCGAGGCCAATGCGCATCCGCACGCCAACGATCGTGTCGCCGTGGTGCACAACGGCATCATCGAGAACTTCCAGGAGCTGCGCGACGAACTGGTCGCCGCCGGGCATGCCTTCGAGACCGAGACCGATACCGAGGTCATCGTCCACCTGATCAGCGAATTCCTGAACCGGCAGATGAGCCCGCAGGAGGCCGTCGCCGAGTCCCTGGTGCGCCTGCAGGGCGCCTTCGCGCTGGCCATCGTCTTCGCCGGACGGCACGACCTGATGATCGGCGCGCGCTGCGGCAGCCCGCTCGCGGTCGGTTTCGGCGCCGGCGAAATGTACCTCGGCTCGGATGCCCTGGCGCTGGCGCCGCTGACCGACCGGATCTGCTACCTCGAGGAGGGCGACTGGGTCGAGCTGACGCGCGACGGCGCGCAGGTGCACGACGCGACCGGCGCCGCCGTCGATCGGGCCGTGACGCAGACGGCGCTGTCCGGCGCCCTGATCGGCAAGGGGCAGTACCGCCACTTCATGCAGAAGGAGATCTTCGAACAGCCGGCGGTGGTCGGCGACACGCTGCATGCCTTCGTCGATCCGCTGCGCCGTTCGATCGAGCTGCCCGACCTGCCGCTCGACCTCGCCGCGGTCTCCCGCTTCACCATCCTGGCCTGCGGCACCGCGTATTACGCCGGCGTGGTGGCCAAGTACTGGTTCGAGCAGATCGCCCGCCAGCCGGTCGAGGTCGATATCGCCTCGGAGTTCCGCTATCGCGAGGCGCCGCTGCCCGAGGGCGGCGCGACGCTGTGCATCTCGCAGTCCGGCGAGACCATCGATACCCTCGCGGCGCTGCGCTACGCGCGCAGCCAGGGCCAGACGGTCCTGTCGGTCGTCAACGTGGCGGAGAGCGCGATCGCCCGCGAGTCGGACGCCATCCTGCAGACCCTGGCCGGCCCGGAGATCGGCGTCGCCTCGACCAAGGCCTTCACGACGCAGCTCACCGTGCTCGCCTGCCTGGCCATCGCCGTCGCGCGGGCCCGCGGTGCGATCGACGCGGCCGAAGAGGCGCACCTTTCGGGCGCGCTGCTCGAGGTGCCGGCGCGCCTCGCCGAGGTGCTCAACCACGACGAGACGCTGCACGATATCGCGCTCTATCTCGCCGAGGCGCGCGACGTGCTGTTCCTCGGCCGCGGCAGCCTGTTTCCCATCGCCATGGAAGGCGCGCTGAAACTCAAGGAGATCAGCTACATCCATGCCGAGGGCTATCCGGCCGGCGAGATGAAGCACGGGCCCATCGCGCTGATCGACGAGACCGTGCCGGTCATCGTCTGCGCGCCCTCGGGCCCGCTGTTCGAGAAGAGCGCCTCCAACATCGCCGAGGTCGTGGCGCGCGGCGGTGCGGTGATCCTGATCTCGGACGCCGAAGGCATCCGCCGGATCGGCAAGAACGCGCTGTTCTCGATCGCGGTGCCGGTGGCCGACCCCTTCGTCGCGCCGCTGCTCTACGCCCTGCCGGTGCAGCTCCTGGCCTACCACACCGCGGTCCACAAGGGCACCGACGTCGACCAGCCGCGCAACCTGGCCAAGAGCGTCACGGTCGAGTAGACGGGCGAATTGACGGGCGTATAGACGGGGCGGAGCGGCCCCTCGGAGAGGGAACGAGAGCGCATGACCGAGGCGAGCTTCGTGCCGGCCCGCAGGGAGGACGCCCGGACCATCGCCCGGCTGTACCAGATCTCGGCCGACGGCGTGGCCGACTACATCTGGACGACGCTGGCCGAGCCGGGCGAGGACCCGCTCGACGTCGGCGCGCGGCGCTACGCGCGCGAGGGCACGGCGTTCAGTTACGAGAACTGCACCCTGGCCAAGGTCGGCGACGCGGTCGCCGGCATGCTGGTGGCCTTCCCCATGCACGTCGATCCCGACGCCGCCGCGGAGGACGCTCCCGACCCGGTGCTGGCGCCCTACGCCCGGCTGGAGGAGGACGACAGCTATTACGTCTGCGGCGTGGCGATCTTCCCGGAATTCCGCGGCCGCGGCCTCGGCCGGCGCCTCATGCTGGTGGCCGAAGAGCAGGCGCGGGGGCGCGGCTACGGCAAGCTCAGCCTGATCGTCTACGAAGGCAACGAGATCGCCCGGGGCCTCTACGAACGCCTCGGCTACCGCGAGGTCATGCGCGCGGCCATCGTGCCCCATCCGCTCATTCATTTTGCCGAAGGCGACGCGCTGCTCATGGTGAAGCGTCTCGCCTGAGCGTCGCGCGGCCAAAGAGGCGTAATAACACGATCTATCAGTGTGAATTAGGGATATAATAACACATCGATACGGGAAAACTCTTGACACCGGCACGTGCCACTGTAAATTAAGGGCATCGGCACGGAACGCCCCGGGGGGTCGGGGCGCGGCGCCGATGGGATCGCGAGGCAGGGGCGATCCGGAAACGACGGCCTGGTCCGGCCGCTAAACGGACCCGCGGGATTTGAGCGGGCAGCTTGCGACCGCGTTACCCATCGCTAAAGCGCCACGGAGACGCTCCGTGGGCCCTTTCTTTGGTGCAACGGAGTGTCGTTCATGAACTACCTCCCCATCTTTCTCGAGCTTCGCGGCAAGCCGGCCCTGGTCGTCGGTGGCGGCGAAGCGGCGCTCGCCAAGGTGCGCCTGCTGCGCGCCGCGGGGGCGGCGGTCACCGTCATCGCGCCGCGCCTGTGCGGCGGCCTCTCCGAGTTGCTGGCCGCGGGCGAGATCGGGCAGCGCCCGCGCGGTTTCGTGGCCGGCGACCTGGCGGGCTGTGCCATAGCGGTCGCCGCCAGCGGGCGGCCCGAGGTCGACACCCGCGTGGCCGAGGCGGCGCAGGCCCGCGGGCTGCCCGTCAACGTGGTCGACCGGCCCGAGCTTTGCAGCTTCATCGTCCCGGCGATCGTCGATCGCGATCCGCTGGTCGTGGCGGTCTCCAGCGGCGGTGCCGCGCCGGTCCTGGCGCGCCGGGTACGGGCCCGCATCGAGGCGCTGTTGCCGGCGCGCCTGGGGCGCCTGGCGCGCTTCGCCGAGACATTCCGCGGCGCGCTGCGGGCCGCCCTGCCCGAGGCGGCGGCGCGGCTGCGCTTCTGGGAACGCTTTTTCGACGGTCCGGTCGCCGCCGCGGTGCTGGCCGGCCGCGAGTCGGACGCGCGCGAGGACATGCTGGCCCTGGTGAACCGGCCCGGGGCGGCGCTGCGCGACGGCGCCGGGCAGGTCGCGATCGTCGGCGCCGGGCCGGGCGATCCCGATCTGCTGACGCTGCGCGCCCTGCGTCTGCTGCAGGAGGCCGACGTGCTGGTGCACGACCGCCTGGTCGCCCCGGACATCCTCGACTATGCGCGGCGCGACGCGCGGCGCATCTACGTCGGCAAGGCCAAAGGCAGCCATGCCCGCAGCCAGGCGGAGATCAATGCGCTGCTGGTCCGCGAGGCGCGCGAGGGCAAGCGCGTCGTGCGGCTCAAGGGCGGCGATCCCTTCGTCTTCGGGCGCGGCGGCGAGGAACTGGAATACCTCGCCGGCCACGGCATTCCCGCCGAGGTCGTCCCCGGCATCACCGCCGCCACCGGCTGCGCCGCGGCCAGCGGCATCCCGCTGACCCACCGCGCGCACGCCGCGGCGGTCACCTTCGTCACCGGGCACGGCCGCAACGGCGAGCCCGAGGTCGACTGGGCGGCCCTGGCACGGGCGCGGCAGACCTTGGTGGTCTACATGGGCGTCTCGGCCGCAGGGCGCATCGCCGCGCGGCTGATCGACAACGGCCTGCCCGCCGGCACGCCAGTCGCCGTGATCGAGAACGGCACGCGGGCCGGGCAGAAGACGGTCCGCGGCCGGCTGCGCGACCTGGAAGCCTTGATCGACGCGCACGGCATCGTCGGCCCGGCGGTCATCGTCATCGGCGAAGTGGCGCGCGCGGGCGCGGCGGTCGAGCGGCCCGCGCGGCAGCCCGCGCTCGCCGTCTAGCGAGAGGTCGCAATCGATGAAAGCCAGGATCGTGACTGCCAACCGCCTGAGCGACGGCGCCGTCGTCTACCTCGATGCCGCCGGCGATTGGGTTGACTCCATCGTGGAGGCCGGCGTCGCCGAGGACGGCGAGACCGCCGAGGCGCTGCTCGCCGTGGCGACCACGGCCGAGCAGGCCCTGCGGGTGGTCGGACCCTACCTGACGGACGTTGCCGTGGAGGACGGTCGGCCGCGGCCGCTCGGCACGCGCGAGATCATCCGCGCCGCAGGCCCGACCGTCGCCGGCGCGGCAATCCGCGAAGGCGACGAACGAGACGACGCCAAGGAAGCGAGCGCCGCCTGAGCCCGGCGCGAAAGGACCGGTGAGATGTACCGCTACGACGAATACGACAGCACATTGGTCGCCGAGCGCGCCCGACAGTTCCGCGGCCAGGTGGCGCGGCGCCTGAGCGGCGAGCTCACGGAGGAGCAGTTCCGCCCGCTGCGCCTGATGAACGGGCTCTATCTGCAGCTGCACGCCTACATGCTGCGCATCGCGATTCCCTACGGCACGCTGTCGTCGCGGCAGCTGCGCAAGCTGGCCGAGATCGCGCGGCGCTACGACAAGGGCTACGGCCACTTCACCACGCGCCAGAACCTGCAGTTCAACTGGCCGCGCCTGGCGGACGTGCCGGCGATCCTGGACGAGCTCGCGACGGTGCAGATGCATGCGATCCAGACGAGCGGCAACTGCATCCGCAACGTGACCGCCGACCAGTTCGCCGGCGCCGCCGCCGACGAGGTCGAAGATCCGCGCGTCTATTCGGAAATCATCCGGCAGTGGTCGACGCTGCACCCCGAGTTCAGCTTCCTGCCGCGCAAGTTCAAGATCGCCGTGACCGGCGCCGAAAGCGACCGCGCGGCGGTGCAGGTGCACGACATCGGCCTGCGGCTGCGGCGCAACGGGGACGGCGAGGTCGGCTTCGAGGTCCTGGTCGGCGGCGGCCTCGGCCGCACCCCGGTGATCGGCAAGACGATCCGCGAGTTCCTGCCGAAGCCGCACCTGCTGTCCTATCTCGAGGCAATCCTGCGCACCTACAACATGCTCGGGCGCCGCGACAACCTGTTCAAGGCGCGCATCAAGATCCTGGTCAATGCGACCGGCGTGGACAAGTTCCGCGATCTGGTCGAGGAGGAGTGGAGCCACATCCGCGACGGGGCGCTGACGCTGCCCGAGGCGGAGATCGCGCGCATCCGCGCCCACTTCGCGCCGCCGCCCTACGAGGAACTTACCGGCGATCCGCCCGAACACGCCGCGGCGCGGCGCCGCGACCCGGACTTCGCGCTCTGGGCGCGCACCAACGTCGTCGCGCACAAGCGGCCCGGCTACGCCATCGCGACGATCTCGCTGAAGCCGACCGGCGGCGTGCCGGGCGACGTCACGGCCGAGCAGATGGAGGCCGTCGCCGCGCTGGCCGACCGCTACAGCTTCGGCGAGATCCGCGTGACGCACGAGCAGAACCTGGTGCTGGCGCATGTCCGCCAGGCCGATCTTCACGCCCTGTGGCAGGCGCTGCGGCAGCAGGGACTGGCGACCGGCAATGCTGGCCTCATCTCCGACATCATCTGCTGCCCGGGCCTGGACTACTGCAACCTGGCCAACGCGCGCTCGATCCCGGTGGCGCAGCGCATCAGCCAGCGCTTCGCCGACCTTGAGCGGCAGCACGACATCGGCGCGCTCAAGATCAAGATCTCCGGCTGCATCAACGCCTGCGGCCACCACCACGTCGGCCACATCGGAATCCTCGGCGTCGATAAGCACGGCGAGGAGTTCTATCAGGTCACCCTGGGCGGCAGCGCGGACGACAGCGCGGCGATCGGCAAGATCGTCGGGCCTGCGTTCTCCGCCGGCGACATCGTCGCGGCCGTCGAGACCATCGTCGAGACCTACCTCGCGCAACGGCGCGCGGGCGAAACCTTCAACGCGACCCTGGCCCGCGTCGGCCTGGCGCCATTCAAGGAGAAGCTCTATGCCGCTGATTAAGGATGACCGCTTCGCGAAGGACGGCTGGATCGCGCTGGATGACGACGACGCGCTGCCGGCCGGCGCTCCCGTCATCGTCACGCTGGAGCGCTGGCGCGCGGAGCGCGCCCGGCTCGTGGGACGCAACGCGCCGCTCGGGTTGCGCCTGCGCAGCGATCAGGCGCCCGCCGAGATCGCCGGAGACCTGCCGCATTTCGCGCTGATCGCGCTCGAGTTCCCGAAGTTCACCGACGGACGCGCCTACTCCTACGCGCGCCTCTTGCGCGAGCGCTATGGGTTCGCCGGCGAGCTGCGTGCGGTTGGCGCGGTGCTGCGCGACCAGTACGGCTTCATGCGGCGCTGCGGCTTCGACGCCTTCGAGGTGACGACGGAGCTCGACCTCGACGCCTGGCGCGCGGCGCTCGGCGAGGTCAGCGTCGCCTATCAGCCGGCGGCCGACCGCCGGCCCTGGATCGCCGCCCTGCGTCACGGCAGGCCGGCCCAACGTGTGGCGCGCCCGACGGTGCCGGTCCACGCCCGTCGCCATGACGAGGACGAAGAGGATCTGCCGTCGCGGCGCGTCACCGCCGATACGCTCTGCGAGGCCTATGCGGCCGGCGCGGAAGAGCCGGTCGCGGCGCTCTGGGCCTATTGAGCGGCGGACCCGGACCGGACGAGCCATGGAGGCACGAGGCGCATGACTGGGGCGACGGCGGGCACGGCGACGGAATCGACGGCCCAGCGGGCCGCGCGGCTGGCCGCGCGTCACGACGGCGTCGGCGGGCTGGCGCTGCTGCGCGCCATGATCCTCGAGGAGTTTCCGGGGCGCATCGCCGTGGTCTCCTCCTTCGGGACTGAGTCGGCGCTGATCCTGGCGCTGGTTGCCCAGATCGACCCGGCCGTCCCGGTCATCTTCCTGGAGACCGGCAAGCACTTCGACGAGACGTTGGCCTACCGCGACGAGCTGGCCGCCCGGCTCGGCCTGCGCGACCTGCGCTCGATCCGGCCCGAGCCGGTCGCCGTGCAGGCGAGCGATCCCGGCGGCGACCTCTGGCGGCGGGACGCCGACCGCTGCTGCCACATCCGCAAGGTCCTGCCGCTCGAGCGGGCGCTCACCGGGTTCTCGGCCTGGATCACCGGGCGCAAGCGGTTCCACGGCGGGGAGCGCACGGCCCTGCCGCATGTCGAGGCGGCCGGCCTGCGCATAAAGGTCAACCCGCTGGCGGGCTGGAGCACGGCGCAGATGGAGGCCGCCTTCGAGGTCGCCAATTTACCGCGCCACCCCCTGGTCGAGGAGGGGTATACTTCGATAGGCTGTGCGCCTTGCACCCAGCGTCCCACGGTGGGCGCCGACCCGCGGGCGGGGCGCTGGGCAGGCAGCACGAAGACGGAATGCGGGATCCACTGGCCGGCGGCCTCGGGCTGCTGAACGCCGGATCGCAGCGCCCGGCGGGCGCCCCGTTCCTTTCCAACAACGCGGCTAGGATTGCGGACCAGAGTCATGACTGACGAAAACGACAAGAACGCGGCTGCGGCGGGCAGCGACATCGAGACCGACGTGGTGATCGTCGGGGCGGGGCCGGTCGGCCTCTTCGCCGTCTTCCAGTGCGGCCTGCTGAATCTGCGCTGCCAGCTGATCGACAACCTGGACAAGATCGGCGGCCAGTGCGCCGAGCTCTACCCGGAGAAGCCGATCTACGACATCCCCTCGCGCGTGGTCATCACGGCGCAGGAACTGGTCGACGACCTCATGGCCCAGATCAAGCCCTTCCATCCGGTCTTCCACCTGTCGCAGCAGTGCGAGACCCTGGAGCAGCTGGAGGACGGCCGCTTTCGCGTGACCACCACGGCGGGCAAGGCCTTCAAGGCGCCGGTCGTCGTGATCGCCGCCGGCTCCGGGGCCTTCGTGCCGCGCCGTCCGCCGCTTGCCGGCATCGAAAACTACGAAGGCACGTCCGTGTTCTATGCCGTGCGCAAGCGCGAGACCTTCCGCGACAAGCGCGTCCTGATCGTCGGCGGCGGCGATTCGGCGCTCGACTGGACCCTCGACCTGGTGCCGATCGCCAAGCGCCTGACGCTGGTGCACCGCCGCGACCAGTTCCGCGGCGCGCCCGACAGCGTGGAGAAGATGCACGCGCTGGCCGAGAAGGGCGCGATCGACTTCCTGCTCGGCCAGGTCACCGAGCTGCGCGGCACGGACGACCGCCTGACCGGGGCGACGGTGAAATCGATCGCCGGCGACGAGGTGCACGAGGTCGACTGCGATTTCATGCTGCCCTTCTTCGGGCTCAAGATGGAGCTGGGGCCGATCGCCAGCTGGGGCCTCAACCTCGAGAAGAACCTGATCACGGTCGATACCGAGAAGTTCGAGACCAGCACGCCGGGCATCTTCGCCATCGGCGACATCAATACCTATCCGGGCAAGCTGAAGCTGATTCTCTCGGGCTTCCACGAGGCGGCGCTGATGGCCCAGGCGGCGTTCAAGCTGGCGCGGCCCGACGAGAAGCTGGTGTTCCGCTACACCACGTCGTCGACCGAGCTGCAGCGCCGGCTCGGCGTGGCGGCCTGACGGCGGGCAGGGCGAATCAACGACGGGACTCGAAGGGCATGGCGCACATCTACGTCACCGATCACCACGGCACCGAACACCGCCTCGACGCGGTCGAGGGCTGGCGGGTCATGGAAATCATCCGCGAGCACGGCTTGCCGGTCGGCGGCGGATGCGGCGGCGCCTGCGAATGCGCGACCTGCCACGTTTACGTCGACGCGGATTGGCTGCCGCGCCTCTATCCGCGGCACGACGAGGAAGAGGGCGCGCTCGACCGGCTCTACGACGCCGCGGAAACCTCCCGGCTGTCCTGCCAGATTCTCTACAGCGCGGACCTCGCCGGGCTGCGCCTCCGCCTGGCGCCGGCCTGACCCGGGGCGGCGCGGCCCCTCCGCCCCGCGATTCCGGCCCGCTCGGCGGCCCCCCTTTCGTCCCGCGCGGGCGGCCCCTATATTTAGTCTTTGGCCCTAGGCACACTCTCAAGCCATTCCGGAGGAATTCAATGACCGCGCAAGCGCAGGCGAAGGCGTCCAATGGCGCACCGCAGCTCAAGGACCCCGCCCTGTTCCGCCAGCAGTGCTACGTCGACGGCGGCTGGATCGACGCCGATTCCGGCGCCACCATCGAAGTGACCAACCCGGCGACCGGCGAGGTGCTGGGCACCATCCCGAAGCTCGGCCGCGAGGAGACGGCCCGCGCCATCGAGGCGGCCAACCGCGCCTGGCCGGCGTGGCGCGCCAAAACGGGCAAGGAGCGGGCCAACCTGCTGCGCGCCTGGTACAACCTGATCATGGCGAACCAGGAGGACCTGGCGGTCCTCATGACCCTGGAGCAGGGCAAGCCGCTGGCCGAGGCCAAGGGCGAGATCGTCTACGGCGCCAGCTTCGTCGAGTGGTTCGCCGAGGAAGCCAAGCGGGTCTACGGCGATACCATCCCGCAGCATCAGCCCGACAAGCGCATCGTCGTGATCAAGCAGCCGGTCGGGGTGGTGGCCTCGATCACGCCGTGGAACTTCCCCAACGCGATGATCACGCGCAAATGCGCCCCGGCGCTGGCGGCCGGCTGTCCGGTCGTCATCAAGCCGGCGACGCTGACGCCCTATTCCGCCTTCGCGCTGGCCGAGCTGGCCGAGCGCGCCGGCATCCCGGCCGGCGTGATCAACGTGATCTCGGGCTCGTCGTCGGAGATCGGCGGCGAGCTGACCTCCAACCCGATCGTGCGCAAGCTCTCGTTCACCGGCTCGACCGAGGTCGGCAAGATCCTGCTCGAGCAGTGCGCCGGCACGGTGAAGAAGGTCTCCATGGAGCTGGGCGGCAACGCGCCCTTCATCGTCTTCGACGACGCCGACCTCGACGCGGCGGTCGAGGGCGCGATGATGAGCAAGTTCCGCAATACCGGGCAGACCTGCGTCTGCGCCAACCGCATCCTGGTCCAGGACAGCGTCTACGAGGCCTTCGCCGAGAAGCTCGCCAAGGCGGTCGGCACCCTCAAGGTCGGCTTCGGCCTGGAGGACGGCGTCAACCAGGGTCCGCTGATCGACGTGGCGGCGCTGGAAAAGGTCGAGGAGCACGTCGCCGACGCGACCGCCAAGGGCGCCAAGGTGGCGGTCGGCGGCGCGCGGCACGAGCGCGGCGGCACCTTCTATCAGCCGACCATCCTGACCGGCGTCACCACGGACATGAAGGTGACGCACGAGGAGACCTTCGGCCCGGTCGCTCCGCTGTTCCGCTTCAAGACCGAGGAGGAAGCGATCGCCATGGCCAACGATACCGAGTTCGGCCTGGCGTCCTACTTCTACGCCCGTGACCTCGGCCGCGTCTGGCGCGTCGGCGAGGCGCTGGAGAGCGGCATCGTCGGCATCAATACCGGGATCATCTCGACCGAGGTGGCGCCCTTCGGCGGCGTCAAGGAATCCGGCATGGGCCGCGAGGGCTCCAAGTACGGCATGGACGACTTCCTGGAGATCAAATACCTCTGCATGGGCGGCGTGTAACGCCGCTCCGGCGCGCGATCCGGCGGCGGCGCGGGGCGGCCCGCGCCGCCGCCTTCGTTTTGTCGGTTGCATCCAGCGGTCGCCGCGGCGGTTTCCTCGTTGGCCGCGACCGCCTAGAGTGGCGCCGGATCGAACCCCGGGGGCCGTGGCGTATGGCAGGGCAAGACTTCGACCTCTTCGTGATCGGCGGCGGCTCGGGCGGCGTGCGGGCCGCCCGCATGGCCGCCGCGACCGGCGCGCGCGTCGCCATCGCCGAGGAATACCGCTACGGCGGGACCTGCGTGATCCGCGGCTGCGTGCCCAAGAAGCTGATGTCCTATGCCGCGCATTTCCACGAGGACTTCGAGGATGCGGCCGGGTTCGGCTGGACGGTCGAGGGCGTGCGCTTCGACTGGGCGCGTCTGATCGGCAACAAGGACCGCGAGATCGACCGCCTCGAGGGCGTCTATGAACGCCTGCTCGGCGACTCCGGGGTCGAGATCCTGCGCGGCCACGCACGGCTGCTCGATGCGCACCGCATCGAGGTCGGCGACCGTACCGTCACGGCCGAGATCGTTTTGATCGCGACCGGCGGCCACCCGGTCTATCCCGGCGGGCACGGCTGGGAGCACGCCATCAGCTCGAACGAGGTCTTTCACCTCGAGCGCCTGCCGCCGCGCGTCGCGGTCTACGGCGGCGGCTTCATCGCGGTCGAGTTCGCGGGCATCTTCAACGGCCTCGGCGCCGAGGTGACGCAGGTCTATCGCGGCGCGCAGATCCTGCGCGGCTTCGACGACGACGTGCGCGACACGCTGGCTGCCGAGATGGTCAAGAAGGGGATCGACCTGCGTGTCGAAACCACCATCGACGCGGTCGAGAAGAAGGGCGATATCCTGTTGCTTCATCTCTCGGACGGCACGCAGCACGAGACCGACCTGGTGCTGGCCGCCACCGGGCGCCGCCCGAACACCGAGAACCTGGGCCTTGCGGCGGCGGGCGTGGCGCTGACCGGCGACGGCGCGGTCAATGTCGACGAATACTCCTGCACCACGCAGCCCAACATCTACGCTGTCGGCGACGTCACCGACCGTATGGCGCTGACGCCGGTCGCCATCGCCGAGGCCATGGCCTTCGTCGATACCGTGTTCCGCGGCGTGCCGCGGGCGATGGACCACGAGAACGTGCCGAGCGCGGTGTTCAGCCACCCGCCGGTCTCGGTCGTCGGTCTGACCGAGCGGACGGCGCGCGAGCGCTATGCCGGCGTCGAGGTCTACCGCTCGACCTTCCGGCCGCTCAAGCACACGCTCTCGGGCCGCGACGAGAAGACCATGATGAAGCTGGTGGTCGATCGTGCGACCGACCGCGTGCTGGGGGCGCACATGGTCGGCCTCGACGCGCCGGAGATCGTCCAGGGCATCGCCGTCGCCATCAAGGCGGGCGCGACCAAGGCGGTGTTCGATGCGACGGTCGGCATCCATCCGACGGCGGCGGAGGAGTTCGTCACCCTGCGCCAGCCGGTCGCCGAGCCGGCCCGCGAGCAGGTGGCAGAGTAGCCGCCGGCGGTTTGGCTGACCGAGGGATGCGGGGAATCAGCGCTGCTGGTGGCGCCAGCGCCGAACGATCTCGGCGACGAAGCCGAGGTCCTTGTCGTCCGACTGCCAGGCCCCGGAGAAGCAGGCAGTGCCGCTCATCGGCTTGCAGTCCTCGGATAGCCGATCGAAGCACAGCCGCACCGGGACCGACACGCCTTCGCCGACGCCGATGGCTTCCGCCGTACGCAGCGTGGGCAGGGAATCGAGCAGACCCAGCGCCGCTTCCGTCAGGGTGCCGCGCACGAACTCCTGGTCCTTCTGGTTTCCCATGCGCATGGCGAAAATGGTGTTGCACTGCGACAGGATCTCCACCGAGAGGTCCGAGGGGCGCTGGCTCACCAGGCACAGGGAGACGCCGTACTTGCGGCCCTCCTTGGCGATGCGGGCGAGCGCCCGTCGCGTCGGCTCGAAGGTCTGGTTCCTGTCCTGCGACACGTAGCGGTGCGCCTCTTCGCAGACCAGCAGGATCGGCATGGCCCGCTCGCTCCACAGGGCGAAGTCGAAGGTGATGCGGCACAGCAGCGAGATCACCACGTTGAGGATCTCCGACGGCACGCCGGAAAGGTCCAGGATCGTGACCGGCTTGCCGTCCACGGGGATGCGGAAGATGCGCGACAGAATCGACGTCATGTTGTCGCGCACCGTCAGGCCCTGGAACATGAAGGCGAAGCGCTTGTCCGACTGCAGCCGGCTGAAACGCTCCTTCAGGCGGAGATAAGGGGCCGAATCGGTCGGCTTGTCGAGCCGGCCGAGTTCGTCGTCGATCTTGCGCGTGACGTCGGACAGCCGATAGGGCACCGGCGTGTCCGCGGTCAGAACGCCGGCGATCTCGCCGGCGCTGTGGAAGGTCTTCTTGGCGTCCAGGATCGCGCTCTTGAGAATCGCGATGTCCGCTTCGCGGTCGCCATGCCCCGAGCCGACGACGATCTCGCTGATCTCTTCGAAGTTGAGCATCCAGTAGGGTAGCTCGAGGTTGCCCTGGCCCATGACCTCGGCGCAATCGGCAAAGGCGGGGCCGTATTCGTTGTGCAGGTCCAGCAGCACGATATGGCCGCTGCCGTGCTGCGCCAGAATCTTGCGCAGGATCAGCGCCACGGCGCAGGACTTCCCGGTCCCGGTCGTGCCGAGCACGGCGAAGTGCTTGCCGAGCAGATCGTTGACCGAGACGAAGGCCGGCAGGCTTTGGTCCTGATAGATCGTGCCGACGCGCACGCTCGCCTCGTTGGGCCGAGCGTAGACCTGCTTCAGGTCCTCCTGCGTCGCCGCGAAAACGCTTTCACCGAGCGCCGGCGCGAAGGAGATGCCGCGCTGGAAGTTGGGCGCGACGCCGGGCTCGGCGGCGATGGCCTCGCCGACCAGTTCCATCTCGACGATTCGCATCTCCGTCTGGGCGGCATCCTGGCTGGGGATAGGAATGCTCATTCCGCTGACCATCCCGAAGACCGTCGATTCCATCGTGTACATCTTGACCAGTGCGCCGATCTGCAGTGCGGAGGGCGATTCCAGGTCGCCCGCGATCTCGGGATTGTCGAGCAGCATGATCACCTGCGAGCCGGACACGCTGACGACGCGCCCGACGCGCAGGTCGTGAACCGGCGTTTCCTGCGGTGCGGTCGGCGTCTCCGCCGTGGGCGCGGCCTGTGCGGCGCCCGGCGCCATTGCCGAGGTCGCGGCGGCCTGCTGCGCGGCCAGGTTGGCATTCTGTGTCATTGGACGTTCGTTCCCTCGCTAAGGCGCTCGACCGATCGCTCGACCGGGAAGCGGATCGTTATGGCGGTGCCCTTTCCAACCTCGGAGACGAGCTCGAAGCTGGCGCCGTGCAGCTCGGCCAGGGCGCGGCTGATCGGCAGGCCGAGTCCGGTGCCCTCGTGCCGGCGGCTCATCGAGCTGTCGACCTGCCCGAAGGGCTGCAGGGCGCATTCCAGGTCGGACTCGGCGATGCCGATGCCGGTATCCACGACGCAAAGCTCGATGGCGCCCTCGACCAAGCTGGACGCGGCCGTGACGCTGCCGCCTTCCGGCGTGAACTTGATGGCGTTCGAGAGCAGATTGAGGAGGATCTGACGAACCTTCTTCTCGTCGCCGCGCAGCAGGGGAATCTGCCGGGTCTGATTGCGCAGCATCCGGACGCCGCGGTCCGTCGCCGGCTTGCGCAGCATCGCGATGACCGACTCGATCAGCGGCTGCAGGTCGAAGATCTCTTCCCTCAGGTCGAGCTGCCCCGCCTCGATCTTGGCGATGTCCAGAATGTCGTTGATGATGCCGAGCAGGTGCTTGCCGGCGCCGTTGATGTCGTCGGCGTAGGCAAGGTACTTGGGCGTCTGGTCGAGCGGACCGAGCATCTGCCTTCGCATGACGTCGGAGAACCCGATGATCGCGTTGAGCGGCGTGCGCAGCTCGTGGCTCATGTTGGCCAGGAACTCCGTCTTGGTCCGGTTGGCCGCTTCGGCGTTGAGCAGTGCCAGGCGCGCCGAATCGGCGGACCGCTCGGCCTCGCGCCGCGCCGCCATCAGCGCCTGCTCGGTACGCTGATGGCTGACGACGTGGCCGAGCTGGTCGCCGTAGCGAGTCAGCAGCGACTTCTGCCGGTGCGGTGTGCGGCGGATCTCCAGCATGTCTCCAGCCCTGCAGAGGAACCGCGACGTTAACCGCGCGCCTTGAAAATTCGGTTAATCAAATCAGGCATTTGTGAGAGTTTCCGGGTTCCGTCCGCAACCCTGGGCGGCGATAGACCCTTGATTTGTATGGTTTCCCGGTTCGCCTTCCGGCCGGACCCGGCTACCGCCGCCCGCCGCCGAGCGCCAGGGACGTGCCCGGCGGCAGCGCCGCCAGGTGCGCCGGGCAGCGCCGGCAGTCGCTGCTGCCGAAGCCCGCGAGCGGCACCCCGGCGCCCGGCAGCCTCAGGACCTGCGCCATGAGGGCGCACTCGGCGCCGCCGGGCACCTCGCGAACGGCGACGATCCGGCCCGCGGCGGTCAGCCGGTCGATATGCCAGCGCTGCCGCTTGTCGGGCCGCCGGTGCCGGGCGATGCGCGCGGCCAGCCCACCGGGTCCGTAGGCGCTGCCGCAGTAGGCGTAGCGCCCGGCCGGCAGGACCGCGCCGCGGAAGCGCGGACTGTCGAGCGCGAGCGGGCGGGGCAGGTCGACGATCAGGACATAGGCGCCGCCCGTCGGCGCCGTCGGCGGACCCGCGGTCACGGGCCGTCCGGCGGGCCCTTCAGCTCCACCGTGTTGCCGTCGGGATCCTCGATGTAGAGCGACGGGCCGTCGCCCTCGGCGCCGTAGCGCCGGGCGACCTCGCCGACCGTGACGCCGCGGCTGCGCAGATAGTCGCGCAGCGCCTCGGCGTCGAAGGGCTCGATGCGCAGGCAGAAGTGGTCCATGTTGCCGCGCTTCGGGTCGGCGGCCGGATCGGCCGGCACGAGGTCGATCAGCGACGCCCCGGCGCGCAGCTGGACCAGGCCGATCGACTCCACCCGGCGCTCCACGGGGCACCCCAGCAGGTCGCGGTAGAACCCGAGCGCGCGCTCCATGTCCGCGACGCGCAGGACCACGTGATCGAGGCCCTTGATCCACAGCCCCATGCGGCACTCTCCCGCTTGCAACGCCGACGAGCCTTGCGGCGAGTCTAGGGGCGGCGCGCGATCATGTCGATCTCGACCAGGGCGTCGCGCGCCAGGCCGGTCACGCCGACGCAGGTGCGCGCCGGCAGGCGGTCGGCCGGGAAGTACGATCGGTAGACCGCGTTCATGGTCGCGTAGTCCTCGCGGAAGCGGGTCAGGAAGGCGCGCACCGCGACGGCGTGCTCCAGACCCAGCCCGAGGCCCGCCAGGACCAGGACGAGGTTGTCCATGACGCGGCGGGTCTGGTCCGCGACGCCCTCGGGCAGGGCGGCGCAATCGTCGGCCGGGTCGGTCGGCATCTGGCCGGTCAGGAAGATCCAGCCGTCGCACTCGACGGCGTGGCTGAAGGGCGCGACCGGCGTCGGCGCGCCGGCCACCATGTGGAAAAGTGGGGCGGTCACGGCTGTGGGTCTCCTGTCGTTGTCCGGCCCCGGCGGGCAATCCCGGGACCGGGCCTTGTTTTAGCGCGGGAACCGCCCCATTTGGCTGAAAACACCTGAAAACCGCGGAATTCTTGGCCTTTTCCTGTGGAAAACGCGGCCCAGGAGGGCTAAAACCCGGGGTCCACCCGGTTCGGCTCCAGGACGGACGGGAACCCAGGGAGAGAAAGGTCGAATCATGAGCGGCAAGTGGACGCCCGAATCCTGGCGCGGCAAGGAAGCCCGTCAGATCCCCGAATACGCCGACGTCGCGGCACTGACGCGCGTCGAACAGACCCTGTCGAACTTCCCGCCGCTGGTCTTCGCCGGCGAGGCGCGGCGCCTGCGCGGGCAGCTGGCCGGCGTCGCCGAGGGCCGGGCTTTTCTGCTGCAGGGCGGCGACTGCGCGGAGAGCTTCGCCGAGTTCCATGCCAACAACATCCGCGACACCTTCCGGGTCCTGCTGCAGATGGCGGTGGTGCTGACCTTCGGCGCCGCCTGCCCGGTGGTGAAGGTCGGCCGCATGGCCGGGCAGTTCGCCAAGCCGCGCTCGGCCCCGACCGAGGCCCAGGGCGGCGTCGAGCTGCCGAGCTACCGTGGCGACATCGTCAATGCGATCGAGTTCGACGAGGCCGCCCGCCTGCCCGACCCGGAGCGCCTGGTCCGCGCCTACAACCAGTCGGCGGCGACACTCAACCTGCTGCGCGCCTTCGCCCAGGGCGGCTTTGCCGATCTGCAGAAGGTGCACCAGTGGAACCAGAAGTTCGTGAGCGACAGCCCGCAGGGGCAGCGCTACGAGGAAATGGCCGACCGCCTCGACGAGGCACTCGCCTTCATGGAGGCCTGCGGCCTGAACTCCGAGGACGTGCCGCAGCTGCACGAAACCGACTTCTACACCAGCCACGAGGCCCTACTGCTGAACTACGAGCAGGCCCTGACCCGGATCGATAGCCTGACCGGCCAGTGGTATGACTGCTCGGCGCACTTCGTCTGGATCGGCGACCGCACCCGGCAGCTCGACGGCGCGCACGTCGAGTTCCTGCGCGGCGTCAACAATCCGATCGGCCTGAAGTGCGGGCCCAGCCTCGATCCGGACGATCTGCTGCGGCTCATCGCGGCGCTCAACCCGACGAACGATCCGGGGCGCCTGACGCTGATCGCGCGCATGGGCGCCGACAAGGTCGAGGCCAAGCTGCCGCCGCTGATCCGCGCGGTGCAGCGCGACGGCTGCAAGGTGGTGTGGTCCTGCGACCCGATGCACGGCAACACGATCAAGTCCTCGACCGGCTTCAAGACGCGGCCGGTCGACCGCATCCTCTCCGAGGTCAAGGGCTTCTTCGCCGCCCACCGGGCCGAAGGCTCCTACGCCGGCGGCGTCCACTTCGAGATGACCGGCCAGGACGTGACCGAATGCATCGGCGGCGCGCAGGCGATCAGCGAGGCCAGCCTGGGCGACCGCTACCACACGCATTGCGATCCCCGGCTCAACGCCAGCCAGTCGCTCGAGCTCGCCTTCCTGATTTCGGAGCACCTCAAGGAGGAGCGTCAGGCCCGCCGCCAGGACGCCAAGCGGGTGGCCGCCGCGTCCTGACGCGGCGGCGCCTGCTGCGGCGCGACACGACACGCGGAGTCAGCCCATGGCCGCCGACGGCAGCAAACCGAAATCCGCGCCGCGCGCCGGTTGGCCGGTCGAGGAGCCGGCGATCGCCGCGTGGACCGATCACTATTTCCGGCGCACCAAGGAAGTCGTCGGGCGCTTCGGCGATTTGCAGGTCGCCTACGCGCTGTTCCTGCGCCGCCCGGTGATCTCGGCGCCGCGCCTGGCGGTCGAGTGGCTCGAGGAGATGGGCCGCCGCCGCGACGTGCGCTTCGAGATCGACCTGGAGTACGAGGAGGGCAAGTGGGTCGGCGCCGGCGAGCCGATCCTCTACGTGACCGGGCCGCTCTACCATCTGGTCGATCTCGAGACCCTGCTGCTGCAGCGCCTGGGGTCGCCCTGCGTCGCCGCCTACAACGCCTACACCATGTGCGCCGACCTGCCGAAGGTGGCCTTCATGGCGATGGACGCGCGGCACTGCGCCGGCAGCGAAATGGCCGAGCTCATGGCCTATGCCGCCGCGGTCGGCTCGGACCGGGCCAGGCGCAAGGTCGGCGCGGTCGGCTTCATCGGCAACGCGACCGACGCGACCGCGCATTTCTTCGGCGCGGACGGCGGCAAGGGGACCATGCCGCACGCCCTGATCGGCTATGCCGGCTCGACGCTGCGCGCGGCCGAGATGTTCGACGCCTGCTACCCCGACGAGCCGATGACCGTGCTGGTCGACTACTTCGGGCGGGAGATCACCGATTCGCTCACCGTGTGCCGGCGCTTCCCGCGCCGCGCCACCGCGGGCACGCTCGCGGTGCGCGTCGATACGCCGGGCAGCCGCTTCATCGAGGACCTCGATCCGCCGGCCTCCTACGCCGTGCTCGAGCGCAACGCGCACGAGGCGGTGCGCGGCTATCGCAGCGACACGGAGCTGCGCTACCTGGTCGGGCCGGGCGTCTCGGCGGCGGCCATCTGGACGCTGCGCGAGGCGCTCGACCGCGAGGGCTTCCAGGCCGTCAAGATCGTCGCCTCCTCGGGCTTCGGGCCGGAGAAGTGCAAGCTCATGGCCGAGGCCCGGGCCCCGATCGACGTCATCGGCACCGGCAGCTTCCTGCCGGAGAAGTGGTCCGAAACCTATGCCACCGCCGACATCGTCGAGTACGACGGCGAGGCGCGCGTCAAGGTCGGCCGGGAGTTCCTGCTGCGCAAGCAGCCCTGAGCCCATCGTCCCGCCGCGGCGTGCGGGGCCAGCTTGTTCCCTTCGCAACGCCGGAGTAAGTAACCCGGCATGACCGATTCGCTCCGCATCGCGCTCGCCCAGATCAACCCGACGGTCGGCGACATCGACGGCAACCTGGCGCTCCTGCGGCGGCGCCGGGCCGAGGCCGCCGCGCTCGGCGCCGACCTCGTGGTCGCGACGGAGCTCTGCGTCAGCGGCTACCCGCCGGAAGACCTCGTGCTCAAGCCGATGTTCCTCAAGGCCGTGCACGACGCGGTCGCGGCGCTCGCCGAGGACACCGCCGACGGCGGGCCGGGCCTGCTGGTCGGCGCGCCCTGGGGCGAGACCGAGCCGCTGGACAAGCCGCTGCGCCGCCGCGTGACCAACGCCGCGCTGCTGCTCGACCAGGGCCGCGTCATGGGCCGCACCGACAAGCACGAGCTGCCCAACTACGGCGTGTTCGACGAGGTGCGGGTGTTCCGGCCCGGGCCGCTGGCCGGGCCTCTGGCGTTCCGCGGGGTGCGGCTCGGTGTCATGATCTGCGAGGACATGTGGAAGGCCGACGCGGTCGAGTGCCTAGAGGAATCCGGCGCCGAGATCCTGATCGTCATCAACGGCAGCCCCTACGAGAGCGACAAGCTCGACGAGCGCCTGCAGCTCGCCGTCAAGCGCGTGACCGAATCGCAGCTGCCGCTCGTCTACGTCAACCAGGTTGGCGGCCAGGACGAGCTGGTGTTCGACGGCGCCTCCTTCGTGCTCGACGCCGGCTGCAACCTGCGCGCCCAGCTGCCGTCCTTCGCCGAGGCGCTGACGGTCACGCAGTGGCGCCGCAACGGCGAGGACCGCTGGGCCTGCGACTCGGGCCAGACGGTTTCGCCCGAGGACGGTCTGGTCTCGATCTACCGGGCGCTGATGCTGGGCCTGCGCGACTACGTCAACAAGAACGGCTTTCCAGGCGTCATTCTCGGGCTGTCCGGCGGCATCGATTCGGCGCTGACCGCGGTCGTCGCGGCGGACGCGCTGGGCGCCGAGCGGGTGCGCTGCGTCATGATGCCCTCGCCCTACACCAGCCAGGCGAGCCTGGAGGACGCCGCCGAGGTCGCGCGCCTGACCGGCATCAAGCTGGACAGCGTCGGCATAGAGCCGGTCATGCGGGCCTTCGACGCCATGCTGCATCCGATCTTCGACGAGCTGCCGCTCGACACGACGGAGGAGAACGTGCAGGCGCGCAGCCGCATGGTCACCCTCATGGCGCTCAGCAACAAGCTGGGGCACATGCTGCTCTCGACCGGCAACAAGTCGGAGATGTCGGTCGGCTACGCCACGCTCTACGGCGACATGGCGGGCGGCTTCAACGTGCTCAAGGACGTCTACAAGACGACGGTCTATGCGCTCGCCAAGTGGCGCAACCAGGTGCTGCCGCAGGGCGCATTGGGGCCGGCCGACCGCGTCGTCCCCGAGCGCATCATCACCAAGCCGCCCTCGGCCGAGCTCAAGCCCAACCAGACCGACCAGGATTCGCTGCCGCCCTACGACGCGCTCGACGACATCCTGCAATGCCTGATCGAGCACGAGCTGGGGGTCGACGCGATCGTCGCCCGCGGCCACGACCGCGCGGTCGTCAACCGGGTCTGGCGCATGCTGGAGAACGCCGAGTACAAGCGCCGCCAGGCTTGCCCCGGCGTCAAGATCACGCGCCGCGCCTTCGGCCGCGACCGGCGCTATCCCATCGTCAACGCCTTCAAGGGCCCGGCGTAGCAAGGGAATCGGTCGTGCCGCGCCGTTGCAACCCGTTGAGCGGCCAAGCATTTCTTCCCATAGATCGAATGCCCGGTTTAGCCCGACCTTAAGGACGGACGGCTAGACTGCGGCCGGTCTCCGTCGCAACACCGGGTGCACGTTATGAATGGAATCCTCCGCGCCGCCCTGGGCGGCCTTTTCGCAATCAGTTTCGCCGCCGTCGCGCCGAGCGGCCCCGCGGCCGCCGCTCAGGAGACGGTCAGCCTGAGTTTCGCCTGGCCGCAGGACCTGCGCGGCTCGGTCGACTACACGGCGTATCGCGCCCGCGAGTCGAACGGGCGCAGCGACGAGGTGGCGATCTCCGGGCGCTACGACTTCGTCACCTCCGCGGTCGCCGACGGCCTGCTCATCCGCTTCGAGAACGTCGAGACCGACGTCAAGAGCGACGGCGCCGGCGTCGAGGCCATGGTCAAGAGCTTCATGACCAAGGCTGCGAGCACGCCGCCCAGCTACGTCGTCGGGCGCGACGGACAGTTCCGCCGCATCGAGGACGTCGACGTCTTTCGCAATGCCGTGCTCGGCGGCCTCGACGACGCCTTCGCCGATCTGCCCGAGCAGACCCGCGCGCAGATCTCGCAGGTCATGGCCGGCATCCTGACGCGCGAGCAGATGGAGGCCGGCATCGTCTCCGACTGGAACATGTTCGTCGGTGCCTGGCTCGAAGCGGAGCTCGATCAGGGCGATCTCTACGAGCTGCAATACGAGCAGCCGGTGCCGATGCTCGGCAACGCCTCGATCCCGATGCGCACGACCTTCCTGTTCGCCGGGCGCACGGCCTGCGACGAGAACGACGCGGGCCAAGGCTGCGTCATCCTGGAGATGAAAAGCTTCGTCGACTCCGATCGTCTTTCGGCCGCCCTCGAGGCCTTCCTGAGCCGGTTCCCGGCCGACGGGGACAAGCCGAAGGTCGAGGCGCTGCGTCAGGACATGACCGTGCGCCTCGTCACCGAGCCGGACACCCTGCTGCCGCACCGTCTGGACTCGCGGCGCTACACCGAGACCCGCATGACGATGAACGGCGAGACCAGCGTCGGCTCCCAGGTCGAGGAAAAGCGCTTCGTCTACCGCTACTGACGGCGGCGCTCGCGTCGATCCCGCAGCTGGCCCCGCGGCGGCCTGCCTGACCGACCGCCCTTCCGGCACCCCGTCCCGGACACCGCGACCCGTCCGGTCCCGGCCCTTCGGCCGTGGACCGGACGGTCGGAATTTGCTACCGCTTGGGCGCCGGTTCCCGGGCGATCGGGCGCCGGTCAGGAAAAATTAAATAAATCAACATATTGAGGGATCCGTGGCGATCCAGCTCTACAACACGCTGACGCGCGAGAAGGCGCCGTTCCAGCCGCTCGACCCGCAGAACGTGCGGATGTACGTCTGCGGCCCGACGGTCTACGACTTCGCCCACATCGGCAACGCGCGGCCCGTCGTGGTGTTCGACGTGCTGTTCCGCCTGCTGCGCCACGTCTACGGCGCGGAGCACGTGACCTACGCCCGCAACATCACCGACGTCGACGACAAGATCATCAAGGCGGCCAGGGAGCGCGGCGAGCCGATCGACACGATCACCGAGCGCACCACGCAGGCCTTCCACGACGACATGGCGGCGCTCGGCGCGCTGCCGCCCAGCGAGGAGCCGCGCGCGACCCGGACGATCCCCGAGATGGTCGCGCTGATCGAGGCGCTGATCGAGCGCGGCCACGCCTACGCCGCCGACGGCCACGTGCTGTTCTCGGTGCCCTCGATGCCGGACTACGGCCGGCTGTCGCGCCGCGACCGCGACGAGATGATCGCCGGCGCCCGCGTCGAGGTGGCGCCCTACAAGAAGGACCCGGCCGACTTCGTGCTGTGGAAGCCGAGCACGGCCGAGCAGCCCGGCTGGGACAGCCCCTGGGGCCGCGGCCGGCCTGGCTGGCACATCGAGTGCTCGGCGATGAGCGCCAAGTATCTGGGCGAGACCTTCGACATCCACGGCGGCGGGCAGGACCTGATCTTTCCGCACCACGAGAACGAGATCGCGCAGTCGCTCTGCGGCACCGACGGGCGCTTCGCGCGGGTCTGGATGCACAACGGCTATGTCGTGGTCGAGGGCGAGAAGATGTCCAAGTCGCTGGGCAACTTCTTCACCGTGCGGCAGCTGCTCGAAGAGGGCTGGCCGGGCGAGGCGATCCGCCTGACGCTGCTCTCGGCGCACTACCGCCAGCCGCTCGACTTCACCCGCGAAAAGCTGAAGGAGGCGAAGCAGCAGCTCGATCGCCTGTACGGCGCGCTGCGTCATGTGTCGGCCGTCGAGGCCGCAACGGGCGGCCCGACCGACGCGGTCGTCGCCGCCTTGCAGGACGACCTCAATACGCCGCTGGCGCTGGCCGCGCTGCACGAGACGGCGGGCGCGCTCAACAAGGCCGCCGATGACTCCGAAAAGGCAACGTATAAGACAGCGTTGCTCGCCGCCGGCAGCTTGCTCGGCTTGCTCGACAAGGATCCCGAGGTTTGGTTCAAGGGCGCCGAGGGCGCCGAGGGCGCCGACGCCGAGGCCGCCGAGATCGAAGACCTCATCGTCAAACGCACTGCGGCTCGGAATGCAAAAGACTTCGCCGAGGCCGACCGCATCCGCGACGCGCTGGCCGCCCGCGGCATCCTGCTGGAAGACGGCGCCGGGGGCACCTCCTGGCGCCGCGCCGGCTAAGCTGCCATAACAGCGGCCATGACCTCCGACAAACGCATCTACCTGTTCGATTCGACCCTGCGCGACGGGGCGCAGACCCAGGGCGTCGACTTCGGCGTGCCCGACAAGGTCGCGATCGCGACCGCGCTCGACGGCATCGGCGTCGATTACGTCGAGGGCGGCTGGCCCGGCGCCAACCCGACCGACGACGCCTTCTTCGCCGAGCCGCCGGCCTTCGCGGCGGCGCGCTTCGTCGCCTTCGGGATGACCCGGCGGCCCGGGCGCAGCGCCGCCAACGATCCCGGCCTGGCCGGATTGGCCAACGCCAAGGCGCCGGCCGTCTGCATGGTCGGCAAGACCTGGGACTTCCACGTCGACGTGGCGCTCGGCATCGCGCGCGACGAGAACATCGCCATGATCCGCGACAGCGTGGCGCACATGACGACGCGCAAGGACGAGGTGATGTTCGACGCCGAGCATTTCTTCGACGGCTACAAGTCCGATCCCGGCTTCGCGCTGGCCTGCCTCGAGGCGGCCTACGAGGCCGGCGCGCGCTGGGTCGTGCTGTGCGACACCAACGGCGGCACGCTGCCCGTCGAGGTCGCGCGCATCGTCGAGGCGGTCGGCAAGGAGGTCCCCGGCACGCACCTCGGCATCCACTGCCACAACGACACCGAGAACGCGGTCGCCAACTCGCTCGCCGCCGTCGACGCCGGCGCGCGCCAGGTCCAGGGCACGCTCAACGGCCTGGGCGAGCGCTGCGGCAACGCCAACATCGTCACGCTGATCGCCACGCTGAAGCTCAAGACCGGCTACGAGATCGGTGTCGGCGACGCACAGCTCGCGCAGCTCACCCGCGTCTCGCACCTGCTCGACGAGCGCCTCAACCGCGCGCCGGTGCGCAACGCCGCCTACGTCGGCGACAGCGCCTTCGCCCACAAGGGCGGGCTGCACGTCTCGGCGGTCGAGAAGGACCCGCGCACCTACGAGCACGTCGACCCGGCGCTGGTCGGCAACCGGCGCCACATCGTGGTGTCGGACCAGGCGGGCCGTTCCAACATCGTGGCGCGGTTCCGCGAGCTCGATATCGACGTCGAGGTCGACGACCGCCGCCTGACGACACTCATCGACCAGGTCAAGTCGCGCGAGTTCGAGGGCTATGCCTACGACGGCGCGGAGGCGAGCTTCGAGCTGCTGGCGCGGCGCGCGCTGGGCGAGGTGCCGCACTACTTCACGCTGAAGCGCTTCCGCCTGATGGACGACCGGCGCTGGAACGCGCGCGGCGAGCTGGTCACCGAATCGGAGGCCACGGTCACCATCGCGGTCGGCGGCCGGGCCCGCATGGAGGTGGCGACCGGCAACGGCCCGGTCAACGCGCTCGACACCGCGCTGCGCAAGGCTCTGCTGCCGGTTTACCCGCAGCTCGAGGACATGCGACTGGTCGACTACAAGGTGCGCATCCTCACGCCGCAGGCCGGCACCGGCGCGGTCACGCGCGTCATGATCGAGAGCGCGGACTCGGCCGGCCGGCGCTGGACCACGGTGGGCGTCTCGACCAACATCATCGACGCCTCGTTCAACGCTCTGCACGACGGCATCGCCTGGAAGCTGATGCAGGAAGGCGCCCAGGTCCCCGAGGCCGACGGCTAGGCCGTCCGACCTTGGCCGGCACCGACAAGACCAAGCGCGACCGGCCCCGGGCCCGCCTCGCCGGCGGTCCGGCGGTGGTGCTGGTCGACCCCCAGCTCGGCGAGAACATCGGCATGGTGGCGCGCGCCATGCTGAACTGCGGCCTCGGCGACCTGCGCCTGGTGCGGCCGCGCGATGGCTGGCCCAATTCGGCGGCCGAGAAGGCCGCCTCGGGCGCCGGCGAAGTTCTGGACCGCGCCCGCCTCTACGACAGCACTGCCGCGGCGCTGGCCGACCTGCGGCGGGTCTATGCCGCGACCGCCCGGCGGCGCGACCTGATCAAGCCGCTGGTGACGCCGCGTGCGGCCGCCGAGGAGCTGCGCGCCTGCGCCGGCGAGGGCGTGCCGGCCGGGGTGATCTTCGGGCCGGAGCGCTCCGGGCTGACCAGCGACGACGTGGCGCTGGCCGATGCCGTGCTCGAGGTGCCGCTCAACCCGGCCTTCGCCTCGCTCAACCTGGCCCAGGCCGTCCTGGTGGTCGGCTACGAATGGTTCCAGTCCGGCGCGGCCGGGCCGGGGCGGCGGCTGCCCGTCGGCGGCACGCGGCCGGCGACCCAGGCCGAGTTCGACAATTTCTTCGGCCGTCTGGAGGCGGCGCTGGAGCGCGCCGGCTTCTTCTGGCCGCCGGAGAAGCGCCCCGGGATGCTGCGCAGCCTGCGCAGCCTGGTGCGGCGCCTCGACCCGACCGAGCAGGACCTGCGCACCCTGCACGGCGTCGTCTCGGCGCTCGGCGGCGCCAAGCGGCGCGGCGGCGAGACGGAGGAGGCCGGGGGCGGGGAGGACCAGCCGGGGGAGGACTAGCGGCGCGGCCCGGCCTGGGCGCGCAGGCCCAGGGCCGAATGCAGGGCCAGCACCCCAATGACGATGGCGCCGCCGATCAGGGCCCGCGCGCCCGGCGCTTCGCCGAGGACGAGCCAGACCCAGAACGGCCCCAGGACGGTCTCCAGGAGCAGGATCAGGCTGACCTCCGGCGCCGGCAGGTAGCGCGGCCCCAAGGTGAACAGCCCAAAGGACACCGGCAGCACGACGAGGCCGAGCAGCAGCATGGGGCCGAGCTGCGCCGGCTGCAGCGCGACCGGCCAGGCGAAGGGCAGGACCGCGACGGCGCTCAGCAGGCCGCTCAGCGCCATTGCGGGCACCATGTTGAGGGCCTTGGACCGGCGGACGATGGTGATCTCGCCGGCGATGCAGGTCGCCGTCCCGAGGGCGGCCAGGTCGCCGGCGAGGCCGCCGGCGCCGTTGCCGGCGTCCCGCAGGCTGCCGGAGAGCAGAACGACGATCCCGGCGAGCGCGCCCAGTATGGCGGCCCAGGTGCGTGGACGGACCGCCTCGCGCAGCAACGCCCGGCTGAGCCCGGCGGCGATCAGCGGCGATGCGCTGACGATGATCAGCGTATTGGCCACGGTGGTGCGGCTCAGGGCGAAGATGAAGAACAGCGTGCTGATCGAGAACAGGACCGCCACCGCCGCGCCGGCGCGTCCCACGGCGCGGAAGCGGGTCGGGGTCTGGCCGCGGTAATAGGCCGCCAGGAAGGTGGTCAGCCCGACGGCGACCAGGAGGCCGCGCCAGAACACCATGTTCAAGGGCGCCAGCCCGATGAGGCGGACCATCAGGCTGTCGGGGGTCAGCACCAGGACCCCCGTGGTGGTGATCAGCAGGCCCTTCGCGTGGTCCGTCAGCCCCTGCACGTCGCCCTCCGCAATGGACCGGTCCCGGGTCCGCCCGTGGGGCCCGATCAGCCAACCTTTGACAAGCAGGGGGCGATTCGTATAGTCGCGGCCGTCCTTCCCGGGAATGCGGGACGAGGCCCCGCGGGTCCTCGCGCCCCGCCCGCCCGCCGGTCAGCCGGCCTGGGGCGGGACTACCGGGACAATAAGCGGAATGCAAGGAGATAACCGCTCATGTCGAAACGGCAGTCATCCAAGTACAAGATCAACCGGCGCCTGGGCGTCAACCTCTGGGGCCGCCCGAAGAGCCCGATCAACAAGCGCGAATACGGCCCCGGCCAGCATGGCCAGCGCCGCCGCAAGCCGTCCGACTTCGGCACCCAGCTGCAGGCCAAGCAGAAGCTGAAGGGCCATTACGGCAACATCGGCGAGAAGCAGTTCCACCGCTACTACGAAGAGGCCGCGCGGCGCCGGGGCGACACCGGCCAGAACCTGATCCAGCTGCTCGAGCGGCGCCTCGATGCCGTGGTCTACCGCGCCAAGTTCGTGCCGACCGTGTTTGCCGCGCGCCAGTTCGTCAACCACGGCCACATCCGGGTCAACGGCAAGCGCGTGAACATCCCGAGCTATCAGGTCAGGGACGGCGACGAGGTCCAGATCAAGCCGCGCAGCCGCGAGCTGAACATCGTGCTCGAGGGCGTCGAATCGCCCGAGCGGGACGTGCCGGACTACATCGAGGTCGACTACAAGGACATGAAGGCGCGCTTCCTGCGCGGGCCCAAGTTCGAGGACGTGCCCTATCCCGTGCAGATGGAGCCGAATCTGGTCGTCGAGTTCTATTCGCGCTAAACCGATACGGACCGGCCTCCGTGACGCGACAGCGCCTCTCCGGAGGCGCTGTTTTTTTGCCCGCTGCGACCGACAGGGTGATGCCACCGACAGGGGGACGCCGATGTACCCGCCCGCCATGTTCTCCGAACGAGACCTTTCCGCCGCCGTCGCGATCGCGCGCGAAACCAAGTTCGCGACCGTCGCGATCGCCGCAGCCGACGGCCTGATCACCGTTCATGCGCCCTTCACGCCGGTCGAATCGAAGACGGGCGCGACCTTCGTCGGGCACGTGCTGCGGACCAATCCCCTGGCTGCGGCGCTCGCCGACGGCGCCGTGCAGGCCCGCCTCGTCTTCCTGCCTGCCCAGGGCTACGTCAGCCCCAGCGTCTACGCCGAGAAGCGCGTCAGCGGCCAAGTGGTGCCGACCTGGAACTACGTCGCCGCGCACCTCGACGGCAGGCTCCGCCTGGTGCCGGAGACGGAGCACCTGCTCGAAATCCTGGCGACGCAGGTGGCCGACTACGAAGGCTGGGTGGCAAGCGACTGGCAGCTGAGCGACGCGCCGGCCGGCTACGTCGAAAAGCTGTCGCGCGCCATCGTCGGCCTGACCTTCGAGGCGACCGACGGCCTGGCGATCGTCAAGCTCGGCCAGAACCGGCCGAAGGAGGCGGTCGCGGTGACGCGCTGGCTCGACGAGACGCGGCCCGAGGCGACCGGGATCGGCCATTGGATGCGCCGGCACTGGGACGCGGCCGCGCGCTGACGGCACTCCGCTGGGCGACTTCTTGTCGCCTGCGCCGCGCGACGTCTAAAGCCCGGCGACCGTGGCCTGCAGCCGCTGCCGCTCGATCCGTTCCAGCTTGGTCTGCCGCGCCTCTTCGAGGTCCTTGGTCTTGGACTCGCAGAGGTCGGCGGGTTTCGCCCGGCACTGCGACTCGATCTCCGATTTGGCCGCGTCATAGCGTCTGTTGGTGTCGGTGACCCGCCGGTCGAAGAAGGCATTCTTCTCGTCCTCGCTGGCGAAGCTGGCCGGAGTCATGACGAGCTGCACGGTCTCGGGATACTTGTTCATGGCGCCGGAGGCCGAATCGACGACCAGCCCGATTCCGCCGCCGAGCAGGCCGAAGATGATGTTGCCGGCCGACCAGCCGGACGTGCCGGACTCGATGGTCTGCTCGGTCTTCAGGTGGTTCGCGACGGTACAGGACAGGGTGAGGTCGTTCTTGCTCTTCGACACCACGACGCTGCCCGGGGTCTTGCTGACCGCGCCGACGACGGCGCCCTCGCGCAGGAGCGAGCATTCCGCCCCCGAGGGCTCGGTAACGATGGTCATCGGCTGGTCGGAGCCTTCGACCACCGTCGAGCAGGCGCCCAGCGCGGCGAGGCCGATCAAGAACAGCGTACGAGAAATCCGTCGATGGTTGCTGCGCATGGCCGGGCCCTCCTTCTCGCCTGACAGCCGGACCGCGCGGCCTCGGCGGCCGGCGGTGGCGCTGATTCCGAGCGGAGCACGGGCGTTCGGCAGGACAAAGCGAACCGGCCTGCCGGCGCGCGGCGTCGACCGGTGGCGCGGGGCCGCGCGGCTTGGCGCCGCTAGGGCGACGGATAGTCGGCGAGGTCGGCCTGTTCCTCGGCGGCGAAGGCGACCTCGATGTGGTTGCCGTCGGGATCGTGGATGTTGACCTGCCGCAGGCCGAGCCCGGGCACGATCGAGATGCGGTAGGCCACGTCCATCGCCTGCAGGTGCTGCAGGAAGTCCGCCAGGCCGGCGGCGCGGAAGGCGAAGTGCTCGATCTTCGGCCCCGCGCCGCGCGGCGCTTCGGCGACCGCGACCAGGTGCACCGCCGCCTGCGCGTCGCAATAGAGCCACGCCCCGTCGACGTCGAAGTCCGGCCGGGCGCCGGGGCGCAGGCCCAGCACCTCGGTGTAGAACGTGGTCACCTCGGCGAGTCGGGCCGTGCGGATGTTGACGTGATCGAGCTGCACGAGCGGCATCGGCGGTCCCCTTCGCGTTCATTCTGCCCGGCGGCGGCGGGCGGCGGCAAGGGACCCGGACTCATGAGCTGCAAATGGCGCGGGATTGCCGGCCACGAAAAAGGGCCGCCCACGGGGCGGCCCTTTCCGCTCGGCGATCGCGGGCCGCCGGGTCAGGCTGCGGGCTGCGCCTCGACGCCCTTTTCCTTGAGGTATTCCTGCAGCTCGCCGGTCTGGAACATCTCGCGCACGATGTCGCAGCCGCCGACGAACTCGCCCTTGACGTAGAGCTGCGGAATGGTCGGCCAGTTGCTGAAGTCCTTGACGCCCTGGCGCAGGCCCGGGTCCTGCAGCACGTCGATGCCCTTGAACTTCACGCCCATGTGCGACAGCACCTGAACGACCGCGGCGGAGAATCCGCACTGCGGAAAGACCGGCGTGCCCTTCATGAAGACCACCACGTCGCTCTCGCCGATCTCCTGGCGGATGCGTTCGGCAATGTGACTATCCATCGTAGCTTCCTCGTGTTCTCTTTCGGGCCGCGCGTCGTCCGGCCCCTCGTTGCTCGATCGGTCGCGTTCAGTCCGTCGGGGCGGAGGTCTGCAGCGCCAGCGCGTGCAGCTCGTTGCCCATGCGCCCCTGCAGGGCCTGATAGACCATCTGATGCTGCTGCACCCGCGTCTTGCCGCGGAACGACGGCGCGACGACGTAGGCCGCGTAGTGGTCGCCATCGCCGCGCAGGTCCTCGATGGTCACCTGGGCGTCGGGAATCGCCGTCTTGATCATGCTCTCGATCTCGGACGGGTTCATCGCCATGGCGAAAATATCCTTTCCTTGTCTCGCCGCATTCCCGCTCAGCCGCCCATATAGGCCGGCAGCCAGTCCTCCCGCGCGCGGCGCAACTCGCCCAACGATATGGGCCCTCCGCCGGGCAAGATCAATGCGTCGCCCCCGGTCCGGCCGACCGCCGCGGCCGGCACGCCGAGCGCCTCGGCGGCGGCCAGGATCGGCGCGGCGTCGCGTGCGGCGACAAGATAGCGCGCCTGGTCCTCGCCGAACAACCAGGCGGCGAGGGGCAGGTCGTCCGGCGCCGCGTCCAGCTCGACGCCGAGCCCGCCGGCCAGGGCCATCTCGGCCAGGGCCACTGCCAAACCGCCGTCGGAGAGGTCGTGTACGGCGGTGAATTGCCCGTCGCGGATCAGCCCGCGGACGAAGTCGCCGTTGCGCTTCTCGGCCGCCAGGTCGACCGGCGGGGCATCGCCCTCGCGCCGCCCCAGGAGGTCGCGCAGATAGAGCGAGGCGCCCAGATGACCCCGGGTCGCGCCAATCAGGAGCAGGGTCTCGCCGGCCTCCTTGAGGGCCGGATCGACCCGCTGGCCCAGGTCGTCGATCAGGCCGACGGCGCCGATTGCCGGAGTGGGCGGAATGGCTTGGCCGTTGGTCTCGTTGTAGAGCGAGACGTTGCCCGAGATCACCGGAAAGTCGAGCGCCCGGCAGGCCTCGCCGATGCCCTGGACGCAGCCCACGAACTGCCCCATGACCCGCGGCCGCTCCGGGTTGCCGAAGTTGAGATTGTCGGTCACCGCCAGGGGCCGGGCGCCGACCGCGGTCAGGTTGCGCCAGGCCTCGGCCACGGCCTGGCGGCCGCCCTGGATCGGGTTCGCCTGGCAATAGCGCGGCGTGCAGTCGATGGTCAGCGCCAGGCCGCGGTGGCTGGCGTGCACCCGCACCACGCCGGCGTCGCCGCCCGGCCGGCCGACGGTGTCGGCCATGACCATGTGGTCGTACTGCTCCCAGATCCAGCGCCGCGAGCAGAGGTCCGGCGTGGCGAGCAGGCGGAGCAGGGCCGCGCCGCTGTCCTCGAGGGGCGGCAGCGTGGCGGCGTCGAGCGGCGCGGGCGCCGGGGTCGGCTCCCAGGGCCGGTCGTATTCCGGCGCGGCCTGCGCCAGCGGGTCGATCGGCAGGTCGCCGACCGTCTCGCCGTGCAGGCGCAGCACCATGCGCCCAGTATCGGTCAGGCGGCCGATCACCGCGAAATCGAGGTCCCACTTGTCGAAGACGCGGCGCGCCAGCGTCTCCTTGTCGGGCTGCAGGACCATGAGCATGCGCTCCTGGCTTTCCGACAGCATCATCTCGTAGGGCGTCATGCCGTCCTCGCGGCACGGCACGCAGTCGAGATCGAGCTCGACGCCGAGCCCGCCCTTGGAGGCCATCTCGAAGGACGAGGAGGTCAGCCCCGCCGCGCCCATGTCCTGGATGGCGACGATGGCGTCGGTCTCCATCAGCTCGAGGCAGGCCTCGATCAGCAGCTTCTCGGTGAAGGGATCGCCGACTTGCACGGTCGGGCGCTTCTCCTCGGCGCCCTCGCCGAACTCGGCCGAGGCCATGGTCGCGCCGTGGATTCCGTCGCGCCCGGTCTTGGAGCCGACGTAGACCACCGGGTTGCCGACGCCGGTCGCGCGCGAGGTGAAGATGCGGTCGCGCGGCGCCAGGCCCACGGTCATGGCGTTGACCAGGATGTTGCCGTTGTAGCCGGGGTCGAAGTTGACCTCGCCGCCGACGGTCGGCACGCCGACGCAGTTGCCGTAGCCGCCGATGCCGGCGACCACGCCGGCGAGCAGGTGCCGCGTCTTGGGGTGCGACGGCTCGCCGAAGCGCAGCGCGTTGAGGTTGGCGACGGGCCGCGCCCCCATGGTGAAGACGTCGCGCAGAATTCCGCCGACGCCGGTCGCCGCGCCCTGATAGGGCTCGATGTAGCTCGGGTGGTTGTGGCTTTCCATCTTGAAGATCGCCGCCAAGCCGCCGCCGATGTCGATGGCGCCGGCGTTCTCGCCCGGCCCGTAGATCACCTGCGGCCCCGAGGTCGGCAGCGTCTTGAGCCAGATCTTGGACGACTTGTAGGAGCAGTGCTCCGACCACATGACCGAGAAGATGCCGAGCTCGAGCAGGTTCGGCGCGCGGCCGAGGATCTCGAGGACGCGCTCGTATTCCGCCGGGCTGAGGCCGTGCTCGGCGACCATTTCGGGCGTGATGGCCTCGGCGCCGGCGGCTGCGGTCACGACAGGGCCTCGACCAGGCCGTCGAACAGGGCGCGGCCGTCGCTCCCCCCGAGCAGCGGGTCGGCCAGGCGCTCGGGATGCGGCATCATGCCGAGCACGGTCTTCTCCGCGTTGAACACGCCGGCGATGTTGCGGGCCGAGCCGTTGGGGTTGGCCTCGGCCGTCGGGTCGCCGGCCTCGTCGCAATAGCGGAAGGCGATCCGGCCGTCGCCCTCCAGCCGCTCGAGCTGGTCGGGGTCGGCCACGTAGTTGCCGTCGTGATGGGCGACCGGGATGCGGATCACCTGACCGGTCTCGTACTTGCAGGTGAACAGGCTCTGGCTCGTTTCGACCCGGACGGTGACGTCGCGACAGACGAAGCGCAGCGACGCGTTGCGGATCAGCGCGCCCGGCAGCAGGCCCGATTCGGTCAGCACCTGAAAGCCGTTGCAGATGCCGATCACCGGGACGCCCCTGCCGGCTCGGCGCACGACCTCGCGCATGGCCGGCGAATGGGCCGCGACCGCGCCGCAGCGCAGGTAGTCGCCATAGGCGAAGCCGCCGGGCAGGACGATGAGGTCGACGGCCTCGAAGTCGGCCTCCTTGTGCCACACCATGAGCGGCGCCTTGCCGCCGTCGAGCCGCCGCAGCGACTGCGTCAGGGCGACCTGGACGTCGCGGTCGCAGTTCGAGCCGGGAAAGACGATGACCGCCGCCTTCATGTCGGCCACACCCTCCTGAAGGTCTCGGGGTAGTCCATGACGAGGCCGTCCGCGTCGACCGGCAGCTCGGCCGTGAAGTCGCGGAAGACGCCCTCGTAGCGATAGCGTCCGCCGGCGGCGCCGCGTGGCGCCAGGCAGGTGTAGCGCTGCGCGACGGCGCGCCAAGCAAGCTCGGGCACCGGCAGGTAGGCGACGCGAATCTCGGCCTGCTCGCCGGCGCCGAGCGCCAGGCGCCGGATCGGCAGCGTGTTGGTGAAGGGCGTGATCTGGATATCGGCGTCGAGACAGCCGTCGAGGTCCGGGCGCGCGGCGTCGTCGACGCGCCAGTGGCCGGCCCCGTCGCACTCGACGCTGGTGCGCGCCACGGCCTTGTCCTCGGAGTCGGCAACGGCGAAGGTGAGGCGGCGCAGCCGCCAGCCGCCGTCGGTTTCGAGCACGTAGCGGCAGCGGAAGTGCGCCCCGTCGCGCATGCGCAGGATCAGGCCGCGCGCCCGCGCCCCCTCGGGCCCGGCCCGCAGGCTGAGGTGCTCCAGGCCGGGGTCTTCCCAAGGTTGCCAGTAGACGTTGCGCAGCCCGTCGCTCACAGGCCCTAACCGTCCAGTTCGATGGCGTAGTTCTCGATCACCGTGTTGGCCAGCAGCTTCTGGCACATGGCCTCGACCTCGGCCTGTGCCGCCGCCCGGTCGCTTGCCGCCAGCTCGAGCTCGATCACCTTGCCCTGGCGCACGCTTTCCACGCCGCCGAAGCCCAGGGCGCCCAGGGCGTGCTGGATGGCCTTGCCCTGCGGGTCGAGAACGCCGGGCTTGAGGGTCACGTAGACGCGGGCTTTGACCAAGAGGACCTCCCGTGGCGCGGGCGCCGCGACGCAGGATCGCGACTCGTCTGGGGGGCGGCAGGGAGCGCAAATCTAGCGGCGAGTCTCCGCCCTGACAAGGCGCGCCGGCGCCCATCGCAGGTCCTTTCCCGGGACGGGCCGGAGTCCTCGCGCGGCACGGCGCATTCGTTAATATCTGCAATTGTTTCAGTCAGTTATCCACGCATCATCCACAGCTGTTTGATGCCGCTCTCTTGCCGGCCGCCTGCCGCCGGCATATCCTCTTCGCGTGGGGAAGGAGGAAGGGTTATGGACGACCAGGACACGGTGAGCCCCTACCTTCGCCGTCCCTTGCGGAGCCTCGGGGAGGTGCTTGCCGACCGGGCGGCGAAATCGGCGAGAAACGCCGCGAGGCTTGCTCAGGCCAAGGGCGCGCGGCGCCAGCCGGGCGTGCAGTCCGGCTTCGCCGGGCACCGCTTGCGCCTGGTCTGGGACCGCGACCGCAAGCGCGGCGGCTAGAGCGTCATCCGATAAGATCGAAGCGATTCGGTTTCGCGCCCGGCCGGCCGCGGGTGCGGCCTCCCGGCCGCCGCTGTCGCGGCGCCTACTGGACCAGCGTCGGCCCCGGGCTTTCGACGGTTCCGCCCTCGGGCAGCACGCCGAGACGGCGGGCGACCTCCTGATAGGCTTCCTCGACCCGCCCCATGTCGCGGCGGAAGCGGTCCTTGTCGAGGCGCTCGTTGGTGTTGACGTCCCACAGGCGGCAGGAATCCGGGCTGATCTCGTCGGCCAGGACGATGCGCATCTCCTCGTCCTCCCACAGTCGGCCAAATTCCAATTTGAAATCGATCAGCTTGAGGCCGACGCCGAGAAACAGGCCGGACATGAAGTCGTTCACCCGCAGGGCCAACTGGACCATGTCGTCGAGGTCCTGGGTGTTGGCCCAGCCGAACGCGGTGATGTGCTCCTCGCAGACCATCGGGTCCCCGAGCTCGTCGTTCTTCAGGTAGTACTCGATGATCGGCCGCGGCAGCGGCGTCCCTTCGTCTATGCCGAGGCGCTTGGAGATCGAGCCGGCCGCCACGTTGCGCACCACCAGTTCGATCGGAATGATCTCGACCTCGCGCACGAGCTGCTCGCGCATGTTGAGACGCCGCACGAAATGGGTCGGGATCCCGATCTCCGCCAGGCGGACCATCAGGTATTCCGATATCCGGTTGTTGAGCACGCCCTTGCCGGTGATGACGCCGCGCTTCTGATTGTTGAAGGCGGTGGCGTCGTCCTTGAAGTATTGGACCAGCGTGCCCGGCTGCGGTCCCTCGAACAGGACTTTCGCCTTGCCTTCGTAGATCCGTCTGCGTCGCATGTTCGGTACCCCTGAAGCGGGTCACGGGCCGGAGGGACCGGCCGGTCCCGGCGGGAAATATCTCCTCTCATATAGCAGCTAGGCGGGGTGGAAACAATCGGCCGCAGTCGAACCGGAGCCCGAATCGGAGTCCAGCCTGCTTTCATTAAGCTTTTGTTTTAAAAGCCATTTAAGGAATTCGGGAAAATCGCGTCGAAGCGCGGGTTCGCCCGGCTGCGCGGGTCTCCGGGCTCGCCGAGCGGCCATCCGGCGAGGCCCCTGGAAGGCCCCGGGAAGGCCCCGGAAGCCGTTGCATTGAGTCGGCCGGGCGATTATATAGCGCGGGCCAGTCCAAGACGCCGTTTGGCCAGTTGGTGATCGCCGACGCGCCCGCCCGCGAAACTTCCAGACGAACGTTAAGGCTGCAACCCGCTGCCGCAATTCGGCGCAGCGGCCAATACCGCTATCGAGGAAGACAAGATGACTAAAGGCAAAGTGAAGTGGTTCAACCCGGTCAAAGGATACGGGTTCATTCAGCCGGATACCGGCGGCCCCGATGCATTCGTGCATATCTCGGCCGTCGAGCGTGCCGGCCTTGACGGTCTGCAGGAGGGCCAGGAGGTCGAGTACGAGCTGCAGAAGGGACGGAACGGCAAGTCCTCCGCCGAGAACCTGCGCGTCGTCGGCTGACGCTTCGCAAGGCCAAACGGCAGAAGGGCCTCCCGGGACCACCGGGAGGCCCTTTGTCGTTCCCGCCCTTCGATTTGCCTAAACGGCGACCGGCGCGAAGGGCGTCCGATCCGGCGGGCCCGGTGCGTAGAGCCAGACGGGTGACTCCTCGCCGCCCGCCTTCGGCAGGGCGACGAGCGAACTCGACACCGTGCCGAACCCGCGGTCCGTGGCCACCGTCATGGCGGCATAGGGATCGCCGTCGGGGTCGGCCCGGCGCGAGGCGAGGATATCCCGCCAGGCGCGCCAGTCGCCCTTTGCCGGATCCGGCGGCGGGGCGCTGCGGAAGCGCGGCAAGTAGGTCCGAATGCGCGCGCTGCCCAGATCGTTCCGGTCGTGCGCCGTAATCATCGACAGTCCGGGCGGCAGCTCGAAGACCTCGATGCCCGCTTCGGACGCCCCCGTGTCCGCCTCGCCGACCCGGTTGCGCAGCCAGAAGGCCGCGGTCGCGTCGGCGACCACCAGATTGAAGCTGCGGTAGTCCGCGGCGCTCCGTCCGCTCAGCGCCTCGGCGGCCGCCGCGGCGTCGGCCTGTTCGAGGGCCGCCAGCACGAGCTCGCCGCGGCTCCGCTTGCCGGCGCTGGGGCCGAGGCTGCCGATCCGGTTGAGCGCCGCCGCCGCCACGCCCCGGTCGTTGAGGCCGAGCCAGGAGCCTCCCGCCAGCACGTCGAGGCCGGCGACCACGCCGGGCAGATCCGGCCAGTGGCGTCCCGGCGGGCGCGCCGGGCGGTCGGTCATCTCGTCCCGGTTGGCCGCCAGAATCAGCGGCCAGGGATGATCGGGACGGCGCAGAAGGACCAGTGTGCACATAGCTCTCGCTGGGGGCCTCGCTGGGGGCCTCGCTGGGGGTGTCGCTGGGGTCTCGCGGCCTTCGATGCTTGCGGCGGCGGCGCGGTTTTCCTATGTCTAGCGCGCGGCCATGACGAGGCGCGATAGCATCCCCGCCTGGACAAGGCAACGACGACAGACGCGAGGAGATCCCGGCTGATGACCACCTTCGACGAACGCGAAAAGGCGTTCGAGGACAAGTACAAGCACGACCAGGAACTGCAGTTCAAGGTCGAGGTGCGGCGGAACAAGCTGCTCGGGCTTTGGGTGGCGGAAATGCTCGATCTCAAGGGCGAAGATGCGCAGGCCTATGCCAAGGAAGTCGTTTCGGCCGATTTCGAGGAGCCGGGCGACGCCGATCTGGTGCGCAAGATCCTCGGCGACCTGAAGGACAAGAACGTCGACATGAACGAGCACCGTCTGCGCAAGAAGATGGACGAGCTCACCGGCGTCGCCAAGACCCAGATCATGAAGGAATAGGCGCTTCCGCGCAGCGCGCGCCGGCGTTCGGCAAGCTCCGCTGCCGCTGATCGGAGATTAGACCTCCAGTTCGACCCACATCGGTTGGTGGTCCGAGCCCTGGGCCTCGGAGTCTATGCGCGCCTCGCGAACGGCGCCTTTGAGCGGCGGCGTGACGAAGCAATAGTCCAGACGCCATCCGTCGGGCGAGTTCGGATAACGGTCGTTTCCGGGATAGGTGATGCCTTCCGTCTCGTCGTGACCGGCGGCGACCCAGGCGTCGATCAGCAGGTCGCGGTAACTGACACGGCCGTAGTCGAGATCGAGCGGCCCGACCAGTTGATCGTATTCCGGGTCCGTCGGGGCGAAATTGAAGTCTCCGAGATAGATCGCATCAAACGGCATGGGCGGCAGCGGGCCGACCCGCCACTCGGGATCCATCTTCTCGACGTCGCCGCTCCAGACGCCGCCTTCCAGCCAGGCACGGCGGTTGAGATCGAGCAGCCACGCGACCTGTGCCAGCCGCTCGCGCTGCGACTGGTGCGACAGGTGCAGCGAATAGACACGCAGGGCCGTTCCGTCCACTCTGATTACGCCTTCAAGAGCGGTTGCCTGGTTATTGGCGTGCGACGTCGTGCCCGAATAAGGCAGGAGATGGTTCCGCGCGGAGAGCAAAGGCCAACGCGACAGTAGCATGTTGCCGAACTCGCAGCGGCGGTCGCGCACTTGGCCGTCTTGCCCGCCCTCGCCGGCATGGAGGCTCATTTCCGGGCCGAAGATCCAAAAATGCTCGGGCAGCATGGCGGCGATTTCGGCCGCCTGGTCGGTCATGCCCGTGCGCGGCCAGAAGCGGTCCACTTCCTGAAGCGCGATGATATCGGCGTCGACGACCGTATCGACGATGCGCCGCAGGTCGTATCTTTCGTCCTTGCCGCGCGAATACTGGATGTTGTAGGTGACGATCCGCATCCCGATGCCTTTCCGGCGACGTATCGCGCCGTCCTGGATCGACGCGGGCGGGCCGCTATTCCGCGCCGAACACGCGCACGAAGATCCGGTCGACGTGCTTGGTGTGATAGGACTCGTCGAAGCAGGCGGCGATCTCCGCCGCCGGCAGGGCCGCCGCGACCTCGGGGTCGGCCTGCAGGAGCGATAGGAAGTCCGCGCCTTCGCCCCATACCTTCATGGCGTTGCGCTGCACGGCGGCGTAGGCGTCCTCGCGGCTCATCCCGGCCTGAGTCAGCGCCAGCAGCACGCGCTGCGAATGGATCAGGCCGCCGAGGCGCTCCAGGTTGGCCCGCATGGCCTCGGGATAGACCAGCAGCTTGGCGACGACGCCGGTCAGGCGCGCCAGGGCGAAGTCGAGCGCGATGGTGGCGTCGGGGGCGAAGACGCGCTCCACCGAGGAGTGCGAGATGTCGCGCTCGTGCCACAGCGTCACGTTCTCCAGCGCCGGCACGACCGCGGCCCGCACGACGCGGGCGAGGCCCACCAGGTTCTCGCTCAGGATCGGGTTGCGCTTGTGCGGCATGGCCGAGGAACCCTTCTGGCCGGGCGCGAAATACTCCTCCGCCTCGCGCACCTCGCTGCGCTGCAGGTGGCGGATCTCGGTGGCCAGGTTCTCGACCGAAGCGGCGATCACGCCGAGGGTGGCGAAGAAGGCGGCGTGGCGGTCGCGCGGGATGACCTGGGTCGAGACCGGCTCGACCGCGAGGCCGAGCTTGCCGGCGACGTATTCCTCCACGTAGGGATCGACGTTGGCGAAGGTGCCCACCGCGCCGGAGATGGCGCAGGTCGCGACCTCGGCGCGCGCCCGGACCAGGCGCTCGCGGGCGCGGGCGAAGGCGGCGTAATGGCCGGCCAGCTTGAGCCCGAAGGTGGTCGGCTCGGCGTGGATGCCGTGGCTGCGCCCGACGCAGAGCGTGTCCTTGTGCTCCAGCGCGCGCCGCTTCAGGGCGGCGAGCAGCGCGTCGAGGTCGGTGAGCAGGAGGTCGCTGGCCTGGGCAAGCTGCACCGCCAGGCAGGTGTCGAGCACGTCCGAGGAGGTCATGCCCTGGTGCACGAAGCGGGCCGGCGGGCCGACGTGCTCGGCCAGGTTGGTCAGGAAGGCGATGACGTCGTGCCGGGTCTCCTTCTCGATCTCGTCGATGCGGGCGACCTCGAAGGCGCCCTTGTCCCAGACCGCCTTGGCGGCCTCGGCCGGGATGACGCCGAGCTCGGCCTGGGCGTCGCAGGCATGGGCCTCGATCTCGAACCAGATGCGGAAGCGGTTTTCCGGCTCCCAGATGCGGGCCATTTCCGGGCGGCTGTAGCGCGGGATCATGCGGCGTCTCGGCAGGGTTGCGGCATCTCGGAGTCCCCCCGGGTCCGGGCGAGGCCCTAACAAGCCGGGGCGGGGCCGCGCTGTCAACTCTCCAGGCCGGGCGGCCGGCCCGCCGGCTTGATCTATCTCATACGTCCGCCGGCCGCTTTCGCGCTATCGAGGACATAGGGGCACAAGAGGGGCCGCCGGGAGGAACCATGTCCGATCAACAGCCGCCCAGGCGCACGGTGATCATGGGGGCCGCGGGCCGCGACTTCCATAATTTCAACGTCGTCTATCGCCACGATTCCGCGACTGAGGTGGTCGCCTTCACGGCGGCCCAGATACCGGGCATCGCGGGGCGGCGCTATCCCGCCGCCCTAGCCGGCGCGCGTTATCCGAGCGGCATCCCCATCGTCGCCGAAGACGAACTGGAGGCCCTGTGCAGCCGCGAGGGCGTCGACCGGGTTGTCTTCGCCTACAGCGACGTGAGTCACGAGACGGTGATGCACGCAGCCTCGCGCGCCCTGGCGAGCGGCGCCGATTTCCTCCTGCTGGGTCCGCAGCGGACCATGCTCCGCTCGGCAAAGCCGGTAATCTCGGTCACGGCCGTGCGCACCGGGTGTGGCAAGTCGCAGACCTCGCGCTGGATCGCACGCCGGCTAAGCGAGTCCGGCCTGGCCGTCGTCACGGTGCGCCATCCCATGCCCTACGGAGATCTGACGCGGCAGCGCGTGCAGCGCTTCGCGACGCTCGCCGATCTCGACGCCGCCCAATGCACCAACGAGGAGCGGGAGGAGTACGCGCCGCACATCGCCGCCGGCGGCGTGGTCTTCGCCGGGGTCGATTACGCGGATATCCTCGCGGCCGCCGAGCGCGAGGCCGACATAATCCTCTGGGATGGCGGCAACAACGATTTCTCGTTCTTTCACCCCGACCTCAACATCGTGGTCACGGACGCCATGCGTCCCGGCCACGCGTTAAGATTTCATCCGGGCGAAGCGACGCTGCGCATGGCCGAGGTCGCCATCGTCAACAAGGTCGACGTCGCATCGGCGGGCAACGTCGATCAGGTCGTAGCTGAGATCCGCGCGGTGAATCCCGGGGCGACCATCGTTCAAGCCGCCTCGCCGGTGCGGCTCGACGATCCCGAGGCAGTGCGCGGGCGGAGTGTCCTGGTCGTCGAGGACGGGCCGACGATCACGCACGGCGGTCTGCCGCACGGCGCCGGTTACATCGCGGCCCGGGCGGCGGGCGCCGCGACCATCGTCGACCCACGCAAATCCGCGGTGCCGGCGATTCGGGCCATCTACGAGCGGTATCCGCACATCGGACCGGTGCTGCCGGCCGTCGGCTATGATGCGGGGCAGATTGCCGGACTGCGCGAGACGATCGACGGATCGGCGGCGGATGTCGTCGTCGTCGCCACCCCGATCGACCTTGCCCAGATCGTGCGTTTCGCCAAGCCTTCGGTGCGGGCGCGCTACGAGTACGCCGACGCCGGAGCACCGACCCTCGAGTCGATCCTCGAGCGATTTCTTGCCCGACACGGGCCGGATCCATGATGAAGGACCTGCTGCGCACAGCCGACCTGGGCCCGAGGGACGTCGAGGTCCTGCTCGATCTTGCGGCCGCCTTCAAGCGCGCGCCATTTGCTCATCGCGATGCGCTCGCGAACGAATCGGTCGTGCTCTACTTCAACAAACCTTCAACGCGGACGCGCCTCTCCCTGGAGACCGCCGTCGCGCGCCTCGGCGGCGTGCCGATCATGGTCGGGCGCGACGAGTTGCAGCTCGGTCGTGGCGAGACCATCGAGGACACGGCGCGGGTGGTCAGCCGATACGCCCGTGCCTTCGTCATCCGCACCTACAGCGACGTGGAGGTCTACCGCTTCGCCGGGGCGGCCGCGATCCCAGTCGTCAACACACTGACCGACGGTCATCACCCGTTGCAAAGCCTAGCCGACCTCTTCACGCTCGCCGAACGCTTTGGCCATTTGCAGGGCCCTAAGGTCGCTTATCTCAGCGTAGGAAACAACGTGGTCCACAGCCTGATGGAGGCGATCGCCCTGGCCGGCGCCGAGATAACGTTGGCCACGCCGGCTGCCTACGCCTGCGACACCGGGGTCGTCGCGCGAGCGCAGGCGGTTGCGGAGGCAACCGGCGGCAAGGTGCGCAGCACCCGCGAGCCTGAGGAGGCCGCGACGGGCGTCGACGCGGTCTACACCGACGCTTGGCTTTCCATGGGCGATCGCGAGGCGGAACGAGCGGCGCGACTGGACGCGTTGGCGCCCTATCGGGTCGATCGGCGCATCCTGTCCCTGGCCAAGCCCGGCGCGATCTTCATGCATTGCCTGCCCGACCATCGCTGCGAGGAGGTGACTGCGGAGATTATCGATGGGCCCCAATCGGTCGTGTTCGACCAGGCGGAGAACCGACTGCACACCGCTGCGGCCGTTCTTCTGGCCCTTTCGCAGGACAGGCTCGACGGCGGCGGCGGAGGGCGCTGATGCTGGTCGTGGTCGCGCTCGGGGGCAACGCCTTGCTGCGCCGGGGCGAGCCGTTGGAGGCCGATGTCCAGCGGCGCAACACCGCCGCGGCCGCCGCGGCCATCGGCGAGATCGCCAGGCATCACGACGTCGTGGTGACCCACGGGAACGGCCCGCAGGTTGGCCTGCTGGCGCTGCAGAGCGCAGCCTACGGGAAGGTTGCGCCCTATCCGTTCGACGTGCTGGGGGCGGAATCCGAAGGGATGATCGGCTACGTGTTGGCACAGGCGCTCGGCAACGTCCTCGCCGGCCGGCGCATCGCCACCCTCTTGACGCAGGTCGTGGTGGACCCCGACGACCCCGCCTTCCGGGCGCCGAGCAAGCCGATCGGGCCGCTCTATGGCGAGGACGAGGCGCGGCGTCTGGCGGCGGAGCGTGGCTGGTGTGTCGCACCGGACGGTCCCGGCTTCCGCCGCGTCGTGCCCTCGCCCGAGCCGCGCGAGGTGATCGAGATCGAAACCATCCGCCTGCTGGTCGAGGCCGGCGTCGTGGTCGTCTGCGCCGGCGGCGGCGGCGTGCCCGTGGTGAATACGCCGGGCGGAATGGTGCGCGGCGTCGAGGCAGTGGTCGATAAGGACCTCTCGGCGGCATTCCTGGCGCGGGCGCTCGGGGCGGACGCCTTGCTCATCCTGACCGACGTTCCGGCCGTCTACACCGATTGGGAGGGCCCGCGGCAACGGCCGCTGCGCACGGCGACCCCGGCGGGGCTGCGCGGCTGCCGCTTCGCACGCGGATCCATGGGCCCGAAGGTCGAGGCGGCCTGCCGCTTCGTGGAGCAGACCGGCAAGCCTGCCGGGATCGGTGCGCTGCCGGAGGCGACGGCCACCCTGCGTGGCGAGGCGGGGACGCGCGTCGCGCCGAACGGGCCGGCGCTCGTCTGGTATGAGGAGGGAGTCACACCCGGCGTCTAGGCGCAGCCCATGAAATCGCGCAGGGCCGCGAAGAGGTCGGGGTCGTTGACGATGCGCGGCACCTTGTGCTGCCCGCCGAGCTGGCCGCGCGATTCCATCCAGGCGGCGAAGCGACCGGGAGCGACCGCATGCACGCGCGGCGGCGCGAGACCGAAGTCGCCGGCGCGATGCGCGTCGTAGTCCTCGTTGGTTTCCGCCAACGCCTCGTCGAGCACGCGGGCGAAAGTCTCCAGGCGCCGCGGCTCCGGAATGCCGCCGGCGAACTCGACGATGAAGAGATGGCCCCCGGTGGCGCCGCCGCCGTCCGGGAACAGGGCGCCGACCGAATAATCGCTGGCCGAGTCGCCGATCGCGGCGGCCGCCTTGGCGACCGACTCCTCGATCTCCTCGTCGATCAGGTGCTCGCCGAAGGCGGACAGCGTGTAGGAGGTCCGGCCGGTCACGAGAAGGCGCGGCGGATCGCGCTCGACGAAGCGCACCGTATCGCCCAGCACGTAGCCCCAGAGGCCGGCACAGCTCGACAGCACCACGGCATAGTTCACGCCGGTCTCGAGAGTCGCCGTCCAGTGCCGCGTCGGCTCCGGTCTGTCGAGTTCCTCGACCGGCACGAACTCGAAGAACACGCCGCTGTCCAGGCAGAGGCGCAGGCCCTCGCCGTCGCCGCGGTCGGCCAGGGCGACAAAGCCTTCGCTGGCGGCGTAGACTTCGCGCGTGTCGGCCCGGCCGCCGCCCAGCCATTCGGCAAAGGCGCTGCGGTAGGGCGCGAAGTTGACCCCGCCATGGATGACGAGCTCCAGGTCCGGATAGAAATCGTGCAGCCGGCGGGCGGCGCCCGGCCGGGTCGCCGCCAGGGTGTCGAAGAAGATCAGCAGCCAGCTCGGCGTACCGGCGATCGAGCGGATGTCGGCGTCGAGCGACAGGGGCGCCAGGCGATCGATCTTCTCGCGCCAGTCCTCGATCGCCTCGAACGCCGGCGGCGGAAATTTCCGCAGGCGCGCCCACCAGGGCATGGTTCGCGCGGCGATGCCGCTCAGGTCGCCGCTGTAGATGCCCGGCGCGGGCTCCTTGAGCGCCGTGCTGCCGCTCAGCATGAAGTTGTGTCCCGCCAGCAGCCGGCTGCCCGGAAAGTTCGCCAGGTGATAGCTTAGCAGATCGGCCGTCGCCTTGCGGTCGGCCGCGATCATCTCGCGCGAGCAGGGAATGTATTTGGTCACGCCGCTGGTCGTGCCGGAGGTCACAGCGAAGAAGGGAATCGTGCCGGGCCAGGCGACGTCCGTCAGGTGCGGGAAGGGACCCTGCCAGTAGTCGCGCCAGAAATCCTCGTAGCGGCGCAGTGGCACGCGGGCCTGGAAGTCGCCGACCCCGCCGATGGCGGCGAAATCGTGATCCCTGCCGAAGCGCGTGTCGCGGGCGCGGGCGGTGAGCGCCAGCAGCGTGCGCCGCTGCATCGCCGCCGCGTCCATGGTCCGCAGGTGGCGCAGGCGATACCCGGCATAGAGTCGCAGCAGCGGCGTGGCGTTCAGCATGGCGGAGACCCTCGTGCCGCGCGCCGCGTCACGGCGACAGCGTCATGCGGTGCGGAAACGCCGCCCGCACGCTCTCCAGCCGCAGCGGCAGGCGGATATAGCGCCCCTCCAGCCAAAGCGGCACCTGATCGAGGAAGGTGCTGCTGTTGATCCAGCCGTCCTGCCCGCCGAGCAGGACGAAAAGGTTCTCGTCGGGATCGGACAGGTCCGAGATGTGACGGGCGGTCGAGCCGTAGCGCGCCCCGTGCCGCGCATCGGTCATGCCGTGCGCCGTCTTCATCAGGGTGTCCGAGCTGCCGCCGATGGGATAGTCGGCGAAGCGGAAGCGCCCGCCGATCAGGGGCAGCAGTCCCAGGGGATGCGACAGGACGAGGCGGTGCATCTCGCCCCAGGTGGCGAAGTCGTCGAGGCCCTGGGCCGCCGTGTCCAGGCCCCGCCGCAGCGCGGCCTCGAGTTCGTCGGGCTGGGCGTCGCGGATGTCTTCGAGCAGCAGCGACTGGATGCGCGCCACGCCGGCGAAGGCCGACCAGTCCTCGGCGCCGAACAGCGACTGGTAGAACGCCCGGCTGAAGCTCGAGCGGAACAGCTCGAAGGCCAGGGCGCCCCGCGACTCGGCCCTATAGAACCCATCCCATTCGCGCATCAGTGCGATCGCCTCGGCCTGCCCGCCCGTGGCGGCGCGATCGAGGCCGCTCTCCGCCAGTTTCGCCAGCGCGAGATCGCGCAGGGCAACGGCGGAGGCCATGTAGACGTCGCGCTGCAGCCGCATGATGTCGTCCAGGCCGATGCTGTCGGTCGCGCGCAGCAGCGCCGCCATGCGCTCGACGCGGTCGTTGGGCGAGAAGAAATAGCCGACCGGAATCTCGGTCTCGGCCGGTCGGTTGTTGCCCGAGGCGAGGAAGCCCTGCGGCGGATTCAGGCTGAACGGCAGGTCGCGCACGGTCGCGAAAGTCCGCCAGGCGCGCTCCGCCACCGCCGGATCGCGGACGAGGTCGGGCGGCGTCCCGGCCTCGCGCTTGGGCAGGCGCACGGCCATGACCTGGCCGATGTTCCCGCGGTCGTCGGCGTAGAGCATGTTCTGGCCGGGGACGGCGAAGCTCTCGAAGGCGTCGCGGAACGCCTCGAACGTCTCGGCGCGGGCGACCGCCAGCATCGCCGAGGTCTCGTCGCTTGGCAGGTGCCCGGTCCAGCGCAGCGCGACCGGCGGCAGCTCGGCGTCCGCGAGCAGCGGGGCGTCCGACAGGATCGGCCCCCAGGGCGTGTCGCGCAGGGTGATCTCGCGGTCGAACCACCAGCGCACGGCGATCCGCGCGCGGCGCTCGTGGATGTCCGAGGCGGGCAGCGCCGAGACGTCGTAGAGCTCGCTGGCCGCCGCGCGCATGTTGGTGCCGCCCCAGGCGATGCGCGGATTGCGGCCGATGGCGAAGAACGGCAGGCCCGGAATCATCAGGCCGACCGCATGATAGGATGGCGACTTGACGCCGGCGAGCAGCCAGAGGCTGGGCACGTTGATGCCGACATGCGGGTCGTTGACCATCAGCGCGCCGCCGCTGCGGCTGCGCGATGCCGCGACGGCCAGGCTGTTGCTGCCCGAGCGGCTGAACCCGGCAAGGAGATCGCGCAGCAGCGCCGCCTGTCGGTCGTCGGCGAAGCTCGGCGTCGAGTCGCCGCCGTTGGCGACGAGGCGCGCCCAGATCCGCGGCCAGTCGTCGCGCCCCCTGAGCCGGATCAGATTGTACCAGACCAGCCAGTTGACGTCGGTTCCGGCGAGGCGGCCGAAGGCGAGCAGGTCGCGCACGCGCCAGGGCTCGCGCTCGAGGCCGAGGGCGGTGTATTCGTAAGGCAGTTCGTCTGCGGTCCGCTGATAGTGGTTGAGGCCGGCGGCGAAGGATTCGAGCCAGAGTCGGGTCTCGGGCGGCAGCCGCGCCGCGATTTCGTCGGCTGCGCGGCCGTAGTCGAGAATCCGCAGGCCGTGGTCGATATCGGTCGCCAGCGGGCCGCCCATCTCGGCGATGCGGCCGAGCGCGATGCGCCGCAAGATCTCCAACTGGCCGAGGCGCAGATGGGCATGGACCAGACCGAGCACGAAGGCCGCGTCGCGATCGTGCGCGGCCTCGATGAAGGGAATCTGGTGCTCGTCCCAGTAGACCGTGACTTCGCCTTCGAGCGGCAGTCTTTCGCGCGGGAACATGGCCAGCCGCTGCTCCAGGCTGCGCGGCTCGGGCAGCGGCGCGAATATCCCGCAGGCCGCCAGCACGCCGGCCATGCTCGCGCTTGCCAGGGCGCGGCCGCACGCCTTAACGCGCTGTGCGGCCGCACGCGTCGGGAAGGGTCGTTGCGCCATCCGGTCGTATCGTCTCCGCCCCGCTCTCAACAATGGGTTGCCGGTGGCTCGCGGTCAACGCGCGCCCTGAGCCGGGCGTCCGGATCGGGGACGGGCGGGAAATTGACGCAACTCAATGCGACGATGTCGGCCGTGCCGTCATCTGGTGCGCGGGCGTCCAGCGATTCGGCGACGTCGACGGCGGGCGAAGGGAGTCGATGCGACCATGCGGCGTAGTCATGGGGCTTGCGTAAGTCTGGTGCTGATGGCCCTGGCGCTGTGCCTGCCGGCAGGCCCGGCCTCGGCGCAGGAAACGGCCCCGACCGTCGATGGCCGCGACTATTCGGACCAGGGCTTCTACCAGAGCTACGTCTTCGGCACGCCGGACGACCCGAGCGAGGCTTGGCTCCTGGCCTACGGCGGACGGCTCTACGATGCCTGGTGGGCGGTGCTGTTCCGCGATCCGCCCGAAGCGACCCATCCGGCCTACCCGGCCCAGGGCAAGCAGAGAGGGGCGGCGACCTGGCGCTGCGTCGAATGCCACGGCTGGGATTACAAGGGCGCGGCCGGCCGCTACGGCCAGGGCCCGCATTACACCGGCATCAAGGGCATCGACGGCATGGCCGGCGCGGACCCCGAACGCATCGCCGCCACCCTGCGTGACGAAACCCACCGCTTCTCGCCCGAGCTTCTGCCCGACAAGGCGGTGCGGGCGCTCGCCCTCTTCGTCAGCCGCGGTCAGCTCGACCCGGCCAAGGTGATCGAGCCGGAAACCGGCCTGGTCCGGGGCAATGTGGCCAACGGCAAGCAGATCTATCAGAACGTCTGCGCCATCTGCCACGATTTCGACGGGAAGGCCTGGATCACCGGCGACGAGGATCAGCTCACCACCCTCGGCGCGATCGCCACGGCCAACCCCTGGCGCGGCCTGCACAAGATCATGAACGGCCAGACCTATGCCGACATGCCGGCCATGCGGGCCTTCGGCGTGGATGTCGTGCGCGACGTGCTGTCCTACATCCAGACGCTGCCGCCCGACTGACCGGCCGCGCGCGGATCGGCACGAGCCGGCGCTTTTCTCCTGTTTTCGACGCTATTCGGTGCGATGCGGCATGCCGCGCCCCGGGCCGCAGGCGCAGATTTCTGCGCTTTTCGGCCAACGTCTTGACATAAAGATATCTTTATATCTTTATTAAGATCCGAGCGGCAGACTCGGGCTTTGGCTCCGTACGGGAACCGGATCCGACCGCCGCCAGCGAACGCCGAGACGAAAGAGTCCCCAGGCCGATGGAAGACTTGCTGTATGCCCTCAAAGCCGCCGCGGAGCCGACCAGGCTGCGCCTGCTGGTGCTCTGCGCCCACAGCGACCTCACGGTCTCCGAACTCACCCAGATCCTCGGACAGAGCCAGCCGCGCGTGTCGCGCCATCTGAAGCTGCTGTGCGAGGCGGGGCTGCTCGACCGGCGCCGCGAGGGGGCCTGGGCCTACCTGCGCCTGGCGCAGCGTGGGCCGCAGGCGGAGTTGGCGCGCGGCCTGGTCGACGCCATACCCGAGGCGGATCCCACCGTGGCCCTCGACCTGGAGCGCCTGGAGGCCGTGATTCGCGATCGGGTCGCCCGGGCCGACGACTATTTCCGGCGCAATGCCAAGGAGTGGGGCAAGATCCGCTCGCTCTACGTCGACGAGCGCGAGGTCGAGGCGGCGCTGCTCGAACTCCTGCCGGAGGGCGAGATCCACGACCTGATCGATATCGGCACCGGGACGGGCCGCATGATCGAGCTGTTCGGCCCGCGCGTCGACAGCGCCGTCGGCGTCGATCTCTCGTCCGAGATGCTGCTGCTGGCGCGGGCCCATATCGACCAGGCGCGTCTGCGCAACTGCGTGGTGCGCAAGGGCGACATGTACCAGCTGCCGGCCGCCAGCGGCTCCTTCGATGCGGCGATCTTCCATCACGTCCTGCACTTCGCGGAACGGCCCGGCGAGGCGGTCGCGGAGGCCGCGCGCGTCCTGCGCGACGATGGGCGCCTGGTGGTCGTCGATTTCGCGCGCCACGAGCTCGACGAGCTGCGCAGCGAGCACATGCATCGCTGGCTGGGGTTCCACGACGAGGAGGTCGCCGGTTGGTGCCGCGCCGCCGGGCTGGTCCCGGAGCCGTCGCTGCACCTGCCGGGCGATCCCTTGAACGTCATCATCTGGTGCGCGCGCCGGCCGGCCGCGGGCGGCGCGCTGGGCATCCATGCGGAACATCCCGCGCCCGGGCCCGGGGCGCACGCAGGAGAACTGAGCACATGACACAGGACTTGCCGACGACACGCCAGGGCGACGAGGCGATCGCCCCGTCGAGCCTCGAGCCGGCGATCTCCTTCGAGTTCTTTCCGCCCAAGTCGGCCGAGATGGAATTGCGGCTCTGGGACGCGATCACCCGCCTGGCGCCCCTCGAGCCCCGCTTCGTCTCGGTGACCTACGGCGCCGACGGCAGCACCCGCGGACGCACGCATGCGACCGTGGCGCGCATCCTGAAGGAGACCGCGCTCACCCCGGCGGCGCACCTGACCTGCGTCGGTGCGGCGCGCGGCGAGGTCGAAGAGGTCGCCCGGGCCTATTGGGACCTGGGGGTGCGTCACATCGTCGCGCTGCGCGGCGACGCGCCGCAGGGCGAGGACGGCGGCCGCCCGCACCCCGAGGGCTTCGCCTATGCGAGCGATCTGGTGGCCGGCCTGCGCCGCGTTGCCGACTTCGAGATCAGCGTCGCCGCCTTTCCCGAGGTCCATCCCGAGGCCGCCAGCGCCGAGGCGGATCTCGACAACCTGAAGCGCAAGCTCGACGCCGGCGCCTGCCGGGCGATCACGCAGTTCTTTTTCGATCCGGCCTGCTATCTGCGTTTCCTCGACCGGGCGCACGCCGCGGGGATCACGGCACCCATCGTTCCGGGCATCTTCCCGATCACCAATTTTCCGCGCACGGTCGCGTTCGCGGCGAAATGCGGGGCCTCGGTTCCGGAGTGGCTGCACGGCCTGTTCGAGGGGCTCGACGATGACCCGGCGTCGCGCAACCTGGTGGCCGCCGCGACGGCCGCCGAGCAGTGCCGTTACCTTCAGGCGCATGGCGTCGAGGAGTTTCACTTCTATACGCTCAACCGCTCGGAGATGACCGCGGCCCTGGTCCGCATGCTGCGCGCCCCGGCGACGCCCTGGGCAGAAGGCGCAGAGGGTGCACGTCCGCGCGTCTTCGCGGGGGGTGCCCTATGAGCCGCTTTCTCGACATCCTCAGGGAGCGCGTGTTGCTGTGCGACGGCGGCATGGGAAGCCGCATCCAGGCGGCCGATCTCGACGTCGAGAAGGACTTCTGGGACTGCGAGAACTGCAGCGAGGTGCTCAACCTGTCGCGCCCCGACCTGATCCGCGAGATTCACGCCGGCTATTTCGAGGCCGGCGCCGACATGGTCGAGACCAACACCTTCGGGGGCTCTCCGGTCACGCTGGGCGAATTCGACCTCGCCGAACGGGCGCCGGAGATCAACAGGCGCGCCGCGGAGATCGCGCGCGAGGCGGCCGAGTCCTTTGCCGCGGACGGGCGCTCGCGCTTCGTGCTCGGCTCGGTCGGGCCGGGGACGCGTCTGCCGTCGCTCGGCCACATCGCTTACGACACCATCGAATCGGCGCTCACCGTGCAGTGCGGCGCGCTGATCGAGGGCGGCGTCGACGGGCTGTTGATCGAGACCTGCCAGGACCCGCTGCAGATCAAGGCCGCGGTGAATGCCGCCAAGGCGGCGCGCGGCGCCGCCGGCCGCGACGACCTGCCGATCCTGGTGCAGGTCACGGTCGAGACGACCGGCACGCTGCTGGTCGGCAGCGACATCGCCGCGGCGGCGACCGTGGTGCATGCGCTGGACGTGCCGGTCATGGGCCTGAACTGCGCCACCGGGCCGCAGGAGATGGCGCCGCACGTGCAGTGGCTGGCCGAGAACTGGCCCGGCCTGATCTCCATCCAGCCCAACGCGGGGCTGCCCGAGCTGGTCGACGGCCAGACGCACTATCCCTTGACGCCCAAGGAGCTCGCCGCCTGGCTCGACCGCTTTCTGACCGAGGACGGCATCAACATGATCGGCGGCTGCTGCGGGACCACGGCCGAGCATACTGCGGCGCTCGACGCCATGCTGCGGCAGCGCGCCGGCGACGACGCGCGCATCGGCGCCCGGCCGGCGCCGGTCAAGCGGACCGCGGTCTGGATCCCCGGCATCGCCTCGCTCTACGGTCAGGTCGCCTACCGCCAGGAGAACGCCTACCTCTCGATCGGCGAACGCTGCAACGCGAACGGTTCGCGCCGCTTCCGCGAGTTCCAGGCGAACGGCGACTGGGACGGCTGCGTCGCCATGGGGGTCGAGCAGGTCAAGGAGGGCTCGCACGGAATCGACGTCTGCACCGCCTTCGTCGGGCGCGACGAGACGGCGGAGATGACCGAGGTGGTGAGCCGCATGCGCGGTTCGGTCGACGCGCCGCTGGTCTTCGATTCGACGGAGATCGGCGTGCTCGAGACGGCCATGAAGCTCTACGGCGGCAAGCCGATCCTCAACTCGATCAATTTCGAGGACGGCGAGACCGCGGCGGCCGAGCGCCTGCGCCTGGCGCGCAAGTTCGGCAGCGCCGTCATCGCCCTGACCATCGACGAGGAGGGCATGGCCAAGCAGGCCGACCGCAAGGTCGAGGTCGCCAGGCGGCTCTACGATTTCGCCTGCAATCAGCACGGCCTGCCGCCGCAGGACCTGATCTTCGATCCGCTGACCTTCACCATCTGCACGGGCAACGAGGACGACCGCAAGCTCGGGCTGTGGACGCTCGACGCGATCGAGCTCCTGGCCCAGGACCTGCCGGACTGCCAGCTCCTGCTCGGGCTGTCGAACATCTCCTTCGGGCTCAACCCGGCGGCGCGCCACGTGCTCAACTCGGTCTTCCTCGACCACGCCCTGCGGCGCGGCCTGACCGGCGCGATCCTGCACATGTCGAAGATCATGCCGCTGCACAAGATCCCGGAGGAGGAGGCGCGCGTGGCCGAGGACCTCATCTTCGACCGGCGCAAGGACGGCTACGATCCGCTGCACGCCTTCATGGCGCTCTTCGAGGGGCGCAAGGCGGAATCGGCGGCCAAGAAGGAGCGCGCCGCGGACGTCGAGACGCGGCTCAAGGAGCGCATCGTCGACGGCGACCGTCAGGGCCTGGAGCAGGACCTCGACGAGGCGCTGGCGAAAATGCCGGCGCTCGACATCATCAACATCCATCTGCTCGACGGCATGAAGGTGGTCGGCGACCTGTTCGGTGCCGGCAAGATGCAGCTGCCCTTCGTGCTGCAGTCGGCCGAGACGATGAAGGCGGCGGTCGCCCATCTCGAGCCGCACATGGAGAAGGTCGAGGGCCGGGAGCGCGGCACCGTCGTGCTCGCCACGGTCAAGGGCGACGTGCACGACATCGGCAAGAACCTCGTCGACATCATTCTCACCAACAACGGCTACAACGTCGTCAACCTGGGGATCAAGCAGCCGATCGAGAGCATCCTGTCCGCCGTGCAGGACCACCGGGCCGATGCCGTCGGCATGAGCGGCCTGCTGGTCAAGTCGACCGTGGTCATGCGCGAGAACCTCGACCGCATGACGCAGGAGGGCGTCGACGTGCCGGTCATGCTGGGTGGCGCGGCGCTGACGCGCAACTACGTCGAGAGCGATTGCGCCCGGGCCTACGCCTGCGGCCGGGTGGCCTATGCCCGCGACGCCTTCGACGGGCTCAACCTGATGGACAAGATCGTCGCCGGCGGCTTCGACGGCTACGTGGCGGAGCGCCGCACGGCGCAGCAGGAGAAGACGGCCAAGTCGAGCAAGCCGCGGCGCAGCCTCGGCAAGCCGGCCCAGCCCGACCCGCGCCCGGTGGACCTGGAGGAGACGCGCATCCGGCGTGGCGAACTCAACGCCGGCGTCGCGGTGCCGACGCCGCCGTTCTGGGGCCCGCGGGTGCTTGCCCGCGTGCCGGTCGACGCGCTGGTGCCCTACCTGAACGAGCGGATGCTCTACCAGTTTCACTGGGGCTACCGGAAGCAGGGCCGCCGGCTCGAGGAGTACATGGCGTGGGCGCGCAAGGAGCTCCGCCCCGAGCTCAAGCGCATCCTCGATATCGCCAAGCAGCAGGACATCCTGGTGCCGCAGGCGGTCTACGGCTATTGGCCGGCCTGCGGCGAGGGCAACGACGTGGTGCTGTTCGATCCCGCGGATACGACACGCGAGACCGCCCGTTTCGCCCTGCCGCGCCAGGCCCGGGAGGGCGGCCTGTGCATCGCCGACTTCCTGCGCGACAGCGCGTCGGGCGCGCGCGACGTCATCGGCCTGCAGGTCGTCACCGTCGGCCAGCGGGCCTCGGACGTGGCCCGCGAATGGTTCGCCGACAACCGCTACCGCGACTACCTCTACCTGCACGGATTGGGCGTCGAGCTGGCCGAGGCGCTCGCGGAATATGTTCACAAGCGGATCCGCGGCGAGCTCGGATTCGGCCACGAGGATGCCCGCGACATGGACGAGATGCTGCAGCAGGGCTATCGCGGCTCGCGCTACTCCTTCGGCTATCCCGCCTGCCCCAACCTGGAGGACCAGGGGCCGCTGCTCGCGCTGCTCGAAGCGCAGAGCATCGGCGTCACGCTGTCCGACGAGTTCCAGCTCCACCCCGAGCAGTCGACCAGCGCCATCGTCCTGCACCATCCGCAGGCGCGCTATTTCTCGGTCTAACCGGGCCGGGCGGGGCCCGGGCCGCGCCTTGCGGCCATTCGTCGACGCCTGCCGGTCACACAGTTTTCACGCGCGCGTTGGCGGCTCGTTAACCTTGTTCCGCGGATAATCGGCCCGCCAAGCGCCGCAGCGGTCGACGGCGCTCAAGCGATGCATCGGGATCCCGGAATGTCGGACAAAGAGGAGCTGCACAGCCGAGTCGGCCAATTCGAACAGGCCCTGAGCGCCTTCGACAGCAAACAGAAGGCCTTGCTGCACCGGCTGCAGGACGGGCTCGGGCTCGCCCGCCAGAAGCTCGTCGAGCGCAAGCTGGAGATCGAGCGGCTGAAGCGGGAGAACCGCGAGCTCCGGCAGATCATCGACCGCCTGCTGCAATCCGTCGAGGAGCAGTCGAAGGACGCCATGGGCGAGCAGCTCGGCGCCCTCGATCGCGAGCTGGCCTCGCTGATGGCGCTGGCCGACGACGAGGCCGTGCCGGTCAGCGAGCCGGCGAGTTCGGTGCCGGCTGCGCGGGACGGGCCGGGCGGCGACGCGCCGTCGACCGAGCCGGCCGCGGAGGTCGACATTGAGGCCGATGCGGACGATGACGAGCTGACGAGCACTTTTTCGGACATCCAGCGCCGCATTCAGGACCTGGCGGAACAGTTCCCGAAGGACGAGATATCGGCTGAAGCGTCGGCCCCGGCGGTTGCCGAGCCGGCCGAGCCGGCGGCGGCTCCCGCGGTGGAAGCGACTGCGTCCGCAGCCCCCGCCGCAACCGGAGCCGAGACGCCGCCCGCTGCCGCGACGCCCAGCCACCCGGCGCCCAGCCAAGCAGCACCGTCTTATCGGCCCGCCGCGCGGCCTGCGCCCGCGCCGGCCAAAAGCTATTCCAACGCGCGCGGCCCGCTCGACGCCGAGGTCGGCTATGCGCTCAGCGTGCTGCGCCAGATGCGCCGCAGCGACAAGCTCTTTTCGATCGAGGACATACGCGGGCTGATCAACGGTAAGTTCGGCCTCGAGCTCACGGCGCAGCAGGACTCGCAGATCCGCGCCTCCCTGTCGCGCCGCGACGGCGTCTATCCCAATCCGAAGAACGAGAATTTCTGGCGCTTCGGCGACGCGGCGTGAACCTCGCACGGCGCGGGCGCGGCCAGCTCGCCGCGGGACGCCAGGATTGGACGGTGGGCCGTCGGCCAGACCTCTCCCGATCAATGGCCGCGCAGCGCTGCGGCGGCATCCTCCAGTCCCATGACCATGCTGACGAGTTCGGTTCGATTCGATGCGCCAAACTTCTTGAAGATCTTGGTGAGCTGCATTTTCACGGAGACCTCCTGGATCCCCAACGACTGTGCGATCGCCTTGTTGGGCAGTCCCTGGACCAGGAGCTTCAGGACCTGCCGCTGTCGCACCGTGAGTTTGCCCAGTGGCCCTTCCTCGACCGCCGGCTTGGATTCGTCGTGTAGCGATTCGAGGATCGTCGATGGAATGTACTGGTGGCCGGCGATGACCAGCTTCAGGACATGAATCAGGGCTTCGGCGTTGAGGTGCTTCGGTACCACGCCGGCCGCCCCCGCCTTGATCAGGTTCATCGCTTCGCCCCGGTCCGCCGCTTTGGACAGGATGACGATGGGGACCTCTGGAATTGCCCGGGCCAGTTCGCTGTAACCGCCCGAGCCGCTCAGCCCGGGGATCTTGCTCGAAAGGATGATCGCGTCGAGACCGTTCGATCGCGACGCAAGCTCCAGCGCTTCGGGCAGGCTGGCGGCGACGGAAACCGAAACACTCTCGTCCAATTCCTGGACGTAGTGCTTGATGCTTTCGCTGACGAGCACATGGTCCTCGATCAGCAGGATTCTCACGGGTTCGCTTCCCCAGGCATCGTCGAATTCAGCCTCGCAATAAACCGGTTCGGACTACGGCGCCGTCGCTGCACTCTTTGTCCCTCGTTCAAGCGTCCGCCTTGGCGTGACCGACGCTATGTCCACGGAAACACCCGTCACGGGTGCTGCGGCCGGTGACCGTGCCAGACCCCCGCGCGCCGTCGGCGTGTGGCGTCGGAACGGCTATCCGTGGGCGCGCCCAATCCATCGAAAGATGGTTTCCACGCGCCGCGAGCGAATCCCCACCGCCCGGCGCGGGGTCCGCTGGATTCAATGCCGCCGTCCCCGACCGAGTCCTACAGATATAGCCGCACCAATCTAAAGAAAATACTTAAGTATGTTACGCCGATTCGGCCACAGGGGCGACTCACGTAGATCAGGTCCGGCCAATCATTTTTGACTTGGTGGCATCGCCGTGTAGTGCGGCGAGGCAGAGGCTAATATTTAGATCAGGATATATACTTTCGTATGGCCTCCATTTTGAGTTAACTGCCAAATGGCTATATCGCATAACCTCAGCGAATACTGAAAGCTAGTGCGATTATCAGGAATGTATACTTATGCAATACGTAATTGCTAGCGGAATTTACCAGGTTTTAGCGAAAACCCCAAATATTCCACAGACCCGAGCAGCGACGCTCGATTCGTGACTAACCGTCAGAGGCGACGGGCCTGTTGCCAGCAATTCTGACGGTATGTCGCGGACGGCTGCGCTAGCCGGGGGACTGGCAGCCGATCCTTGGGCGGCTCCGGGAATTTACAGATGCCCGTGATGCCGGTGCATGACGTGGCGAAGACGACCTACGAACCGGGCGCGGCCTCCGGGCAGGGACCGGATCAGGGGCGAAATGGAGTGCTTCAGAAATGCGAACGAGCCTGACGATCAAGCAGAAGTTCCTCGGCATCACCGTGGCAATCTTGGCCATCTGCGGTGCCACCGGCGCGGCCGGATGGTGGGGCGTAGCCTCCCTCGCGGACAAGATGACGCGCAGCGGCGAGACCATGATGGCGCTGCGCCATCACATGGAAGGCGACATGATGCACGACGCCTTGCGGGCGGACGTGCTGATGGCCCTACAGGTGGCGCAGACGGGTGACGCCCGTCAGCAGGACCAGGTCATGGCCGACCTTCAGGAACACGTCAAGACGCTCGAGACGGCCATGCAGGCCAACCGCGAGCTGGCGCTCGGGCCCGCGGTACAGCAGGCGCTCACGCAGGTGCAAGCGCCTCTCGCCGCCTATGTCGGCGAGGCGCAGAAGATGGTGCGCATGGCGTTCGAGAACAGTCACATGGCGGCCGCGGCCTTCCCGCAGTTCATGCAGAGCTTCTCCGCGATGGAGGAGGCCTTGGCCAACGTCAGCGACGGAATCGAGGCCGCCGCCAGCGCAGCGGAAGAGGCCGGCGCGGCAAGGGCCACAGAGGCGGAAATCCTGATGCTCGTCGCGCTGGCGCTGGCCGTCATGGCGGCGGTCGGGATCTACCTCTACGCGGGCCGTGCGGTGGTGCGGCCGGTCACCGCGGCAACCGACGCCATCGAGGGCTTGGCCCTCGGCAAGGAATCGGTCGAATTCGATTTCGGCGACCGCAAAGACGAAATCGGCCGTATGGGCGCCGCACTGAAACAGCTTGGCGAGGTCATCGGCAATGCCTTCCGGCTGGGCCAGATGGTCGAGGAGATGCCGACGGCGGTGATGACGGCGGACAGCCGGGAATTCAAGATCAACTACATCAACAAGGAGAGCGCTCGGACGCTGAAGCAGATCGAGCACCTGCTGCCGGTCAAGG